>Ga0056115_1000019_pt1 | contig 120801 bp, 118 predicted proteins | sample WorMetOlspDAHAB1_FD_77007 | JGI IMG/M metagenome (GOLD analysis project Ga0056115, IMG submission 77007) | Marine gutless worms symbiont microbial communities from Max Planck institute for Marine Microbiology, Germany - Olavius sp. DAHAB.1 ...
GGCACTTCCACCGAGTGTGGGATGCAATGCACTGGAATGTCGGCCTTGGCCGCGATGGCCTCCCGGCAGAATTCCGACGGTACCCAGATTTCGTCGAGCAGGGCAATCGCCGGTAACCACTCATCGGGAAATTCCGGCAGTTCCCAGGCCCAGTAGCCAATGTTATAGCGTCCCCGGAGACTGTCCTGCCCCAGATGCTGGATTGCATTGACGGTCTGGTCGGCGTTGATATGAAACAGGTTGATGCTGTAGTCCGGCTCGCCGTGCACGTCCGCCGGCACCTCCGCCTGCATGCGGGAGACATTGCCCTCGCGGAAATCCACCACCGCCAACGGGATATCGGCCGCGCGGATATTGTGGATATTGGAGCGTGCCGACTGGCCGATACCGCTCTCGGCGTTGACGTAGCCGTAGAGGTTTATACCCCAGGGCAGGTTCGGATCCTTCGGCCCCCGCGCTTCAAAGGCGGGTTCAGGCTTGGCTTCGAGTTCCGCCTGGGACAGGCTCTCCACCAGGCGCACATGCAGCCTCTGCCGGATGGCCGGTGCCACGAAGGGTCGCACCAGGTGTCGGTAACGCCAGGCAACCCGGTACAGATTGCGGTTGAACCAGCGCCGGGCGCGCTGCAACAGGGAGCCGGAGGAATCCTCGGCGCCGATATTCTCCAGCGCATCGCGCGCCGGCCGGATAAAACATTCGTCGAAGCCGGCCTGCTCCGCCACGCTCTGGATGTACCAGTCGGCAAAGCGCTTGCCGTTAGCACCCGCCAGGTCCGGGAAGGCATCCTGCAGGTCCGGGCGCGCCAGGTAGAGCTTGTAGGCCAGCCGCGTTACCCAGGGCAGCGTCCTGCCATTGAGCGTGACCGGTTCGTTCAGGTAGCCCAGGTAGTTCGCGCAACCATCCGTTTCGTAGGGATTGTCCTTGCTGTTCTCCCAGTCGTAGTCTTCGCGGTAAACATAACGGGCAAACTCCGGGATGGGTGTGCCGTCGGCAAAGTTGCCGTAGACGTAGGGCAGCGTGCGAGTCTCGGCCAGGCCGTTGTTTTCCAGTTCCCTGGCGTAGTCCTCGCAAAGCTCCGCGACCGTCGGTCCGGCGGATTGCTTGGTGTAACGATCCTGGTGCTTACTCAGGGTTTTCGCGTCCCCGGAAAAGCCGGAGAAGTGGAAAAACACCAGCGGCTCGCCGTTGATCGTGTAGCCGTCATCGACCTTTTCCACCTGGCGGTGCTTGAGATTCCAGTAGGCGACGTTCCAGGCGGGATTGCGATGGATATGCACACCCTCGTACATGCCCGGTACCAGGTCCATCCACTTCTGGTCGACGAACAGCCCGCGCTCCAGGTCTACCACGCAATCGGTATAGAGCTTGTCTTCCCACCAGTGGGCGAAGCGCTGCATGTCGGGGGTGTTGCGCAGGGCGATATAGCCAAGGTTGTAGCTGCCGCTCACCAGTATGTTGAGTTCGCTGGGCAGCTTGTCGTCGTCCAGCGGCCCGGTCAGGTGGGGAGTCAGCAGCATCTGGTGCTCATCGAGCAGCGCCAGCATCGGCTCCAGGCTGCGATAGATGCGAATATCCGGGTCGAAATAGATAACCTTCTCGTAACCGCGCTGCAACAGGGCTGAAATGATGTAGGGTTTGATCGCCGTATTCAGCTCGAGAATCGTATAGCGGAATATGAATTTCTCGATCTGGGGAATATCGAGCTCCCGCATTTCCAGCAGGGAGAAGTTCTCAGCGCTGAAATCGAAGTCGCCGCGCTCATCGCAGAGCCCCACGAGTCGATCGGCTTCCGGTGCGAAGCGTTCGACGCTGTGCATCAGTGTCCGCGCGTAGTGCAGGTAGTTACGCGAGACGATGGTGAAGATACAGGTCTTGCTCATGCTTGCTCTTTATTGCCGGGCAGAAGTTCGCTCATCTTGCGGAGATAGCGGAAGCGCTGTAGTTCTTCCTCCAGGCGATGTTGTGTATCCTCCAGCTCCTTGAGCAGTGACTGGGCGTATTCGTCTTTCGCCGCCACAGCCTCCGCATGGCCGGCAACGGCGGTGGCCAGGTCCGCTTCCTTTTGCTCCAGGGCCGCCTGCAGGGATTGAATGAAACTCGCGCTTTCCTCTTCTTTCAGCTTGAGCTCGCTCTCCAGGGAGGTCACATACTCCTCGCGGTTCTTCAGCTCTCGCTCCATATCCTCGATATAGGCCCTTCCGGTCTCGAGTTCCTGCTCCATGGAGGTGGCATAACGCCGCGCATCCTCCGCTTGCTCGAAAAGCAGGTTCTCACGCGCGGTTTCCAGAAGCTCTGAACCCAGTTGTTCTGGTTTCACGAGTGCCTCGTTGAACTCCCGCTCCGCCAGCGCCAGGCGGTTGACCAGTGGCGTGACCAGTTCATCGAAGCGCGGGTGCAGGGCGGCATCGGCATCTTCCAGGTGGGCCAGGAGTTCTTCCGCCCACAGGGCGCCAGGCTCGCCCTCCGGGCGCTGGTGATGGCGCAGCGAGGTGTCAGGCAGCTCGCTGTCGCTCACATCCAGTGGCATTCCAATCTGTTTGGAGATAGCCTCCAGGCTCGCTGCAGGGTCTTCAAGCAAAGATGAATAGCTGGTGCGGACCAGTGGCAGGCCCTCACTGTTCTCCAGCATGTCCAGGCTGTAGCGCAGCCACAGGGCGTCCGCATGGGCGCCACCCAGCCCGTCCCGGGTTTGCAGGGAGGCGGCCACTTCCTCCAGGGGGCGGCTGATCAGCACGCAGTGAAGCGCCGTGCCGATGTCGTCGCAGAGATCCCGCCACATGGGCAGCAGCCGGCACAGGCGTGGGTCCTTCACGCAAAACACCGACTCGTCTGCGAATTCCTGTGCCACGATTTGTTGCAATTCCCGGCGCAGGGTTTGAACGTCCGCCGCCTGCTGCCAATCCTGCGGGAGTGGTTCCCAGGAGGACCAGCTCTGGCCGAACTGGTTGAGCACCTTTTCGTGCAGGTCAACGATGCGCTGGTTTTCCCAGAAGCCCTTCGGGTTATCGGGTGCGGCGGGCATCAGGCTCGGCCCGAGTGCGACACCGGCCTCGGCAATGAGGCCGCTGAGCAGCGAGGTTCCGCTACGGTGCATGCCCAGCACCAGTATTGCGGTGCGGGTGTGCTTGCTGTCGGTATCTGGCATCAAAATACTCAGGAATTGCCCAGGCAGTCTTCGTAGGCCGCTATTACTTCTTCCGGGGGGGCGATCATTCTGACATTGCCATCGTCCAGCCACACCACGCGATCACAAAGCGCACGTACGTCGTGCATGCTGTGGGAGACAAAGATGGCGGTTTTATCGGATTTTAAACGATTCCGCATAGTGGCACTAGACTTCCTGCGGAAGGCCAGGTCGCCGACCCCGAGTATCTCGTCGATCAGCAGGATATCCGGCTCGATCACTGTGGCCGTGGCGAAGCCGAGCCGCGCCTTCATGCCGGCGGAATAGGTGTTGACCGGGTGATCGATGGCCTCGCCGAGTTCCGAGTAGTCGACGATGGCGGGAATGAGTGCCTCAATCCTCTCCCGGCTCAGGCCATAGAGCATGCCGGAGATTCGAATGTTCTGGCGGCCGGAGAGGTTGGCCACGAAGCCCAGGTCCAGGGACAGCAGGGAGATGAAATCGCTGTGGGTGCTGATGCTGCCGCGGCTGGGGTTGCTGATACCCGCCAGCAGGCGCAGTAGCGAGCTCTTGCCGGCGCCATTACGGCCGATTATGCCCAGGGTCTCTCCACCGCGCACATCGAAGCTAATCGACTTCAGGGCCCAGTGCTCCCGGGAACGCAAAAAACCGGCGCGCCGCTTGTAGGCCATGCCCACCTCCGACAGCGAAAGTGCAATGCCCTCGCTCATGTCAGCAGCAACGTCGGGTAGTCGCGGTCATAACGGCCGAGCAGGTAACTGCCCAGGGCGATCATGGCGAGGCTGGCAATGGCGATCCAGCCCAGTACCGCCCAGTCCGGCCCCTGCTGCAGCAGCAGGACCTGGCGCGACTGGTCGATGAACATGGCCATGGGGTTGAGGTGGAAATAGACAGCCACGGAATCCGGTATCTGGCTGATGTCGTAAAAAATTCCAGAGAGGAAAAAGCCCAGCTGGATCCCGTAATCGATCAGGATCTTCAGATCCGGAAAGAAGGGGATGATGGCCGCGAGCAGGATGCCCAGGCCACCGATGAATAACAGCTCCGTGAGCAGTATGGGTATGAGGCCCAACCAGCTGGCGCTGAGTTCTATACCGTAGATCACCAGGAATGCCAGGAGGATGGACAGCACGGCGAGGAACTTGAGGCTCTGGGCGATGATCGCCGCCAGGGGGAACAGGAACTTCGATACGTAGACCTGGCGCATCAGGCCGACACCGGTGACCAGGGAGCTGGCGCAGGCTTTGACACTGTTATCGAACCAGCGCCAGACCACGAGAGCAATCAACAGTTTGACAACGAAATCGGGTCCGCCGCGTTCAAAGATAAGACCGAAGACAACATAAAACACACACATATACAAAACCGGGTCTAGTATCCACCAGGCGAAACCGAGCCGGGATCTGCTGGTTTCTGAGTGCAGGGATGACAGGGCCTTGTAGACGATGAGGTCCCAGCGAAGCTGCCGGGAGGCCTTTAAGGGGTGCAGTGACAAAATCACGCAATCTCATTTTGCTTTGAATTCTTTAACTAAGGGATAATACCGTTTTGCCAATTCTGAAAACAGCAATGAAAGTCCTCCACGTCTACCGCACCTATTTCCCGGACTCCCAGGGGGGCCTGGAAGAGGTGATCCGGCAGATCTGCCTGAACACCCGCAATCACGGTGTGGAGAGCCGGGTTTTCAGTCTCAGCCCCAATCCCGAGCCGGGCTTCATTGATGCTGAGGAAGGGCAGATCGTGCGTGTGAAACAGAGCTTCGAAATCGCCTCCTGCGGTTTTTGCTTCGGCGGGCTGGCGGAGTTCAACCGGCAGGTGGCCTGGGCCGATGTCGTTCACTACCATTTTCCCTGGCCCTTCGCCGATGTCATGCACGCCGTCGCCGGGCACCCGCGGCCCTCGCTGGTGACCTACCACTCGGATATCGTGCGCCAGAAACTGCTGTCCTACCTTTACCGGCCGCTGATGAACCACTTCCTCGGCAGCGTCGATCGTATTGTGGCCACCTCGCCCAATTATTTTGCGACCAGCGATGTGCTGAGCAACTTCAGCGACAAGGTCGATATCATTCCCATTGGAATCCAGCGCGACTCCTACCCGCAATTGAGTGACGAGAGTGAGATCGTGCAAGAAGTCGAGTCGCAATACGGGCGCGGCTTCTTCCTGTTTGTCGGCGTTCTGCGCTACTACAAGGGCCTGCATATCCTGCTCGAGGCGATGCGGGATGCGACCTACCAGGTGGTGATTGTCGGCTCCGGACCGGTGGAGCGGGAACTCAAGGCACTGGCCCGGGAACTGGGCCTGGTTAATGTGCACTTCTGCGGCTACCTGAAAGACGATATCAAGATGGCCCTGTTCCACCTCTGCCGTGCGGTGGTATTCCCATCTTACCTCCGCTCCGAGGCTTTCGGGGTAACCCTGCTGGAGGGGGCGATGTGTGGCAAACCGCTGATTTCCGCCGAGGTCGGGTCGGGTACCAGCCATATCAATATTCACCAGCAGACCGGCCTGGTGGTCACACCGGGTTGTCCTCGCTCACTGCGCGAGGCCATGGACACGCTTTACTACAATTCCCGGGATGCCGAGGCGATGGGGCAGCGGGCACGCGAGCGTTACGAGGAACTGTTTACCGGGGTCGCGATGGGCAAGCGTTACGCGGAGGTCTATCGCGACATGCTGCTGCAGGAGGACGCTGATTCCCACCTGGCGCTGGGCCGGTCTGAGTAAAGCCATGAGAATAGCGGTTGACGCCAGACCACTGGCGGCTCCACTCACAGGTATCGGGCGCTACACCCGCTCTCTGCTGGAGCACATGATCCAGTCCGGGCACCAGTGGTTTTTATACAGTGACCGGCCGCTGCATATCGATGTCCCGCATAATCCGCGCCTGTCAGTGCGTCATGGCCACGCCAAAGGTGGAACCCCCGGCAGCCTGCGCTGGGCCCAGTGGCAGTATTCGCGCTGGGCGGTACAGGATGTGGTGGACCTGTTCTGGTCGCCTCGACACCATTTGCCGCTGTTGCTGGCTCGCCGGGTGGCCAGTGTGGTTACCATCCACGATCTGGTCTGGCGACGCTTCCCGAAGACCATGCTGGCGAAGAACTACTGGCTGGAGCGACTCCTGATGGGGCCTTCCATCCTCAAGGCCGACAGTATCATCTGTGTCTCCAGGTTCACCGCCAGCGAGGTCTCGCGCTATTACCCGGCCGCGGTAGGGAAATGCCGGGTGATCCACGAGGCGGCGGAGGAGTCGGTCCCGGTCGACAAACTGCCAGAAGGTGTTCCCCCGAATTACCTGCTGTTTGTGGGCACCCTGGAGCCGCGCAAGAATCTGCCGCGACTGCTCAAGGCCTACGCGTTGCTGCGCGACAATCCCGCGATTCCGCCCCTGGTGATTGTCGGCGGCACTGGCTGGGGCGGCGAGGACCTGCCGCGCAGGATTGCCGATCTCGACCTGCATGACCGGGTGCACCTGTGCGGCTATGTCTCGGATGCGGAACTGCAAAGCCTCTACGCGAGAGCACACGGCCTGCTGATGCCTTCCCTCTACGAGGGCTTTGGTTTGCCGGTGCTGGAAGCGATGCAGCACGGGGTGCCGGTGATTGCCGCCTCGACAAGTTCCCTGCCGGAAGTGGTGGGCGATGCGGGTTTGCTGGTCAATCCCTACGCGGAAGCGGAAATCGCCGCCGCCATCGAACGCCTGGTGCAGGAGGACACCCTGCGCGGCGAACTTTCGCAGCGGGCGCGGGAACGGGTCGAAGGTTTTTCCTGGCGCGAGGCGGCGCGGGAAACCCTGGAGCTGTTTGCCGATACACTGGCCGGCCACGAACCCAAGGCCTACCGTCACCGCATCGATGGTGAACATATTGGCTGATTCCCCCGTAACGTTGCGCGAGGCAATTCTCAACCGGCGCATGCTGATCTGTATTTTTACAGGTTTTGCCTCCGGTATGCCGCTGTGGGTGCTGCTGCACCTGGTCCCGGCGTGGCTCACCGACAAAGGCGTCAGCCTCAGCGATATCGCCCTGTTTGCGCTGGTAGGGATTCCCTACAACTGGAAGTTTATCTGGGCACCCCTGATGGATCGCTACGTGCCGCCCTTCCTCGGCCGTCGCCGGGGCTGGATGCTGGTAACCCAGGTCGCACTGCTGTTCTCCATCGGTACCCTCGGTTGGCTGGAACCGGAGTACTCGCTGGGCAATGTCGCGGTGCTGGCATTTGCAGTCGCATTTTTCAGCGCCAGCCAGGACGTGGTGCTAGATGGTTACCGGCGCGAACTGCTGCCCGATCACGAGCTGGGACTGGGAAACACTAGTCATGTCCAGGCCTACCGGATTTCTGTGCTCGTGCCCGGTTCCCTGGCGCTGGTCCTGGCGGATCACATCGCCTGGAGCCTGGTGTTCTGGATTGTCGCGGTGTTTATGCTGGTCGGTATCGCCCTGTGCCTCGCAATCAGCGAACCCGATTCAGAACTGCCTGAGGCCAGCAACCTGCAGGAAGCCGTGGTGGCCCCGTTTCGCGAATATGTGCAACGCCGCGGTTGGCGCGCATTGATTCTCGCTCTCAGTTTTATGTTTCTCTACAAGCTTGGGGACAGCATGGCGACAGCCCTGTCTACACCGTTCTACCTGGACCTCGGGTTTACCATGACCCAGATCGGCCTGGTGGCGAAGAACGCCGGGCTGTGGGCGGGTATTGTCGGTGGGCTGCTCGGGGGGGTACTGATGATCAAGATCGGTATCAACCGGGCGCTCTGGCTCTTTGGTGTGGTGCAGATTGTCAGTATTTTCGGCTTCGCGGTACTGGCCGAGGCCGGTCCCGTCCTGTGGCTGCTCGCCGCGGTTATCGTTTTCGAGTACCTGGGAGTTGGCCTTGGTACTGCGGCCTTTGTTGCCTTTATCGCGCGGGAAACCAGTAAACAGTACGCCGCGACACAGTTCGCCCTGTTTTCCGCGCTGACGGCCCTGCCGCGAACATTTGCGAACGCGACCACCGGGGTCATCGTGGAATCGGTCGGCTGGACGCAGTTTTTCCTGTTCTGCGCCCTGATAGCCCTGCCGGGCATGATTCTGCTGTTCTGGGTGGCTCCCTGGAGCCGGACGGACTAACTACTCGCCCTGCCACCAGAAGCTTTTTGAGCTTATCCGGCCGCTGTCGTTAAAGCTCACACCTTCCGCCTTCAACCGCTTGCGCTGTTCCCGGTAACCCCGCGAACCCACCGGCATGGAGATTTTGCCCTGGGCATTGATAACGCGGTGCCAGGGTATCCGGGTATCCCGCGGCAGGTAGCGCAACGCCCAGGCGGTCTGGCGCGCCCCGTTGCCCAGCCCCGCCAGTTTGGCCACGCCACCGTAGCTGCAGACGCGGCCTTTGGGGATGGCCGCGATTACCTGCCAGATCCGCTGCTTGCGGTCGGCCTGGGCCTGTTCCTGTTCCTCTTTAGAGGCGTATTCCACCATCGGTTTCGATCACCCGTCCGGTGATGTAGTCATTCTCAAACAGGAACACCGCCGTGTGGGCGATTTCTTCCGGTTGTCCGACCCGGCCCAGGGGAATCTGGGCTTCCATCTTGGCCAGGGCTTCCGGTTTCATGCTGGCGACCATTTCGGTACCGACAAAGCCCGGCGCGATGGCCGCGGCGCGAATGCCGTAGCGGGCCAGTTCCTTGGCCCAGCTTACTGCCATGGTGGCAACACCGGATTTGGCGGCGGAGTAATTGGTCTGGCCCATATTGCCGGCCCGTGACACCGAGGAGATATTGATGATCAGCCCCTGGCTGCCCAGTTCGATCATGCGGGTGGCGGCCTCGCGGCCGCAGAGGAAAACGCCAGTGAGATTCACATCGATCACCGCCTGCCACTCGGCCAGGCTCATGCGCTTGACGATTTCACCGTCCTTGACCTTGACCAGCATGCCGTCACGGAGAATACCTGCATTGTTGACCACCCCGTGCAAGCTGCCGAAATCGGCGATGACCTGGTCGAACAGGGCGATCACCTCGTCCTCGGAGGCCACGTTGGCGATATAGGCCTTGCCATCACCGCCGGCCTCCTTGCAGAGCTGTGCCGATTCATCGAGTTTCTCCTGGTTCAGGTCTACCAGGGCCAGTTTTGCTCCCCTGGCTGCCAGACCGCAGGCGATAGCCCTGCCCAATCCCTGGCCGCCGCCGGTTACCACAATCACTTTGTCTTTCAGATCCACCCTCAAATCTCCCGTCTCAAGCTGTGGGGGCGCATCTTACAACAGGCCTGCAATTGCTGTCTCGGTGTTCCGGGCCGGCTTGAAGTTGCGAGCACTAGCCCCCATAGTGTCTTTCATGCCCTGGTTATTTTTTCTCCTGCCCTTCCTGGAGCTGTGGACATTGATCGAGCTGGGTGGCGCCATCGGCGGATTCACCACGCTGCTCTACGTCTTTGCCACCATGATGCTGGGCATGGCCCTGATACGCCGCCAGGGGCTGTTGGTGTTGCGTCAGATGCAGCGCGACGCCGATGCAGGATTTTTCGGCCCCCAGCTATTGATGGACGACCTGGCCCTGGTGACCAGCGGCCTGTTGCTGGTGATTCCGGGCCTGATTACCGACTTTTCGGCCCTGCTGGTGATGATCGGCCCCCTGCGCCGGCGGATCCTCGGCCTCGGCGCCCGCAGCGGCCGCTGGGAAGTGCACACCACCACCTATTACAGCCGTGACCCCGAGCACCCCGAAGCGGGCGGCCAGGACTCCGGACCTACCACCCTGGAAGGCGATTACCGCCGCCTGGACGACTGAGTTCCCCTGTCACAGAGCCCCAGATAAGCCCCGGAAACCCTTGACGTCGGCGGATTCGTGACTATGATTAGCACTCTCGTTGGGAGAGTGCTAAAAAATGCCGCTCTGCCTAAAGAAAAGTGCCGTCCCGGGGCTTGAATTCAGCCCATGAGCCCCCATTGAGGCACCAGCCCGTGCCGACGACCGGTGCGGGATAGCAAAACTCAAGTATCTGGAGAGCTATACACATGAATATCCGTCCGCTGTACGACCGCGTTGTCGTCCGTCGTAAAGAAGAGGAAGAAACCACAGCCGGTGGCATCCTGCTGCCCGGGTCGGCCAAGGAAAAGCCCAACCAGGGCGAAGTCGTTGCCGTTGGCGAGGGCAAGCTGCTGGATAACGGTGACACGCGCGCCCTGGCCGTCAAGGTCGGCGATATCGTCGTTTTTGGCCAGTACGCCGGCAGCAATACCATCGAAATGGATGGTGAAGAACTGATCATCATGGGTGAAAGCGAAATCTTCGCTGTCGTCGAGTAGAGCGACCACCTCACACATTTGCACACTGTTAAGGATTTAAATCATGGCAGCTAAAGACGTATATTTTGCTGACGACGCGCGCAGCCACATGCTGATCGGCGTCAATATTCTCGCCGATGCCGTTAAGGCAACCCTGGGCCCCAAGGGCCGCAACGCAATTCTGGACAAGTCCTTCGGTGCACCCACGGTGACCAAGGACGGTGTTTCTGTCGCCAAGGAAATCGAGCTCAAGGACAAGTTCGAGAACATGGGCGCCCAGATGGTCAAGGAAGTTGCTTCCCAGGCCTCCGACCAGGCCGGTGACGGCACCACGACTGCGACTGTGCTGGCCCAGTCCATCCTCAATGAAGGCCTGAAGTCAGTGGCCGCGGGTATGAACCCGATGGATCTCAAGCGCGGCATCGACAAGGCAGTGGCCGCTGCGGTGGAGAACATCCAGGCAGCCTCCACGCCCTGTGAAGACAGCACCGCCATTGCCCAGGTGGGCACTATCTCCGCCAACGCGGATGCCCAGGTCGGCGAAATCATCGCCGAGGCCATGGACAAGGTTGGCAAGGAAGGTGTTATCACCGTTGAAGAAGGCTCCGGTCTGGAAAACGAACTCGACGTGGTTGAGGGTATGCAGTTTGACCGCGGCTACCTGTCTCCCTACTTCATCAACAACCAGGAGAGCATGAGCTCTGACCAGGAAGACCCTTTCATCCTGCTGGTCGACAAGAAGATTTCCAACATCCGTGAACTGTTGCCCCTGCTGGAGCAGGTCGCCAAGGCTTCCAAGCCCCTGGTCATCGTGGCCGAGGACGTGGAAGGTGAAGCGCTGGCGACCCTGGTTGTCAACAACATGCGCGGTATCGTCAAGGTTGCAGCCTGTAAGGCGCCGGGCTTCGGCGACCGCCGAAAGGCCATGCTGCAGGACATCGCTATCCTCACCGGCGGTACGGTGATCTCCGAGGAAGTGGGCCTGGATCTCGAATCAGCCACCCTGGAGCACCTGGGCCAGGCCAAGCGCGTGACCATGGACAAGGACAACAGCACCATCATCGACGGTGCCGGCGATCACGACGCTATCGCAGCGCGTGTCAGCGAGATTCGTGTCCAGATCGAGAACACCTCATCCGATTACGATCGCGAGAAGCTGCAGGAACGCGTGGCCAAGCTGGCCGGCGGTGTTGCGGTGATCAAGGTCGGTGCTGCCACCGAGATCGAGATGAAAGAAAAGAAGGCCCGCGTTGAAGACGCCCTGCACGCTACCCGCGCTGCGGTGGAAGAGGGCGTGGTAGCCGGTGGCGGTGTTGCCCTGGTGCGCGCCGTACAGGCCATCGAAAGCCTCAAGGGCGACAACGAAGACCAGAACCACGGTATCGCAGCTGCCCTGCGTGCCATGGAGCACCCGCTGCGCCAGATTGTGGCCAATGCCGGTGACGAGGCTTCTGTTGTCCTCAACAAGGTCAAGACCGAGGGCGAAGGTAACTTCGGCTACAACGCTGCCAGCGGTGAATACGGCGACATGATCGAGATGGGTATTCTCGATCCCGCCAAGGTAACCCGAACCGCGCTGCAGGCTGCCGGTTCCGTGGCGGGCCTGATGATCACCACCGAGGTGATGGTTGCCGACGCACCGGAAGACAGTGCCGGCGGTGGTGCCCCTGCGATGCCCGACATGGGTGGCATGGGCGGCATGGGCGGCATGATGTAAGAGGCCGACCCGGCAGGAAGAAAGCCCCGCAATATGCGGGGCTTTTTTTTGCCTTCTTCACGGCGCTTTATTTCACTCGCGGAGTAATAAGCCGTAAAATGTGCGCAAACGTCCTGCAGCTGCGGGACAGATAACAACTCCTTAAAAAAATTGGGGATAGACCTATGATGCCAGTTATTGAATTTATCTTCCGCTGGGCGCACGTGGTGTTCGGTATTGTCTGGATCGGCATGCTGTATTACTTCAACTTCGTGCAGACCGAGTATTTCAAGGAAGCCGAGGCGGAAGCCAAGGCGGACGCGATGAAGAAACTCGCGCCAAGAGCCCTGTGGTGGTTCCGCTGGGGTGCCATGTTCACCTTCATTACCGGCCTCTATCTCCTCTACGCCGTCGGTGCCCACAGTACCCTGATGGGTGCTCCAATTCTCTGGATTGGCGCGCTGGCCGGTATCTTCATGTTCCTGAACGTGTGGCTGATTATCTGGCCGAATCAGCAGGTAGTGTTGGGGATGAAGGAAGGAGACGGGCCTGCCTCGGCGGCAAAAGCCGGCCTGGCCTCGCGCACCAATACCCTGTTTTCCGGCCCGATGCTGTTCGGCATGCTCGGCAGCAAGCACCTGTACATCGAGGATATGAGCAATATCGCGGTGTGGATCTGCCTCGGCATTATCGTGCTGCTGGAAGTGAATGCCCTGGTTGGCAAGATGGGTCTAATGGCCAGCGTGCGCGGGGTGATTCACTGCAGCCTTGGCCTGGTGGCCGCAATCTGGGCCCTACTGGCCTGGGTGTAACACAATCCCGGGGCCGGGTTGTACCCGGCCCCACATCCAGCATCACGTGGTATGACCGACAACGACGATTCAGCAATCGACAATATACCGCCTATTATCCCGGCCCGGGATGAGGTGGTGTCCCGCAAGAACGCCCAGAAAACCGCCCGCAGCAAACGCGCCGCAAAGTCCCACGCCGGCGGCGGGGCAGGCTTGCTGGCGCGGCTGTTTATCGTCGTCGCCCTGGTTATCGCGGCAGTCGCGACCGCCTGGGCCTGGCAACTGCAACAGGAGCTGGATTCTGCAGAGTTGTTGCTGGTGAATTACGAGGCGCGCATCAGCGACCTCGAGGACCGCCTCTCCGACACCGACGAGGGTATGAACCAGTCCGCGGCGGCCATGGCGGTGAAGATCAAGGAACTCTATTCCGAAGTCGATAAGCTGTGGGCCTCAGCCTGGCGTCGTAACAAGGCCAAGATCGCGGACCTGGAGAAAAGTGCCAGCGCTCATGGCAGTCAACTCAGTACCCTGGCCGAGACCGACAAGGCCTATTCCACCCAGCTCCAGGCCCTGGCCGGCGACATGGAAAAGCTACGCAAAATAGCCGGTGACCTGGAAAACCTGGCCAATACCGCCAGGTCCAACGAGGCGTTGCTGGAGCGACTCGGCGACGATATCAGTCGCAGTACCCTGGAGATTGCCAAGCTGCAAAAACGCGTCGAAACCTCCGAGGACTGGCAGGCCTCGGTGGATGGATTCCGCAAGCAGGTCAACCAGAGCCTGATTCGGTTGCAAAATAGCCTCAGCGAGGTACAGGGAGGGCCGCCTCCCGGCCAATAAGGGTGTACAATTGAGGGCTTCGCGCTTGTTCTTTCGAGAGGCCCCCAATGACAGTTATTCGCCAGGATGACTTGATCGACAGCGTCGCCGATGCGCTGCAGTTCATCTCCTATTTTCACCCCCTGGATTTTGTGCAGGCCGTCAACGAGGCCTATGAAAGGGAGCAGAATCCCGCGGCCAAAGACGCCATGGCCCAGATCCTCATCAACAGCCGCATGTGCGCCCTGGGTCATCGACCGATCTGCCAGGATACCGGCATCGTCACCGTATTCATGAAAATCGGCATGGACGTGCAATGGGATGCAGAACTGTCGGTGGCGGATATGGTCAACGAGGGCGTGCGTCGGGCCTACCTGCATCCGGACAATGTGCTGCGTGCCTCCATCCTCGACGACCCCGCCGGCGCCCGCAAGAACACGAAGGACAATACGCCGGCGGTGATCCATATGGAGGTCGTGGAGGGCGATACCGTGGATGTGCAGGTCGCCGCCAAGGGCGGTGGCTCCGAGAACAAATCCAAGATGGTCATGCTCAATCCCTCCGACAGTATCGTCGACTGGGTGGTAAAAACCTTGCCCACCATGGGAGCGGGCTGGTGTCCGCCGGGGATGCTCGGCATCGGCATCGGCGGAACCGCGGAAAAGGCCGCGGTGCTGGCCAAGGAATCCCTGATGGATCCCATCGATATCCAGGAACTGCGCGAGCGAGGACCGGCCAACCGCATCGAGGAGTTGCGCCTGGAAATCATGGATGAGGTGAACAAGCTCGGGATCGGCGCCCAGGGCCTGGGCGGCCTCACCACCGTGGTCGATGTAAAGATCAAGGATTACCCCACCCACGCGGCGTCCCTGCCGGTGGCGATGATCCCCAACTGTGCTGCCACCCGCCACGCCCATTTCGTGCTGGACGGCAGCGGTCCCGCCCTGCAAACACCGCCCAATGTGGACGACTGGCCCGATATCACCTGGGAAGTGGGCGAAAACGTGCGCCGTGTCAACCTGGACACGGTGAGCCGGGAAGAAATGGCCGAATGGCAGCCCGGCGATACTCTGCTGCTGTCGGGGACCATGTACACCGGTCGCGATGCGGCCCACAAGAAGATCCGGGAGCTGATCGAAAGCGGCGAGGGCCTGCCGGCCGAGGTCGACCTGAAAGACAAGTTCATCTATTACGTGGGCCCGGTCGACCCGGTTCGCGACGAGGTAATGGGCCCTGCGGGGCCGACGACGGCGACACGCATGGACAAGTTCACCGACTTCGTACTCGAGAACACCGGCCTCATGGGCATGATCGGCAAAGCCGAGCGCGGCCCCACCGGCATAGAGGCAATCCGCAAGCACAAGGCCACCTACCTTATGGCCGTGGGCGGTGCTGCCTACCTGGTATCCAAGGCGATTACCGATGCGAAGGTGGTGGCTTTCCCGGAACTGGGCATGGAAGCGATTTACGAGTTCGTGGTGGAGGATATGCCGGTCACGGTCGCCGTGGATGTAAACGGTGAGTCGGTACACCAGACCGGCCCCGCGCTGTGGAAGGCGAAGATAGAGGAGCAAGCCATCGAAGTCGTATAGGGCAGGGAGTCGCTCTTGAGCAATACATTCTACTGGCACGATTACGAGACTTTCGGCACCGATCCCAGCAGGGACCGGCCGGTCCAGTTTGCAGGCCTGCGCACGGACGAAGCGCTCAACGTCATCGGCGAGCCCCTGGTGGTTTTCGCCAGGCCCTCCAGGGATGTGCTGCCACATCCGGAGGCCTGCCTGGTCACCGGTATTACACCGCAACAGGCCCTGCGTGAGGGTCTTGCCGAGTGCGAGTTTATTGCGCAGATTCACGCCGAGCTCAGTCAGCCTGGGACCTGTGGAGTCGGCTACAACAGCATCCGCTTCGATGACGAGGTAACCCGCTATACCCTCTACCGGAACTTTTACGATGCCTACGCCCGGGAGTGGCAAAACGGCAACTCCCGCTGGGACATCATCGACATGGTGCGTCTCACTTATGCCCTGCGGCCCGAGGGAATCGAGTGGCCCCTGGGGGAGGATGGCCGGCCCAGTTTTCGCCTGGAGTTGCTGACTGCGGCCAATGGCATCGGCCACGAGGCGGCCCACGATGCACTCTCCGACGTTGAGGCCACCATTGCCCTGGCGAGGCTGATCCGGGAGAAGCAACCGCGGCTGTTCGACTACGCGCTGGGGCTGCGCGACAAGAAGACTGTCCTGCAACAGCTCGACATTCCGGCCATGAAACCGGTGTTACACGTGTCCGGCATGTTCGGTGCCGATCGCCACAATATTGCACTCATCGCACCGCTGGCCATGCACCCTACCAACAAGAACGAGGTCATCTGTTACGACCTCGCCGCAGACCCGGCGCCACTGGCGGAGCTGGATGCGGATGCGTTGCGCGAGCGCCTGTTCGCGCGGGCGTCCGATCTGCCCGAAGGGATCGAGCGCCCGGGTATCAAGTCCATTCATATCAATCGCTCACCGGTGGTAATGACCCCCAAATTGCTGGACGAGGCAACCGCGGAACGGCTGCAGATCGATGTCCCGGCCTGCCGTGCCCACCGCGCCGCCCTGCAGGCGATACCCGGCCTGGTGGATAAAGCGCGGGCTATCTATAGCGACCGCCAGATGCCGGAGCAGACCAACCCCGATCGCATGCTTTACAGCGGTGGTTTCTTCAGCGATACGGACAAGCGCGGGTTCGAGGCTTTGCGCCGGGCCTCGCCGCAGGAACTGCGCGAGCAGAGCTTCGTTTTCGAGGACGCGCGTATTCCCGAGATGTTGTTCCGCTACCGGGCTCGCAACTTCCCGGACAGTCTCAGTCCGGAGGAACTGGCCCAGTGGGAGGAATTCCGCTTTGCCTGGCTCACCGACCCGGAGGCCGGGGCGGGCATCACCCTGGAGGACTATCAGGCGCGAATTGCGGAACTACAGGCCGATCCCGGTCTTGGCCCGGAAAAACAACGCGTTCTTGAGGATTTGCTGGAGTACGGGGATTCTCTACTGAGCTGAGGGCTCTACGCAGCCCATAAGCTACTGTTCGCTAGCGCCCCGGGACGCCTTGTAGACCCTGGAACCAGCCCGCTGGGGACTATTGCCGCCAGGTTTGCCCAATTATTACCGTTCCCTGGTCAGCGGCGCTGTTTATAATAACGGGCCATATCCGCAATGGGAGACAGCGTGCAATTCGCGGGCAACGACATACTCTCAGTCAACCAGTTTGAACGGGCCGATATCGAGGCGATTTTCGAGGTGGCGGACCGTATGGAGCCCTATGCCCACCGACGCCGCATCACCCATGTGCTCGATGGCGCCATCCTCGGCTCCATGTTTTTCGAACCCAGTACCCGCACCCGGGTCAGCTTCGGCTGCGCTTTCAACCTGCTCGGTGGTCACGTGCGCGAGACCACGGGTTTCGAACACTCGGCAATCGCCAAGGGTGAATCCCTCTACGACACGGCCCGGGTGATCAGCGGCTACAGCGATGTCATCGCCATGCGCCACCCAGAGGAGGGGTCGGTCGCCGAGTTTGCCAGCGCCAGCCGGGTACCGGTGCTCAATGGCGGCGACGGCGCCAACGAACACCCGACCCAGGCCCTGCTGGACCTCTACACGATCAAGAAAGAGGTGCGCGATCGCGGCGGCAGCATCGACAATCTGCGTATCGCCCTGATCGGTGACCTGCGCTACGGCCGGACTGTGCACTCCCTGTGCAAGCTTCTCGGTTTATACGAGGGCCTGCAGGTACACCTGATCTCGCCGGAAAAGCTGCGTATGCCCGGGGATATCGTCGAAGGACTGCGCTCAGCGGGTCACCAGATCAGCGAGACCGAGGAGCTCGAGGCGCATATTGCCCACGTGGATATTGCCTATTCCACCCGGGTCCAGGAAGAGCGGTTTGGCTCACAGGAAGAAGCCGATATGTACCGTGGGCGATTCCGGCTCAACCAGAATATCTATACCCAGAACTGCGAGCCGAACACCGTCATCATGCACCCGCTGCCGCGGGATTCACGCGCCGGTGCCCAGGAGCTGGACGACGACCTCAACGAAAACCCGAACCTTGCTATCTTCCGCCAGACCGACAACGGGGTGCTGGTGCGCATGGCCCTGTTTGCCATGGTGCTGGACGTGGTGGAGCAGATCGACCGCGAGGCCCGTGACGTCAACTGGTATACGGGTAGCCGGTTCCAGTAATCATGGATATGCAATTCACGGCGCAGGACGTGCGCGTTCTCGAGGAGCCCCTGGCTTACGACGGGCATTTCGCCATCCGGCGGGTCAGCCTGCAGCATCGCCTGTTCGAGGGAGGCTGGAGCGATACGCTCACCCGCGAAGTCTTCGACCGTGGTGACGCGGTGGGCGTGCTGCCCTGGGACCCGGTGCGAGATGAACTGGTAATGCTGGAACAGTTCCGGGTTGGTGCGATTCGTGGCGATGACAGCCCCTGGATGCTGGAACTGGTCGCCGGTATCGTCGAGCCCGGCGAGTCCGACCAGGAGGTGGCAGAGCGTGAGGCCGAGGAGGAGGCGAGTCTCGCTATCGAGGCCATGGAGCCCATAGCCTGTTTCTACCCCAGCGCGGGAGCCTGTTCCGAGCAGGTGCGATTATTCATCGGCCGGGTCGACAGCGAGGGCGCCGGCGGCATACACGGATGCCAGGGAGAGGGGGAGGACATCCGGGTTCACGTCTTGCCGCGGCAACAGGTCATGCAGTGGCTGGACGAGGGCAAGATCGTTAATGGCCACACCCTGATCGCACTGCAGTGGCTGCGAATTCACGGGCAGGCCCTGGGTCAGCGCTGGTCCTGATGCGCCTGTTTCTCGGCTTTTCAGCGGCGGACGCCGAACGTCGCATCTATGACTGCTGCCAGGGCCTGCCCCTGGACCCGGGTTTGCCACTGCGTTGGGTGCCGCCTGAGAACTGGCACGTGACCCTGGTCTTCCTGGGTGAAGTATCAGAACATCTGCTGCTTTCCCTGGCGGAGATCACCGAACCGGTAATCTCTGCCTGCCAGCGTATGTCGCTGTCCATGGTCGGCCTGGAATGGTTTCCCTCGCCGAGCAAGGCGCGTTTGCTGGCGATGACCGCCGAGGCGCCGGAGGCCCTGTCAGGGCTCCAGGCAAGCCTGGTGGCGGCCCTTGGTCGTGAAGGTTTCCACACGGAAAATCGTCGCTACCGTCCCCACCTGACCCTGGCCCGCTACCGCGGTGCACGCAAACGCTTCGCGCCGCCTGCACTGCCTGAGATCAAGCCCATCGAGATCCCGCTGCAGGAAGTGACCCTGTTCCAGAGCTTGCCCGGCAAGGGGGCTCCGGTCTACCAACCGCTGCAATATTTCGAGCTGGCGTCATGACCCAGGAACAGACCTCGGAGGCCCTGGCCGGCCACGACGACCGCCTGCTGAAATCCAGTGCCGTGGTCGGTGCCATGACCATGCTGTCGCGGGTCCTGGGCCTGGTTCGCGATATCGTCATCGCTGTCTTCGTCGGTGCCACCGCCAATGCAGACGCGTTTTTTGTCGCCTTCAAAGTGCCCAACTTTCTGCGCAGGCTGTTCGCGGAAGGGGCGTTCTCCCAGGCTTTTGTGCCGGTGCTGGCGGAATACCGGGAACAGGGCTCGGCGGCGGCAGTACAGGAATTACTCAATCGCGTGGCCGGTGTTCTCGGTGGCAGCCTGCTGTTGCTCACCACGCTGATGGTGGTGGGGGCGCCGGTCGTTACGGCGATCTTCGCGCCGGGGTTCCTGGATCAGCCGCTCAAGTATGCGCTGACCAGCGATATGATTCGCATCACCTTTCCCTACCTGTTCCTGATTTCCATGACCGGTTTTTGCGGTGCGGTGCTGAACAGCTACGGTCGCTTTGCGGTTCCCGCCTTCACCCCGGTGTGGTTGAACCTTTCCCTGATTGGAGCGGCGACACTAGCGGCCCCCTGGTTTGAGGAGCCCGTATTTGCCCTGGCCTGGGGCGTGTTCCTCGCCGGTGTGGTGCAGCTGCTGTTCCAGATTCCCTTCCTGTATAAGCTGGAGCGAGTACCGCGACCAATCTGGGATACCCGCCACGATGGTGTGCGACAGATAGCCAAGCTCATGGTGCCGGCCCTGTTCGGCGTATCGGTCAGCCAGATCAACTTGCTGCTGGATACGGTGCTGGCCTCATTCCTCCCCACCGGTAGTATTTCCTGGCTGTATTACTCGGACCGGCTCACGGAGCTGCCCCTGGGGGTTTTCGGGATCGCCATCGCCACGGTCATCCTGCCGCGGCTGTCCAGCCTGCAGGCGGGCGAGGCCGGTGAGAAGTTCGCCGAGACCCTGGACTGGGCCACGCGCGCCGTGTTGTTGATCGGATTGCCCGCCAGTCTGGCCCTGGTGCTGCTCGCCGAGCCCATCCTGTTGTCACTGTTTCAGTACGGCGCCCTGTCCGTGTCCGATGTCGAAATGGCCAGCCTGAGTTTGCGCGCCTACAGCCTCGGCCTGTTGGCCTTTATGCTGGTCAAGGTGCTGGCGCCCGGCTTTTACGCCCGCCAGGACATGGTGACACCAGTGCGCATCGGGATCACGGCCATGGTGGCGAACATGGTCATGAATATTCTCTTCGTGGTCCCCCTGTATATGATCTGGAATATCGGCCATGTCGGCCTCGCGCTGGCTACCAGTCTGGCGGCCTGGCTGAACGCCGGCCTGTTGCTGCGTGGGCTGCGCCGCGAGAAAGTCCTGGTCGCACAACCGGGCTGGGGCCGCTTCCTGTCGCGCTTGTTGATATCGACCGGGGCCATGTGCCTGGTCCTCTGGTACCTTGCACCCGAGAGCAGTCATTGGCTGGCCTGGGACTGGTGGCAGCGCAGCCAGCAGCTGGCACTATTGGTGGTCGCGGGTCTGCTGGTTTACCTGCTCAGCCAGGGTTTGATGGGAACGCGGATACGGGATTTTTACACCCAAAAACCCCGTTGAGTCCGCTATAATGCCGCGTTCGACCTGGCTCAACCCCCTGCGATAATGGAGCTCATACGCGGTCTTCACAATTTACGGCCACGGCATCGCGGCTGTGTCACCACAATTGGTGCCTTCGATGGTGTGCACAACGGGCACCGGGCGGTACTGGGGCACTTGCTGGAAAAGTCCGCGGAGCTGGCCCTACCGTCGGTGGTGATCCTGTTCGAACCGCTGCCGCGGGAGTATTTTGCACCGCGGGAAGCACCGGCGCGGCTGATGAGCTTCCGGGAAAAATTCCGGGCGCTGCAAGAGCTGGGGGTGGACCGGGTATTGCGGGTGCGTTTTGACGAACAACTGCGCACAATGAGCGCCGTGGATTTCATCACTCGCATTTTTGTCGAAGGCCTGGGTGCGCGCTATATCGTGGTAGGTGATGATCTCCGCTTCGGTCACGACCGCGAGGGTGATTTCACCCTGATGCAGGAGCAGGGCCGTCGCCATGGCTACGAGACCATGCACACGGCAACCCTGGGTATATCCGGTACCCGGGTGAGCAGCACCCGCATTCGTGAGGCCCTGGGCAATGAGGATTTTGCGCTGGCGGAACGGCTGCTGGGCCGGCCCTACAGCATTACCGGCAAGGTGGTCTACGGCGACCAGCGCGGGAGCAGCCTGGGCTCGCCCACGGCGAACCTGGAGCTGCACCGCCCGCGGGCACCGCTCGCCGGTGTCTACGTGGTGGAGGTCGAGGGTGCTGTAGCGGGGGCTGCGCCCGGCGTGGCAAATATTGGTACGCGACCGACGATCGGTGACGGTCTCAAGGCCAACCTGGAAGTGCACCTGCTGGATTTTGAAGGTCATTTGTACGGCAAGACCCTGACGGTGACCTTCCGCGAGAAGATACGGGACGAGCAGAAGTTCGAATCCCTGGATGAATTGAAACGACAGATACACGAGGATATTGCCTTCGGGCGCGAGTTCTTCAAGCTATGAGCGACTACAAGACCACTCTCAACCTGCCACAGACGGATTTTCCGATGAAGGCCAGTCTTGCCCAGCGTGAGCCACAGCGGCTCAAGGCCTGGCAGGAGAACGACCTGTACGGCCAGATCCGCGAGGCCTGCGCCGGTAAAACGAAATTCATCCTCCACGACGGCCCACCCTATGCCAACGGCGAGCTGCACGTGGGACATGCGGCCAACAAGATTCTCAAGGATATCGTCATCAAGTCCCGCACCCTGGCGGGTTTCGACGCGCCCTATGTGCCGGGCTGGGACTGCCACGGTTTACCGATTGAACTCAATGTCGAGAAGAAAGTCGGCAAACCCGGCGTCAAGGTCAGCGCCCACGAGTTCCGCGACAAGTGCCGGAACTACGCCGCCGGCCAGGTCGATGCCCAGCGCGAGGACTTCAAGCGCATGGGTGTACTGGGTGAATGGGATACACCCTACCTGACCATGAACTTCCAGTTTGAGGCGGACATCATCCGCACCCTGGGAGAGATTATCGCCAACGGCCATCTGCACAAGGGCTCCAAGCCCGTGCACTGGTGCCTGGACTGCGGTTCTGCCCTGGCCGAAGCGGAGGTGGAATACCAGGACAAGACGTCGCCGGCCATTGATGTCGCGTACAGCGCCGTCGACAAGGCGGCGATACTCGCGGCCTGTGGTGCCGAAAACGTGGACTCTGTCGCGGTACCGATATGGACCACGACCCCCTGGACCCTGCCCGCCAGCCTGGCGGTGAGCCTGCATCCTGAACTTGAGTACGTGCTGGTGGTCAAGGATGGACAGGGCCTGGTGCTGGCACGGGAACTGGCCGATGCGGTCTGTCAGCGGATTGGCTGGGACGACTATGAAATTGCCGGCAGCTGCACCGGTGCGGCGCTGGAAGGGCAGCTTCTGCAGCACCCCTTTTACGCACGCCAGGTGCCGGTGGTGGTCGGCGAACACGTGACCACCGAGGCGGGAACCGGTGCAGTGCACACGGCGCCGGGGCACGGTCACGATGACTTCATCGTCGGCCAGAAGTACGGGCTGGAAGTTCTCAACCCGGTGGGTTCCAACGGCGTTTACCTGGAAGATACGGAGATATTCGGCGGCCAGCATGTGAACAAGGCCAATGATGCGATCGTCGAGCTGCTGCGGGAAAACGGTGTCCTGTTACACGCCGAATCCTATCCCCACTCATACCCCCTCTGCTGGCGCCACAAGACCCCGATCATCTTCCGGGCCACACCACAGTGGTTTATCAGCATGGAACAGGCCGGCCTGCTACAGGGTGCCCTGGACGCGGTTGAGGGGGTGGCGTTTGAACCCGACTGGGGCCGCAACCGCATCGAGGCGATGCTGGTGGACCGGCCGGACTGGTGTATTTCCCGCCAGCGCACCTGGGGTACGCCAATAACCCTGTTTGTGCACCGCGACACGCAGGAACTGCACCCGGACACACACCGGCTGATCGAGGAAGTGGCGCTGCGTGTGGAGCAGGGCGGAATCGATGCCTGGTTCGAACTCGAGGCCGGGGACTTGCTGGGGGATGAAGCCGGCGACTACGAGAAAGTCACCGACACCCTGGACGTCTGGTTCGATTCCGGCGTGACACACGCCTGTGTACTGCGCAAGCTGCCGCATCTGCAGGCGCCGGCGGACCTGTACCTGGAGGGCTCCGACCAGCACCGGGGCTGGTTCCAGTCCTCCCTGTTGACCGGGATCGGCGCCTTCGGCGAAGCACCGTACAAGGGGCTCCTGACCCACGGTTTTACCGTGGACGGTGAGGGGTGCAAAATGTCCAAGTCACTGGGCAACGTGGTCAGTGCGCGCAAGGCGCTGAACGACCTCGGCGCCGATATCGTCAGGCTGTGGGTGGCCGCCACCGATTACCGTGGCGAAATTGCCTACTCGGACGAGATCGTCAAACGCACCTCGGATTCCTATCGCCGGATTCGCAATACCGCGCGCTTCCTGCTGTCTAACCTGAACGGCTTCGACCCGGCACAGGACCTGGTCCCCTCCGATCAGTTACTCGCCCTGGACGCCTGGGCGGTGGACAGGGCCGCGGTCCTGCAGGAAGAGATCAGGCTTCAGTACGACAGGTATCAATTCCACCTGATTTACCAGGAGCTGCACAATTTTTGCGTGAATGACATGGGTGGCTTCTACCTCGATATCATCAAGGACCGCCAGTACACCACCCAGGCTGATAGCCTGGCGCGGCGCTCTGCCCAGACCGCGCTCTACCACATCGCCGAGGCACTGGTGCGCTGGATTGCGCCAATCCTCAGTTTTACCGCCGAGGAGATCTGGGAAAACCTGCCCGGAGAACGCGAGGCCTCCGTGTTCCTGGTGGAGTGGTACGAGGGCTTGAGCACGATAGGCGAGTCCGCGATGGACCGTGTGTTCTGGGGGGAATTGTCGGCGGTTCGCGATGCGGTAAACCTTGAAATAGAGAACCAGCGCAACCTCGGGCACGTTCGGGGCAGCCTGGATGCTGAGGTCACGCTGTTCTGCAGGGATTCGCTATTGGATACGCTCGCGAAACTGGGTGAGGAGCTGCGCTTTGTCCTCATTACTTCTGAAGCGACCCTGGAACCGCTTGAAAAGGCACCGGCCGCGCTGCAGGAAACCCTGGTCGAAGGACTGAAAGTCAGCGTCTCCGCCAGTGAAGCCGAGAAATGTGAGCGTTGCTGGCACCGGCGCCCGGAGGTGGGCCAGGATGCTGCCCACCCGGGCCTGTGCAGCCGCTGTGTGGTTAATATTGAGGGCGATGGTGAACAGCGCAGCTTTGCCTAGGAAAGGATTACTGTTGTGCCTGTCGCTGTCGCTCCTGGTTATCCTGCTGGACCAGTGGAGCAAGTCCCTGGCTCTCGATCACCTGGATTACGGCCGACCGGTGCACTTGCTACCGGTCCTGAACCTGACTTTACAGTACAATACCGGGGCCGCCTTCAGTTTTCTCAGTGACGCCGGGGGCTGGCAGCGTTGGTTCTTCAGCGCCGTTGCCGTGGTGGCCAGCCTGGTGATTTGTGTCTGGCTGGTGCGCCTCAAGCGGGGCGAGCAGCTGCTGGCAGTAAGCCTCAGCCTTATCCTGGGTGGCGCCATCGGGAACCTATGGGACCGCCTGCAACTCGGCTACGTGGTGGATTTTGTATCCGTGCATTACGGGGTTCATTACTTTCCCACCTTCAACGTGGCCGACGCGGCGGTGAGCGTGGGCGCCGCCCTGATGATCCTGGACGCCATTATCCAGGCGCGGCGGGAACAGGAGACAGAATGACAGAGGCAGGTGTACCGGTCAGTGAGGGCACGCGGGTGGTTTTGAACTTCTCGCTGAGCCTTGAAGACGGTTCGGAAATTGACTCCAATTTCACCGGTGACCCGGTCGATTTCGTGGTCGGCGACGGCAGCCTGATGCCGGGCTTCGAACGCCTGCTGTTCGGGATGTCGGCGGGAGAGCGGCATATCTTCACCGTGGAGCCGGAGCACGCCTTCGGCATGCCCAATGACAGCAATGTGCAGGAAATTTCCCGCGAGTCCTTCGATGAGGACGCCGAGCTGGAAATCGGCCTGCTGTTCTATTTCGCCGATGCCGGCGGTGGCGAAGTGCCGGGGCTGGTGGTTGCCCTCGACGAGGAGTGGGTGACCGTGGATTTCAATCATCCCCTGTCCGGGCGAACAATCCTCTTCGACGTGCTGATCCACCGTGTCGAAGCGGCGGAACTGCACTGAGGGCTGTGTCGTGAGCGCGGAAATCATGATGGCCAATCCTCGCGGTTTCTGCGCCGGTGTGGATCGCGCCATTGCCATCGTGGAGCGGGCCCTGGACGTATTCGGCTCCCCGATTTATGTGCGTCACGAGGTGGTGCACAACAAATTCGTGGTCGACGGCCTGCGCCAGCGCGGAGCGGTTTTTGTCGAGGAACTGGCCGAGATTCCCGACCAGAGTATCGTCATATTCAGCGCCCACGGCGTGTCCCAGGCAGTCCAGTCGGAGGCCGCGCAACGGGGCCTGAAAGTCTTTGACGCCACCTGCCCACTGGTCACCAAAGTTCATATTGAAGTGAGTAGTTACTCACGCCAGGGGCGAGAGTGTGTGCTGATTGGCCACCGTGGACACCCGGAAGTAGAAGGGACCATGGGGCAGTATGATCACGCCGCCGGGGGTGAAATTTACCTGGTGGAAGATGAGGCCCAGGCGGCCGCCCTGGAGGTCAAAAACCCGGAGCAGCTCTCCTATGTGACCCAGACCACCCTGTCCATGGACGATACCGCGCGGGTTATCGAGGCCCTGCGCCGGCGATTTCCGCATATCCAGGGGCCGCGCAAGGACGATATCTGCTATGCCACCCAGAACCGCCAGGACGCGGTCAAGCAGCTGGCGCAGGGTTGTGACCTTGTGCTGGTGGTGGGTTCCCCCAACAGCTCCAATTCCAACCGCCTGCGGGAACTGGCGGAGCGCATGGGGGCCGAGGCCCACCTGATCGATAGCGCCGAGGATATCGATGCCGGCTGGTTATCCGGCAAACACCGGGTCGGCGTTACTGCGGGCGCCTCCGCCCCGGAAATACTGGTACAGCAGGTGGTGGAGGGGCTGCACAAACTGGGCGCCTCCAAACCCTCCGAAATGGAGGGAACAGTGGAAAATATTACCTTTTCCATGCCCCGTGAGCTGCGAATTCCCGTTGAAAACCTGGACTGATTGAGCCGGGAAAACCGGAATTAAGTCACAAAACCGAGCGGTTTTTTGCCGTTTATCCCCCCAAATGACCGCTTATCCGCGGATTTGCCCCCTATTGTCGGCCGATTGCTATTCTCGCTTTCAGTATTTGTAAATAGGGTCAATCCCGGAGAGAACCGTGGAAACACCGGTCAACAACATGCAGAACAACAGGAGCCTGCCCGCAACCGCTAGGGGGTTGCGGGCGTCCGGCTCTTCGCGGGGCTACACCCTGCTGGAACTGCTGATTGCCCTGTTCATTATCGCCCTGCTCGGCACCATGGTAGGGCCCAATATGATGGGCGTTATCGAGCGCAACCGTAAGGCTTCGGCGCTGGGTGACAGCTTCGCCATGCTGGGTATGGCCCGCAGTGAAGCGGTCAATGCCCAGACCACGGTGTCGATCTGTCCCTCTCTCGACCAGGCAACCTGTAGCGGTACCGCCTGGGAGAAAGGCTGGATCCTCTTTATCGATGACGGCGCCGGTGTTGGCGGTACCGAGGGCGACGGCGATGTCAACGGTACCGAGCAACTGCTGCGCGTCGGCCAGGCTGCAACCGGGGATGTCACTGTTCGCACCCGCAATTTCGCTGACGCCGGGGCCATTACCTTTGAACTCGACGGCATGGTTGAGGACAACGGCACCATCGTCATTTGTGACGACAATGGTCCCGCGCTGGCCAGCGCCGTGGTACTGAATGTCTCCGGTCAGGCTCGCATGGCGGGTGACGACGATGGCAACGGCACCCTCGACGAAGATGACGGCTCGGAGGTATCGACATGTCCGTGAAACTGTCAGCCAACAAGGCCCAGGGCTTCACCCTGATCGAAGTGCTGGTCGCGACCCTGGTGATGACCGTGGGAATTCTCGGTGTGGCCGCCATGCAAATGGTGAGTTTCCAGACCAACCAGAGCGCTTATTCACGCTCGCACGCCACGTTCCTGGCCCAGGATATGTTTGATCGCATGCGGGCCAACCCGACGGGCTACCGCACCACTACAGTCTACGATGCGGTGGATACCACCAATACCGGCACCATTCCCGCCGATCCCAGTTGCGTTACCTTCAACCTGGGCTGCAGTCCCCTGCAGATGGCACAACACGATGTACGCGAGTGGGCTGCCCATTTTTACAATGTATTCAACGTGGCCGACTACAGGCCGACGCTGCCCAACGGCTCAGCTACGCTGACCCGGGTGGGAACCACCAACGATTTTGACATCGTGGTGAGCTGGGACGAGCGCGACTGGAACGCGGACGGATCCATGCAGCGCACGATAAGAACTCGCTCGGTCAGCATGCGCGCGAGGATGAATTGAGGATGGCTGCCATGAACAGACAGAAGGGTATGTCGCTGATCGAACTCATGGTTGCCATGGGGCTGGGCCTGTTCCTGATCCTCGGAGTGGTCAACGTGTTTATCGCCAACAAGGATTCCACCCAGGTGGAAACTTCCCTGGCGCGCCTCCAGGAAAATGGCCGCATCGCACTGGACATGCTGGTTTCCGATATCCGCGATGCCAATTTCTTCGGCTGTGGCAGTGCCCTCGGTGGCCTGGATTCCATGGTCATTGGCTTGCCCAACTGGGCGCCGATCCAGGGCTGGGAGCACGCCGGCGGTGGCTGGACCCCGACCCTGCCAGGGGGTTTGAATGACCTTACAGGGCTCAATCGCGTCGGCAGCGATGTACTGAATATCGTGCACGGCAGGAACATCGGCTCGAATTTGCTGGCCAATGTTAACGCGCCGACTGACACGATTACGATCGACAACAATCCCGACTGCATACAAACGGGTGAAAACGTCATTGTTTCCAGCTGTTTTGCTGCCTTCCTGTTCGAGGTCACCAACGCGCCGACCTGTAATGACGGCAACACCAGCTTTGAATTTGGTGCTTCCGCGAACAATGGCACTGTCCCGGGGGGAGTATTCGATACCATCCAGACGGACATACTGCAGTCGGTGGATAAGGTCTGGTACGTGGCCGATACGGGCCGTCGCCGCACGGCGGCAAATATCCCGGTCTACGCCCTGTATCGCCGGATAGGTGTGAATGATTTTGAGATGATCGAGGGCGTTGAGTACCTGCAGATCAATTACGGACAGGTACGCGCTAACGGCAACCTCCGTTACGTACCGGCCAGTGACGGTAACCTGATCATGGACGATGTCGTAGCCATACGTATCGCCCTGCTGTTACAGAGTTTTGAGATGGTGTTGGATACGCCGGATACCAGTGCCTACCAGGTGCTGGACCAGACGATCGACGACGCCGGAACCACTTTCACCCACAACGGGGATCGCACTTTACGCCGTGTGTTCAGCACGACCGTACTGCTGCGTAACTGAGAGCTTTGAGGGTAAGACGATGAAGATTCGAGGACAACTGAAACACAGGCAAGAGGGCGCGGTACTGATTGTTGCCCTGATGTTGCTCCTGGTGACGACTTATATCGGCTTTTCCGCCATGGAAACCAGCAATCTGGAGGCGAAGATGGCCACCTCTCTGGAAATCAAGGAGCAGACGTTCCAGGTTGCCGAGGCCTCGATCGAAAATGTCGTGGACAATATTCCGCTGATTGCCAGCGCTTATACCGAATTTCTCACCGGCGGGACCGATTGGCCCGAGGTTGACTACGATTTTGCCAACGATGCCAAGCTCGACGGGGACGTGGTCGTCCAGTTTCTGTCCAGCAATGCCACCCAGGGTTACTCGATTCGCAAGGGTGCCGCGGGCATCGCAACCTATTACTACCAGTTGATCTCTACAGGATCACGAGACGATTCCAACATCACGAGTGTTCACACACAGGGCATTTATATTGAGGGCCCGAGTTTGAACTGAGTGCCATCCGCACTTGGAGGTTAATGTCATGATTAACATACGAAAAACAACCAGGAACTTCGCCGCCAGTTTTTGCTGCGCCCTGTTCGGGCTGGCACCGGTATGGGCGGATGACACAGAAATTTTCTTCGGGGACTTCTCCGACGGCGAGGTCAGTCCCAACGTGCTGTTCATCGTGGATACCTCGGGTTCCATGAACAACACCGTATCCGGCACCGGCATGACCCGCATGCAGAACGTGCAGGAAGCCCTGCGTGAGCTGCTCAACAATCTCAACGACGTGAACGTCGGTATGATGCGGTTCTCCAATCCTGGTGGCCCGGTGCTTTACCAGGTCGATTATATCGACCGTAACGTACTCGAGTCCGAGGCCGGCCTGGTTGATATCACCGCTCCTCTCCTGGATAACGACGATGACGCCCAGCAGGTAGCGGGCACTGGCCAGATGATCGTGAACGACAATCGCCTGGAGATGGTCATGAAGACCATCGGTTCCGCTGATACTGTCGTGATACCGGTAAGTAACGGCAGTGACGACGCCGAGGAACAGAAGTGGGTCAGCAGCGGTGACAACGTGCTGCGTATCGAGGGTGACCTGGAATTCACCCACGACGATGGCGACTCCGATGAGCTGCACGCGGTGGGCGTACGCTTCCGCGATACCACCATCCCCGATGGCGCCACGGTGACTAATGCCTTTATCACTTTCACGGTGGATAACGCCGGTTACGGTGGTGTCGCCGAGATCACGATTACCGGTGAGGCCAAGGATACTGGTGCTTTCGTCGACGTTTACAACAATATCACCACCCGTACCCGCACCTCGGCCTCGGTCGAGTGGGATATGGACAACCCGGCGGCTAACGCGATCATCGTCTCCCCGGACCTGACCTCCATCGTCCAGGAAGTAATTGATCACGCGTCCTGGGATGGTGCGGGTAGCGAAGAGGACGATGTTACCTTTATTTTTGAGCGCCGCTCCGGTTCGACCAATGTGGCGGAGCACGACCTGCAGTCCTACGACAAGTGGGGCGGCACCCCTCCGGCCCTGACCGTGGAGTACTATGTCGGTTCTCCGCCTTCACAGAAGGCGGTGACCACTGGCCTGCGCTTCCAGAATGTCAACGTGCCCAAGGGCGTGACCATTACCAACGCCTATATCGACTTCACCGTGGGCCAGACGGACTCAGCAGAGACCACCAACCTGACCATTTACGGTGAGGACAATGACGAGCCGCTCGCCTACAGCGACTCGAACAAGATCGAAAGCCGCACCAAGACCACTGCCTCGGTAGCCTGGTCCACGGTGCCGAGCTGGACTTCCAACAACGAAATCCAGACCACGCCGGACCTCTCAACCATCGTCCAGCAGATCGTCGGCCGCACTGACTGGTGTGGCGGTGATGACATGGCCTTTATTATCGAGGGCACGGAAGGTCTGCGGATCGCCCATGCCCGGGATGCCAATAACGGCTACCAGCCGGTATTGCGGGTGCAGTATGACGAACGGACTATTACACCCGGGGCCTCCTGTGCCCAGGCGACCCTGAGCAAGCAGATTACGTCGACCCTGGACGATGTCGAGGAAGAGGGCAGCACCATCTGGACCACTTCCGACGACTACGATTTCGAGGGCAGCGGCAACCGTCGCACCGGCCTGCGCTTTACCAGTATCAACCTGCCGGAGAATGCCAAGATCGAATCTGCCTACCTGGAGTTCGTGGCCAAGAGCGACTACTCCGGTAATTCAACCGTGCGTATCGAGATCGAGGACACCGGTGATGCGGCACCCTTTACCAATTCCGACGGTACCATCGACGATCGTACCTGGAATGCCTCTCCCGTTGACTGGAGCATTACCAACAACTGGGTAGATGTACAGAAGTATCGCAGTGCCGATATTAAAACCCTGGTTCAGGACGCGGTGGATCATGCCGACTGGTCCATGGGCAACGACATCGCCTTCCGCCTGCGCAAAACCTCAGGCAACGATCGCCGTGCTGATACCTACGACCGCGACCCGGTCCGCGCCGCGCGCCTGGTTGTAAGCTTCGAGGATGACGGCACCTACAGTGACGTGCGCCTGGTGCGCGATGAGCTGCTGGAGGTGGTCGACGGGCTCAACACCCAGGGCTATACGCCGGTGCAGGATATCCTCTATGAGGCCGCCCTGTATTACTCCGGTTCCGAGGTGGACTACGGTAAGAAGCGCGGCGGCCCCAACGACAGTGGTCCCCACGCCTATACCCGGGTATCTGTGGACGGCTCCATGGTGGCGGACTCCTTCACCAATAACCTGCCCAGCGGTTGTACAGTGGATAACCTCGGTGACAGCGATTGTGCCGGCCAGACCCTGACAGCCAAGGGCGGCACCAACCCGACCTATAAGACGCCGATCGATGACTGGTGTCAGACCAATAACCACCTGATCCTGCTGACCGACGGCCAGGCCAACCGGCCCCACTCGGAAAGCAAGATCAAGACCTTCATCGATGAAACCAGCTGTGACACCACCTACACGGATGACGGTGGTACCAGCCACTCGGTGAACAGTAGTGAGGCCTGTGGTATCGACCTGGTGCGCTATATGTACGAGGAAGACCAGTCGACGCTGAAGGAAACCCAGCGGATTACCACGCACACGATCGGCTTCAACTTCTCCAGCCCCTGGCTGGCAGCGCTTGCGGACGCAGGTGGCGGTCAGTACAAGGAGGCCACCCAGGCGTCTGACCTGGTGGATGAGATCGAGAACATCCTCACCCAGGTGCTGAAGACCAACAGTTCCTTCGTGGCACCGGTGGCGGCGATCAACCAGTTCAACCGCCTGAACCACCGCAGCGAGATCTACTTCGCGGTATTCCGCCCGGACGAAACGCCGTCCTGGCCGGGTAACCTGAAGAAGTATCGCCTGCGTGGCTCGGATAACGCGGTGGTTGACTTCTCCTCTACCGAGGGCGCCCCGGCTATCAACTCCGAGACTGGTTTCTTCACCGACACCGCAGTCAGTGCCTGGGGTGGTGTCGTCGACGGCAAGGAAGTCGACGTCGGTGGTGCCAACGCCAAGATGCCCGTGTACAGCAGCCGCAAGCTGTATACCTATTATGCGGGTTCGACCAGCACTACCCTGTCTAACTCGGTCAATGCGCTCGAGAACACCAACAACAACCTGACCAAGGCCATGTTCGATGTAGCCAGCATGACCAATGGCGAGTTCGACGAGCACATCGACTGGATTCGTGGCAAGGACGTTGACGATGCGGACGGTGATACGGTGACGGCGGAAAACCGCTACATCATCGGTGACCCGCTGCACTCCAAGCCGATCGCCGTGACCTATGGTGGTACCGAGTCAAACCCGGATATCACTATCTTCTTTGGCACCAATACCGGCTTCCTGCATGCAGTGGATTCGGCAACCGGTGTCGAGCGCTTCGGCTTTCTGCCCCAGGAACTCTACGAGGAGCAGAAGATATTGCGCGAGAACAGTGCCACCGCTGAGCACGTGTACGGCATCGACGGTAACGTAACCCCCTGGGTCAACGACGCCAACGGTGACGGCAGCATCAGTGGCACCGGTGAGTTTGTTCGCCTCTTCGTCGGCATGCGCCGCGGTGGGCGCAACTACTACGCGCTGGATGTCACCGACCGGGATAACCCCGAGATCATGTGGGTGATCGAAGGTGGCACCGGCGACTTCGCCGAGCTCGGCCAGACCTGGTCGCAGCCGGTACTCGGTGCCATCGATATCAACGGCACGGTAACCAATGTGCTGTATTTCGGGGGCGGCTATGACGCCGACCAGGACAACACGGCGGTTCGCGCTACCGATGACATGGGCCGAGCGGTCTACATCGTCAATGCCGAGACCGGTGCGCTGATCTGGAAAGGCGGCGATGGCGCCGGCTTTACCGAAGACTACGACGACATGCAGTACTCGATACCGGCCGACCTGTCGGTGGTGGATATCACCAGCTCCGGTCTCGACAATATGTTCTTTGTCGGTGACATGGGCGGCCAGGTCTGGCGTTTCGATATCAACAACGGTAACGCCGTGGCCGACCTGGTCTCCGGTGGTGTGATCGCCGATGTGGGTGTTGCCGGTGGTACGAATATCGCCGCCAATAACCGGCGCTTTTACCACGGCCCGGATGTTGCGCTGCTCAATGAGGGCGACGGTATCAAGATGGCTATTACCATCGGTTCGGGTTACCACGCCCACCCGCTGGCAACAGCCACCCAGGACCGTTTCTACATGATCGTGCAGGATGACGTGTTCGGTGCGCCCGGTACCTACACCAAGTTGGCGGAAGGCGATCTCTACGACGCGACTGACAACGATGTGGGTGAGGGTGTCTCCGGAGCCCAGGCTGACCTGGACGCCAAAGACGGCTGGTACTTCAATATGCCGCACACCGGCGAGAAGGTCCTGAGTACTCCGCTCACCTTTAAGGGCACGGTGACCTTCACCTCCTACGAGCCTAACCCGAACAGTGTCACCAGCAACTGTATACCCTCTGCAGGTGTCACCCGGGTTTACCAGGTTGAGTTGGAGAATGCTGCACCGGTGAACGAGTGGGATGATGTGACCGGCCTCACCGAGGACGATCGCAGCGCCTACCTGCAGACCAGCAGTATCATCGACGAGCCGGTTATTATCTGTACCGGAGCGGGCTGTGATATGTTCGTAGGCGCTGAGAAACCGCCAGTGCAGACGCCCAATACCGACCGGGTAGTCAAAACCTTCTGGCGCAAAAACTAGGGAGTCCGAGGGTGACGACTATGAATAGCAAACGTATGCACGGCTTTACGCTGATCGAGATTCTGATGGTAGTAGTGATTATCGGGATCATCGCGGCGCTGGCTGTGCCCAGCTATAACTCGCAGATCGTGAAAACAAGGCGCTCGGACTGCCAGGCAATCCTGATGAGTTTTGCCCAGGCCATGGAGAAGCACTACACGATCAACTACACCTACCTGGGTGCCGGGGCCAGCGGTGATACCGGCGCCCCAGCAGCGGCCGTGCACCCCAACAAATGCCCGATGGAGACCAGTGGACCGACCTACTACAACCTGACCATCCAGGCCGCCACGGTGAACAGCTTTACCGTACGCGCCACGCCGGTGGCGGGCTCGACCCAGGCCGGCGACGGGATCATGGAGGTCAACTCCCTGGGCCAGCGGTTCTGGGACAACAACAATGACGGAGACACTAGCGATACCGGTGAGAACGACTGGAAGATCTAGGGGTCTTTCGACAATTACCGGCGGAGGAAGAACAATGAAATATACATATCGACGTTTCATCCTGGCACTGCTCCTGGTGCCCGTGCTCGGATTGGCCCAGGACGATGACAGTGCCCAGGTCGAGGTTGAGCCGAACGAGGTGGTTGTTACCGCGTCAGATGTACCCAAGCGCGTTATGGACGCGGCCAGAGATGCCAAGCCCAGCGCCTACATCATGCGTATCACGCGCAAACTGGGACGCGACGATGAGTTCTATTACGTATTCGACGCCAGCCAGGTCAACAGGTACTGGGTCATCACCGTGCGAGCTGACGGCGAGCTGATGAGGGTCAGCGAGGAAGGCGAGCCGCCGGTACTCACCAAGGACTAAGTATCAGGTGCAGCGGCGGCTACCCGGTTTACCGACGTAGTCGCGGCCGCCGCGATTCACCACCAACACCACATCCGCGGGTTGACCGCGCCCCCCCTGGCAGAGCAGAAAACTGCCATTCTGCGAGGTATCCCCAAAGGGCTTGAACACCAGGTAGCGTCGCCGCAGGGCGGCGCGCCATTCCAGCCAGCCCCGATCCTCCGGCCAACGGACCAGTCGTAACACCTTCTCCTTGTCCAGGCGGCGATTGCGGTTCTCATCGATAAATATTGCGATCTGCTGTCCCTGCCAGGCACGCTGACAGCGATCGCTGGCGTCCAGGGCGCACAGGGTCACTTCAGATTGAAGGATAACCGCCATATTGCGCGCATAGTGCACGCTGCGGCGCAGCTCCAGTAAAGTCACGTAGCGGCGCTGGCGCTCGATGAGGTCCAGCAAGCCACCGCCTAGATTGGCCAGTATCGCGCTGATGGCCAACACCATCAGCAGTTCCAGCAGCGTATAGCCCGCTGCGCCACCATCCCTGGCCATTGCGTCCACCTGTCATTCCCTGACTGATAGTTAACAGTATAGTGAGGCGGTATAGCTCCGGGAGACGGTATTCCACCGGAAGTGCGCAGGTCTGCGCGTCAGTCTTCCAGTTCGAGCTTCTTGAGGCGGTAGCGCAGGGAGCGGAAGCTGATGCCGAGCAGCTTGGCCGCGGCGGTCTTGTTCCAGCGAGAATCCTCCAGGGCACGGGTGAGTACCTCACGCTCGATGTTTTCCAGGTAGCCGTCGAGGTTGCCGAAGGCCTCCTCCGGCGACCAGTCGCCAGCACCCGCTGCCGAGCGCACGGTCGAGGGTTCGGCGCTGGGTAGTTTCAGGTCTTCCGCGCGAATCGTGGTACCGCTGCTCAGTGTGCAGGCGCGCTCGAGTATGTTCTCCAGCTCGCGAACATTGCCGGGGAAGCTGTAGTCGCGCAGCGCAGTCAGGGCGGAATCGTCAAGATTGTGTTGCGGCTGTTCAGTCGCTCCCGCCAGGCGCTTGAGCAGGAACTCAGCCAGCAGTGGAATATCCTCGCTGCGTTCCCTCAGGGCGGGTACGTGCAGGCCGATCACATTGATGCGGTAGTAGAGGTCGCTGCGAAAGTGGCCCTCGGCGACTTCCTCGGCGAGGTCCTTGTGGGTGGCGCTGAGTATACGTACATCGGTATCGATTTCCTCCGGTGCGCCAATGGGCCGGACCGCTTTCTCCTGGATTGCGCGCAGCAATTTGACCTGTAACGGTAGCGGCAGGTCGGCAACCTCGTCGAGAAACAGGGTGCCTCCACGGGCGGCCTGGAACAGGCCCACCTTGTCATCGGTGGCGCCGGTAAAGCTGCCCCTGGTGTGCCCGAACAGTTCGCTCTCCATCAATTCCGGCGGGATGGCGCCACAGTTCACAGGAATGAAAGGGCCGCTGCTGCGCGGCCCGCGGGAATGTATCAGTCGTGCCACGATTTCCTTGCCACTGCCCGATTCCCCGCTGATGTAGACCGGGGCCTGGCTGCGCGCCAGTTTGGCCACCTGCTGGCGCAGGTCGGCGATACCTGCGGTCTCACCGATCAGGGAGGTATCGGTGATAGCTTCTGCCGTGTCCGCCGCCTGCTCCAGTTTCAGTGCGGCATTGACCAGGGAGCGCAGCCGATCCAGCTCTATGGGCTTGGTGATGAAATCGAAAGCGCCCGCCTTGAGGGCTGTTATCGCAGTCTCCACGCTGCCGTGTGCGGTAATCATGGCAACGGGAACATTCGGGTGGTTGGCCTGGATGTGCTCAACCAGGCTCATGCCGTTGCCATCCGGGAGTTTCATGTCGGTGAGGCAGAGGTCCGGCGGTTCCTCGGCGAGCAGGCGTCGCGCTTGTTCCAGGTCGGCAGCGGCCGTCGTCGCCAGGCCCATGCGACTGAGAGTTATATCGAGCAACTGTCGGATATCCGGTTCGTCGTCGACGATCAATACGGTTTGTGCGCTCATCGTATTCAGCTATCTCATTCAGCCATCACTTTTAACTACGTTTATGGATAGCCATGCGGAAGCAGCTTTGCTCGTCGGCAGTCGGTCTGTAGGTGAGGGTGGCGTTGTTGATCTCGCAAAGCTCCTTGCACAAATACAGGCCCAGTCCCGTGCCTTTGTCCACGGTAGTATAAAACGGCTCAAACAATTTTGCTCGCTCGGAGGGGGCTACACCGAGGCCCTGGTCCACCACATCGATCAGGCAGCGCTGGGAGAGCTGCTCCCAGCTGACCCTGAGCTCTGCAGTGGACTTGCCAGTGGCAATCTGGCTGTGGCGCAGCCCGTTATCCAGCAGATTGTTCAAGATACGGCCCAGGTGATCCGGGTCGAAGAGAACCTCGATCGAGCGCTCCGGCACATCGAGCAGTATCTCCGATGCATCCTTGTGCGAGTAACGGTATTCCTCCACAAAATTCTGCAGCCAGCCGCGCAGCGACAGCAGCTGCGGATTGGGAGGCTGGCGCCGACTGATCTGCATGACGCTTTCGATAATGGCGTTCATGCGCTGGGCATGGTGCTGGATGATCTCCGCCATGCGCCTGTCGTCTTCGGTCGCCTGCTCGGACTCCTGTAGTAACTGGGCGGCGTGGCTGACGGCACCCAGGGGATTGCGTATTTCGTGTGCGATGCTGGCCGTGAGACGCCCCAGTGAGGCCAGTTTCAATGACTGCGCCTGTTGGGTTACCGGGCTGTAGTCCTCGATGAAGACCAGTGCATCACCGGTTCCGGAATCATCAAGGGCACGGAAATTGGCAATGATTTGCGGCGCGGTTTCGCTGACCTTGATCGGTTGCGGCAGGTGTGTACCGCTCTGGCGCCAGCGTTGGAACTGGCTGGCGAGCTCATCCTGGTAGCGTGCCAGCGGCATACCCTGTTCCAGCGGTGCGGCGCGTTCAGGGTCCAGCAGGCGGGTGGCTGCCTGGTTCATGATGCGCACGCCGTCGTTGTGTTCGACCAGCAAAATACCCATCTGCAGGTGTTGCACGATCTGTTCGTTGAGGCGTTGCAGGTTTATCAGGTCCGCGGCACGTTTTCGCGCCAGTTCCTCGGCCCGCCCCACGCGCCGGGCAATGAACTGCAACAGCAATGAGACCGCGAAAATCAGGATTCCCAGCAGCCCCGCAGGCAGGAGGCTTGCGATATCCAGGTATTGCTCATTGATCAGGCGGATGGTGTCGGACAGGATGGCGATCACACAAAGTGCTGCTATCAGTGTCGCTATGGTGCCGCTGTTGATGAGAATGGCACTGCATGCGGCCGTGACCACGAGCAAAATCGGCAGGCCGCTGGACATGCCGCCACTGGTGTCGGACAGCACTGTAATAGCCAGGATGTCGACAAAAAAGACCGCGAAGAGGGTTGCCTGGTTGGAGACGAAGCGGGTCTTGATCAGGGCCAGGAGCACCAGGTTGGTAGCCAGGAAGATCCAGGCGACGATCACGTACAGCTGCGGGTTGAGCGTGCCGACCAGCTCCCGGGTGTTGATGTTGAGTCGACTCAGTAACAGCAGGATCGACAGCACCGACCGGTAAACGAAATAGATCCGGAACAGGGTGACGTTTTGCGTGTTGGTCTGTGCCTGGGCCGTCTGGGTCCCAATCGCTGGCCGGTCGGGCATATTGCGCTCAATCGATGACTGAGACACTAGTGTAACCGCAAGCTTCTTTGCTTACGAACGCGGTTTACAGGACAATATGGCGCCTCTGAAGCCGGACGGAACAGCATGGCGAAACTCGACATCATCATGGTGCAGCTCAATACCCTGGTAGGGGATTTCGACGGGAATGTCGAAAAAATCCTCGCTGCGGTGGAGCGTGCCGAATCCCAATTCGAGACCCCGGTGCTGGTGTTTCCTGAATTGACTCTCTGCGGTTATCCACCCGAGGATTTGCTGCTGCGAGCGAGTATGAGCCGTCGCGTCGAGGCTGCGCTGACCACCCTGTGCGAGGCAATCGAAAACAGCTACGCGGTGGTCGGTTATCCGCGGGCAGTCGGTGGTGCGCTCTACAATATGGCAGGGCTTATTCACGGCGGGAAACTTGTCGCGGAATATGCCAAGCAGTGCCTGCCCAATTACCAGGTCTTCGATGAAAAGCGCTATTTCGAGTCGGGCAGCGAAGCCTGCGTGGTAGACATTGAAGGTGTGCCGGTGGGGCTCAGCATCTGCGAGGATATCTGGGAGCCCGAGCCCAGCCGCTTGGCTAAGTCTGCCGGGGCGGCCCTGATTCTCAATCTCAATTCATCGCCTTTTCACCGGGGTAAACCGGACGAGCGACAGCAGCTGGTGGCCGAGCGTGCGCGGGAGAACCAGTTGCCGGTGGTGTACGTCAACCAGGTCGGCGGCCAGGACGAACTGGTTTTCGATGGCGGCTCCTTCGCGGTAGCCGCCGACGGTTCAGTCCAGCGGTCGGCTCCACACTACGAGGAGGGTGAATACGCGGTGGCGCTGCTCTGGGAGGCTGGGGAATGCCACCTGCAAGCCGGTGAGGTCGCCGAACCCCTGGAAGAACTCGACAGCATCTACCGGGCCCTGGTGCTCGGCACCCGTGACTACGTCGAGAAGAACCGTTTCAAGGGCGTGGTGCTGGGCCTGTCCGGCGGTATTGATTCGGCACTGACCCTGGCAGTAGCTGCCGACGCGCTGGGTCCTGAGCGGGTGGAAGCCGTGATGATGCCCTTCCGTTACACGGCGCAGATGAGTGTGGAAGATGCGGCCGAGCAGAGCCGGCTGTTGGGGGTGACCCACAAGGTGATATCCATTGAGCCCATGTTCGAGGCCTTCATGGAGAGCCTCGCCGAAGAATTTGCCGGCACTGCCGTGGATACCACGGAAGAGAATATGCAGGCCCGCTGTCGCGGTGTGCTGTTGATGTCGATTTCGAACAAGAAGGGTTACCTGGTGCTCACCACGGGCAACAAGAGCGAGATGGCGGTGGGGTATTCGACTCTCTACGGGGATATGGCCGGCGGCTTCGATGCGCTCAAGGATTGCCCCAAGACCCTGGTCTACGCCCTGTCTCGTTACCGCAACACACTGTCGCCGGTGATCCCCGAGCGCGTCATCGAACGCCCGCCCTCGGCGGAGCTGGCGCCGGACCAGAAGGACGAGGACAGCCTGCCGCCCTACGACATCCTCGACCGTATACTCGAACTGTATATCGAAGAAGACCTGAGCGCCGAGGCCATTATCGAGCAGGGCCTGGATCGTGAGCAGGTAGAGCGGGTCATCCGCCTGGTGGACCTGAATGAGTACAAGCGCCGCCAGGCGCCGATCGGGGTGCGTATCACGCGCCGCGGCTTTGGTCGCGACCGCCGTTACCCGATCACCTCAGCCTGGAAAATCGGCGATTAAAAAAGGGGTTTAAAAAGGGGTCAGAACCCTTTTTCGAGATAAATAAAAAGGGTTCTGACCCCTTTTTAAACCCCTTTTAATAGCTGCCGCCCTGGGGGCGGTTATCGAATTCCGGCGGCCGCGGCCGGTCAACCAGTCCCAGGGTCATCACATTCAGGGTCGAACGCTCGGGTCCCTCGGCACTGTAGTTGCTGATGAACTGCCCGTTGTTGTCAACCGAGGGGTGGTCGGGATAGTTCAGCACCAGTACGTCCAGGGAATCCTGGGCCAGCTCATCCAGTCCCAGGAGCATGTAGCCCTGGATCATTACCGCGAGGCCGTCGCCCACTGCCGGTGTCTGGGGGAAATTTTCCACCACGTAGCGACCCCGGTTTACCGCGGCCAGGTAGGCACCCCGGCGGAAATAATAATTGGCGATATTGATCTCGGAGCGGGCCAGCAGGTTGCGCAGGTGCACCATCCTCGCCTTGGCGTCGCTGGCGTAAGGGCTGTCGGGGAAGCGCGCCAGTAACTGGGCAAATTCCGCAAAGGCCTCGCGGGCATAGCCCGTGTCCCGCTGGGTGATATCCCGCGGCAGGAAGCGATCGAACAGGCCCTCGTCCTGGGTGTAGGCCGCCAGGCCCTTCATGTAATAGGCGTAATCCACGTTCGGGTGCTGCGGGTGCAGGCGGATAAAGCGGTCGGCGGCCTCGATGGCAGCCTCGTGCTCGTAGTTGTTGTAGTGGGCATAAATCAATTCAAGCTGGGCCTGTTCGGCATAGCGGCCGAAGGGGAAGCGGGACTCCAGCAATTGCAGCGCCTGTACGCCGAGCTCAAAATTCTTGTTGCGCAGGTAACGCTGGGCCTCCTGGTAGAGCTCATACTCGGAGGAATTGGCGCCGACCGGCAAATCCACTTCGTCATTACCGGAACAGGCAGCCAGACCTGCCAGCAACAGGGCCAGCAGGCCTGTCTTCAGGATCGTCAGTGAGCGCCTGCGGCGGGTCGCAATAAAGCGCCCGCGGCGTCGAGAAATTTGGGCTATACAGCGTGATAACATGAGGTAAATACGGGTCTTCAGAAGGCCGCTATTTAACCACAGGATCAGCGCTTAAGCCATGCCGGAAAGGATCAAGCAGGAGGCCCGGGTTGCCGAGGAACAGCGGGGTATGCGCCTGGACCAGGTGGCGGCTGAGCTATTCCCGGACTTTTCCAGGTCGCGCCTGCAGGCCTGGATTCGCAGCGGTGAGCTGCGGGTGGACGGCGAGGAAATGCGACCCCGGGACAAAGTGGCAAGCGGTGCGCTGCTCAGCCTGGAAGCGGAACCGGAGGAAGCGGTTGACTGGAGCGGTGAAGATATTGCCCTGGACCTGGTTTTCGAGGATGAAGAGCTGATTGTCATCAACAAGCCCGCCGGCCTGGTGGTGCATCCGGCGGCGGGGCACCGCAGCGGCACTCTGGTCAATGCATTGCTGCATCACTGCCCGGACCTGGCGACACTACCGCGGGCCGGGGTTGTGCACCGCCTGGATATGGAGACCTCGGGCCTGATGGTGGTCGCCAAAACCCTGCGTGCCCACAGCGACCTGGTAGAGCAGCTGCAGGCCAGGACAGTCAAGCGCGAGTACGCCGCGGTCTGCATTGGGGCCATGACCGGCGGCGGCACTGTGGATGCGCCTATCGGCCGGCATCCGCGCGCGCGCAAGAAAATGGCGGTGGTCGAAGTGGGGGGCAAGCCGGCGGTGACCCACTACCGCCTGGCGGAAAGATTTAACCACCATACCCATATCAATGTGCAGCTGGAGACTGGCCGTACCCACCAGATCCGGGTACATATGGCGCATATCCACCATCCCCTGGTCGGGGATCCCCAGTATGGCGGGCGTCCGCGCATTCCCAAGGGTGCGGCCCCGGAACTGGTGGACATGTTGCGCAGTTTCCCGCGCCAGGCCCTGCATGCGCGGCAACTGGGCCTGGTCCACCCGGCCAGTGGTGAGCCCTGCCAGTGGGAAGTTCCACTGGCTGATGATTTCAGTGGCTTGCTGGACTGTCTGCGCGAGTACGACCAGTGAATGATGCCCTGATCATCCCCGACTGGCCGGCACCCGGATCGGTTAACGCCTTTACCACCACGCGCAGTGTGGCCGGTGAAACCGAACTCGCTGCCCAATTGCCAGCCGCTGTCGAACTGCCACGCCTGCGCCAGGTTCACGGCAGGCGGGTGGTAGAAGCAGTGGATGCTGCCGGTGCGGAGGCTGATGCAGTGGTGACCCGGCGTACCGGAACAGCCTGTATGGTTGCCACTGCGGACTGTCTGCCACTGCTGGTCTGCAACCGAGACGGGGATGAGATTGCAGCGATTCACGCCGGTTGGCGGGGACTCGCGGCAGGTATTATCGAAGCGGCACTGGGAAGCCTGAGCAGTGCACCGGCTGAACTTATGGTATGGCTGGGACCGGCGATCTGTTCGTTTCATTACGAGGTGGGCAGCGAGGTGCGTGAGCAGATACTCGGCTATGGCGGGGCAGATTTGCGCCGGCTTACCGAGCGCTGTTTCGAAGGCCGGGAGCCTGGCAAATACCTGGCCGACCTGCCCGCCGTGGCCCGCGCTCAGCTGGCGCAGCTTGGCTGTGGCGAAGTGTACGGCAGCAAGGTCTGCAGTTATGGCGATGCCGCGCGCTGCCATTCCTATCGCCGTGACGGCGAGGCCAGCGGCCGGATGCTGTCGGTGATATACATCAGGCCCTGATCGCGCCGGCAATCCCACACTTGAAACAGGGCTAATCGGCCCCATTTATTGGGCAAACGCGGAAGAGATTGTCGTATGCGAATGGACAAGTTTACCAATCCCCTGCAGCTCGCCCTGGCCGACGCCCAGTCGCTGGCGGTGGGCCGGGATCACAATTACATCGAGCCCCAGCACCTGCTGGTGGCCCTGCTGCAACAGGACGGTGGAGCCTGCAAACCCATGCTGGGCCAGGCCGGTGCCAATGTGCCCGCACTGGTCAAGGCTGCGCAGCAAAGTCTCAAAGACCTGCCCCGGGTTACCGGTGATACGGTCGACGTGGTCTTGTCTGCGGATTCCGGGCGGGTGCTGAACCAGGCTGACAAACTGACGCAACAACGCGGCGATGCCTATATCTCGAGTGAGATGGTGTTGCTGGCCCTGCTACAGAGTAAAACGGCGGCGGCCAGATTGTTGAGCGATGCCGGTGTGACTGAGCAGGGCCTGGAGCAGGCCATTGCCGCGATACGCGGAGGAGAGAGCGTGGACAATCCCGAGGCCGAGGAAGCTCGCCAGGCGCTGGACAAATACACCATCGACCTGACCGAGCGGGCAGAGCAGGGCAAGCTGGACCCGGTGATCGGCCGCGACGATGAAATTCGTCGTACCATCCAGGTCCTGCAGCGCCGCACCAAGAACAACCCGGTGCTGATCGGCGAACCCGGTGTGGGCAAGACTGCCATCATCGAGGGCCTTGCCCAGCGGGTGATCAATGGCGAGGTGCCCGAGAGCCTGCGCGACAAGCGCATTCTCTCCCTGGATCTCGGCGCCCTGCTGGCGGGCGCCAAATTTCGCGGTGAATTCGAGGAGCGACTCAAGGCCGTGCTCAATGAGCTCACCAAGCAGGAGGGCCGCATTATCCTGTTCATCGACGAATTACACACCATGGTCGGTGCCGGCAAGGCCGAGGGCTCAATGGATGCCGGCAATATGCTGAAACCCGCCCTGGCCCGCGGTGAACTGCATTGCGTGGGCGCCACGACCCTGGATGAGTATCGCCAGTATGTGGAAAAAGATGCCGCCCTGGAGCGCCGTTTCCAGAAGGTGCTGGTGGACGAGCCCAACGAGGAGGACACGATTGCCATCCTGCGCGGCCTCAAGGAACGCTACGAGGTTCACCACGGTGTCGACATTACCGACAGCGCGATCATCGCCGCGGCGCGCCTGTCCCAGCGCTATATCACTGACCGCAAACTGCCGGACAAGGCCATCGACCTGGTGGACGAGGCCGCCAGCCGCATCCGCATGGAAATCGATTCCAAGCCCGAGGCGATGGACAAGCTGGAGCGACGCCTGATTCAGCTCAAGATCGAGCGCGAAGCCGTAAAGAAGGACAAGGACAAGGCTGCCAAGAAGCAGCTCAAGCTGCTGGAAAACGAGATTGCAGAGGTGGAGAAGGAGTACGCCGACCTGGAGGAAATCTGGAAGGCGGAAAAGGCCACCGTGGAGGGTGCTGCAACAGTGCGTACCGACCTCGACCAGGCGCGCACGGAATTCGAGGCAGCGCGTCGCGCCAACGATCTGACCCGCATGTCCGAGCTGCAATACGGCATCATCCCCGAGCTGGAGAAGAAACTGGCGCTGGCGGATGCCGCTGAATCTTCCGGGTCGGCGCAGACCACCCTGTTGCGCAATAAGGTTACCGACGAAGAGGTTGCCGAGGTGGTCTCCCGCTGGACCGGAATCCCTGTCGCCAAGATGCTCGAGGGCGATCGCGAGCGTTTGCTGCGTATGGAGTCCGCCCTGCATGACCGGGTGGTGGGTCAGGAAGAGGCAGTAACTGTGGTGTCGAACGCGGTGCGACGCTCCCGGGCAGGCTTATCGGATCCGAACCGTCCCAATGGTTCGTTCCTGTTCCTGGGTCCTACCGGTGTCGGCAAGACCGAACTGTGCAAAGCCCTTGCCGAATTCCTGTTCGACAGCGAGCAGGCCATGGTGCGCATCGATATGTCGGAATTCATGGAGAAGCACTCGGTGGCACGGCTGATCGGTGCGCCTCCCGGCTACGTCGGTTACGAGGAGGGTGGCTACCTGACCGAGGCGGTGCGACGCCGGCCCTACTCGCTGTTGCTACTCGACGAGGTGGAGAAAGCGCACCCTGACGTATTCAATATCCTGTTGCAGGTGCTGGAGGACGGGCGCCTCACCGACGGCCACGGTCGCACCGTGGATTTTCGCAACACGGTCGTGGTCATGACCTCCAACCTGGGCTCCGACCTGATCCAGGAAATGGCAGGGGAGGAGCACTACGAGGCCATGAAAGCTGCCGTGATGGACGTTGTGGCTCATCACTTCCGCCCGGAGTTTATCAACCGGGTCGATGAGTCTGTGGTCTTCCATCCCCTGCTCAAGGAGCAGATTCGCGGTATCGCCCACATCCAGCTGCAGGGCCTGTTGCAACGCCTCCGGGAGCGGGAGCTGGAACTGGAAGTCGACGACGCCCTGCTGGACCAGCTGGTGGAAGTTGGGTTCGATCCGGTGTACGGTGCCCGCCCGCTGAAGCGGGCTATCCAGCAGCAGCTGGAGAACCCCCTGGCCCAGGCAATCCTGGCGGGCACATTCGAACCCGGCGCAACCATTGTTGCGAAACTGGAGGGAGATACAGCGGTGTTCAGCGCCGCCTGACTTGCCGGCAAGCGCCTTTGCGGTGACTAATTGCAGTGATGTGCTATGAGATCCTGCGCTCGCTTGCGCTGGACGTCTTTTTCTTCCTCGGTGAGGTAGCGAATGCCGTCATCGTCGCGGATGCGCACCCTGGCTTTTGACTGCAAGGTGTCGAAATTGGCGCGGGCCTGGTCGCACAGGGCCGGGTCTTTCTCTACCAGAACCTGGTCTTCTGCGGCGGTCTGGGTGGGCTCATCATCGTCGGTCGGCGTGCCTGGTGCGTTGCGAGCCGCTTCATTGGCACGGGATTCCTCGGCGCTGACCCGGCGCCGCAGCCCGGTGTCGGTGGAGACGTATTCGTATTCCACGCCGGCGGGTGGAGGCCTGTCGCTGTGCTGCGGATTGCCCTTGGCATCCATCCACTTGTAGTAGCCTTTTTCGGCGAGCGCAGACGGGCCCAGCGTGGCGCTGCCCACAATCAGGCAGACCAGGATCGCTTGCAAACCACGCCTCTGCAGGGCGTTTATTCTTCCAGGCTTCATATCTGGAAAATACCCCATGGGGGGTGGCGGCGCAACCGGCTTAGGTCAGAAGCTTGACACAGGTCCGCAGGCGGCCAACAATAGGCGCCCTCGAGGTGGTAAGGGCGCATGTCACGTATTGTGGCCGCTGTACCTACCACTGCGAATGGAAATGTTCGCAGGGGCTGCCTTTGAGATCCCGACACCGGTAAGTGCCGCATTGGCGCTGCCGTGGCCACCAACTGCGCTACCCCGCAGGGCGACCGACATACGGGCTTGTGTGCATGCACATCCCGTGGGGAGTGCAGCACGTGAGCTGACGTGCCACCGGTTGCCGTGGGTAGCGGAGCATCAAGTCTCCGTATTGTTATTACAGCCAGGACCGTATTGGTCCCGGCCTTGCGCCGTTGCGACGGCAGGAGATGGAAAGGTGGACTTATTGTCTGGCGGCGAGATGATCGCCCGTGCACTGGAAGACGAGGGCGTCGAATTTATCTACGGCTACCCCGGTGGGGCCGTGTTGCACATTTACGACGCGCTCTTCAAGAACTCAAATATTCCGCACATCCTGGTGCGTCACGAGCAGGCGGCTACACACGCTGCGGATGGCTACGCCCGTGCCACCGGCAAGCCCGGCGTGGTACTGGTGACCTCCGGCCCCGGTGCCACCAATGCGATTACCGGCATCGCCACCGCCTATATGGACTCCATTCCCATGGTGATCCTGTCCGGCCAGGTCCAGTCTCACCTGATCGGCGATGACGCCTTCCAGGAGACCGACATGGTTGGCATTTCCCGCCCGGTGGTGAAGCACAGCTTCCTGGTGCAGCACACCGAGGATATCCCGGCGACGATCAAGAAGGCGTTTCATATTGCCTCCAGTGGTCGCCCCGGCCCGGTGGTCGTCGATATCCCGAAAGATCTTACCCGGCCTGACGAGAAGTTCCCCTACGAGTATCCGGAAGCGGTGAAGATGCGCTCCTACAATCCCGCCCAAAGAGGCCACGCCGGGCAGATCAAGAAGGCGGTCAAGCTTCTGCTGGGTGCCAAGCGCCCGGTGATCTATGCCGGTGGTGGCGTCATCCAGGGCGGTGCCAGTGAGCTGCTCATCGAGCTCGCGCAGCTACTAAACTACCCGGTCACCAATACCCTCATGGGCCTCGGTGCCTACCCGGGCACGGACCGCCAGTTCCTCGGCATGCTGGGAATGCACGGCTTCTACGAGGCCAATACCGCCATGCACCACAGCGACGTGATCCTCGCCGTGGGAGCGCGCTTCGACGACCGGGTGACCAATACCGTGGAGAAATTCTGCCCCGGCGCCAAGATCATCCACATCGATATCGACCCCACCAGCATCTCCAAGACGGTCGAGGTTGATATTCCCATCGTCGGCCCGGTGCAGTCGGTACTTACCGATATGCTCGCGCTGATTGCCCAGCATCGTGAGAAAAACCCGGAGCTGCCCGACGTGGCGGCGCTGGAGAAGTGGTGGCAACAGATCGAGCAGTGGCGCTCGTCCCACGGCCTGCTCACGGGAACGCGGTATGAGCCCTCTGAAGCGATCAAGCCACAACAGGTGATTGAGTCCCTCTACCGGGTAACCGGCGGCAAGGCCTACGTCACGTCCGATGTAGGCCAGCACCAGATGTTCGCCGCCCAGTATTACCCCTTCGCCAAACCGCGCCAGTGGATCAATTCAGGCGGCCTCGGCACCATGGGTTTTGGCCTGCCCTCCGCCATGGGCGTGAAACTCGCATTCCCGGAGGCAGACGTCGCCTGCGTGACCGGTGAAGGCAGCATACAGATGAATATCCAGGAGCTGTCGACCTGCAGCCAGTACCAGATACCGGTGAAAATTATCAACCTGCGCAACGGCTACCTCGGTATGGTCAAGCAGTGGCAGGACATGCAGTACGAGGGCCGTCACTCAGAATCCGCCTACTCCGATTCACTGCCGGACTTTACCAAGCTGGTGGAGGCCTATGGCCATGTCGGCATCCTGGTGGAAAACCTGGCCGACCTCGATGCGAAGATGGAAGAGGCCTTTTCCCATAAGGATCGCCTGGTTTTCCTGGACGTGCTGGTGGATCCCGCCGAGCACGTCTACCCCATGCATGTGGCACCCAACGGCTCCATGGCCGATATGTGGCTGAGCAAGACGGAGAGGACTTGATATGAGACGCATTATTTCAGTGTTGCTTGAAAACGAGTCCGGCGCCCTGTCCCGCGTGGTGGGTCTGTTCTCCCAGCGCGGCTACAACATCGAGACCCTGAACGTGGCACCCACAGAGGATGCGACCCTGTCGCGATTGACCCTGACCACGGTAGGGGACGACCGCAAGATGGAGCAGATCAGCAAGCAGCTCAACAAGCTGGTGGATGTGGTCAAGCTTGTCGACCTGACCGAGGGCGCACATATCGAGCGCGACCTGATGTTGATCAAGGTGCGGGCAACCGGTACCCAGCGTGCCGAGATCAAGCGCTGTACCGATATCTTCCGCGGCCAGATCGTTGACGTGGGTCCCACGGTTTACACCATCATGCTGTCGGGTACCGCCGACAAGCTCGACTCCTTTGTCGAGGCGATGGGGGATGCATCCATTCTCGAGGTCGTGCGTAGCGGCGTGGCCGGCATCGCTCGCGGCGAACGCGTGCTGAGCCTTTGAGCTGCGGGCACAAAAAAGCCGGCACTCGGCCGGCTTCTGCAGAACTTGGAGGACGGGATCAGGCGGTCAGCGCCTTGATCTTGTCGTTGAGGCGGCTCTTGTGCCGCGCAGCCTTGTTCTTGTGGATGATGCCCTTGTCGGCCATCCGGTCAATTACCGGTACTGCCTCGTCGTAAGCGGCCTTGGCCTGCTTGGCATCGCCCGCATCGATGGCGGATGTGACTTTCTTGATGACCGTGCGTACCAGCGAACGCAGGCTGGCATTGTGACGGCGACGGCCTTCTGCCTGACGCGCTCGCTTTTTGGCCTGTGGTGAATTTGCCAAGGTTGTTACCTCTATATCGGACTAAATTTTAGGAGGCGCGATTATTCACATTTCGCCCTCGGATGTCAACGCTGCCGCGGCCTTGGCCCCAGTAATTCACTGGATTTCCGCGGCATCGAAGAGCAGGTGGCGGGACAGGTCGCCGAACAGCCGGGGATGCATCTCCCGGCGGCTGAAACGCCAGCGCATGAGAACGCACTCAAAGCTGTCGCGGTAGTACCCGGCGATGATCGGCTGTAAGGGGAAATCCGGCAGGGCCTGGAACACGGTGAAATAACAGGTGGCAGTGGCGCTCTCCGCTCGCTTATTCACCTGTATTTGCAGGTTGCTGGTGACGTGCTGGGTGCAGGGGGTGCCGGTGTCGGGGTAGATTCGGGTCGAGGCCCGGTACATCTCCAGCACCGCGTCGTAGCCGCAGGAGGCGCTGCCATCCGGTGCGACGATGCAGGCATTGCGGAACAGCTCCGCCACCGCCTCCAGGTCACCCGCGTCGATCAACTCGGCGTAGCGGTGGATAAGATTCTCGATTTCACGCTCGTCTGACATCTGCCTGCGCTCGTCTGTATCGGTGAGTAATCGTAACTTTTTGAAAAATAAAGGAAAAGATAATTTCGGCTGGAAATACTAACAGCTATTAGTTAATATCCTGCCCATGTCTGATGCCAGTAATCCCGCGCGCAAGCCCACCGCCGAGCGCATTCTCGATGCCGCCGAGGACCTGTTCGCCGAAAAGGGCTACAGCGCCACCTCACTGGGCGATGTCGCCGACCGGGTGGGAATCCGTTCCCCGAGCCTCTACAACCATTTCCGCAACAAGGAGGCCCTCTACAGCGCCGTGCTGGATCGCCTGCTGGAGGACTTCGGTGCACCGTTGCAGGAATTGCGGGAGAGCCCGATTACCCGGCAGAGCATCTACCAGTGGTTGGAAACGATTGTGCGCATGCACCACGAGCGGCCCAACCTGGCGCGCTTGTTACAGCATGCGGCCCTGTCAGGTGGCCCGCAGACCAACGAACTGATAGAGCGCCTGTTCAGCCCCATGTTTGACCAGAGTGACCTGCCCAGGGAGGAGATGTCCTTCGGCCTGGTGGGTCCCGAATTGCAGCCCTGGGCAGTGATGGCCCTGAACAATATGGTGATGTCTTACGTGACGATGGCGCCCATGTACCGGGATTTACTGGGAGAGGATCCCTTCAGCCCGGAGGCACTGGAAAAACAGCTGGAATTGATTCTAAAACTGGCTCGGCTGGTAATCGAGCACGAGGAATAAGAAAGTCACCCCCGCCTTCGCAGGGGTGATAGTTCAGTTCTGGATGGGGTCGCTTAAGCGGCCTTGCAAGCCTTCTTGGCGGCTTTGATCTGCTTCTTCTCACACTCCTGGGAAGCAGCATCGCCTACACACCACTTCTTGCGGTTGTCCCAGGCGGTCAACGGCTGCTTCTTGCCGTTGGAGCACTTCACCTGGTAGCTACCGTAGGCCGTACCCTCGGCGGTCTTGCCGTTGGAGTCGAAGATAATGCTGGTCGGCTTGGCGGCCATTGCATTTACAGAAAGCGCCAGCAGGGTGCCGGCAACAGCAGTTTTGATAATGGTCTTCATAAAAAATACCTCAAAAAGTAATGGGTCTAACTATGGAACCCGCAGGGATTCTACCGCCTGTTTACGGACGTTCCAGTGTCCTGGATCACGTTTTCGGGAGCGCACCATGGCAGCGCCGCGCGCACTCATCTGGGGCGCGGTTAACTATTTGATAATTAAAGGGAAACTAGCGCTTTGCCGGGGGGTGAAGGCTTTATTAAACATTGTTAAGAATCGACATTCTTGCAGGGAGTTGCGATCGAGCAGGGCTACGGGACGGGGGCTTGCCAGCCCCTTCCGTAGCCGGATTCCAGGGCTACAGGGCCAGGAGAATAAAACCCCAGCCGACAAAGGCGAGGGCGATCGATTCGCCGGCCTTGTCCAGGCGGAACAAACCGTAGAGGTAGGACAGGGGCGGCAGCAGCAGGCTGCACAGACCCCAGGCGAAATCCTCCCGTGAACTCTCGATCAACAACAGGACCCAGCTGGCCAACAGGGCCGCGGCACCCAGGGTCATCAATAGCGCGTTGCTCGCTTCCATGGTGTCTCCGTAAATTACTGGCGGTTCAAGCGCCGGCAAGGATACCATAGCGCCCCGGCACTGTCCGTTGCCGGGCTTGCGGGAAGTCAATGAATCGAGACGGAGACGGCGATGAAATTCTGGCAAATGGTGACCTGGGCGGAGACCGAGCAGTACTGCGACATTGCCCGTATCGCCGAGGAAGTGGGCTTCCACGGCATCATGAATGCCGACCACGCCTTCTTCCCCCAACAGATGAACAGCGCCTATCCCTATTCGGAGGATGCGCAGCCGCCCATGCCCAGCGACAGCGAGTACCCGGACACCTGGGTCAGTCTGGCGCAAATGGCCGCCGTAACCAACCGCATCCTGTTGTCCACGGCGGTCTATATCCTGCCCCTGCGCAATCCCATCGAGGTGGCCAAGGCCACGGCCAGCCTGGCATTGATGTCAGACAACCGCTTTGCCCTTGGCGCCGGGGTGGGCTGGATGAAGGAAGAGTTCGAGGCCTACGGGCTGGATTTTCACAGCCGCGGGCGGCGTTACGATGAATGCCTGGAGGCCATCCGCCAGCTCTGGTCAGGGGACTGGACCGAATACCAGGGCGAGCACATACAGTTTGATTCACTGAGAATCCGCCCGGTACCCGCGGCACCAGTGCCGATTTACCTCGGCGGCTCCAGTGATGCAGCCCTGCGCCGTACCGCACGCATGGCCAACGGCTGGATCGGCAATGGCAACACGCCGGAGGAAGTGCCGCCACTGATGGAAAAGCTGCGCGAGCTGCGCCTGGCCTTCGGCCGGGAATCAGAGCCCTTCGAAACCATTATCGGCCTGCGGGCCGAACCGGATCTGGATATGTTCAAGCGACTGGGAGAATCGGGTATGACTGCCGGTGTCAGTCCACCCTTTGCCTTCACCCTGGGCCCTCAATCCGGCATCGAGCAGAAGCGCGCAGCCATGGAGGACTTCGCCGAGCGTTTTATCCACCCGCTGGCGGATGACTAGAGCGGCGCTTTTCGCTAAGGTGTGCGCCTTCCTTATAACAAGAAGACTCCATGGACGAATTTGCCGATATCCGGCCCTATAACGACGACGAAGTAGCCGCGGTCCTGGCACGCCTGCTGGTAGATCCGGAGCTGCTGCGGGCGATTTCGCGACTCAAATTCAAATACCTGGCGGGCATTCTCGGCTGGCCACTGCGCCAACTGGTACGCGGCGCGTTGCAGCGTGAGCTCGCCGGGGTCAATGACGTGCGCGGTTTCCAGTCGGTGGTCGAAGGCTATATGTCGAAGATGATCGAGGATTCCACCGCCGGTTTCTCCGTCTCCGGGCTGGATCGCCTCCAGGAGGGCGAACCCTATCTCTTCATGAGCAACCACCGCGACATCACCCTGGACCCGGCCTTCACCAACTACGCCCTCTACCACAACGGGCTGGACACGGTGCGCATCGCCATCGGCGACAACCTGCTGACCAAGCCCTGGGTCTCGGACCTGATGCGCCTCAATAAAAGTTTTATCGTCAAACGCTCGGCCACCGGGCCGCGGGAAGTGTTCAAGGCCTACAAGGAGTTGTCTGCCTATATCCGCCATTCCATCCAGGTCGAGCGGGCGCCGATCTGGATCGCCCAGCGTGAGGGTCGGGCCAAGGACGGGATCGATCGCACTGAGCCGGCGATTATCAAGATGCTGGCCATGAGCAAGCAAAAGCAGGAAGACTTCGGTGAGTTTGTCTCCTCCCTGCGCATCGTGCCGGTGTCCATCTCCTACGAACTGGACCCCTGCGATGCCTTAAAAGCGGCAGAACTACACGCGGTGGCCAGCAGCGGCGAGTACCACAAGGCGGAACACGAGGACGTGGCCAGTATCGCCGTGGGGATTTCCGGCGCCAAGGGCCGGGTACACGTCTCCTTCGGTGAAATGCTGGGTAGCGAATTCGATTCCCCCGAGGCGGTCGCCGCTGAAATGGACCGCCAGGTTGTCGACAACTACCAGCTCCAGGCCACCAATATATTCGCCTGGCGCCGCCTCCACGGCGACCTGCCGGGCGGCATCGAGGAGGTCGCCGGCAGTTGCAGCGAAGCCGAGTTCAACGCGCGCATCGATGCCATGCCCGCAGCACACCGCGACTACGCCCTGGGTATCTACGCCAATGCCATCGCCAGCAAGCTTGAGCTTGCAGGGGGAAGCGACGTCCTTGCTGTCTGAGGAGACCAAGCAACATATCCGCGATGCCTATGCCCGGCTGATGGAGGAGAAATCCCTCAACCCCCGCTGGGGTCAGCGCCAGATGATTGCCGAGATCGCCAACACCCTGGCCCGTATCGAATCCGCTGATGCCGAGCACTCGCCCCACTGTGTGATCGAGGCCGGTACCGGCACCGGCAAAACCATTGCCTATGCGGTGGCGGCCATCCCGGTGGCCCAGACCCTCAACAAGAAACTGATCATCTCCACGGCGACGATTGCCCTGCAGGAACAGCTGGTGCACAAGGATCTGCCCGACATTCGTCACCACAGCGGCCTGGAATTCGATTTCGTACTGGCCAAGGGTCGGCGGCGCTATGTTTGCCTGTCGAAGCTGGACAAGGTGTTGATGGCGGGCGGCCAGGAGGACCTGGCCATGCCCCTGTACCCCGATGAACTGGAACCCGCACTGAGTGGTGAAGCCCTGCCGGTCTATACCAGCATGCTCGATGCGCTCGGGCGCGGCGAGTGGGACGGCGATCGCGATAGCTGGTCACAGGAGGTAGCCGAGGAAGTATGGTTCGGTGTAACCACCGATCACAGCCAGTGCAGCGGCCGCAAATGCCCGAACGTGGGCCAGTGCAGTTTCTTCCAGGCCCGCGATGCCCTGCAGAATGCCGACGTGGTGGTAACCAATCACGACCTGGTATTGTCCGACCTTGCCCTGGGGGGTGGCGCCATCCTGCCGGCGCCGGCGGAGGCCATTTATATCTTTGACGAGGGACACCACCTGCCGGAGAAGGCACTCAACCATTTTTCCGGCTTCTGTCGGCTGGGCTCGACCCGGCAGTGGCTCGATGACTGCCAGGCACAGTTATCACAGGCGGCGAGTTTCCTGGTGCAGGTACCGGACCTGGCGGAATCGATTGCGCGGCTCAAGCCACTGTTTGATGATATCGCTATCAGCATGGACGCCACCGCCCAACTGGTACCGGAGCTGATCGACCCCGAGGTGCTTGCGGATGCGAACGATCGTGGCGCCCATCACCGTTTTCCCCACGGTGCCATCCCGGTGGAGTTGTGCGATCACGCCCAGCAACTGAAGCTGCTGTTCGATCAGCTGCACAGCCAGTTGCAGCGCATCGAGGCGCGCCTGGAGGATGCCCTCGAGGGGGAGATCGAGGGCCTGGACAGCACCGAGTCCGATGCCTGGTATGCGGTGTTCGGCGCCATGCTGAACAGGGCGGACGGGAACCTCGCTCTATGGAGTGATTATGCCTCGGCGCCCCTGGAAGCAGCGGAGTCAACTGACGCGCCCCCCACCGCCCGCTGGATCAATATCATCGCCAGCGGTAACCAGACCAATTTCGAACTGCGCTGCAGTCCGGTATTGGCGGCGGAAATTCTCGACGAACACCTGTGGCCGGAAGCGGCCGCGGTGGTTGCGACGTCGGCTACCATGACGGCCCTGAATTCCTTTGAACGCTTTATCCTGCACGCTGGCGCGCCGCGCAGTGGCGTTTTCAAAGTGGTGCCCAGCCCCTTCGATTACAGCCGCGCGGTACTGCGGATACCTGCCATGGACTGCGATCCCGGTAATCCCCAGGCCCATACCGAGGCGCTGATCGAACAACTTCCCGAGTGGCTGGATGAGAACGAGGGCAGCCTGGTGTTGTTTTCCTCCCGGCGCCAGCTCAACGATGTCTATGAAGGGCTTCCCGATGACTGGCGCCACCGCATCCTGCTGCAGGGGGATTACAGCAAACACGAGATACTCAGACGGCACCGGGAAACCATCGATGGTGGTATGGGTAGCGTGATCTTTGGCCTGGCCAGTTTCGCCGAGGGCGTGGACCTGCCCGGTGATTACTGCAAGCATGTACTGATTGCCAAGATTCCTTTTGCAGTACCCGACAGCCCCCTGGAATCGGCCCTCAGCGAGTGGATCGAGAGCCAGGGGCGCAATGCCTTCATGGATATCTCGGTACCCGATGCCGCATTGCGCCTGGTGCAGGCCTGCGGCCGCCTGTTGCGTACCGAGGAAGACTCCGGCCGGGTCACGCTCTGTGACCGGCGCCTGGTCAGTCGCCGCTACGGCCAGGCCCTGCTGGATTCACTGCCCGCCTTTCGACGGGAGCTACAGTGACAGTTACAATGGGGGCGTTGTAGCGGGAGAGCGGTTTGGCACAGGCGGAACAAGTAGCGGCAATACTGATCGACATCGAGGCGCACCTGCGGCAACTGGACCTTTGGCAGGCAGAACCCCCCGGCGCCGAGGCCCTGGCCAGTACCCAACCCTTCTGCATCGACACTCTCAGTTTCAGCCAGTGGTTGCAGTTCGTGTTCTTGCCCACCATGTATCACCTCATCGATAACGAAATGCCGCTGCCCACCGAGTGCGCGATCGCGCCGATGGCGGAGGAGTATTTCCGGGGCCTGGGCCTGCCCAGCCAGGAACTGGAGCGGGCGCTGCTCGCCGTTGACCGCTTGCTGTCTGGCCCGGAGTAGCGTTTCAGCAGGCAGAAAAGTTCCCCTTTATTTTATCAATCAGCGGTCTTCCTGACGCAGATCATCCACCGTCTAAATGCTGTCCGGCATCGCTGGATCATGAAGATCGCCCGGCAGTAGTATGAAAGTAAGAACAAGGAAAATCTGAATAATCCTTATTCATAGCGAGTAAGCGATATGTGCAGGTTTGACTGGCTTAAAGCGGGTGTTGTTCCAATGTCCGCAGCACTGTTAGCCGGGTGCTTCCAGGCGCAACTCCACGGTCCCGTAAGTGATGCCACCATCACCGTTAGTGAGCTGCGCAATCCTCAATCAACTATTACGGAGACCACGAGTTGGTCGACAGAGGACGCTATCGGCGTTCGAGGGCAGGACAAGTGGGACACCACCAGTGCCTTCGGCCGCCTTTTTTACCTCGGCGTGTTTACCGTTGAAAGCGGCAGCCTCGATGATGAAACCCTCTACCTTGTGACCGCCAGCGGCGGCGCTGACACTGACCACGATCGCAACAAACGGGTAGACGATACCTTCACGCCGGTATCCGGTGAATGGCACGCGATCATGACCGGCGAGCACCTCAAGGGCAGGGGGCCACAGGTGTCCGCGCTGACCGAGGGCGTTTACCAGTGGATATTGCCGGCCCTGGATCAGCTCGATGATGACGCTGTCCTGGAGCAACTGGACCGGGCAGCCCAAGCCCTGGTGGATGATGTCACAAACGACGGCAATGTGGATTACCTGGATGTGCTGCGCTGGAGCCGCCTGTTCCACGACGCCAGGCTCAAGGCGTCGCCGGCCACATTGGATGCGCTCTCGGATGAGCTGGTCGCCGGTGACAGTGCGGTCAATGTCCAGCAGCTCACCGAACTGCTGGTGGGCCTGGATGTCGACTACGGGTATTCCGTGACCGGACGTGTCATCGATCCGGAGATTGCCGACGCGCTGGTGTGCCTGGACCTGGATGGTGATTTCGTGTGTGACAGCGATGAGCCCACCGCCCGCACCGATGACAGCGGTGCCTTCGAAATCCTGCTGCAAAGCGACCCGCCGGCCGATGCCAATGTAATGCTGATCAATACCGGCAGCTTCACTGATCCGGCCTACGGCTATCACAACGGTATTCCCTTCGACCTGCAGTTGTTTGCGCGCCTGGAGGGTGAAACCGATGTGCTGGTCACGCCCCTGTCGACACTGATGGCAGCCCACGATATGAGCTCATCGGATGTCGCAGATGCCTTTAACCAGTTTTCCGACGCACTGGGTGGCGCGATGTCCGCCGATGACGTTCGCAGCGACCCGCTGGCGAACGTGCGGAACCTGAGTGGTGATGCGCTGACCGAAGAGGATCTCAAAGCGATCCGCGCAAATGTGGTCGCCTACGGCACGCAGAAAGTCATGGCATCAATGAAAGACCTGCCCGGCTACATTGAGTGGTCTGCCGAATTCAATACCGGGGTGAATTCCCCCGGCAGCGGCTACTATGGCCTGCTGGAAATGCTGACCGTCCAGGTCGGCGAGGCGATCAATACGGAGACAATGAACCAGTTCCAGGCCATCGTGGATGCGGGCAACGAACAGTTGTCAGCGTTTGGCCAGCCGCCCATGCCGGATCTCGACGCGAACCTCATTCTCAATGTGGCTACCCCCTCGGTGGATTACCTGACGGATGTGGGGGTGGAGACCTCCTGGCAGGCTGCGGCGGGATCCGCCTTCGATGGATTCCAGGACGGCTTCGATACGATTTTCCCGCAGGTCCAGGCTGCTGTACAGAATGCCCAGTCTGCACTGGATTATTCGAGCATCGGCGCCAAGATCTACGGGCTGTTGAATCGCGAAACGCTGCTGGCCTATCCTGGCCCTGTACAGGAGGCGATTTTCAGCAGCGTGCCCGGGCTGGAGGAAGGCGTCAAATGCGGCGATATTGGATTCATCCTCATCCGTGGTGTCATGACCTGCACCGACGAGGTGCCGCGGAGTATTGTCGAGCGCTACAAGGAGTATTACGGCTCTACGGATGGCGACGGCTCTGACGAGCCCGTCCACGAGAATGTCTGGGACAACATGACCGATGAAAGCATCCTCTACACCGACCAGACGAACGATACCTGCACGCTTACCGGTAGGATCGTCGACGAATCCGGTACAGGGATCGAAGATGCCCCGGTGTACTTCAGTGACTCCGAGTACGACGCCGAGGCTTATGCATCAACTGATGCCGAGGGAAATTTCACCTTCGAGAACATTCCCGCTGCACCGGGAGAACAGGACCGTTACAGCTTCGGTGCACTGGCGGGAGCGCGGCGGGGTACTCACCAGGAGTTCCAGGGCAATTCTGATTACAGCTTCGACTGCCAGTCGGGTGCTGAGGTCGACGAGACTATCCCCCTCAAGGAGATTGAGGAGGATACGCGCATCGAGGTCCAAATCGATGAGGCCATATCAGCTACCACGGGTTGGGAGCTGGAGATCCGCAGCGACGAAATCAGGAGCGAGGGCGTTGACGACGGCGGCTATATCAACGAAGCGATTGAGAAAGATACCAGCAATCACCCCTATGTCGATTACGATGATGACGCCGACAGTTATTATGTCGAAGGCCTGTCGGGCGGCGATTATTACTTCCGCTACAAGGTCGACGACACCCTGATGGAACCCGTGGATACCGAGACCTTTACGGTGCCCGCCGGGGCAACAACGTCTGTTACCGTCGATGCCGACGGCACGGTGGAAAGCGAGTAGGGGTCATTTATTTCGGGGGTAGTAGATTGCCGGATTATCCGGTAGGAGGAGATTGCCAGCATGGGTGGCTGTGCCACCCGCGATTCAGTGCACGGTGCGATTGGCCTCGATAGTCGTGCCGCTCATGTCACTGGCGGCATCGGCCTGGGCGGTGGACTCCTGCTCCTGCAGGTAGGTGCGCAGCCGGCCGACGACGCTGGTCATCACGTCGATGGTCTGGCTGATCTGGTCCAGCGCCATGAGAATGGTCTCGGTGTCGGTGGTACTTTTCTTATTATCACTCATTTCCTTTACCTCGCGGGCTAAGGGCTGTGTAGCTCTGTGGTGTCGGGCAGGGTTGCTGGAGGAGTCCTTTTACCTTTTCGGCTACTCGGACCCAAACCTTTAATCCCAGCTCAAGGCACCGCCGGTCTGGTACTCGATCACGCGTGTTTCAAAGAAGTTCTTTTCCTTCCTCAGGTCCATGATTTCCGACATCCAGGGGAAGGGGTTTTGCACGCCGGCAAACTGCTCCGGCAAGCCCAGTTGTGACAGGCGCCGGTTGGCGATGAACTGGAGGTATTCCTCCATCATCCCGGCGTTCATGCCGAGTACGCCGCGGGGCATGGTGTCCCTGGCGTACTCGATCTCGAGCTGGGTGCCCTCGAGGATCATCTGCACGACTTCCTGCTTGAAATCCTCGGTCCACAGGTGCGGATTTTCCAGCTTGATCTGGTTGATGACGTCGATGCCGAAGTTCAGGTGCATGGACTCATCGCGCAGGATGTACTGGAACTGCTCGGCCACCCCGGTCATCTTGTTGCGACGCCCCATGGAGAGGATCTGGGTGAAGCCGCAGTAGAAGAAGATGCCCTCGGTAACGGCATAGAAGCCGATCAGGTTGCGCAGCAGCTCCTGGTCGGCTTCCAGGGTACCGGTGTGGAAGCTGGGGTCGCTGAGGGAGTGGGTGTGGCTCAGGCTCCAGGCGGCCTTCTTGGCTACCGACGGTACCTCGCGGTACATATTGAAGACTTCGCCCTCGTCCATGCCCAGTGACTCAATACAGTACTGGTAGGCATGGGTGTGAATAGCCTCCTCGAAAGCCTGGCGCAGCAGGTACTGGCGGCACTCCGGGTTGGTGATGTGCCGGTAGATGGCCAGCACCAGGTTGTTGGCGACCAGGGAATCTGCGGTTGAGAAATAACCCAGGCTGCGCAGCACGATGCGGCGCTCGTCTTCGCTGAGGCCGTCGTTGCTCTTCCAGGTGGCCACATCGGCGGTCATATTGATTTCCTGGGGCATCCAATGATTGGCGCAGCCGTCCAGGTATTTCTGCCAGGCCCAGTCGTACTTGAAGGGGACCAGTTGATTGAGATCGGCCCTGCAGTTGATCATGGCCTTTTCATCGACGCTGACCCGCGCTGCGCCCATTTCCAGCTCTTCCAGGCCGGGGGCGACATCCATCTCCTCCAGGGCCCGGTTGGCGGCCTCCAGGGCCTGCTCGGCCTCGGCATCGGCGGCCACGGCGCCAGCCATGGCGGCAACCATTTCCTCGCCGGCCTCTTCCTCGCTGATGGTCTCGACAATAGGCTCCGGCAAGGGAGCTTCCGGCTCAACTACGGGCTGTTCGGCCGCTACCGGTGCTGCGGTTTTCTCGGCGACGACTTCTTCGGTGTTGTACTCATCCCAGCTCAACATGTCACGCACTCCACACTCTTGTTATTGGTCCCAACGGTTTTGTTATAGGTGCCAACGGTATTATTGAAATTTCCAATCATTGGCAGGCCTCGCAATCCGGATCGTCCAGGGAGCAGGCCTGGGGTACTGGCGCCGGCGCTGGCTCCGCCGCGGATACGGCATTCAGTTCGCCGGTATCGATGGTGGACTTCTCGGTACCCGTCGCTGCCAGCGAGCGCAGGTAATAGGTGGTTTTCAGGCCGCGGAACCAGGCCATACGGTAAGTCACGTCCAGCTTCTTGCCGCTGGCGTTGTTGATATACAGGTTCAGCGACTGGGCCTGGTCGATCCATTTCTGGCGACGGCTGGCGGCGTCCACCAGCCAGCGCGGTTCGACCTCGAAGGCGGTGGCGTACACCGACTTGATGTCTTCCGGTATGCGATCGATGCTCTGCACGCTGCCGTCGTAGTACTTGAGGTCGTTGACCATCACCGAATCCCACAGGCCGCGGCTCTTGAGGTCCTTGATCAGGAAGGGATTGACCACGGTGAATTCGCCGGACAGGTTCGATTTCACGTACAGGTTCTGGTAGGTCGGCTCGATCGACTGGCTGACCCCGGTGATATTGGCAATCGTTGCCGTCGGCGCGATCGCCATCACATTGGAGTTGCGCATGCCCTTGCTTTTCACGGTCTCGCGCAGGCTGTCCCAGTCCATGCTCTCGCTGGTATCGACCTCGATGTAATTCCCGCCGCGTACTTCGACCATGTTCTTGAGCGAATCCACGGGCATGATCCCCTTGCTCCAGAGCGACCCGTCGAAGGTCGAGTAGGCGCCGCGCTCTTCCGCCAGGGCGCTGGAGGCCTTGATGGCGAAGTAGCTGATCGCTTCCATGGACTTGTCGGCAAAATCGACAGCGGCATCGGAGCCGTAGGCGATGTGCTGCTTGTACAGGGAATCCTGGAAGCCCATCAGGCCCAGGCCCACCGGACGGTGGCGCATATTGGAGTTCTTGGCCGTGTCCACCGAGTAGTAGTTGATGTCGATGACGTTATCGAGCATGCGCACGGCGGTGCTGACAGTCTGCTCCAGCTTGTTGAGATCCAGGCCGTTCTCACCCACGTGCTGGGCCAGGTTCACCGAACCCAGGTTACACACGGCGATCTCTTCCTTGTTGGTGTTCAGCGTGATCTCGGTGCACAGGTTGGAGGAGTGCACCACACCCACGTGCTGCTGCGGCGAGCGCAGGTTGCAGGGGTCCTTGAACGTCACCCAGGGGTGGCCTGTCTCGAACAGCATGCCGAGCATCTTGCGCCAGAGGTTCTCCGCCTTCAGGGTTTTGTGCAGCTTCAGCTCACCGCTGGCGGCCATGGCCTCGTACTGCTGGTAGCGTTCCTCGAACTCGCGACCGTAGAGGTCGTGCAGATCGGGCACGTCGTTCGGCGAGAACAGGGTCCAGTCGCCGCCGTCGAAGACCCGCTTCATGAACAGGTCGGGAATCCAGTTGGCGGTATTCATATCGTGGGTGCGGCGGCGGTCGTCGCCGGTGTTCTTACGCAGCTCCACGAATTCCTCGATATCCAGGTGCCAGGTCTCCAGGTAGGAGCAGACTGCGCCCTTGCGCTTGCCGCCCTGGTTCACCGCCACGGCGGTGTCATTGACCACCTTGAGGAAGGGGACGACTCCCTGAGATTTGCCGTTTGTTCCCTTGATATAAGAACCGAGTGCCCTGACCGGGGTCCAGTCATTGCCCAGGCCGCCGGCAAACTTCGACAGCATGGCGTTGTCCTGGATGGCGCCGTAGATGCCGTGCAGGTCGTCCGGTACCGTGGTCAGGTAGCAGGAGGAGAGCTGCGGGCGCAGGGTGCCGGCATTGAACAGGGTCGGCGTGGAGCTCATGTAATCAAAGGAAGACAGCAACCGGTAGAACTCGATGGCCCGTGCGGTCTTGTCGTCCTCCTCGCTGGCCAGGCCCATGGCCACGCGCATGAAGAAGATCTGCGGCAGTTCGAAGCGCACCTCGTCGCTGTGAATAAAGTAGCGGTCGTAGAGGGTCTGCAGGCCCAGGTAGGTGAACTGCAGGTCGCGTTCCGGTTCGATGGCTGCGCCCAGGGCCTGCAGGTCAAACTCCTTCAGGTGCGGGGCCAGCAGTTCCAGCTCGACGCCGCGCTCTATATAGACGGGCAGTGCCTGGGCATAAAGAGTCGCCATGTCGTGCTGGGTGGCCATGCTGGCCACGCCCAGGAAAGACAGTGCCTCCGCGCGCAGGTTGTCCAGCAGCAAGCGGGCAGCGGCATAGGAGTAGTTCGGCTCTTTCTCAATCAGGGTCCGTGCGGTGATCACCAGGGAGGTGCTCAGCTCTTCCCGGGAGACACCGTCATAGAGGTTCTTCAGTGCCTCGTCGATGATCTCGGCTTCGCTGACATCTTCCAGGTTCACGCAGGCCTCACCGACAATGGTGTTGATGCGCGCAACATCCAGCGGGGTGCGGCTGCCGTCGGCCTCGGTAATGTGGATGCCCTGGTACTGGGCGGCGGCTTCACCGGCCTCGGCCTGTTCCTCGATCTTCTCGGCGCGACGGCGGGCGTGCTCCTCCCGGTAGATCACGTAGTCCCGGGCGATCTTGTGCTCGCCGGTGCGCATCAGAGACAGTTCCACCTGGTCCTGGATGTCTTCGATATGAATGGTGCCGCCGGAGGGCATGCGCCGCTTGAAGGTTGCGCTGACCTGGTCGGTTAGCTTGGCCACGGTCTCGTGAATCCGCGAGGAAGCCGCTGCCGTACCACCTTCCACCGCCAGGAACGCCTTGGTGATCGCCACGGAGATCTTGCTGTCGTCGTAGGGTACGACAGTGCCGTTGCGTTTGATGACCCGGATCTGGCCGGGGGCTGTGGCGGATATGTTGGCGGAAGGGGTGGAAGTTGCCGGTGCCGAGGTGGGTTCTGTGCCGGCTACCGATTGGTCAATCTCTGTCTGCATGTCTACTCCGGACGTTTGGCTCTGAGCCTTATTCTTCTTGGTTAAACAACACTGCTCTGGGGCAGGTTTTCAACGCTACCTGGGGGTTGGCACCGGCTGAGTGGCCTGGAGTTTTGGACCGGGTCTGAAAGAGATCAGTCCCGAACCGAAGCCAGCTTCGTTAGCGAACCGTTTGTCCAACCTGTGAGAATTCCCGATCCCCTCGTCTTATCGCGTGACAGGCTCCGGTGGTGGAGGCTGCTCCCCTATATGTTGGGGGTCTCGGCAAGTCGTGGTACAAGATAATGCGCTTTATCCCCAATTGCAAGGCGTTTAAGGTGGGGGTTTGCTGTGGATAAGTTGTGAGTAAAAAGCGCAGTCTGTGAACACTAACCCCTGAGCCCTTGATCCATCAAAGACTTTAGAAATCAAGAGCTTGAGGGGCTGATTTTGGCCTTTCTAATATTTTGTTCTAAAGGAATGGAGGTATAGATTGATTGGTTATTTAGGCTGCCCGCCGAGGCCGCTGCGCAACTATTTTTTGACCTGCGGGCGCGATGATCCTCAGGCGCTGGCTGCAGAGGCACTCCCGCCGGCTGCGAAATCGCTGACCGCGTCGATCACCCGGTCGGCCAGGTCATCGGCCTCCGCATCACTGAGAATCAGCGGCGGCAGCAGGCGGATGGTGTTACCGGCGGTGACATTCATCAGAATCTCGCGCTCAAGACCGAGTTGTACCAACTCTCCACAGGCTGTGGACAACTCTACGCCGATCATCAGGCCACGACCGCGGATATCAGTGACTTCAGGCAGGGCTCCAATACCCTCCTGAAAGCGGTTTCTGATGCGTTCACCCAGTTCCGCAGCACGTGCTGCCAGCCCCTCGGATTCCATGGTGTCAATCACTGCCAGGGCCGCGGCACAGGCCAGCGGGTTGCCGCCGTAGGTCGAGCCGTGATTGCCCGCACTGAATACATTGGCGGCGGCGCCGTGGGCCATGCACACGCCGATCGGGACGCCGTTGGCCAGCGCCTTGGCGGTGGTAATCACATCGGGGCGAACGTTCTCGACCTGGCAGGCATACCAGTGGCCGCTGCGGCAGTTGCCCGATTGTACCTCGTCGAGCATCAGCAACCAGTCGTTGGCATCACAGATTTCGCGCAGTGATTTCAGGTAGCCATCGGCGGGAACATTGACACCGCCCTCGCCCTGGATCGGTTCGACCAGTATGGCAACCACGTTGGCATTGTTTTCCGCGATCTTTGCCACCGCCTCCACATCGTCGAAGGGGGCCCGGGCAAAGCCGCTGACCAGGGGCTCGAAACCCGCCTGGATCTTGCGGTTGCCGGTCGCCGTCAGGCAGGCCATGGTGCGGCCGTGGAAGGCGCGCTCCATCACCACGATGGCGGGATTGTCGATACCGCGCTGGTGCCCGTGCAGCCGCGCCAGCTTGATGGCGGCCTCGTTGGCCTCGGCACCGGAATTGCCGAAAAAGCTGCGCTCCATGCCGGACAGTTCGGCCAGTTTGTGGGCCAGCTCTTCCTGCTTGGCGATATGGTAGAGGTTGGATGTATGGACCAGCTTGCCGGCCTGCTCGGCGACCGCGGCGGTCACCGCGGGATGGGCATGACCCAGGGCATTGACGCCGATGCCGGCGATGGCGTCCAGGTAGCGTTTACCGGATTGGTCGTAGAGGTAGGCACCTTCGCCGTGGGTAAATCTCAGGTCCAGCCGTTTATAGGTGTCCATCAGTGCTGCTGGCATTGCTTATTCCGCCCTTTAAACGCGAAAAGGCAGCGCGCGCTGCCCTTCAAAACGGCCATCATATAGCCAAGGCATGGGCTTGGCAATTGCCTGCCTGCGCCGGTATCGGGGTGATCCAGTCGCGCATTTTTTGCATATAGAATGTACAATACGCTCCCTTTTGAGCAGACAGCTTTACGGCGTGACAATGGACATTATCGAGACGATCAAAGAACAGGTTCAGAACAATCCGGTGATCCTTTATATGAAGGGATCCCCGAACCAGCCCCAGTGTGGTTTTTCCGCCCGTACTTCCCAGGCCCTGATGGCCTGCGGTGAGCGCTTCGCCTACGTCGACGTGCTCAGCAACCCGGAAATCCGCACCCACCTGCCGAAGTTTGCCAACTGGCCGACCTTCCCCCAGCTCTGGGTGGACGGCGAACTGGTCGGCGGCTGCGACATCGTCTGCGAGATGTATGAGAGTGGCGAACTGCAGCCCCTGGTAAAGGCGGCTGCATCGGGTGCAGAGGAAGAAGCCGCACCGGAGGAGGGCACCGGCTAATACCCGGCCCCTGCCCACATAACTAAAAACCCGCCACGTGCGGGTTTTTTTGTGCCTGTATTCCAGGTCCCCGGCTATCCAGGTATTCAATCCTCCGCCAGCCGGCGATTCCGACCCCCGGCGAACTGGAGCAAGATTTCCCCCGCTCCCGGCTGCTGCGCAACTCGACCAAAAATCGCTACGCGATTTTTCGGGACTCGCACAGTGCTCGCAGACATCCCCGGAAGCGGGGGAAATCTAAAGCGGCTCCTTTAGGTTCTGCCGGAGGCCGAAATCACCGGCCGGCCCAGGACGGTTATAGGACGCCGGGGACCTGGAATACAGGCACAAGAAAGCGCGTGGGTGAGAGGTGATAATTACGATGCAAATCTAATTGATAATAATTCTCATTAACGATAGTATCCCGGCAAACAATCCGAATAAGCCCCGCCGCAGTAAGGAGTAATACATGCAGGGATACAGGAATCTGCTCGCCGTCCTGGTGGCAGCAAGCGCGCCAGCCCTGGCCACCGAGAGCAACCTGATTGAGACCGTCACCATCATCGGCAGCCGCGACGACGCCCGCAGCATCGCCGGGTCCGGGTCGGTGATCACTGCCGAGGACATCGGCAAGTTCCAGGATACCGATATCCACCGCATCCTCAGCCAGGTGCCCGGGGTCTACATGCGCCAGGAAGAGGGCTACGGGCTGCGACCGAACATCAGCATCCGCGGCAGCTACGGCGACCGCAGCAGCAAGATCACCCTGATGGAAGACGGCGTGTTGATCGCGCCGGCACCCTACACCGCATCTTCCGCGTACTACTTCCCCACCACGGGTCGGCTGTCCGGCGTCGAGGTACTCAAAGGCTCGGCAGCGATTGAGAACGGCCCCTACACCATCGGCGGCGCGGTCAACCTGCTGAGTACACCCATCCCCACCGAGATGAGCGGCAAGATACTGGCCGAGGGTGGTGATGATTCCACCTACCGCCTGCATGCCACCTACGGCGGCAGCACTGCCAACTGGGGCTTCCTGCTCGAGGGGCACACCGCGGGTAGCGACGGCTTTTCCGAGATCGACAATGCCGGGGATGACACGGGTTACGAGAAGAACGACCTGCTGGCCAAGCTGCGTTACAACACGGGCCCCGGCGCTCGTTTCTACCAGCAACTGGAACTCAAACTGCAATACAGTGACGAGGACTCCGACCAGACTTATGTCGGGCTGACCGAGGCGGATTTCGACGACGACGCCTACCGGCGTTACGGCCTGAGCCGCGTCGACAACATGGACAACGATCACCACTCGGTGAATCTCGCCCACGTGATCGAGTTCAGCGACAGCATCAGCCTCGAAACCACCGGCTACTACAACGAGTTCAGCCGCGACTGGTACAAAGTCGACAAGATCGATGGCGAGGGGATCGACGAGGTCATCACCTGCGCCAGCGGCGGCAGCTGTGACGGTATGAGCTCCAACTACGGAGACTACGACCAGGCCTTTGCCAATGCGGTATTGCGGGGCGAGGCCATGTCCGACGTGTACGTCAAACACAACAACCGCGACTACGAGTCCAAGGGTGTTCAGACGCGACTGGTTTCGTCCTTCGACACCGGCGACTTCAACCACGAGTTGAAGGTCGGCGCTCGCTACCACGAGGACTTCGAGGAGCGCCAGCAACCGGTGGACCTGTATCTGCAGGGCGATGACGGCAGTTTCGCACTTGCCGAACGCGGCTCTGCGGGTAAGAGCAAGAAGGAATCTGACGCGGTCTCCGCCTACATTTCAGACACCATCAGCCTCGGCGCCTGGTCCTTCAAGCCCGGCGTTCGCTACGAGGACTACGAAATCAATAATGTCTCCCACGACGAAACCCTGTGGGGCCTGGGCAGTACCTGGGCGGTCACCGACAGCTGGCAGCTGCTGGCAGGTGTTTACGAGGGTCACTCCCCCAGTTCTTCCGAGGACTCCGATCCCGAGACCGCCACCAACTACGAGGCGGGATTCCGCTACCGGGGTAGGGCCGTCTACGCCGAGATCATTGGCTTTTTCAGCGATTACGACAACATCATCGGCATCTGCACCAATTCCGGCGGTGCCGGTGAGCTGCCCTGCGAGGCGGGCGATACGGAGAATGGCGGCGAGGCGGAGATCAAGGGTATCGAGGCCCAGGCCAGCTATGCGCTGGCGATTGGCTCGGCGCAACTGCCCTTGTCCCTGTCCTACACCTACACGGATGCGGAGTTCCAGACCAGCTTTGTCGGCAAGTCTGTGTGGGGCACGGTCGAGGAGGGCGACAAGCTGCCCAACCTGCCGGAGCACCAGCTGATGTTGGGCGCCGGCCTGATGCTGGATAACGGTTTTGGCGCCGACCTGCGGCTGCGCTACTTCGACGATACCTGTGCCACCGCGGCCTGCGGAGAGTTTGAAGATATCGACTCCTACTACGCCATCGACCTGTCCGCCTACTATGACTGGAACGACAGCACCCGCGTTTACCTGACGGTCGATAACCTCACCGACGAGGATGACAACATCATCGCCCGTCAACCCAAGGGCGGTGCCCGCGGCCAGAAGCCGAGAACGGTGCTGGCCGGGGTTCGTTACGATTTCTGACAGGAGCGCTCAGATGGGAAAACGCGGCGGGGTTCGGCAAAAAGGAGAAATCAGGCGGCGCAGTGCTCCGCCTTCCCGTCACGGTATATGGCCCGGGGCCGAATCAGCCGCGCCTCGGGACGAAACTCCAGAGCGTGAGCGATATAGCCGTAAACCCGCGCCGTCGCGAACATCGCGGTGAAGAACTGACTGGGAATCCCCAGGGCGTGAAACACCGCGCCCTTATAGAACTCGACATTGGCCCGGATCATCCTGCCGGGCTTTTCCAGTTGCTCGATGCAGGCAGCCTCGATGGCCTCCAGGGTTGCCAGGAGGCGAGCACTTTCCGGTTTGTCCTCGCACAGCGAGCGCGCCAGGGGTTTCAGTAGTGTGGCCCGCGGGTCGACCGTGCTGTACTCCCGGTGACCCATGCCCATGACACGACCACCGTCCTTCAATACCTCGGCAACTTTTTTCGCTGCCATTTCCGGCGTGCCCACTTCCTCGGCAAACTCCAGCGCGGCCTGGTCTGCACCACCGTGCAGCTCCCCATACAGTGTGCCGATGGAGGCGGCGATGCTGGACTGGATCGGTGCCCTTGTGCTCAGGGCCACGCGACCGGCGAAGGTGCCCGCATTGTAGCTGTGCTCCATTTGCAGTATCTGGGCGCAGTCCAATGCCGCTACCTCGATGTTGTTCGGCTCGGTCCCGTGCAGGGATTTGAGGAAGGCCCGCTGCGGCTCGATACTGCTGCAGCGCAGCGGCCATTCCCGGCCACCTTGCCGGTTATACCAGGCGGCCACGATGGCGGGCAGCCGGGCGGCGATGACAAGACCGTGCAGGGCATCGTCACCGCCGAAGGGGATATCCAGATCGGCCCGCTGTTCCAGGTTCATCACCGGTACAAGTGACTGCAGTACCAGCATGGGATGGGTGTCGACCGGAATCCCGGCCAGCATTTCGCGCTCGCAGATCCCCGGTTCCCGGTGGGCAAGGAGAAAGTGGGCCAGCTGTTGTTCCTGGCGGGCACTCGGCCACTCCCCGAATAACAACAGCCAGGCCACCTGCATAAAGGGCCGTTGCACCAGGTCAGCGATATCGACGCCCCGGTAGCTGAGGCGGCCCTGTTCGCCCTCGACATTGGAAACCGCGGTGCTGCCCACGACGATGCCTTCCAGGCCAATATTGATCTCTCCCATCACTCTCTCCATCAAGCAAGCTTGCAGGAGTATCCAGCAGGGGTAGATATAAGTTAAACTAAATATACTTATATTTTGATTAGATAAACTAATAATTGGTTTCAGATGCGGATAGAGACCCAGGAACTGCGGGTGCTGGCGGCGGTGGTCGAAAACCGGGGCTTTGCCCGCGCCGCCGAGGTGCTGAGTATCAGCCAATCCGCCGTGTCCCAGGCCATCGCCAGCCTCGAGCGCAAACTGGAGCAGCGCCTTCTGACGCGGTCGCCACTGGCACCTACCGAAGCAGGTTTGCGAATGCTGACTTACGCCCAGCACCAGGCGCGTGAAGAGGAGATGTTGCTGGGAGATCTGCGGGATATTCGCCTGGGGGAGACCGCGCGCCTGTCCCTGGCGGTCAACAGCGCAATCAACCGTTACCACCTGCCGGGCCTGCTGCTGCAGTATTGTGCCCATCATCCCTACGCCCGCCTCAGCGTCGACGAACTGCCGTCGCGGCAAGTGATCCAGGCGGTTGTGAACGGCACCGCGGAGCTGGGCATGGGGCCGTTCCAGGCCCATATGCCGGCGGTGGACTGCCTGCCCCTGTACGACGAGTTGCGCACCCTGGTCATCGCACGCCGCCACCCTCTGGTGGATGAATTACTGGCCGATCCCGTGGCCGTCCTCGCGCGACTGCCGCTGCTGGCCTCCTACCTGGACGAGCCGGAAGAACGTCCGGGTGCGCGCCGTATCCGCGATCATTTCAGCCGGGTTTGGGAGGTTCGCCCCATCGGCCTGCGCCTGGAACTGTTGGCTGCCGGTCACGCCGTGGGTTATGTTAGTGACCTGGTGCTGGCGCACGAACCCCTCTGCGAGGACCTGGTGGAGGTGGCCGGACTGCCCTTTTCGCGGATTGCCCGCAGTGTGGGTTTGTTTTACCGGGAGAATGAGAGCCTGTCCGAAGGCGCCCGCAATTTCGTGACACTGTGTCGGGAGAAATGGTTGTGACACTGCCCAGTAAATTGATGATCACCCTGGCCGGCCTGCTGTTTGTAGTGCCGGTGTACTCGGCCACCCTGCTGGTGGGCAACAAGTCCGCGGCCAGCGTCAACCTGATCGATCTCGACTCCGGTGAGACCGTGGCCACGACTGAAACCCGCGAAGGTCCCCACGAGATTGCCGTTTCCGGCGATGGAAAACTGGCCGTGGTCACCAATTACGGAACCGGGGCGAATCCCGGCAACAGCCTGACCGTGATCGAGGTGGAAAAGGGCAAGGCGGTGGGAACCATCGACCTGGGCGAGTACAGCCGCCCCCACGGGATCGTTTTCATGCCCGACAGCCGCCATGTGCTGGTGACAGCCGAGGGGGCGAAATCACTGGTCAAGGTCGATGTCTACCTGGGAAAGGTGGTGAAGGCTGTACCGACCGGCCAGAGCACCTCCCACATGTTGGCCTACGACCCCAGCGGTATGCGCGCCTATGTCTCCAATATGGGTTCGGCGTCAGTCAGCCTGATCGATGTTCGACATGGCGAACTGCTGTCCTTTGAGTCCTCGGGCAGCGGTGCCGAGGGCATCGCCCTGGGCAAGAACGGTCTCGACCTGTGGGTGACCAACCGGGGGGAAGACACGGTGTCCCTGTTCGATGCCCGCTACTTGCGCCTGCTGGGGAAGATCGACGTGGGTGGCTTTCCCATCCGGGCCGAGGTTACGCCGGATGGCAGCCGGGTCCTGGTGTCCAGTGCCCGCAGCGGCACCCTGAGTGTAATCGATGTCGCCAAGCGCGAGCTGGTGCAGCAGGAGAACCTGGGCCTGCAGCTGCAGGGAGCAGACAAGAGCCTGTTCGGCGGTCAGTTCGGCAAGAGTTCCATCCCCATCGGCATCGAAATTGCCCCGGACGGGCAGCGAGTCTGGATTGCCCACGCGGGCATCGACCGGGTGCAGGAACTGGACGGCGAGAGTCTCAAACAGACACGGATCTTCAGCACCGGCCCGGAGCCCGATGCCATGGCCTACTCGCCGCTGAAGGTTAAACCCTGATTGCAGCGCCGCGCAGAGCGGCGCTGATAAGGGAGCTGGCTAGCCCCCTTCCTGCTCCACGAACTGGGCGCTCTGGATGTAATTCTGGATGCCCATTTTCTCGATCAGTCCCTGCTGGGTCTCCAGCCAGTCGATGTGTTCTTCCTCGGAGGCGAGGATTTCCTCGAACAACTCCCGCGATACGTAGTCCTGGACTTCCTCGCAGTAGGCGATGGCGGCCTTCAGGTCCGGGTGGGCCTGCATTTCCAGCTTGAGGTCGCAGGCGATCATTTCCTCGACGTTTTCGCCGACGAACAGCTTGCCCAGGTCCTGCATATTGGGCAGGCCCTCCAGGAACAGGATTCGTTCGGTGAGCTGGTCCGCGTGCTTCATCTCGTCGATGGATTCGTGGTACTCGTGTTCGGCCAGTTCCTTGAGGCCCCAGTCCTTGTACATCTTGGCGTGCAGGAAGTACTGGTTGATGGCAATGAGCTCATTACCGAGCACTTTGTTCAGGTGTTCTATGACCTTGGGATCACCTTTCATGGGGGCGGCCTCCACTGTTGTTTTTGGAAGGCGACATTATGTGCCGCAGACTACAGTATAGTCAACGCTAAGTGGTTGATTTATAAGGATAAAGAAGAATGAAAATACGAGCGATTCGCAATCGCAATCAGATCAGCTGACGGCGTAGAAGAGCTGTTCCTGTTCGCTGCTGTCGAGGAGGGTTTCGCGAACGATTTCGCGGGTCAGGATGCCGCACTTGCCGCACTGGCTGGCCACGCCCAGGGTGTTACGCACCTCGCGCAGGGAGCTGGCCCCGTCTTCGACGGCGGCGCGGATCTGTGTATCCGTGATTCCCTTGCAGAGGCAAACGTACATGCAAACTTACCTGTGTGTGGCTGACAGGGATAAAGTTAATGGTAATGAGAATGATTGTCAATAAGATTACGAAAAATTGAGATATCCGTGGCGTTCCCCCGCCAGCCCCCGAAAACAGTGCCCTGTGGGACCCCCTTTGGGGTTGCTTCGGGTATAATCGCCGCTCCCAAACACCCGTAAACCGGTACACGGATGGATGTAAAAGAATATATGCAGGGCCTGGGCAGGGCGGCACGTGAGGCCGCCGGCGGGCTCGCCGCGGCGGATACCGCGGCCAAGAATCACGCGCTGCTGGCAGCGCGGGATGCCCTGCATGCGGAGCGAGAATCCCTGATGGCTGCCAATGCCCGGGATATGGAGCAGGGCCGGGAAAAGGGCCTGGATGCGCCGCTGCTGGATCGGCTCGAACTGACGCCTGCGCGCATCGACACCATGCTCGAGGGCCTGGAGCAGGTCGCCGGCCTGCCTGACCCCGTGGGCGCCATCGACAATATGCGTTATATGCCCAGCGGTATCCAGGTGGGTCAGATGCGGGTGCCCCTGGGTGTGATCGGGATCATTTATGAAAGCCGGCCCAATGTGACCGCAGAGGCGGCCAGCCTCTGCCTCAAATCCGGCAACGCCACCATATTGCGTGGCGGTTCCGAGGCCCTGGAGTCCAACCGGGCAATTGCCGCCTGCCTCGCTAAAGGCCTGCGAGCAGCAGACCTGCCCGAAGCTGCCATACAGGTCGTTGAGACCAGTGACCGGGCAGCGGTGGGTGAACTCATTGCCATGCCCGAGTATGTGGACGTGATCGTACCGCGGGGCGGCAAGGGCCTGATCGAGCGCATCAGCGCCGATGCGCGGGTACCGGTGATCAAGCACCTCGACGGTGTTTGCCATGTCTATATCGACGCGGATGCAGATACAGCCAAGGCTTTTGCTATTGCCGTCAATGCGAAGACCCAGCGCTACGGCACCTGCAATACAATGGAAACACTGCTGGTGGCGGAGCCGCTCGCCGGAACTGTGCTGCCCGAGCTGGCGGCTGCCTACAAGGAAGCCGGCGTCGAATTACGCGGCTGCGACAAGAGCTGTGCGCTGATTGACGCACTCGCCGCCCGGGAAGATGACTGGTACGCCGAGTACCTGGCGCCGGTGCTGGCAGTCAAGGTGGTCGGCGGTATCGATGAGGCGATTTCGCACATCAACCACTACGGATCCCAGCACAGCGATGCCATTGTCACCGAGAATCACAGCCGCGCCATGCGTTTTCTGCGCGAGGTTGATTCCAGCTCGGTGCTGGTCAACGCCTCGACCCGCTTTGCCGACGGTTTCGAATACGGCCTCGGCGCGGAGATCGGCATTTCCACCGACAAGCTGCATGCCAGGGGACCTGTGGGCCTGGAAGGGCTGACCTCGCAAAAGTACGTGGTCCTGGGCGACGGGCATATCCGCCAGTGACTGCAGGACCGGTCGGTTTTTTCGGGGGTACCTACAATCCCATACACTACGGCCACCTGCGCTCCGCATTGGAGTTGCGCGAGACCCTGCAGCTTGCCGAGGTGCGCCTGGTACCGGCGGCACAACCACCCCATCGCGAGGAGCCCGCACTGTCGGCCCAACTGCGTGCCGAGTTGGTCGAGCTCGCCGTCGCCGACGAGCCGGGGTTGTACTGCGACAAGCGCGAACTGGAGCGGGAGGGTCCTTCCTATACCATCGACAGCCTGGGGGAATTGCGGCAGGAACTGGGCGCGGCAATGCCGCTGTGCCTGATCGTCGGTGCCGATGCGGTGGCGGGCCTGGACAGCTGGCGCCGTTGGCGTGAACTGCTGGACTTTGCGCACCTGCTGGTCATTGCCCGCCCCGGTTGGGAAATGCCGGCTGCCGGGACCGTAGCAGATTGGCTGCAAGAACACTTGACGAGCACGGCGGCGACTCTGCAGCATAATCCCTGTGGCAGCGTCATGCTCCAGGAACTGCGACCCCTGGCCATTTCCTCGACGGAAATACGCCAGCTGGTGGCCGCCGGGCGCTCGCCGCGTTACCTTGTACCGGACGTGGTATGCGAGCGCATACGGGAGCTCGGTCTCTACAGGGACGGACAATAGCGGAGGACCATGCAAGCCCTCGAGTTAAAGAAACTGGTTGTGAACGCCCTGCAGGATCTCAAGGGCAACAATATCGTCGACCTGGATGTGCACAAACTCACCGATGTGATGGATTACCTGGTCATTGCCAGCGGTAACTCCAATCGCCATGTGAAGTCCCTTGCCGACAATGTACTGGACGCCGCCAAGGCCCAGGGTCAGCGGCCGCTGGGGGTCGAGGGGCAGAACGGGGCCGAGTGGGTGCTGGTTGATTTCGGCGACGTGGTGGTTCATATCATGCTGCCTGCCACCCGCGACTTTTATGATCTTGAGCGACTCTGGTCGGGAATGGCTGACGCGACGGGATAGGGGCGGTGCGACTGACAATTCTTGCGCTGGGTACCCGTATGCCGGGCTGGGTGGACCAGGCCATCGCCGATTACCACAAGCGTTTTCCACCGGAAATCAAACTGGACTTGCGCGAGCTGCCGCTGGCTCCCCGCGGCAAGGACAATAACCCGACCCGCGCACTCGCCCGTGAAGCCGAATCGGTACTCAAGGCCCTGCCCGAGCGGGACCGGCTGATTGTCCTGGATGTGAAGGGGCGCAGCTTCAGCACCGAAGAGCTCGCCGGCAAGCTCGAGCAGTGGCAGATGTCCGGCGATAACTACTCGCTGTTGATAGGCGGCCCCGACGGTATCGATGCCTCCCTGCTGCAACGGGCCGATCTCAGCTGGTCCCTGTCGCCGCTCACCCTGCCGCACCCTTTAGTCAGGGTAGTGCTGGTAGAACAGCTCTACCGGGCTTGGACAATCAACACCGGCCACCCGTACCATAGGGCTTGATATGGCCACAGTTGTCGCCCTTAAAGACCCCTACCGCGAGTCGCGTATCTACAGCGCCAGGACCCTGTTTGTCGGGGTGGTGGTTGTGTCTTTGCTGGGCGTGCTCCTGGCCCGCTATTTTTCCCTGCAGATCACCCAGTACGATGCCTACCGCACCGAGTCCGAACGCAACCGGGTGCAGCTGCAGTCGTTGCCGCCCAAGCGCGGGCTGATATTCGATCGCAACGGCGTACTGCTGGCGGAGAACCGGCCCAGTTTCGTGTTGTCCCTGGTGCTGGAACGCGTGCCGGACCTCGACGCCACCCTGGAGCTGCTCGGTAGCATGATCGACCTGCCGGAAAGTGACCTGGAGAAATTCCAAAACCGCAGCAAGCGCCGCCGGCCCTATGAACGGGTACCCCTGCACTTTCGGCTCAGTGAGGCCGAACGTGCACTGCTGGCGGTGAATCGCTACCAGTTGCCGGGGGTGGAGGTTGAGGCACAGCTGGTTCGCCATTATCCCCAGGGTGAACTGTTCGCCCATGCACTGGGCTATGTCGGTCGCATCAACGAGGAGGAACAGCGAAGGCTGAACGAGGTGGATTACCGCGGCACCAACCACATCGGCAAGATAGGTCTCGAGCTTTACTACGAGGACCTGTTACACGGCGATGTCGGCTACCAGAACGTGGAAACCAATGCCCTCGGGCGTGTGCTGCGGGTGCTGGAACGTACCGATCCCATACCCGGCGCGGATATCACGCTGTCGCTGGACAGTGCCGTGCAGCGCGTCGCCTACGAGGCCCTGGCAGGTCGGCGCGGCGCGGTTGTGGCCATGGATCCGCGCAATGGTGAGGTGCTGGCCCTGGTCAGCGCTCCCGGTTTTGACAGCAACCTGTTCGTCAATGGTATCAGTGCCGAAAACTACAGCGGCCTGCGGGAATCCGCGGACCTGCCCCTGTTCAATCGTGCGGTGCAGGGCCAGTATCCGCCGGGCTCCACGGTCAAGCCGATCATCGGACTGGGCGGCCTGGAGCTGGGTGTCATCACGCCCGAGGACACCATCCGCGATCCTGGATGGTATGTTTTGCCCGGCGAGGACCGGCGTTTCCGCGACTGGACCTTGAGGGTGCGTGGCACAGGCCACGGCAATGAGGTAGACCTGCACCAGGCGATCGAGGAATCCTGCGATGTCTATTTCTACGACCTGGCAAACCGGATGGGCATCGACAGTATTCACGATTTCAGCGAACCCTTTGGACTTGGCTCGGCTACCGGCCTCGATATCACCCACGAGCGCAGCGGCATCCTGCCTTCCAGCGAGTGGAAGCGCCGCAGCCGCGGGGAAGTCTGGTTTCCCGGTGAAACCCTGAATGCGGGAATCGGCCAGGGTTATATGCTGGCAACGCCCCTGCAACTGGCGGCGGCGACCTCGGTGATCGCCAGTCGCGGCCTGCGCTACCAGCCGCGTCTGTTGCGCGCGGTGAATACGAAGGAGCAACCTGCAACCAAGCCGGGCTTACTGGAAGCTGAAGATGAAAATTGGGAGATCATCCACCAGGCGATGCGCGCAGTTTTTCACGGCGAGCGGGGTTCGGCGAGAGCCGTGGGACGGGGAGCCAGGGTCACCATGGCGGGCAAGAGTGGTACCGCCCAGGTGGTGAGTATTGCCCAGGATGCGGAATACGACGAAGAGGAGCTGGAGGAGCGACACCGTGACCACGGCCTGTTTATCGCTTTTGCACCCTACGAGGAGCCTGCCATCGCCGTCGCGGTGGTGGTGGAAAACGGCGGTGGCGGCAGTACCGTCGCTGCGCCGATTGCACGCAAGGTGATCGAGCAGTTCCTGGAAGGGGCGGGTTAGGGCGCATGGGAGATTATGTACGCCAGATGCCCGAAGCCTCCGCCGACCTCGCGCGGCGCCCGGGTATTGCCGAACGCTTTCACATCGATGTGCCACTGCTGTTGCTCCTGCTTGGGCTGACCGTGTTCGGGCTGGTGGTTCTCTACAGTGCCAGCGGGCAGCGACTGGGTGCGGTCGTCCGCCAGGCCCAGTACTTCGTTATTGCCTACCTGGTCATGATCGCAGCGGCCCAGGTCGGCGTGCAGCGCTACCGGCGCTGGGCCCCGGCACTTTACCTGGGTGGGGTTGCCTTGCTGCTGGCGGTTCTGTTTATGGGTACCGGTGCAAAAGGTGCCCAGCGCTGGCTGTCCATCGGCGGTTTCCGCTTCCAGCCCTCTGAGATCATGAAAATTGTGGTCCCGTTGACGCTGGCCTGGTACCTGGCACCGCGGGTATTGCCGCCGCGTTTCGTCCATATCCTGGTCAGTTTGATAATCCTGGCTGTGCCGGCCGCATTGGTAATACGGCAACCGGACCTGGGTACCGCGCTGCTGGTGGCTGCGTCAGGCCTGATTGTCCTGTTCATGGCCGGGATCAGCTGGCGCTTCATATTCGGCGCCGGCGTGCTGGCCGTTTTATCGGCCTGGCCGGCCTGGATGTACCTGCTGCACGACTACCAGCGCCAGCGCATATTGACCCTGCTCAACCCGGAGAGCGACAAACTGGGTACCGGCTGGAATATCATCCAGTCGAAAACCGCCATCGGTTCGGGCGGCTGGAGCGGCAAGGGCTGGCTCAACGGCACCCAGTCGCAACTGGATTTTTTGCCCGAGAGCCACACGGATTTCATCATCGCCGTACTGGCCGAGGAATTCGGACTGCGCGGGGTGCTGGTGTTACTGGGCTTTTACCTGTTGATCCTGGTGCGCGGCTTCTGGATCGGCCTGCATGCCCAGGACGGCTTCTCGCGCCTGATAGCGGCGGGGCTGACACTGACATTTTTCATCTATGTATTTGTTAACATGGGCATGGTATCCGGCCTGCTGCCGGTGGTCGGCGTACCCCTGCCGCTGGTCAGTGCCGGCGGCACCTCCATCGTCACGCTGATGGCGGGCTTTGGGGTCCTGATGGCAGTGAGTACGGAAAAGCGGCTGGTTGGCCAGTAATTGTGGAACCCCGGCCCCTGCGGCCGGTCCCAGTAAGGAGTAGACGAGAGGTATTATGAAATCACCCCCACTTTGGCCATTGCTGGTTCTGGCACTGGTGTTTGCGCATGGCAGCATGGCCAGCGGTTACGCGGATAATCCTGAGGCGCAATTGCTGATTCAGGAACTGGTAGAGGAAGAGGGCTTCGATCGCACCGAACTCGAGCAACTCTTCGCCGGCGCTGAGCGCAAGGACTCTATTCTGAAGGCCATCGCCCGGCCGGCCGAGAAAACCAAGCCCTGGTACGAGTACCGGCAAATTTTTGTTACCGACAAACGCGCCCGCGGCGGGGTCGATTTCTACCGGGTTCACGCCGCAAGTCTGCAGCGCGCGGAGCGGGAATTCGGCGTACCGGCGGAAATGATTGTGGCCATTATCGGCGTGGAAACCCGTTATGGCAGTAACAAGGGCAGTTACAGGGTGGTGGATGCCCTCTCCACCCTGGCTTTCGATTACCCTCCCCGGTCCAAGTTCTTCCGCAGCGAGCTCAAGCACTACCTGTTGATGACGCGGGAGCAGGGCCTGCCTGCCGGTGAGATGAAAGGCTCCTACGCCGGTGCCATGGGCTATGGCCAGTTCATCCCCAGCTCCTACCGCGCCTACGCGGTCGATTTTGACGGCGACGGTGTGGCGGACATTTTCAACAACCCGGTGGATGCGATCGGCAGCGTGGCCAACTACTTCAGCGAGCACAAGTGGCGCGAGGGCGAAGCCGTGACCGCGCCGGCCCGGGTCGGGGAAAACTACCGGCAGGAGTGGATGAACGACGGCCTCAAACCCAAGCGCACGGTGGCCGAGCTGGCTGAAGGAGACATCTTCCCGGTGGGGGAGGCATCCGCGGACGCCAGGGCGACGCCGATAGAATTCGAGGTCGAGGACGGTCTCGAGCACTGGTTGGGCTGGTATAATTTCTACGTGATTACCCGCTACAACCGCAGTGCCATGTACGCCATGTCGGTGTACCAGTTGAGCCAGGAAATAGAGGCGAAACGACAGCTGTGAAAAATCTGCAAAAACTGGCTTTGGTGCTGTCGTTCGGCCTCGGGCTGGCGGCCTGCGCTAACCTTTACGAACCGGCTGACGGCAAACCGCTCCTGGATATCCGACCGGAACAGGTTATCGAACCGGTTCCCCGCGCCGAACCTATCCTGGCGGCGGGCAATACCAGCCCCTACCGGGTCAATGGCCGCAGCTATCGCGTACTGGACAGCAGTGAAGGCTACCAGCAGAACGGCATCGCCTCCTGGTACGGCCGCAAGTTTCACGGCCGCAATACTGCCAACGGTGAAATATTCAATGCCTACGCCGCGACTGCAGCGCACCGCTCCCTGCCGATACCGACCTACGTGGAAGTGACCAACCTGGAAAATGGCCGCAGCATGGTGGTGCGGGTCAACGACCGCGGCCCTTTCCACAGTGATCGCATTATCGACCTGTCTTACGGCGCGGCGGTCAAACTGGGCTTCGAGGACCAGGGCACAGCGCAGGTAAGGGTCAGGGCACTGCATGCAGACGGCACCGAAGACCTGCGCCGCACTCCCGAGCTGGCAGAGTGGAAAAGCGATTACCGCTATCTGCAGGTGGGCTCCTTCAGTGAGCGCACCTCGGCGCGGGCGCTGCAACAGCGCCTGGACCCGGAAATGAGTGCGCCGGTGATTGTCAGCGAAGTCCAGCTGGGCGATACCGCCTGGTATCGTGTGCGAGTGGGTCCGGTGAATGACCGCAAGGTGCTGCTGGAACTGAAAGACCAGTTGCTCCTGCTCGGCTACTCCGGGGTTCGGGCCATGCCGGAGTAGGCTTTGCTTTGGATTGACTGCCGCTTGGGTTAACATGCCCAGCCATCTGATTCAGCCCGTAGTACTTACACATGACACGTTCTTTTCTCCTCGCCCTCGGTTTCACTCTCTGTTGGCCGCTCGCCGCTGCCGCGGTGTTACCACCACCGCCGACTGTCTCTGCATCGGCGTGGATCCTGTTGGACGCCGACACCGGTTACGTCATCACCGAGTACAATGCCGACCAGCCGCTGCCACCGGCCAGCCTGACCAAGCTGATGACCAGCTATGTACTGGCCTACGAACTCGCCCAGGGCCGGGTCAGCAATGATGACCAGGTCGAGGTCAGTGTGAATGCCTGGGCGCAGAATCCGCTGTTTGCCGGCTCGTCCCTGATGTGGATCGAACCCAAGAAGCCGGTCACCCTGGAAGAACTGCACCGCGGTATCGTCATTTCTTCGGGCAATGATGCCACCGTGGCCGTTGCCGAACACATTGCCGGTAGTGAAGCTGCTTTCGTTGAGATGATGAACGGGCACGCGGTAGCCCTGGGTATGACGGGCACACAATTCGTCAACTCCCACGGATTGCCGGATCCGGAGCACTATACGACGGCGCGCGACCTGGCACTGCTGTCTGAAGCGCTGATCCGGGACTTCCCGGTTGAATACGCGCTCTACAAGGAACGCGAATTTACCTATAACAATATTCGCCAGTACAACCGCAATACCCTGCTGGCCAAGGACCCCAGCGTCGACGGCCTCAAGACCGGGCACACCGAAGAGGCCGGCTACTGCCTGGTGGCATCGGCAGAGCGCAATGGGATGCGCCTGATATCTGTGGTCATGGGCACCGGCAGTGAGCGGGCGCGGGAAGCGGAAACACGCAAACTGATGAACCACGGGTTCCGCACCTACGAGACCCTCTCTCTTTACCAGCCGGGACAGGAGCTGGCGCAGACCCGCTTGTGGATGGGTCAGCAGGAACAGCTGCGCCTGGGAGTGGGGCGTGAGATCAAGCTGACCATACCGCGTGGTGGTCGCGATGACCTGGATGCGATCATGGAGATCGATGAGGTAATCCGCGCCCCGGTCGAAGCCGGTACCAGTTATGGGCAGCTGCTGGTGAAGATCGAGGACAAGGAATTGCTGAAGGAGCCGCTGGTAGCCCTGGATTCAGTTGATGAGTCTGGCTTTTTTGCGCGCCTGTGGGATCGCATCGTGTTGTTCTTCAGCCAGTTGTTCGGTGGCTGAGCCTATGGATGAAGACCAGGCGCCAAAGATTGAGTTTCCCTGCGATTACCCGATCAAGGTGTTGGGTCGCAGTGTGGCCGACTTTGAATCCACAATCCTTGATGTGTTCGAGCGCCACGCGCCGGGCTTTGAGCGCGACCGTGTCACTGTCAAGGCCAGTCGCGCCGGTACTTTCACGTCTATGACAGTGTTTATAACTGCCACCGGAAAACCCCAGCTGGAAGCCATTCACAGCGACCTGCTCGCTACCGGCATGGTGCAGATGGTTATCTAGATGCGCATTCGAAGGCTCGGCGTCATTCCCTATGAGCAGAGCTGGAAGGCCATGCAGGATTTTACCGACCAGCGTGGGCCCGACACCGAAGACGAATTGTGGCTGCTGCAGCACCCGCCGGTATTCACCCAGGGTCAGGCGGGTAAAGCCGAACACCTGCTGATGCCCGGCGATATCCCGGTTGTGCAGACAGACCGTGGCGGCCAGGTGACCTATCACGGACCCGGTCAGTGGGTCGTCTACCTGTTGCTGGACCTGCGTCGGCACCAGCTCGGGGTGCGTGACCTGGTCGACCTGATAGAACAAAGCATTGTGGCGCTATTGCAACGCCATGGAATCGATGCGGCGCCGCGTCGCGATGCGCCCGGTGTCTACGTCGGCGATGCCAAGATTGCCTCCCTCGGCCTGCGGGTGCGGCGCGGTTGTTCCTATCACGGCCTGGCCTTCAATATCGATATGGACCTGGAACCCTTCTCGCGGATCAACCCCTGCGGCTACCAGGGTCTGGCGGTCACTACCCTGTGCGCCTGTAGCGAGGGCCCTGTCGACAGCGATGCCGTGGCCGAGGAATTGCTGGATGAATTGCTCAGCCGGATAGAGCGGAATCCGGCAACCGACAGCTAGGAGCGTGTGCGCGGGAGACTCAGTGTGGCGCGGGCGCCGCCCGCCTTGGGATTCTCCAGCTCCAGCAGGCCGCCGTAACGCATTGCAGTGGCGTGGCTGAGCAGCAAGCCCAGGCCGACATGGCCCTTGCGAATCACCGGCCTGCCCAGTTTTTCGATCAGCTCCTCCGGGATGCCCGGACCCTTGTCGGTCACGCTGATGCTGACCTCACTGTCATCCCAGTCCAGGTCGACCAGGATATCCCGGGACCAGGCATTGGCGGCGTTGTCGAGCAGATTCTCCAGGGCCTGGCCGAGTGTCAGGTCGAGTGTCATCCAGGGATTTTCGCCTTCGCCGGAAACCTCGAAGCGGGCGTCGGCGTCGGTTCGCTGGGTCAGCCACTGGTTGACGATACTCTGGGTGAAATCGACGATGTCGACTTTGTGCGCCTCACCGGGCTCGGTAAGCCGGGCGGTGCGCGTGAGGCTGTCCAGAATTGTTTTACAGTCCCGGATCTGTTCTATCAGCAGGCGGTAGTTTTCCTGGCGTCGCGGGTCTGTCTCTTCCGCGGCCATTTCGTCCAGTAATACTGACATGGTGGTCATGGGGCTACCCATTTCCTGTGCCGTTCCGCTGGCCAGGCTGGCAATTGCCAGCACCTGTTCCCGGCGCAATTCGCGCTCCAGTGCCAGCGCAGATTCACGCTCCAGTCTTCTGGACAGACTGCCCCTGTTGACCAAGATATAGACGATGAGACCGGTGCTCAGTGCCAGGCTGAGCCACATGAGCAGGACGTAGACGTTCATCCCGCCTGCAGTTCCGTGCAGGGCAGGCCGCGCGCACCTGCACTGAAATGGAAGAATTTCATCGCTTATCAGTATATTTAGCGGCCACTACCGGTGTCCAGCGCGCTCAATCGGCGTATAATCCGCGCTCTTTTTTCCACAAGCACAGGCAATCATGTCCGAGATCAGCCGGCAGGTACAGGAACGCCGTACCTTTGCCATCATATCGCACCCGGATGCTGGCAAGACCACCATTACCGAGAAACTCCTGTTGTTCGGAAAAGCCATACAGGTGGCGGGTACCGTGAAGGGCAAGAAAGGTCCCCACGCAACCTCCGACTGGATGTCCATGGAGCAGGAGCGCGGCATATCCGTGACCTCGTCGGTCATGCAGTTTCCCTATCGCGGGCATACGGTAAACCTGCTGGATACCCCCGGCCACGAGGATTTTTCCGAGGATACCTACCGCACCCTGACAGCGGTGGACTCGGCCCTGATGGTGGTCGATGGCGCCAAGGGTGTGGAGGAGCGCACGATCAAGCTGATGAATGTGTGCCGGCTGCGCGACACCCCGATTCTGAGTTTCGTGAACAAACTGGACCGGGATATCCGTGAACCCGTGGAGCTACTGGATGAAATCGAAACCATCCTCGATATCCAGGCCGCGCCGATCAACTGGCCGATCGGCATGGGCAAGCACTTCATGGGTGTCTACAACCTGTACACGGATACGATCGAGGTTTATCACCAGGGACGCGGCCACACCCTGCCGGAGGACGACCAGATCCAGGGCCTTGATTCGCCCGAGGCGAAGGAGTTGATCGGGCTTTACTACGACGATTTCCTGGAAGAGGTGGAGCTGGTGCGCGGGGCGAGCCACGAGTTCGACCTGGAAGCCTACCTGGCGGGCAAGCTGACGCCAGTGTTTTTCGGTACGGCGCTGGGAAATTTCGGCGTGCGCGAAATGCTCGACGATTTTGTCCAGTGGGCGCCATCGCCCCTGGGACGCGCTGCCAATGAACGGGTGGTGGACGCCGACGAAGACGCCTTCAGCGGATTTGTTTTCAAGATCCAGGCCAATATGGATCCGCGTCACCGGGATCGCATTGCTTTCCTGCGCGTGTGCTCTGGCCGCTACGAAAAGGGCATGAAAATGCGCCACGTGCGCATCGGCAAGGAAATCAAGATTGCCGACGCGGTGACCTTCAAGGCCGGCGAACGTGAACTGGTGGAGGAGGCGATATCAGGCGATATCATTGGCCTGCACAATCACGGCACCATCCAGATCGGGGATACCTTTACCGCCGGCGAAGAGCTGCGTTTTACCGGTATCCCACATTTCGCCCCGGAGCTGTTCCGTCGCATCCGCCTGGCCGACCCGCTCAAATCCAAAGCCTTGCAGAAGGGCCTGCAGCAGCTCTCGGAGGAGGGCTCCACCCAGGTGTTTGCGCCGATCAACTCCGCCGACCTGATCGTCGGGGCCGTGGGCCAGTTGCAGTTTGACGTGGTCGCCTACCGGCTCAAGGACGAATACAAGGTCGATGCCATCTACGAGCCGGTCAATGTATACACCGCCCGCTGGGTGAGCTGTGAAGATCCGCGCAAACTTGAGGAATTTCGCAAGAAGGCGGCCGACCAGCTATCCATCGACGGCGGCGGCCACCTCACCTACCTGGCGCCGACCCGGGTCAACCTGAACCTGATGGAGGAGCGCTGGCCCGATATTGAGTTCCGGGCCACTCGCGAACACTGATTAAAAAGTCCTCAGACGATGGCCTGAGAACTTCTTTGCTTACAGCAGTGCGGTAAGTTCTTTTTCGATCTGCTCCGGTGTAGTGGCGGGTGAAAAGCGCTTGATGACCTCGCCGTCGCGACCGATCAGGAACTTGGTGAAGTTCCACTTGATGGCGCGGGTGCCGAGTGCGCCGGGTGCCTCTTTCTTCAGGTGCTTGTAGAGCGGATCGGCGGCGCTGCCGTTAACCTCGATCTTGCCGAACATGGGAAAACTAACCCCGTAATTCAGCTGGCAGAATTCCTGGATTTCGTCGTTGCTGCCCGGGTCCTGCTTGCCGAACTGGTTGCAGGGGAAGCCGAGAATTTCCAGGCCCTGGTCCCGGTATTTCTCGTAAAGCTCTTCCAGCCCCTCGAACTGGGGAGTAAAGCCGCACTTGGAGGCGGTGTTGACCACCAGCAGTATCTTGCCCTTGTACTCCTCGAGTGAGCGGTCCTGGCCGCTTCCGGTCTTGCAGCTGAAATCGTATACGTTAGTGCTCATGGTGTCTCATTTCTCTCTGTATGTTTGGCGATGATGCCGTTGCTCATGAAGTCTACGAGCATCTCGACTAATTGGTTCTTTTCCACTTGCTCCAGGGCGGCACTGAGCCACGGCCGTTCGGTGGCTGTGAGGTCACTCAGCATCTGCAGCATGGCGTGGTTTGCCATGGCCATTTTCAGGTCCAGTGCGGCGGGCGATTCGTCGGGCAGGGCGCGCTGCAGGAGTTCGGAATAGTGCCGGTTGATATGCCGGTAGCGCTCACTGAATTCTTCCAGTAGTGGTGAGCGATCCGCATAGAGCCGTGTGATGAACTGCACGTAGCGCTGTCCGTCTTCACCGCCTTCCAGTGCCAGATTCGCCAGCGGCTGGACCAGTGCCACCATGATATCCCTCACCGCGGGTCGCTCTTGTTGCAGCAGGCTGTTCAGCAACTGCTCGCGCTCGGCCATCAGGCCACTCATGCGACGGCTGATCAACTCCAGCACCAGCACCTCGCGGCTGCCGAAGTGGTAGTGGAGGACGCCGGGACTGACGCCGGCAGCGGCATTGATGTTGCGCAGGGATACCGCATCCACGCCCTGTCGGGCGAACAGGGTCTCGGCGGTGTTGAGTATGCTCTCGCGGGCTTCGCCCCTGGCGATGGCTTTATTGGTGGCCATGCTTCAGGGCCTGCGCGGAGCCATATGGCTTTCCCTGCTCCAGCGGGTCAGGCGGCCTGCGATCAGGCGGCCTGTGCGCAGGTTGCCTGCATCTGCAGGGTAAGCAGTTGTACGCGCTTGCGCTGCATCTTCAGCGAATACTCCAGCTCGCGCAGTTTGGTGCGGATGGCCGCCTGCTGCCATTTGACCAGCAGCGCCTGTTTCCGCTCTGCCAATGCGCCCTCGAGTTTCTCTACTTTGCGTTCCATGCGCTCTGCCTGCAGGGCTTTCCAGCTCGCAAGGCTGTCGGCAAAGATCTGGTACTCCCGTTCCAGCATTTCCCGCAGCGGTTCTGCGGCGGCGGATTTATCCAGTTCACTGCTGGCCTTTTTCAGTTGCATGGACAGCATGGCGCGCTGAATCTTGAAGCTGGGCACACGATTGAGTTTGCTGGCAAGTCCCAGCCAGGCGCAGACGCTGATCATCCACTTGGTGGGATCCCACTGGTACCAGCGCACACCATTGCGGTAGTCCGCCTGGAAGATGTGGTGAAAATTGTGATAACCCTCGCCGTAAGTCAAAAAGGCGAGGATGTCATTATCCCGGGCACTGTTTTCGTCGGTATAGGGCTGTCGGCCCCAGTAATGCGCCAGGGAGTTGATGAAAAAAGTAACGTGGTGATTGACGACCAGTCTCAGCAGTCCCACCAGTAACAGGGCGCCAATCATGTCTCCGTACCAGTAGCCGATCAACAGGGGCAGTCCCACATTCATCAGCACGGTCAGGGCGATGTAGTGTTTGTGCTGCCAGACGACGATCGGATCGCGCAGCAGATCCGGAACATTGCTGAAGTCGTATTCATTGGTCTCGTAGTCGCGCAACATCCAGCCCATGTGGGAAAACCAGAGGCCGCGACCGGCGGAGTAGGGGTCGCGGTCGTTGTCGTCCACGTGGCGGTGGTGACGGCGGTGATCCGAGGCCCAGACCAGTACGCTGTTTTGCAGGGCGCCGGCACCCCAGAGCGCGTAGAAGATTCGCAACAGGGGATGTGCCTCGTAGGACTTGTGCGCCCACAGGCGATGATAGCCCCCGGTGATCGACAGGCCGTTCAGATAGAGGAACAGCAGCGCCATCAACCATAGAAAACCATCGTAGCCCTGGTAGAAGCCCCAGAGGGGTACAAGGATCAGTGCGGCCACCGGCAGGCCGACAAAAATGACGGCGTTGACCGGGTTTAACGGAGGCCTGGTTACAGTAGATGTCATGAACTGGGTATCCTGTGCAAGTCCGCGGCGGCGGCTGATATCGTATAGGCTGCGGAAATGGTATAAGAGAAAGACCGCGAATGATACCTTGCACGCGGTGCCTGTCGCCAGAGCCAAGGAGCATAGATGAACACACCCGCAAAGCTTGTGACCGGACTTATTCTGGGGTTTCTGTCCGCTCACGCTGCGCTGGCGAGTGACCAACATTCTTTTTCAAACCCCGAAGAAATTCTCGTCCGCCATATCAAGCTGGAGTTGACCGTCGATTTTGCCCAGCGGCAACTGCTCGGCTCCGCCACCCTGGACATCCAGCACCGGCGGCCGGGTGTGCGCGAGCTGGTGCTGGATACCCGCGACCTGCTGATCGGTACCGTGCAAACCAGTGACGGCAGCGCCTGGCAACTGGCCCGTTATCGGCTCGACAAGGCCGACCCCCTGCTTGGCAGTGCATTGCGTGTGGAAGTGCTGGACAGCACCCGCCAGGTGCGGGTGAACTACGCCACCAGCCCGGCGGCCACCGGCCTGCAGTGGCTGGAAGCGCGCCAGACCGCCGGCGGCCGCCAACCTTATATGTACAGCCAGGCCCAGGCCATTCACGCACGCACGTTTATTCCCCTGCAGGACTCACCCGAGGTAAGGGTGACCTACGATGCCAGCATTTTTACGCCACCGGGGCTGCGCGCGGTCATGAGTGCAGGCAACAACCCGCGGGCGCCGCGCACCGGTGTCTACAACTTCACGATGCCGCAGGCGATTCCCTCCTACCTGATAGCCCTGGCAGTGGGCGACCTCGAATTCAAATCCATGGGGGAGCGTACCGGTGTCTACGCCGAACCGGAGGTGCTGGCCGCCGCTGCGGCCGAGTTCGAGGACACGGAGGCGATGCTGGAAAACGTCGAGGCCATGTACGGGGACTATCGCTGGGAGCGCTACGACCTGTTGATACTGCCGCCCAGCTTTCCCTGGGGCGGCATGGAAAACCCGCGCCTGTCCTTTATTACCCCGACGGTGATTGCCGGCGACAAGAGCCTGGTGGGCCTGATTGCCCACGAACTGGCGCACTCCTGGTCCGGCAATACGGTCACTAATGCGACCTGGGAAGACATCTGGCTCAACGAGGGCTTCACCACCTACCTGACCTATCGCATCATGGAGGCAGTCTATGGGCCGGAGCGGGCCGACATGGAGCGATTGCTGGGTTACCAGGACCTGCAGCACGACCTGGCCGAGTTGCCTCCGGCAGACCAGCGCTTGGTGCCCGACCTGACAGGTCGCGACCCCGACGACGGTTTCACCGATATACCCTATGAGAAGGGCGCCCTGTTTGTTACCGAACTGGAGCAGGCGGTGGGCCGGCCGGTCTTCGATGAGTTTTTGCGCCAGTATTTCGACCACTACGCCTTCCGCAGCCTGCGCACCGAGGAATTTCTCGAGTTTCTCGATGCCACCCTGGTGGCTGAGTTTCCGCGAACCCTGTCCTCGGTGCGCATTCGCGAGTGGATCGAACAGCCGGGTATTCCGGAGGGCGCTCCGGTACCCGTGTCAGCGGCTTTCGACCGGGTCGATGCGGCACGCCAGCGTTGGCTGGCCGGTGAGGCGAGTGCTGCCGAACTACCGACGGTCGAATGGACCGTGCACGAGTGGCTGCATTTTCTCAACGGCATGCCACAGCAGCTCAGCAATGAGCAGATGGTGGAGCTGGACCGGCAGTTTCAGCTGACCCAGTCGAGCAACAGCGAGATCGCTCACAGCTGGTTATTGTTGGCGGTGCGCAATGACTATCAGCCCGCCCGGGAGCGCCTGCGCAGTTACCTGGTCCAGGTTGGCCGGCGCAAGCTCATCCTGCCGCTGTACAAGGCACTGCTGGAAGATGAGCAGGGCCGTGCGCTGGCGACAGAAATTTTTGCCGAGGCGCGGCCCGGTTACCAGGCCGTAGCGGTGAGCAGTATTGAAAAGCTTTTCAATGCGCCCTGATCAGCGCTAACGAGTCCCATGTCGCGCGCCGTATTTACCCGTGGATCCACCCTGCGCCACGTGGTGGTGATGACCGCCGCCAGCACCGTCGGGCTGGTCGCCATGTTTACCGTCGACCTGGTCGACATGTATTTCCTCAGTTTGCTCGGCGAGCAGGAACTCGCCGCGGCAGTGGGTTTTGGCGGCACGCTGTTGTTTTTCCTCACAGCGGTCAGTATCGGGCTGCAGATCGCGATGGGCGCGCTGGTGTCCCGCGCCGAGGGTTCCTACAAGCGTGACCTGGCCGGGCGCTATTGCAGCAATATCCTGATATTCAGTGCCGTCACAGCAACCCTCATCAGTGGCCTGGCATTCCTCTACCTGCGCGAGTTGCTGTCTTTCCTCGGCGCATCCGGCAAGACGCTGGAATATGCCTACAGCTACAGCCGCATCATCGTGCCCAATACACCGATCCTGGCCATGGGCATGTGCGCGGCCAATGCAACCCGGGCGCTGGGCGATGCGCGGCGTTCCATGTATGCCACCCTGGGCGGATCAGCGGTCAATGCCATTCTCGACCCTATCCTGATCTTCGGCCTGGGCTGGGGTATCGAGGGCGCGGCTGCGGCATCTGCGGTGTCGCGCTACGTCGTCCTGATCATTGCTTTCCACGCCATCTTTCGCGTCCACCACCTGCCGCGGCCTACCAATATGGCATGGCTGCGGCAGGATATTGCCAGTATCAGCCAGGTGGCCGGCCCCGCAATTCTTACCAACCTGGCCACCCCGATCGGCAGTGCCTTTGTGCTGCGGACCATGTCCCAGTTCGGTGACAGCGCGGTGGCGGGTGCCGCCATCATGGGTCGCATATTCCCGGTTGCCTTTGCCGCGGTATTCGCCCTGTCAGGTGCAGTCGGCCCGATCATTGGACAGAATGCCGGCGCCGGGCACTTCGACCGTGTACGTTCGACCCTGTTAAATGCGCTGATGTGCAATGTGGTTTACGTCTTGTTTGTCTGGCTGGTGCTGTGGCTGCTGGCCGATGCCATCGTTGCCGCCTTCTCGGCACGCAACGAGGCCGAGCAGCTTATCCGGTTTGCCACCACCTGGCTGATCGGTGCTTTTATGTTCAACGGCATGCTGTTTGTCGCCAACGCCAGCTTCAACAACCTGCACAAGGCGCACCTGGCTACCCTGTTCAACTTCGGCCGGGCAATCCTCGGCACCATCCCCTGCGTATACCTGGGTGGACTCTGGTTCGGCGCCCCCGGGGTGATGGCCGGCGAGGCGGTAGGCGCCGTGTTGTTCGGTTCCCTGGCCTTTGCCGCCGTGTTGTGGCAGGTGCGGGAACTGGGGCGTCGCTACCAGCGTGCTGCCGGCCTGGATGAGCCGGCGGCTGCGTCAGAATAGGGGTCTGACCCCTATTTGGGCTCTGACCCCTTAACAACGGAGGCATATATGCGTTTAGTTCGATCGGTATTACTTCTGGCGCTGCTGCAGCTGAGCGCAGCTCTGCACGCGGAGCTGCCCGCGAGCCTGCAGGACCTCGGCTTGCGGGAATCGAAGCAGGCCTCCCGGGACCTGCCCGGCTGGAAGCCGCCGACCCGTGTCGTGGTGCGCAGCGTGTTCGGTCCGGAATCGGTGAAGCCGATACAGGCGGCCTTCCCGGGGATCGAAATTGTGCCGGTCACAAGCGTGGCTGAGGCTGTGGCGGCGATACCCGGCGCGCAGGTATTGGTGGGATTCTGCAACCAGGACATTTTTGACGCTGCCGACAGCCTGCAATGGGTGCAGGTGTACTTCGCGGGTGTGGAAAATTGCGTGTCCCAGCCCGCCATGCAATCCGGCCGGCTGACGCTAAGCAATGGCCAGCGGCTCGGCAGTCCAACCCTGGCGGATCACTCCATGGCACTGATGTACGCCCTGGTGCGGGAACTGGATATTTCCCAGCAATCCCAGGCGCGCCAGACCTGGGAGTCGAGCTGGGGAGCCCCACTGCCCGCGATGGGTGAAGTGGCCGGTCGCACCATGCTGGTGGTGGGCCTGGGGGGTATCGGTACCCAGGTGGCAAAGCGCGCGCACGGTGTTGGCATGCGGGTGATCGCTACCCGTGGCAGCCGCCGGGAGGGTCCGGACTATGTCGAGTATGTCGGTCTCGCTCACGAGGCCATTGAACTGGCGGCCCGGGCCGACGTGGTTGTAAACGCGGCACCCCTCACCGATTCAACCCGGGGAATGTTCAACGCGGCCTTTTTCAAGGCAATGAAGCCAAGCGCCTATTTCATCAGTGTCGGCCGCGGCAAGAGCACGGTGACCGATGACCTGGTCGCAGCGCTGCGCAAGGGTGAAATTGCCGGTGCCGGACTCGACGTGACCGATCCCGAGCCGCTGCCCGACGGCCATGCTTTGTGGGGTATGCCGCGGGTGATTATCACACCCCACGTGGCCGGTCGCTCGCTTGAGGCAGGGCAGCGAATTTTCGCCCTGGTGGGGGAGAACCTGCGGCGCTATGCCGCGGGCGAGCCGCTGCTCTCGGTGGTGGATATCGAGAAGGGCTACTAAAAAGGGGTCAGGAAAAAGGGGTCAGACCCCTTTTTCCTTACAGCTTTTCGAGGTAGGACTGGTATTCGAGCTCGCTGATGCGGGCGCGAAACTCCGCGTTTTCCTGCAATTTACTCAGGGAGTATATACGCTGTAATTCCTTGCCCAGGTTGCGGCGAATGAAATCCGATTCCTGGAACAGTGTGATGGCCTCGGCGAGGTAGAGTGGCAGGGTGTCACCGCCCTGCTCGTAGCCGTCACCCTCGATCGGTTCCCCGGCATCCAGTTGCTGGGCAATACCCTCGATGATCGACGACAGCAGCACGGCAAATACCAGGTAGGGATTGGCATCGGCGCCCGATACCCGATGCTCCAGCCGCCGGGCGCTGTTTTTCCCCGCCGGTACCCGCACCGAAACAGTCCGGTTCTCGTAACCCCACAGTGGAGAGATGGGCGCGTGGGCGCCGGGTTGAAAGCGGCGGTAGGAATTGTAGTTGGGCGCGAAGATGGCCATGGATTCCGCCATATAGTCCATGCAACCGGCGATCGCGTGGCGCAACAGGTCAGTACCCTTGTCGGTACCGTCGTCGAAGATATTGTCGCCCTGCTCATCGAGGACGCTGCAGTGAACGTGCATGCCGTTGCCGGCCTCGTTTTCGAAGGGCTTGGCCATGAAGCTGGCAATCATCCCGTATTTGCCAGCCACGCCCTTGATCAGCCGTTTCATGAGCTGGATCTGGTCTGCCGCCAATACCGGGTTGTCCACGTGCTGCATATTGATTTCGTACTGGGAGGGTGCCGATTCCTTGACGATGCCGTCGAAGGGCAGTTGTTGTATTTCGCAGGTCTGGCGGATCTCATCCAGCAGTTCCGCGTTGGTTCGCAGGACATCCACCCCGTAGGTATTGCCGCCGATGGGCTCGTGGCCGGCGGGGATGGGGCAGGTGTGCTGGATGCCGCGGCGATCGTAGTGGACCAGGCTGAATTCCAGTTCTGCAGCGACCACCGGCCGCCAGCCGGCATTGTGGAAGCGGGTGAGCACGTTTTTCAGTACGTGGCGGGGGTCGCCCGGATAGGGGCTGCCGTCCGGGTTATAGAGCGACAGCATGACCTGGCCGTAGTTGTCATTGCCGGCCCAGGGGGTAGGCAGCAGGCTGCCCTCTATGGGGCGGCAAACACCATCAGCATCGCCGGATTCAAATACCAGTTCCTCTACATCCCGTCCCCAGATATCCAGGCTCAGGGCGGTCACTGGTAGCTTGAACTCTCCCTGAAATACTTTTGCCAGCTTGTGCCGGGGCAGCCACTTACCCCGCATGACCCCGTTGCAGTCCGGCAACAGTGCTTCGATAGTAGTGATATCGGGGTGAGCCCTAAGGAACCAGTCTGCTTCAACAGACATCTAGAGTCCGCACCTTATCCCGAAAGGCGCAATGGTCTGTAAAGGCATCTTTCCCATCAATGCCCCACATGGGTCAGCCCAGTCCTTCGTGAACCGAAGGCGGTGCCATGTAGACGCTCAGGGGGTCGCCGACGCCCGCCTCTCCGAGGTAGGAAAGGCAGTTGATGAACAGCGAAAACAGGTCGTTCTGGGAGCTGACATCCAGCTTCCGGTAGATGCTTTTGCGGTGACGGCGCAGGGTTTCCAGGGCGATCCCCAGTTTTTCCGCCGAGGCCTGGCTGCTGTAGCCGCGCAGCATCAGTTCCAGTACGCTTTTTTCCCGCGGCGAGAGCAGGGAAGAGCCGAAGGCAAGGAAGGCGTGATCGATGACCCCGTCGATGTCTGGTTCGAGCAGGTAGCGGTTGCTGAAATCCGACATCTGGCTGTGGCTGCGCAATAGCTCCGAGATCGGCGCCGCCAGGGCGCGCAGGAAATTGTAGTCGTTGCTGTCGAAAATACCGTGGCCGCTCTTGCGCATCAGGCTGATATTGATGACGCTGCCGTCGACCAGCCTGGCCAGGTAGATTATCTCGTCGACGGTACCTGTGTCGCCGTAGTAATGCTGGTAGTAATCGCTGTCCTCCAGCATGCCATCGATAAGATCCGCCAGCCGATAGAAACGTCCGCGCGGTTGGTCCAGGGAAATCTGGTAAAAGGGGTCCTCCCGATAGGGGCCCTCGAGATAGAGGTCGATCTGGTTGAAGATCGCGTACTTGGGAATCTCATGGTAGATGCACTGGGGTGGCAGGTCCTTGTGATAGAGCCAGATTTGCGGGTAGTCCACGCGAACCTGCCTGCCGATGGCCTCAAGAATCCGGGGGAAGAATTGGTCGCTGCCAAGTACGGCTATTGCCTTCGACAGGTCCTGGTTCCAGCGAGCTAGTGCTTCTATTGAGGCCATATGGTCTTCAGTTGCCGCCGTTAGCTGGTATCTTGTGCCTATGACGCAATCATGCTGGAGCTGGAGACAGATTGTCAATGAAGGGTATGGATAAGGTTGCTCCGCATACACAGCAGGAACGGGTCTACGCCCGACTGCGCGAGGCGATTCTCAGCGGCCAGTTTATTCCCGGCCGGCCGGTGACCCTGCGCGGTGTGGCGGCGATGCTGGGTGTTAGCCCGATGCCTGTGCGCGAGGCCCTGCGGCGGTTGACCGCCGAGCGTGCCCTGGAGCTGCTTTCCAACCGGCGCATCGCCGTGCCGCTGATGACCCTGGAAAAACTGGAGGAGATCTGCGACGCGCGGGTTGCCCTGGAAACAGCGGCTGCAGAGCGGGCACTGGGGGCTATCGGCAAGCGGGAACTGGCGCAGTTGCGCAAGATCGACGACGGCGTCAATCGCGCAATCGCCGACCACGACACCCAGTCCTATATCGAGGGCAATTACCGTTTCCACTTCACGCTCTATGGCTACGGCGAGTCCCGGGTAACTATCCCCCTGATCGAGAGCTTGTGGTTGCAAACCGCACCCTTTATGCGCCTGGTGCTCGACCGCTACGGACTCACCGACCTGCCCGACCGGCATGCCCAGGCCCTGGATGCGATAGAGCGCCGCAGCAGCAGTGGTTTGCGCCGCGCCATCGAACTGGATATCCAGGAGGGCCCGGGGGGCATCGGCCAGGCTGAGCTGGATGCGGTCTACGCCGAGGCCGCGCTTGAAAGCTGAGCGGGCCACCGTATAATGTGATCACATTTTAAGGAGGGCACACCGTGAATACCTCAACTCTCCAGCGCGAGGTCCAGGACTGGCAGCAACTGGACAGCAGTCACTACCTGCACCCGTTTACCGATTTCAAGGCCCTGGCGGCCCAGGGCAGCCGCATTATCGCCCGGGCCGAGGGCGCGTATATTTATGATGGCGAGGGCCGCAAGATCCTCGATGGCATGTCGGGGCTGTGGTGTTGTTCCCTGGGCTACGGGCAGGACCGTATCGCCGATGCCGTCAGTGAGCAGCTACGCGAGCTGCCCTACTACAACAGCTTCTTCCAATGTGCCCACCCGCCGGTGATCGAGCTGGCACGCCGCCTCAGTGAGGTGACCCCCGATCACATCAACAATGTCTTTTTTACCGGCAGCGGCTCCGAGGCCAATGACACCTGTCTGCGCCTGTTGCGCCGTTACTGGGATCTCTGCGACAAACCCGACAAGCGCTATGTGATCAGCCGCAAGAACGCCTACCACGGTTCGACGATCGCCGGCGCCAGTCTCGGCGGCATGGGATTCATGCACAAGCAGTTCGAGACCCTGAGTTATGTCAGCCATGTGGACCAGCCCTACTGGTATGCCGAGGGTGGCGATATGGACCCCGCGGAGTTCGGCCGCCAGGCGGCCCTGAGCCTGGAACAGCGGATTGCCGAGCTGGGGTCGGACAAGGTGGCGGCATTTATCGCCGAACCCGTCCAGGGTGCCGGTGGTGTCATTGTGCCGCCGGACACATACTGGCCCGAGATCAAGCGTATCTGCGCTGAGAACGATGTGCTGCTGATCAGCGATGAGGTGATCTGCGGTTTTGGCCGCCTCGGCCAGTGGTTCGGTGCCGAATACTTCGATGTCCAGGCTGACCTGATGCCCTTCGCCAAGGCCGTGACCAATGGCTACCAGCCGCTCGGGGGAGTGCTGGTCGGCGACCGCTGTGCCGATGTACTCAAGGCCGATGGCGGCGAGTTTGCCCACGGTTATACCTATTCCGGGCACCCGGCTGCCTGTGCCGCCGCCCTGGCGACACTCGACCTGATCGAGGAGGGCGATGTTATCCGCAAGGTGAGGGAAGACTCCGCACCCTACCTGCAGCAGCGCTGGGCGGAACTGGCGGAGCATCCGCTGGTAGGTGAAGCCCGCGGCGCGGGTTTCGTCGCAGCACTGGAGCTGGTGGCGGACAAACAGAGTCGGGCGCGATTCGATGATGACGGCAGCGCCGGCACCCTGTGCCGCAACCACAGCTTTGAAAACGGCCTGGTGATGCGCGCCGTGGGTGACACCATGATCATCGCGCCTCCCCTGACACTGACCCGTGAACAAATCGACGAACTGGTGGATAAGGCCCTGATCGCACTGGATGCCACCCGGGCAACGCTTCAGAAATAGAGGCGGTTCACGAACCAGAAAACGCCCAGCCCACAGAGGGCAGTGTTGGCCGGGAGTTGCAGCGGCAGTTTGCGCCAGCTGAGCATGCCGATCAGGGCCAGTACGCCAACGATGGCAATCTGCCCCAGTTCCACACCCAGGTTGAATCCCAGCAGTGCCGGGACTACCGCGCTCTGGGGCAGGCCCACCTCCAGCATGACCCCGGCGAAGCCGAAACCGTGGACCAGTCCGAACAGCAGTGTCAGCGCCGGACGCATCTGTCGTACCCGTTTGCGGCTGTCGGCCAGTTGCAGGTAACAGAGGCTGAACAGTGCAAGACCCAGCATACTGAGCGGATCGGGCCCCGGCAGGCCCATGGCCGCGAACACCGCCAGCAGCGCAAGCACCGCACCGATTAGCAGGGCGGCTGCAAACTGGCGGCGATCACCCGCCAGTAGGTTCTCCACTGCCACCAGGGCGATGGTATAGCCGATCAGCCCCTCCACCCATAGCTGATTGGGGGTGATCACCCCCAGCACCGTCAGACCCAGGGTAATGCTGTGGCCGACGGTAAATCCCGTGACCACGAGAAGAACATCTCGCCAGGCCAGCGACAACAGCATCAGGCCCAGCAGGAAGGCGATGTGATCCAGGCCGACCAGGATGTGCTCGAAACCGAACAGGACATAGGTTTGCAGGACCGGTAACAGCGCCTGCGGTGGTTCCTCCTGCGCATCCCCGGCTGTGAGCGCGATGCTGTGCTGAGGCTGGCGGCGGGAGAAGATCTGCTCGAAGGCCGCACCATCCGGCCGGTTGATTGAGGCGAAATGGATATGGCCCGGCGCCAGTTTGAAAAAAGCCCGGTTGCCGATAGTCAGGAGTTGGCTGCCTGCCGGGCAGCGCCAGCTCAATCGCAGTCGCAGGTAAGCCTGGACCGAGCGCTCCGGGTCGATCCGTTCCAGTTCGCAGTCACCGCTGTTGCTGCTGAGTGATAGCGATTTACGCAGGTGCTCGCTCAGTAAGCGATCCGGGGGTGATTGCGTGTCACTGCCTGCCAGGCGACTCGCCTCTCGCCTGGGCACTGTGTACACAGCCTCTACCTGTTGTTCCTGCCAGCGCCAGGTCGACCAGGACCGCGATTGCGGATCCGCTGCCAGTGGCAGGGCATAGAGCAGCAGGCAGCACAGGCTGACCCGGCTAGGGAGCCCGCGCATCGCCGCCTTCCAGTCCCTCGAGAAATTCTTTGTCCACAGCAACACGGGTAGTATTGCGCAATTGTTCCAGGTACTCCCGCAGCGCCCTGTCGCTGGCCCGGCGTTCATATTCGTGCCTGACCTGTTCGCTGATATCCGTGTATCCGGGTATCACGGCGGGTATCAGCTCCAGCAGCCACAAAATATCAAAGCCCCCCTGGCTGGGCAGCGGCTGGCTCCAGCCCTGCTCCGGCAGTGCCAGTGCGATTTCCGCCTGCTGTCGCCCCAGGTAACGCCGCAGGCGAGTGGCGGATATGAGCTCGTCGGGCGGGGCGGCGATATCCCGGTCTGCCAGTTCGTCCTCGATCCGGTTCCAGGGTTCGTGGCCCAGACGCTCGTAGGCAGTGCTGGCGCGGTTCTCCGTATCATCGCCGCGAAACACCATGCGCTTGACCCATACCTGGCCGGGGCGCTCAAAGTAATTACGGTTGGCTTCGAAGAAGCGGCGCAGCTCCGCCTCGTCGGGATCGAGACTGCGAGTCTCATTGATGGCAATGGCAATCATGGCGTTGACGATGCTGCGGGAGGTTTCCGGGTCGGACCATGGCAGGCCTATTTCCAGGCCACGGTTGATCAGCAGTTTTTCCTCGATCATCCGCTCCAGGAGCTTGTGCCGGTCGGCATCGGTAAGCGGCCCCGATTTTTCGACGCTGATGGATGCCAGCAACTCCAGGTACTCGGCCTTGCTGATCAACTCGCCGTTGACGCTGGCGATCGCTGTCGAGGGAAGGCTCCCGCCCGCGGGCTCGACCAGACCGCTGCCCGCCAGCAATGCTCCGAGCAGGGCGCCGGTTGCCAGGAGAGCTGACTTGATGTCCCTGGGCGGCAGGTTTGAGCTTGATTCCTGTTTCACTACCTGGCTTGCGAGTATAATCCCGCCTTGGATCATACAGGGACTAATCGGCCCATGCCTCCCCAGCTACGCCAGCTAAACGTGTCATATAACAGTGCAGAGGACCGACTGCTGCTAAAGGTGTCGACCTCTGACGACGCTGAATACCGTGCCTGGTGCACGCGCAGGTTTACCCGCTTGTTAATGGACAAGCTGGAAGACCTGTTTGAAGAAGAGGTATCCGATGTGTCTGCGGTCCCCGAGGAGGCGCGCCGCGATGTTGTGCAGATGCAGCACAGCCAGAAGGTGACCGAGGAGTCGTTTCAGCGCAGCTACGAGGCTGAGCCATCCGAGTATCCTCTCGGTGAAGAGGGTGTGTTGGTCACGACGCTTAAATACAAGCATCTGGACGAAGATGTTATCCAGATGCACCTGGGCGACAGTGAAGGCAAGGGCGTGGCCCTGCGACTCACGCGCAGCTTTCGTCATCAGCTCTACGAATTGTTCAAGCGGGCGGCAGATAAGGCCAGCTGGTTTGAGGCGCAGGGCTCAAGCGCCGGGACTATCGTCCACTGAGCGGCGAAAAGTACCCGGCGGGGCTGGTTCCGGTTTGCCATATTAGCCCAGCCGCCGCCGGACACATTACCGACGCCCGGTAACTTGCCTGGCTCACTATCCGTTCGTATAGTTTGCCGACTGCATCCACCCAGACAGGCATCGCGATCATGATTACCAATTTTGATGACTACTGCATACACCAGACCGTTGAGCCGGTCGCACAGCCTTCCCAGAGCGACAGGAATTTTTATGATCGTTACTGGTTCAACGGTATGGATGCCGATGGCAAGTACATATTTGAGGCGGGCCTGGGCCTGTACCCGAACCGGCGCATCATGGATGGCCATTTCAGTGTCAGCATGGGCGGCAAGCAATACGCCTTCCATGCTTCCAGGCGCGCACCAAAAGAACGCGGCGAGACCGAGATCGGTCCGCTGGCGGTGGAAATCGTCGAGCCCATGCGACAGGTTCGGGTCAGGCTGGCGGACAACGAGCACGGTATCGAGTGCGACCTGCTTTTCACCGCCGCCAGCATCCCCCACGAAGAACCCCGCAGCACCATGTACGACGACGGTCACCTGATTATGCATACCTCCCGCTTTACCCAGATGGGCTACTGGTCGGGTTATTTCGCCGTGGACGGGGAGCGTGTGGAGGTGGAGAGGGCCTGCGGTACCCGCGACAAGTCCTGGGGTGTGCGCCCGGTCGGCGAATCCCAGGGTGGAGCGCCCGGCCTGATGAACAAGGAACCGGGGGTCTACTGGTGCTGGAACCCGATCAACTTCGGCGACATCTGTACCCAGCTGGGCACCTTCGAAGACCGCGATGGCAAACCCACCCAGGTCAGCGCCGACCTGTTGCCGCTCTACGACGACCCGGCGGATATTCCCCAGGGCGAGGATCCGGGCCTGGTGGAGATGGCGGAGATCAAACACCGTATCCAGTGGCAGAAAGGCACCCGCTGGCCCGCTGCCGCCGAGGTGAACCTGGTGGACAAGGCGGGTAACAGGTACGACATCACCCTGGAGCCGATCCTGCGATTCCAGGTGCTCGGCCTCGGTTACAATCACCCGGAGTGGGGCCACGCCGTGTGGAAAGGAGAGCTGGAAACCGGACGTGACGAGTGGGACCTGGACAGCCTCGATCCGCTGGCTTACGAACATCTGCACGTACACCACGTGGTGCGGGCCAAGATGGGCGACCGCGAAGGCATCGGTACCCTGGAAAACATCGTTATCGGGCGCCACGACCCCTCCGGATTCAAGGACTTTTTCGACGGGGCCGCCTAGGAAAAGGGGTCAGAGCCCTTTTTCCAGGTACGTCGCACTGTGCGCCCAAAAAGGGCTCTGACCCCTTTTTCTTCCTATAATTAAGGGAAATGGAACAAAAGGGTTCTGACCCCTTTTTCTGATATGTCAGCAGTTGCCCCTGCGGAAACGATAAACGAACCGGTGCCCCTGGAGTTTGCCAGGGCCTTGCTGGTGCAGGCCCGCGCCTACGGCCGCGATATCCCGGCGATGCTGGAAGCGGCAGAGTTCCCCTTCAATCCGCTGGATCCGCCACAACAGCCCAGCTTTGTTTCCGTGGAGCAGTACAGCCGGCTGTGCATGGAGCTGTTCCGGGAGCTGGCGGACGAGTCCGGCGGCGTCATGGCGGGCTCGCCGACACCTTACGGTACGACGCGCTTACTGTTGCACAGCATTATCCACTGCCCCGACCTGAAGAGCGCCATGGAGCGCGCCATAGAATTCAATGGCTGCTGCCGGGAACGTCGCGGTGAGGTGCGCGCCAATCGGCTCGTGCTCGAACCCGATTCTCGCCTGGCCACTCTGCACTACTACTCGGTAGCGGATCCCGCCAGCCCACCCTCCCAGGAAGGCGCCCTGTGCAGCCTGTCTATGTGGCTGCGGCTCTGTGGCTGGTTGATCGGCCAGTATATCGATGTGGTGTCGGCGACCTGTGCCGGTCCCGCGCCGAAATCGATGCTGGCGCTGCGACACTTTTTTCCCTGCCCCGTCAGTTTCGATGCGGAGACCAATTCAGTGACCTTCAGCGCGCGGCACCTGGACGCACCGCTGGTGCGCACGGAAGAGGAGCTGGCGCGATTTCTACCGGTCGCGCCCTACCATGTGGTGATCAAGCCCGTGGCCAGCGATGCCAGTATCACTACCCGCATCAGGGCGCTGCTCGGCGACGACTTCCGCGAGGAGCTGCCGAGCTTCGAGGAGCTGACCGGGATGCTCAATATGTCACCGCGCACCCTGCGGCGGCGCCTGGAAAAGGAGGGCACCTCCTACCAGCGAATCAAGGACAATGCGCGCCGGGATGTGGCGATCAGCCTGCTGAGCCGTCACGGCATGACCGTCAGTGATGTGGCGGAAAGGGTGGGTTTCAGCGATCCCAGCGCTTTCCACCGATCGTTTAAAAAATGGACCGGGCTTTCTCCGGGAGAGTATCGTTAGGTCTGTAGCTTTTAATTACCAGGAGTGAGCCATGGAAAAAAAGGAAATCATCCAGGATTTGAGTCGCCTGCTGGACGAGATCGACCAGATGCCACTGGAAGACGAGGAGCGACGCAGACTGCACAAGCTGGTGAGCGAGATCGAGGGCCACGTCGAGGCGCCGGAGGAGGCCGAACAACCGTCCGAACTGGTCGACACCGTGGATACCCTGATTACTCGTTTCGAGGCCGATCATCCGGCCTTTACCGGTGTGCTGCGACGGATCATGAACACCCTGGGCAGCATGGGGGTTTAGCCGCCCATGCAACTGCGCGCATGGCAGGGCGATATCACCACACTGGCGGTGGACGCCATAGTCAACGCGGCTAATAACAGCCTGCTCGGCGGTGGCGGTGTCGATGGTGCGATTCACAGCGCGGCGGGGCCGGAGCTCCTGGATGAGTGCCGGAGCCTGGGCGGCTGTGAAACCGGCGCGGCGAAAATCACCGGCGCTTACCGTTTGCCCTGCCGGCATGTCATCCATACCGTCGGACCGGTATGGCAGGGCGGAGATTCTGGTGAGGATGTGGCGCTGGAGAGCTGTTACCGGCGCAGCCTGGCGCTGGCAGACGAGCACGGTGTAGCCAGTATCGCCTTCCCGGCAATCAGCTGTGGAATTTACGGCTATCCCCTGGAGGCGGCGGTGACTATCGCCGTTTCAACCGTGCGCGATCAGGCCGCGCAGATGTCGCGGCTCTCTGAAGTGGTATTTGTCTGTTTCGGTGAGGATATGTACCGGCGCTACACAGAGGCGCTCTAGGCCTTCTTTTCTAGATACTGACCCGATCCTTGATTTCGCTGAATATAGCGTTGGTCACGCCCTGCACTTCCCGCAAATCCTCGATGGCGTTGTAGGGCCGTGAGGCAATGATGTGTTCGGCGGTCACTGCACCAATTCGGGGCAGGGTTTGCAGCTTGGCTTTGCTGGCATTATTGATGTTCACGGTGGCCGCGGCAGCAGCCGCGGAGTTGGCCAGTGCATCGCCGGTTCCCAGCAGCTGCTCTATGCGGCTGGCGAGTTGATTCATGGTTGTCTTGAGGCTGCGTTGGCGGTCGTTGCTCTCGGTCAGATCCTGGTGGATAGTCCAGAGCAGCCAGATAACGCCCAGCAGTAGCAGTGTGTCTAAGTCCATAGCCTAAATTCCTCCGCGCGAACCATCATAACAGGCCCAGTATCTAGTACCAGTTCAGCGGCTCCATTCGCCAGTTGCGGCGCCAGGCCGCTTCCACTTTGTCACTGTATACAGTGCTGCCGGCGCTGCCGTTGTAGCGTGCCAGCGCCGTGGTCAGCCTGCCCTTCTCCTGGTCCAGGTAAAACTGGAGAATGCGGCAACCGTAAGACAAATTTGTGGTGATGTCGGTCAGGTTGTCGTTGCTGCGACCGATCTCCTCCTTCCAGAACGGCATGACCTGCATCAGGCCCTGGGCGCCGACCCTGGAGACTGCAAAACGATCGAAGTGGCTCTCGACTTCGATCACGGCGAGTACCAGTTCCGGTGGCAGTTTGCTGCTCTTGGCGAAACGGTGCACGTCCTCCAGCAGGCGCAGCCGGGCATCGTGGTTGGGGACAAACGCCTCCAGCCGTGCTGACATGTCCACCAGCCAGACTTCCGCGTCGAAACGATCCTCGAAACTGTCTGCACGGTTAATGGCCTGGTCGAGAAAGCGCCGCAGCTGTTCGTGCTCCGACAGCGACTCGCTGGACCAGGACGGTCCGGCCTGGAGCAGCAGGATGGCCAGCAGGAGAGTCCGCAGCATCAGGCCCCCAGTTTCTCCATCAGGAAATCCAGCGCCTGTTCGCGGGCGATGAGGCTCGAATCCTCGTCGCGGCGGCCCTTGTACTCGAGATTGCCCTCGGCCAGGGCGCGATCGCCGATGACCAGCCGGTGTGGAATGCCAATCAGTTCCATATCAGCGAATTTTACCCCGGGGCGCTCATTGCGGTCATCGATCAGCACATCGATACCTTGCTCCAGCAACGCCGCGTACATTTCCTCGGCGCAGGCGGCAACGGCCTCGGACTTGTGCATATTCAAGGGCACGATGACGATCTGGAAGGGGGCGATCGCATCGGGCCAGATAATGCCTTTGTCGTCGTGGTTCTGCTCGATGGCGGCGGCCACGATGCGGGTGACGCCGATGCCGTAGCAACCCATGGTCATCACCTGGTTCTTGCCATTCTCGTCCAGCACCGCGGCATCCATGGCGGCGGAGTATGTGTCCCCGAGCTGGAAGATGTGTCCGACCTCGATGCCGCGCTTGATCTCCAGCGTGCCCTTGCCGTCGGGACTGGGGTCGCCGGCTATGACGTTGCGGAGGTCGGCGACTGTTCCCGTCTCACAATCGCGCTCCCAGTTCACATCGCGCAGGTGGTAACCCTCGCGGTTGGCACCGCAGCAGAAATCCGCCACCTGGGCGGCGGCGCGATCGACAATAACCGGTATCGGCAGGTTCACAGGACCCAGTGAGCCCAGGCCGCAGCCACAGGCATCCTTTATTGCGACTTCCTCGGCGAACTCCAGCGGGCTGGCAATCCCCTCCAGCTTTTCCGCCTTGAGGGCGTTGAGCTGGTGGTCGCCGCGCAGTACCAGGGCCACCAGGGGTGCCTCTTCAGCGTCGCCTTTGACAATCAGGGTCTTCAGCGCCTGCTCCGCCGGCAGGTCCAGGAATGCACACACATCTTCTATAGTGTGTTGCCCCGGCGTTTCCACCTCGCTCATGGCTGCCCCGGGCGCCGCTCTGTCGCCTGTGGCCACGGCTTCGGCCATTTCCACATTGGCGGCGTAATCGCTGCTGTCGCTGAAGGCGATGGCGTCTTCACCGGAATCCGCCAGCACGTGGAATTCGTGGGAGGTGCTGCCGCCGATGGCGCCGGAATCCGCCATTACGGGGCGGAACTCCAGGCCCAGCCGGGTAAAAATTGCGGTGTAGGTCGCGTGCATCACCTCGTAGGTTTCCTGCAGCGAGGCCTGGTCCAGGTGGAAGGAGTAGGCATCCTTCATCAGGAATTCCCTGGCGCGCATGATGCCGAAGCGGGGCCGGATCTCGTCGCGAAACTTGGTCTGGATCTGGTAGAAATTTGCGGGCAGCTGCTTGTAGCTCTTGATCTCGTGACGCAACAGGTCAGTGATGACTTCCTCGTGAGTGGGACCCAGGCAGAAGTCCCGGTGGTGTCGATCTTGCAGGCGAGCCAGCTCCGGACCGAATTTCTCCCAGCGCCCCGACTCCTGCCACAGTTCCGCAGGCTGCACGACCGGCATGCTCACTTCCTGCGCACCGGAGCGGTCCATCTCCTCGCGGACGATGGTTTCCACCTTGCGCAAGACGCGCAAGCCGGTTGGCAGCCAGGTGTAGAGACCGGCAGCCAGCTTGCGAATGAGACCGGCGCGCAACATGAGTTGGTGTGAGATGACCTCCGCATCGGAGGGTGTTTCCTTGACGGTGGCGATGAGATATTGGCTCGCGCGCATGGGGTGTTCGGCCTGTTGGAGTGGGGGCGCTATTTTACGATTGTTTCCGAAAATGTGTCGACCCGAGGGGGTGGGCAGGCCTTGCATTTTTAAATTGTTGCCTTATAGCAACTATTTTTAACAAATACCGCGCGCAGCGCTTGTATTACAGCGTTTCATGGATTATACCTTTGTGCGGGAACCACGAGAGTGGTTGGATTTGTTCCATATGTGAGAGGAAGGACCAAAATAACATGGCTACGAAAAAAGCGGCGGCGAAGAAAAAGGCACCTGCCAGAAAGAAGGCACCAGCCAAGAAGAAGGTAGCAGCCAAGAAAAAGGCAGCTCCGGCCAAGAAGGCGGCACCCGCCATCAAGGGCAAAATGACCAAGAGCCAAATCGTGGGTTCCATTGCGGACAGCACCGAATTGAGCAAGAAGCAGGTCTCCGGCGTACTCGACGAGCTGGAGTCGCTGATCGAGCGCAGCATCAAGAAGCGCGGCGCCGGTGAGTTCACCATTCCGGGCCTGATGAAAATCACGACAGTCAAGAAGCCGGCCCGCAAGGCGCGCAAGGGCATCAATCCTTTCACTGGAGAGGAAACGATGTTCAAGGCCAAGCCAGCCAGCATCGCTGTCAAGGTTCGTCCTCTGAAGAAGATGAAGGAATTCGTGGCCTCCTGAGCCCCGATCCACACCGCCTCCGGTAGCCGGGGGCGGCATTTTCCAACAATCCGTTCCGCGCCGGCGGTTCGGCGCAGTACTCCTAACCCCTGATTAAAGCTACCTGCCTCGCATTATTTGAGGTAAAATCCGCGGCCGTCAAAACGCTGTAGAGTCAGGAGTTATGCCGATTTACGAGTACCAGTGCCAATCCTGCCAGCACGAGCTGGAGGCGCTTCAAAAAATCAATGCAGAGCCGCTGCGGGACTGTCCCGACTGCGGGGAGTCCGCGTTGAAGAAAAAAATCTCTGCCGCGGCATTCAGGCTCAAGGGCAGCGGCTGGTACGAGACCGACTTCAAGACCGGCGACAAGAAAAATGTCGCAGGCGGTGGCGATACAGCGACCACCAAGAGCGATAGCAGCAGCAAAACAGATTCTTCGACCAGCACCCCCGCGGCCGGCTGACACGCCCCCGCCACCACAGCTTCAGGCAAATACTATGCGCAGTCATTATTGTGGCGTCTTGACCACAGAACACATCGATCAGACCGTTACCATCTGCGGTTGGGTAGACCGCCGCCGCGACCACGGGGGTGTGATCTTCCTCGACATGCGCGACCGCGGCGGTATCGTCCAGGTGGTCTTCGACCCAGATACCGAGGAGCATTTTGAACGCGCTGACCGGGTACGCAGCGAATACGTGCTGTGCATTACCGGGCGGGTGAGGGCGCGCGGCGAGGGAACCGTCAATCCCAATATGGCAACCGGTGAGATCGAGATCCTCGGCAAGGAGCTGGAGATTCTGAATAAGGCGGAGACGCCGCCGTTCCAGCTGGATGAACACACCGCGGTCGGCGAGGAGGTGCGCCTGCGCCATCGCTACATGGATCTGCGCCGTCACGAAATGCAGGATCGCTTCATGCTGCGTTCGCGTATCACCCTGGCTGTGCGCAGTTTCCTCGATCGGGAGGGTTTCCTCGACATGGAAACACCGATCCTGACCCGGGCGACACCGGAAGGTGCGCGCGACTACCTGGTACCCAGTCGCACCCATCCCGGGCACTTTTTTGCCCTGCCCCAGTCACCCCAGTTGTTCAAGCAGCTGTTGATGGTTTCCGGTTTCGACCGTTACTACCAGATCGCCAAGTGTTTCCGCGATGAAGACCTGCGTGCCGATCGCCAGCCGGAATTTACCCAGATCGACCTCGAGGCATCCTTCGTCAACGAGGCGGATATCATGGATATCACCGAGCGCATGATCCGTGAGGTGTTCACCGAAGTACTGGATGTGGAGCTGCCCGAGTTTCCGCACATGAGCTGGGCTGAGGCCATGCACCGCTATGGCTCCGACAAGCCGGACCTGCGCATTCCGCTGGAGTTGGTTGGTATCGACGACCTGATGGAGCAGGTGGAATTCAAGGTGTTCCATGGCCCGGCTGTGGACCCGCACGGTCGGGTGGTGGCGCTCAAGGTGACCGGCGGCGCCAGCATCAGCCGTAAGGAAATCGACGACTACACCAGTTATATTGCCAACTTCGGTGCCCGTGGCCTGGCCTGGATCAAGGTGAATGACCTGGGTGCCGGTATCGAAGGATTGCAGTCGCCGATTCTCAAGTTCATGCCCGACGAAATCGTCGCCCAATTGATGGAGCGACTGGCGGCTGCCGACGGCGATATCATTTTCTTCGGCGCCGACAAGAACCACGTGGTCAATGAATCCATGGGTCATCTGCGGGTGAAACTGGGCCAGGACCTGGACCTGGTCGAAGAGGGCTGGAAGCCCCTGTGGATTGTCGACTTTCCCATGTTCGAGGAGGACGACGACGAGGGCGGCCTCACGCCCCTGCACCACCCCTTTACCTCGCCGGCCTGTTCCGTGGAGGAGCTCACGGCGGACCCGCATAATGCCCTGTCGCGCGCCTACGATATGGTGCTCAACGGCACCGAGCTGGGCGGTGGCTCCATCCGTATCCACGATCGCCCGACCCAGGAGGCGGTGTTCAGCATTCTCGGCATCGGCGAGGAGGAGGCCCGCGAGAAATTCGGTTTTCTGCTCGACGCCCTGCGCTACGGCGCGCCACCCCACGGCGGGCTGGCCTTCGGCCTCGACCGGCTGGTGATGCTGATGACCGGCTCCCACTCGATCCGCGATGTCATTGCCTTCCCCAAGACCCAGACGGCACACTGTGTATTGACCGATGCACCGGGCAATGTCGACAGCCGCCAGTTGCGGGAGCTGAACATTCGACTGCGTGAGACGGCGAAGGCGGAGGTGCCCGCCGCGAAGGAGGGTTGAGTTATGGCCGGACACAGTAAATGGGCCAATATCAAGCACCGCAAGGCGGCCCAGGATGCCAAGCGGGGAAAGATATTTACCAAGCTGATCCGCGAACTGGTGGTTGCCGCCAAACAGGGCGGGCCGGAGCCCGATGACAATCCGCGTCTGCGGGCCGCCGTCGACAAGGCCCTGGGCGCCAATATGACCCGCGATACTATCGACCGGGCTATTGCCCGTGGTGCCGGCACCAACGATGCCGACAACATGGAGGAACTCACCTACGAGGGTTATGCCCCCGGCGGAGTGGCGGTCCTCATCGAGGCCATGACTGACAATCGCAATCGCACTGTCGCCGAGGTGCGCCATGCTTTCAGCAAGCGCGGCGGCAACCTCGGTACCGACGGCTCCGTGGCCTACCTGTTTACCCGCAAGGGGCAGATCAGTTTCGCCCCGGGTGCTGACGAGGAGCAGATCCTGGATATCGCGCTGGAAGCGGGTGCCGAAGACCTCGAATCCAACGACGACGGCTCGGTTGACGTGATTACGCCCTGGGAAGATTTCGGCGCGGTCAAGCAGGCCCTGGAAGAGGCGGGCCTGGAACCGGCCGGCGGCGAGGTTACCATGATTGCTTCGACCACCGTGGAGCTCGATGCCGGCGGTGCCGAGACTATCATGGGCTTGGTGGACATGCTGGAAGACCTGGACGATGTCCAGAATGTCTACACCAATGCCGATATCCCCGAGTCGGTTCTGGCAGAGATGGGCTGACAACTGGACGTTTATACAGGATAATGCCCTGAACTCATCGGCTGGAACAGGCCATGGCGCTTATCCTGGGCATTGATCCCGGCTCCATAAAAACCGGCTTTGGCATAATTTCCCATGAAGGCGGTCGCAGTGAATACATCACCAGCGGCTTGATCCGGCTGCCGCGCACATCCCTGCCCGAGCGGCTCAAGATCATCCACGACAGCGTCGCTGAATTACTCGATGAATACTGCCCCCAGGAACTGGCGATCGAGGAAGTCTTCCTGGCCCGGGATGCCAAGGCTGCCATCAAGCTGGGCCAGGCCCGGGGTGCGGCGATTCTCGCCTGCGTGAACAAGGATATGCCGGTCTACGAGTACGCGGCCAAGTCCATCAAGCAGGCTGTGGTCGGTACCGGTGGCGCCGACAAGGAGCAGGTGCAGCACATGGTGAAGTCATTGTTAAAGTTGCCAGCCGCACCGGCCGAGGATGCGGCGGACGCACTGGCGGCAGCCCTGTGTCACGCCCACACGCAACAGAGTATGATACGCATGGCGCGCAGCAGACAGGTCAGATGATAGGACAAATCCGCGGCATACTGGCGGCGACCCACCCGCCCGATATTCTCCTCGATGTAGGCGGCGTGGGCTACGAGATCCAGGTTCCCATGACCACCCTCTACGAGTTGCCGGCCATCGGCAGCGAGCTGAGCCTGTTTACCCATTTCGTGGTGCGCGAAGACGCCCAGCTTCTCTATGGTTTCCTGCGCGAACGGGACCGTGCCCTGTTTCGTCACCTCATCAAGGTCAATGGCGTCGGCCCCAAGCTGGGGCTGGCGATCCTGTCGGGCATGGATTCAGAGTCTTTCGTGCGCAGCGTGCAGCGCGACGACACCAGCACCCTGGTGCAACTGCCCGGAGTGGGCAAAAAAACCGCCGAGCGCCTGCTGGTGGAAATGCGCGACCGCCTGGCGGACTGGATTACCGAGCTGGATACAGCCTCTCCGACTTCAGTTCCGGCGCCGGATATCACCGCCGAGGCGGAATCGGCGCTGGTGGCCCTGGGTTACAAACCCGCAGAAGCCAGCCGCGCCGTTGCTGCGGCCAACGACGGCAGCGTGGATAGGAGTGAAGACCTGATCCGGCGCGCCCTGCAATCCATGGTCAGTGCGCGATGATTGAAACCGACCGCCTGGTAGCGCCCGAGGACAGCGGTGGCCGCGACGATGCCATGGACCGCGCCATCAGGCCGCGCACCCTCAAGGAATACGTCGGCCAGGTAGATGTGCGGGAACAGATGGAGATTTTCGTCGAGGCGGCCCGCGGTCGCGGCGAACCCCTGGACCACACACTGATATTCGGGCCGCCCGGGCTGGGCAAAACCACCCTGGCGCACATCATCGCCAATGAAATGGGGGGTGACCTGAAGAGCACCTCCGGCCCGGTCCTGGAAAAGGCCGGCGATATCGCCGCATTGATGACCAACCTGGAACCGGGCGATGTGCTGTTTATCGACGAGATCCACCGACTCAGTCCCTATGTGGAGGAAATCCTTTACCCCGCCATGGAGGATTACCAGCTGGATATCATGATTGGCGAGGGTCCGGCGGCGCGCTCCATCAAACTCGAGATACCCCCCTTCACCCTGGTCGGTGCTACCACCCGCGCCGGTCTTCTAACCTCACCCCTGCGCGACCGCTTCGGAATTGTTCAGCGCCTGGAGTTTTACACCGTGGAGGAGCTGGCCAATATCGTGCAGCGTTCAGGGAAGATCCTGGATATCCCGGTGGATGGGGGTGGTGCCAAAGAGATTGCGCAGCGCTCGCGCGGCACGCCGCGCATCGCCAATCGCCTGTTACGTCGGGTGCGCGATTATGCCGAGGTCAAGGCGGATGGCCGTGTCAGCAACGAGGTTGCGGCAGCGGCGCTGGACATGCTCAGTGTTGACCAGGTGGGTTTCGACAGTCTTGACCGGCGCCTGCTGCTGATGCTGATCGAGAAATTTGACGGAGGGCCGGTTGGCGTTGAGAGCCTGGCCGCTGCCCTGTCGGAGGAACGCGGCACCATCGAGGATGTGTTGGAACCCTACCTGATCCAGCAGGGCTTTATTATGCGCACTTCCCGCGGTCGCATGGCGACCAGCAGTGCCTACCAGCACTTTGGGCTGCCGGCGCCGACCGTCGGCGACAAACCGGGGCGCGTTTCACAGAGTCCTGCTGACGGCAGCCCGGCTGATGGCAGCCCCTCCAACCTGTCCCTGGACCTGGATGAAGACAGCGGATCCACGGAGTGAAGCAGGAAATCGAGGCCCCGGAATTTTCCTTCCCGCTGCGTGTCTATATCGAAGACACCGATGCCGGGGGTATCGTCTATTACGTCAATTACCTCAAGTTCATGGAGCGCGCGCGCACCGAGCTCATGCGATCGCTGGGTTTCGGTAAGGATTTCATATTTAACGCTGAGCTGATGTTTGTCGTGCAGCAGGTGAGCGTACAATATGCGCTACCGGCCCAGCTGGACGACGAGCTCCTGGTCACGGCGCAACCGGTGCAGGTCGGCGCGGCCTATATGCTGCTGAAACAGCGGGTGCTGCGTGGTGAGCAGGTATTGGTGGAAGGGGACATCAAGATCGTTTGCGTCGACAAGAACAACCTGAGTCCAAAACGCATGCCGAAGAACATGCTGGACCGAGTGCGCAGCTACTGCGCTGGGGAGAAAACATAGTGGAAGAACAACTCAGCCTCATCGACCTGGTGCTCAATGCCAGTTTGACCGTGCAGGCGGTCATGTTATTGCTGCTGCTGGCCTCGGTCACCTCCTGGTACATGATCTCCCAGCGCCTGATCTACTTTCGCAACGTGCGTGCGGAGATGTATGGCTTCGAGGAGCAGTTCTGGTCCGGGATCGATCTCAGCGAACTCTACCGGGAAGGCAACGACCGCGCTGCGGCCGGGGAAGTGCTGGGTATGGAGAGTATTTTCCGCGCCGGCTTCAAGGAGTTTTCCCGGCTCGCCCAGCAGGGCCTGGATTCCGACGGCATCATGGACGGGGCCCAGCGAGCGATGCGGGTGGCCATGGCCCGGGAGGAGGAGAAACTCGAACGCCACTTGCCGTTCCTGGCCACGGTGGGTTCCACCAGCCCTTATATAGGCCTGTTCGGTACAGTCTGGGGCATCATGCATTCATTCCGCGGCCTGGCCAATTCCACCCAGGCCACCCTGGCCACAGTGGCCCCCGGTATTTCCGAGGCCCTGGTGGCCACGGCCATGGGCCTGTTCGCAGCCATTCCCGCCGTTATGGCCTACAACCGCTTTGCATCCAAGGTTGATGTCTACGTGAACCGCTACGAGACCTTCGCCGATGAGTTTTCCAGCATCCTGCTGCGGCAGGCCTTCGCCGTGAGCGCAAAGGACAGCGCCGCCTGAGATGGGCAAGAAGCGCATCAAGCACCGGCCGATGGCCGAGATCAATGTGGTTCCCTACATTGACGTGATGCTGGTGCTGCTGATTATTTTCATGGTGACTGCACCGTTGCTGATGCAGGGGGTAAAGGTTGACCTGCCCGAAGCGGCCAGCGACCCGGTGGAGAACCAGGACCCGGAGCCGCTGATCGTCTCGATCCGCGCCAACGGCGACCTTTCCCTCAACCTCGGCCAGGATCCGGAGCAGGTGCTGTCACTCGCCACCATTCGGGAGAGGGTTTCCGTGGTGATGCGCAGAAACCCCGAGAAACCGGTCATGGTCTGGGGCGATCGCAACGTGCCCTACGGCGAAGTGGTGGTGCTGATGACTGCCCTGCAGGATGCCGGGGCGCCCAGCGTCGGCCTGGTGACGGACCCTCCACAGTGAGCAGGCGATATCACGGCGCTCCCATTTTCTGGCGACCGGTCGGAATGACGCTGGTGTTCCACGCGGTGGTGATCTACCTCATGACCGTGAACTGGAATGTGCGCAGCGAAGAGGTGGTAAAGCCGCGTGTGACACCCAAGTATATCGAGGCGCGCCTGGTGACGGCGGAGATGCTCAAGCCCAAGCCCAAACCCAGGCCTCGGCCGGCCACCCCCAAAGCAAAGCCCAAGGCCAAGCCAAAAGCCAAACCCAAGCCGGCGACCACCAAAGCCAAGCCCAAGCCGGCCGCACCCAAGCCCAAACCGAAGGCCCAGCCCGCCCAACCCAAGCCGGTCGAACCGGCGCCACCCACGGCGGAAGAGCGCGCCGCCGCTGCCCGCGACGAACTGGCCCTGGCCCTGCGCGAGGAAGATATATTACTGGAGCAGGCCGACGATGCAGCAGTGACCCAGAGTTACGTGGCGCTGATTGCCCGTGTGATCGAAGACAACTGGAGCCGGCCGCCCAGTGCCCGCAACAATATGGAGGCGGAACTGGTCATACAGTTGATTCCCACCGGCGAGGTCGTTAGCGTTACGGTGGCGAGCAGCAGTGGCCTGGTCGCCTTCGATCGTTCGGCGGTGATGGCAGTACAGAAAGCGGAGCGCTTTCCGGAACTGCAGGACCTGCCGCCGCGGATTTTCAACAAGAGCTTTCGCACCTTGCGACTGAAATTCAAACCTGAGGATTTACGCTACTGATGAAGCGATACCTGGTCTTTGTCCTTTGTCTGCTGGTATCGCCCGTACGGGCGGAGCTGGTTATTGAAATCACCGCGGGCCGGGATAACCCGACCTCGATCGCGGTGGTGCCCTTCGCCTGGTCCGGCTGGGGGGGTGCCCCCGAGGACGTGGCGGCGGTGATCGGCGCCGACCTGTTGCGCAGCGGCCAGTTTGCGCCGGTGGCGCGGGAGGACATGCTGAGCCTGCCCACCCGCGAGTCCGACGTCTACTTTCGCGACTGGCGCACCACCAATGTCGAATACCTGCTGATCGGCCGGGTATCCGGTGGGTCCAGTATCACGGTGGAGTACGAACTGCTCGATGTATACAAGCAGGAACGAATTCTGCAGGCGCGAGAAACCGGGCCCGCCTCGGAATTGCGCATGCTCGCCCACCGGGCCAGCGACCGTGTATACGAGCAGCTCACCGGCATCCGTGGCGCCTTTGCCACCAAGATCCTGTACGTGGCGGTAACGCCGCGGGTCAACGCCAAGAGTACCTACCGCCTCACGGTGGCCGATTCCGACGGAGCGCGAGCCAGGGTTATTTACCAGTCCAGCGAGCCGGTGCTCAGCCCGAGCTGGGCGCCGGATGGCAGATCCATAGCGTACGTCTCCTTCGAGACCAACCGACCGGCCATCTACCGGCATAACCTGGTCACCGACGAGCGCGAGCAGATGACCAATTACAAGGGTCTAAATGGTGCGCCGGCCTTCTCCCCCGATGGCAACAGCCTGGCCATGGTCCTGTCCAAGGACGGCAATCCGGATATCTACCTCATGGACCTGAATACCCGCAACCTGCTGCGGGTGACGCGACACTATGCCATCGATACGGAGCCGAGCTGGATGCCCGACGGCCGATCACTGATCTTTACCTCCGACCGGGGCGGCCGGCCGCAGATCTACCGAACCGATATCTTGACCGGCAAAACCGAGCGAATCACCTATGAAGGGCCCTGGAATGCCAGGGCATCCATGTCGGCAGATGGCCGCACGATGGTAATGGTGCAGCAAAATGAGGGTCAATATCACGTTGCGGTGCAGGATTTGGTGCAGAATAGGGTGCAAATCTTGACACAGACCACACTTGATGAATCTCCCAGTGTCGCACCCAATGGCTCTATGATATTGTACGCAACGAAGTACGGGGAGCGCGGCATTCTGGCTGCCGTCTCGGTAGATGGTGGCGTCAAATTCAGGTTACCATCTCGAGAGGGTGAAGTGCGGGAGCCCGCATGGTCTCCGTATTTGGGCAATCCCTGATGTTTGGGTCTGCAATCGGCTAATTTTGAACCTGAAAAGGAACGGGCTATGAAACATTTATCAGTCGCCGCTAAGGCACTATCTGTAATTTTTGCGGTTGTCTGGATGGTCGGTTGTGCCAGCCAGGACGTCACCCAGACCGATGGCGCTACCGATGCGGACCAGGATCGTCGGGCTGCTGAGCAGCGCGAGGCAGACGAGCGTCGTGCAGCAGAGGAAAGAAAAGCCCAGAAAGCCCTGGAAGATGCAGTGGCCGCCGCGGGTAACACGGTGTGGTTTGATTTCGACAAGTCCACCCTCAAGCCCAAGACCCGCAATATCCTGGATGCCCATATTGCCCTGCTGAAGACCAACAGGGACAGCATTCGCCTGGAAGGCCACGCCGATGAGCGCGGTACCCGCGAATACAACATGGCCCTGGGTGAGCGCCGCGCCAAGGCGGTTGCCGACTACATGTCAGTGAACGGCATTTCCAGCTACCGGATCGAAACCGTCAGCTACGGTGAAGAGCGCCCGGTCGCCCGCGGTTCCGGTGAATCCAACTGGTCGCAAAACCGCCGGGTAGAAATCAAGTAGTACTTTAATGCGGCGGTGTTTTGTCATCCTGGGCGGGCTGGCTCTCTGGGTCAGCCCGCTTTTTGCGCAGGAATATATCGACGTCGAGGCTGAGCGTCTCGAGCAGGAGCGTCTCCAGCAGATGTCTCAGTCAGAAATGTCTCAGCCGGGGACAGATTTCGATCCCCAGCCGATGCCCCAAGCGGATGCATCCTCCAGTTCCGGTGAACTCTACTACCAGCTCCAGTTACTCCAACAGGAAGTCATGGAGTTGCGCGGCCAGGTGGAAGAGCAGGCTTACGAACTGCGCCAGCTCAAGCAACAGAGCCTGGAGCGATACCTCGACCTCGATCGCCGCCTGAGCGGTGACGGTGGCACAACGACCACCTCGCCGGACACGCCCGATACAGCGACCCAACCGACCCAGGCTCTTGCCGGCGAAGCGGACGCCTATCGCAGTGCCTATAGCCTGGTTCGCAGCCAGCAGTTCAAAGAGGCCATCATCGCCTTCACCAGCTTCCTGCAGGATTTTCCCGATGGCAGGTATGCAGCCAACGCCCATTACTGGCTGGGGGAGCTCTACCTCGTTGTGGTGCCGCCCGACCTGGAAATGGCGCGGCGGGAGTTCACCCTGCTGCTGGAGCAGTACCCCGGTAATGCCAAGGTACCCGACGCACTCTACAAGCTGGCCAAGGTCTATTTTGACAAGGGCAATCGCGAACGCGCCCGCGAGTTACTGGAACGGGTCATCAATGAGTTCGGGAACAGCAACAGTTCTGCGGTAAAATTGGCCCGGGATTTCCTGAGCGAAAATTACTAGCCCCCAGGGGCGGATCCAAACACCGTGTCTGAAACTGCTGCCCTGCAGGCCGATGCCAGCCTGCGTATCACCGAGATTTTTTACTCCCTGCAGGGGGAGGCCCGCACCGTGGGCCTGCCCACGGTGTTTGTGCGCCTCACCGGCTGCCCGCTGCGCTGTGTCTACTGCGACACGGAGTACGCCTTCCACGGTGGCCAACAGTACTCTCTGCAAGAAGTCGTCGAGCAGGTTGCATCCTTCCAGCCGCGCTATGTCACTGTCACCGGCGGTGAGCCCCTGGCGCAACCGAATTGCCTGCCCCTGCTTTCGGCGCTCTGTGACGAGGGATACGAAGTCTCCCTGGAAACCAGCGGCGCCATGGCCATCGGCGATGTCGATCCGCGGGTGGTGACGGTGCTGGATCTGAAAACCCCTGCTTCCGGCGAAGTGGCGCGCAATGACTACGGCAATATGCCGCTGTTGAAACCAGCAGACCAGGTCAAGTTCGTGATTTGCGATCGCGCCGACTACGAGTGGTCGCGCTTCAAGGTGGACGAATACCAGCTGGCGGAACGCGTGTCTGATGTATTGTTTTCACCGAGTTTCGGTCAGCAGGATGCGACCGAGCTGGCCGAGTGGATCCTGGCGGACAATCTGCCGGTGCGCCTGCAGCTACAATTACACAAACTGCTGTGGCAGGACGCACCGGGGCATTAAGCATGAGCAGTACAGACAAAGCCGTCATCCTGGTTTCCGGGGGTCTCGACTCCACCACGGTGCTGGCCATGGCCCGTCAGCAGGGGCTCGATTGCTATACCCTGAGCTTCGATTACGGCCAGCGCCACCGGGCCGAACTGGTCGCCGCGGAACGGGTGTCACAGGCCCTCGGCGTTAGCGAGCACAAGGTCGTGCACCTGGACCTGGACAGCATAGGCGGCTCCGCGCTTACCGACACGGATATAGCCGTGCCCGAGGAGGAGACCGAGGGGATTCCCGTCACCTATGTACCGGCCCGGAACACGGTGTTCCTGTCGATTGCCCTGGGCTGGGCCGAGGTGCTGGAAGCGCGGCACATTTTTATCGGCGTCAATGCGGTGGATTACTCCGGTTACCCGGATTGTCGGCCGGAATTCATCCGCGCCTTTGAAGCGGTGGCTAATCTCGCCACCCGGGCCGGCGTGGAGGGTGAACCGCTGACCATACACACGCCGCTGATGGATCTCGGCAAGGGAGATATCATCCGCGAGGGTATCGCACTGGGCGTGGATTACAGCCTGACCGTGTCCTGCTACCAGGCCACCGACGATGGCCTGGCCTGCGGCCGTTGCGACAGTTGCCGCCTGCGCCGCCAGGGTTTTCTCGATGCCGGTGTGGACGACCCAACCCGCTACACCTAACTGTCATCCCCGCAACTGGAAGGCCCCGGCTATTCAGGCGGCACCGGCTGTCTGGGGCAGGGCGCCAAGATCATCCAGGCAACTGACTACCCGGGTCAGATCCAGGCTGTTTAGCCCCAGGGCCAGCAATATATAGATGAATAACTGGGAACCCAGGGTGCCGCGGGACACTTTCATCCGCAGGTTGGCCTCGGTCTGGTGTACACCCAGCTCTTCCAGGCGCACGGCCAGGGCCCGGTAATCCACGCCCTTGAGTGCCATTTCCGACTTCAGCAGACGCTTGATGGTTTCCCGCATCGCGGGGGAATTGAAGAGTTTTGTCATAGCTCTTGACTTCATTATTGATTACATATGCAAACTATAAATTATATTTGTAAATAATCAACCCTTTCGGTAATATTCACCTTCGCTGCGAATCCCCGACGGGGATCACAGCGCACAATGTCTTAGAGGGAATACAGGAGAACTCACCATGGAAATCACAACTATCGTATTGGCGGTGCTGGCGGTGGCCTTTGTACTGGCCGGCGTGAAGATGGTGCCGCAGGGTCATGTATGGACAGTCGAGCGTTTCGGCCGGTTTACCCGGGAACTCAGCCCGGGACTGCACCTGATCGTGCCGTTTATCGACAAGATCGGGCACAAGCTCAACACCATGGAGCAGGTTCTCGATGTCATGCCCCAGGAAGTGATCAGCGCCGATAACGCCATGGTGACCACCGACGCGGTCTGCTTTTACCAGATCCAGGATTCCGCCAAGGCGGCCTACGAGGTCAACGACCTGGTGCGGGCCCTGCAAAACCTGGTGATGACCAATATCCGCGCCGTGCTCGGCTCCATGGATCTCGATGAAATGTTGTCGAACCGGGACACGATCAACGCCCACATTCTGCAAAAGGTGGATGAAGCCACCCAGCCCTGGGGTGTTAAGGTCACGCGGATTGAGATCAAGGACATCTCGCCGCCCCAGGACCTGGTCGACGCCATGGCCATGCAGATGAAATCCGAGCGTGAGAAGCGCTCCGCCATTCTCGATGCCGAGGGTGTCCGCGAGTCGGCCATCAAGGTCGCCGAGGGTGAAAAGGAAGCGGCAATTCTCAGCGCCCAGGGTGAGCTGGAGGCTGCCAAGGCGGAAGCCGAGGCCCGTGAGCGACTTGCAGAAGCAGAGGCCCGAGCGACTGCCATCGTCTCCGGCGCCATCAAGGAGGGTGACGTGCGCGCGGTTAACTACTTTATCGCGCAGGGTTACACGGAGGCTCTCAAGCAGATCGGTGCCAGCGATAACAGCAAGCTGGTGATGATGCCGCTGGAGGCCAGTAACCTGATCGGAGCTGTAGCAGGTATCCGCGAGGTCCTGGCAGAGCAGGATGAAGATAAACCTGCTGTTGCTGTAAATCAGTAGATCTTGATGCGGCGGTATTCCCGCCGCACTTTTTCAAAGGGAGGAACAAACAATGTGGGAAGTAATGGAAGCAATATCTTTCGAACATTGGTTCGTATTCGGCCTGGTATTACTGGGTCTGGAACTCTTCGGTGCCACAGGTTTTCTGCTCGGTATCGCCAGTTCCGCCCTGGTGGTGGGCTTGCTGGCCTGGTTGTTCGACGGCTTTGCCTGGCAGGCGCAGCTGGTGCTGTTTGCAACCCTGTCACTGGTGTACAGCTGGGTCTGGTTCCAGTATTTTCGCCGGCGGGGTGATGCGGAGGATGACTCCTCGCTGATCAATGACCGGGCCGCCCAACTGATTGGCACCGTGACTGAGGCATCGGATTCGATTGCCGATGGCCGTGGCCGAATAGCTCTGGGGGATACGCTCTGGACCGTTCGCAGCGAGGTCGATATCGCCCGGGGAGACAGCATTCGCGTGGTCGCCTCCGAGGGAATGGAGCTGTTGGTAGAGCCCGCCTGAAAGAGGCTTGTGGTGGGGCGATAGAGCGGAAAAAGCCCTTGAGTTTTGTCGGCAAATCCGTACTATACGCGTCCTCTGCCGGGCCGTTAGCTCAGTTGGTAGAGCAGTTGGCTTTTAACCAATTGGTCGCTGGTTCGAATCCAGCACGGCCCACCAAACAAATCGAAAAGGCCACCCTTCGGGGTGGCCTTTTTGTTTGTTGGGTCGTCTGATTCGAACCGTCTTCTAAAAACGTGACCAATATCTGAAAAATTCTGCTTATCCACAGGCATATCCACAAGCTTATGCGTTGCACGCATAACCCGATACTCTGAAAATATTCGCGGCTACAAATGGGTCGGCCCCACCCGGGGCCGTGCTGGAGAGTATCCGGAGTGTTTATGGACATTAAGGACAAGCTGGCAGTACAAAAGGACAAGGCCTGGATTCAGGATTCCGAGGGCCGCAAACACGACGTCACCCACCTGGTCAGGCATGTAGATATCCGCCATCGCGCCGAGGTCTTGCAGCACCTGCTCGACGGCCTGGACGAAGATATTCTCTACGCGATCTGCGCCAGCCCCCCATCCAGGAAATAAACGCGGCGAATTTGCGCTGGTTTCTGCTGAAATTGCCTCTATAATTAATCAATCGTTTAATTAAATATTAAAAGAGGCTTTGCAAATATGCAGAGCAAGCGCGCCCAGAGCCGTGGCGATGAAACCCGGGAGTCGCTGATCAGCGCCGCTACCGAGGTGTTCGCGCGGGACGGCTTCCATGCCGCCAGTACCCGCGCCATCGCCGAGACTGCCGGCTGCAACCAGGCCCTGATTGCCTACCACTTCGGTGGCAAGGAGGGGCTGTACCTGGCCGTTTTCGAGTCCATGACCAACAGGGTGGCTGCAAACATGCAGCCCGTGGTCGACGACATGGAAGCCCGTATTGCGGACCTGGACCACGATAGCGCGGCAGACCGCGCCGCCGCCCTGGCCCTGCTCGAATCCATGATCGGCTCCTTGATCGGCGTGTTCCTGGATCTTTCCACACCGGCCATGGTGAAACTGATCATGCGCGAACAGCAGGATCCCACGGAAGCCTTCGATATTTTTTACGGCAGCGTCTACAGCCGCACCCTGGGATTGTTGGGTCGCCTGGTGGCCCTGGCCGGTGGCAGTGAGGAATCACCGGAGTCCCGCATCCAGGCCCTGACCCTGTTCGGGCAGATCCTGATCTTTTTTATCGGTCGGGCAACTGCGAGCCGGGTGATGGGTTGGAAGCAGGTGGGCAAGAAGGAACTGGAGATGGTGCGACAACAGGTACTGCTAAACCTGCAGGCACAATACAAAAAAGGAGAGCCGGTATGAAAAAGGCTTTGACAGGCGCACTCCTGGTCGTCGCCATAGGGGCCGGTGTGGCCTGCAACCCCCAGTGGACAGGCAATGGCAACGGCGATCAGCTGGTGTTGTACGGCAATGTCGATATACGAGAGGTCCAGCTGGGCTTCCGGGTGGCGGGTCGGCTCCAGGAAATGCATTTCGAAGAGGGCGATGCGGTGGCGGCGGGCGACCTGCTGGCACAGCTGGACGACAAACCCCTGCGCGAGTCACTGGCGGTCGCCGAGGCCCGGGTTGCCGAAGCCCAGGCCAATATGGATCGCGCGCAAACCGGGTCGCGACCCCAGGAAATCCAGCAGGCCCAGGCCCTGGTGGCGGAGGCCGAAGCGGCCCTGGAAAATGCCGACAAACAACTGATTCGCCAGCGCGAGCTGTTTAAAGACGGCCTCAACAGCAAGCGCGCCCTGGATAACGCTATCGCTGCAAAAGACCAGGCGGCAGCGCGGCTGGCCGCCAACCGTGAAGCCCTGGCCCTGGCGGTGGAGGGGTTTCGCGCGGAAGATATATCCGCTGCGGCAGCGGCATTGCAGGCGGCCCTGGCCCAGCGGGACCAGGCCCAGACCCAACTGGAC
>Ga0056115_1000020_pt1 | contig 118659 bp, 97 predicted proteins | sample WorMetOlspDAHAB1_FD_77007 | JGI IMG/M metagenome (GOLD analysis project Ga0056115, IMG submission 77007) | Marine gutless worms symbiont microbial communities from Max Planck institute for Marine Microbiology, Germany - Olavius sp. DAHAB.1 ...
ACGGATTACGTGGCCTTAACGCGAACAATCTCCACAGGGATATTTTCGTCGGCCATCCATGAAAACCAGTTTATTTGAGATTCCCTGACTTGTTCACGAACCTTCTTGACCTCGACCATTTTCGGCTCGTCATCATTCCAGATGACAAAGTCTGATACGCCTGAGCGATTTTCATTCGGATTTTGAGCAATCCTGTAGACGATTTTGGCGTAGATTTCAGAATCAATTCTTTGCAGAAACTCCTGCACAACATCTGATTTCGCATATGCCAACATGTCCTGATCGCCGTTATAAATAAGCCTTGTCCATGCGCCCTCAGATCTCTTGATTTGCTGGTCTACAAAGTCAGGCAGATTTATCGATTTAACCTGTTCATAGCGGCTATCAATTGCCTGTTGTCTGTTTAATTGCCTGTTGTCTGTTTATTAGGTAAAAGTCTTCACCCCTGAAGAGGTCATGTGGAATATCCTGCCCCTGTGAGGGTGCTCCCATTCCTTCAAAAATCTCATCCCAGAAGGTCGGACAGAACATAGCCTGCCGAGAAAGACACTTCTGCCCGCATAACGCGCCAGCCTTTTTGTTCGGCATCGTCTTTAGAAGCTGCTCCAGTTGAGCAAGGCTCACCTTTTGAATCAAGAAAAGCTAGCTTGCCTTGCTGCCCTGATTTGTGGACCTCAATTCCCCGAGTGGTGGCTTCATGGTCAAATGTTGGTTTTGCTTCTGCAGGAGCCACGACTGCGCCATCAATATATCCTATATGGCTTCCAATGTCTTGCAGCCATTGTAGCCGCTCAGTATCTCCATCTGCTTCATATATCCCGCTGAGAACATCATATGCGTTCAGCCTTGGCACCATATAATTTCTGAGGTTCTTAACTCGCTCAAAGTTGATTGCTTCAAGCTTCTTCTTTTTTAGGCCGGGGTTGTTATAGAAAGCCATCTGCTGTTCGGTACTGAATAGTTCGTGCTCGTGAAATGCTTTTAAGAAACCCTCATAAAGCTCTATATCTTTCAGACACCAGCCTACAAGCTCATCCTTATAAGATGGGTTAAATTTATAACGTCGGTCTAAATATTCGATGATGCTTAAAATGATGAAGTGCTTATCAGAAACAGATTTAGCTGTATCGTATGATTTGATTTGAGCCTCAAAATTCTCCCGGGCGATATTCTGTGAGTTCCACAACTCAAACATTCGTTCAATATCAGAAGAGAGCTTCTCGGTATTAGATGAGTTAGGAAATGTGTTTTTGTAAGTCGTCATCAAGATCAATAAGTCGTTGAAATTTTCCTCAGTCTTCCAATTGGATTGAAGCTTTTGCAAGCCAGCAAAGTTTTTCCATTCATGTTCTGGATTTTGTAGCTGTAATTGAGCGTGCTCATATGAAAGCTGAATTGCTACCGCCTTTGATTTCAGGTCAGCTCTTTGCTTATAAAACCGGTTGATTTCTTTTCCGAGCGCCGCTTCTCGTTTGGCTAAGTCATCTGGCAGGTTGAGAGACTTCATGGATACTTCTATCTCGCTCAAAGGCTGACCATGATTTTTATGAAATGCCGCCAATGTCGCAGATGTATCTTCTAATGCTGTTTTCGCCTTTTGCTTCTTTGCCTCTCCCATCCGCTATTATCAACATGCATAGAAACAGTTAGCGCAGGCTCATATTTTTTCTTTTTGTTGTAGCGGGAAATCACCCAAAGAATGATATCGCCGATGTTGATGATTACATACCACATCAGCAAACCTCTTTATTTTTATTCGCATACTCATCCAGCCAGCAGAATGTGTTGACCAATTTCATCTGCTCTACTGTGCCGCATGGGAGTTCCAGCAGCTTGGGGTTGACTACCACGACTACCAGACATTGTGCACGAGAGATGGCAACTCTGATTCACTCACATGGTGGCACCCCAAAAAGGTAACCAAGTCCGAAGGTGAGTAGAAAATCTGCCCCTTACCGGATTACTGCATGGCCCTGACTTGGCACCTGGTCCCCTGATATTTTACTTGATTATCCAGCTATTTTCCACTATTCTCAATCCCAAGTTCTGATTTGGAATCTATTGACATGACTTGAGAATGAAATTTTAACCTGGTTTCGAAGTGGAGGGCGCATGACGATCCCGAAAGAGCGAAACAGCCGGGTGAGTGAACAGAATAGCGAGGGCAAAAACGGTGGCAATCAAAAAATCGGCGCTGTATGGCTCGCTTTGGAGTAGCTGTGATGCGTTGCGCGGCGGCATGGACGCTTCGCAGTACAAGGATTATGTCCTTACGCTTCTATTCGTCAAGTATGTATCTGACAAAAATGCTGGTAAGAGTTATTCCCTGATAAAAATCCCAGAAGGCGGAGCCTTCTCCGATTTGGTAGCCCTAAGGGGCAACAAGGAAATCGGAGACAAGATCAACAAGACCATTGGAAAACTCGCCGAAGCGAATAGCCTAAAAGGTGTCATCGACGTTGCCGACTTCAACGACGAAGACAAACTCGGGAAGGGTAAGGAAATGCAAGATCGGCTGTCAAAGCTGGTATCGATTTTTAATGATCTGGATTTCCGCAGCAATCGCGCAGAAGGCGACGACCTCCTCGGGGATGCCTATGAATATCTGATGCGCCACTTCGCCACAGAAAGCGGTAAAAGTAAGGGGCAGTTTTACACACCTGCCGAGGTTTCCCGTATCATGGCCAAGGTCATCGGTATCGGTAAAGAAACACGGCAAGACCAAACAGTTTACGACCCCACATGTGGTTCTGGCTCATTGTTGTTGAAAGCAGCTGATGAATCGCCAAGCGGTATGTCCATTTACGGTCAGGAAAAAGATGTTGCCACCACCGCGCTGGCAAAAATGAACATGATCTTGCATGACAACCCGACCGCTGAAATTGCAGCGGGTGGCAGCAGTACTCTATCCGCACCAGCATTTGCACCATCTGCATCTGAGCTGAAAACATTTGATTTTGTGGTCGCTAATCCACCATTCTCAACAAAATCATGGCAAAACGGCTTTGCCAAGGACGAGAAGAAAAAGACTATCACCGACTTATATGGTCGTTTTGATTATGGCGTGCCCCCATCTAAGAATGGTGACTACGCCTTTTTGCTGCACATTGTCCGTTCGCTGAAAAGCACTGGTAAGGGTGCGGTCATTCTTCCACACGGCGTATTGTTCCGTGGGAACGCGGAAGCCACCATCCGTAAGGAAGCGGTCAAGCGTGGTTATATCGAAGGTGTAATTGGTCTTCCTGCAAACTTGTTTTACGGCACTGGTATTCCAGCCTGTATTATTGTGCTGGATAAAGAACATGCCGCATCCCGCAAAGGCATCTTTATGATTGATGCCAGCAAGGGCTTTATCAAAGATGGTAACAAAAACCGCCTTCGCTCCCAAGACATTCACAAAATTGTTGATGTTTTCAATAAGGGGTTAGAAATCGAAGGTTTTTCCCGCTTGGTGCCTGTCTCAGAAATATCCGATCCGAAAAATGACTATAACCTCAACCTGCCACGCTACATTGATAGCGGTGATGAAGCGGATATCCATGATCTAACAGCGCATTTAAAAGGCGGCATTCCAAAACGTGATGTTGATGAGCTTCAGCATTACTGGAATGTATTTACGGCTACGCGAGAAGCACTCTTCAAACAAAATGGCAGCCCGGATTATCTCATTGCCCGCGTTCCAAGCGATCAAGTCAAATCCACCATACTGGATTCAGCTGAATATCAGGCATATGCCAAAAAGGCCGAAGCAACCCTGACAGGTTGGAAAGAGAAGTACGAGCCATATCTGAAATCACTCGAACAAGGCTGTAAGCCAAAGGACGTGATCTGGGAAATTTCAGAGGACTTGCTGTCTACATTCGGGAGCATTCCACTAATCAATAAATATGACGTGTACCAGCATTTAATGAATTACTGGTCTGAGGTCATGCAGGATGATGTTTATCAAATCTCCGGTGAGGGCTGGAAAGACGCTGCACAAATACGTCTTATCATTGATGAGAAAGACAAGGATAAAAAAGTCAAAGAAACACCGGACATCGTTGTCGGCACAGGCAAAAAGGCTCAAAAATTCAAAGCTGAGCTGATCCCGCCTGCCTTAATTGTGCAGCGCTATTTCGCGGATGAGAAGCAAGCTATTGATGGGCTGGAAGAACAGCGTGAGGCCATTGCAGGGGAAATTGAAGAGCTCACCAAAGAGCACAGCGGCGAAGAAGGTTTGCTGGAAGATGCGAAAAATGACAAAGGCAAGCTCACCAAAACCAGCCTCAAGGATCGCATGAAAGAAATCAAAGGCGATGAAGACCTTGAAGATGAAATGGTCGTCCTGAAGCAAGCGCAGAAACTGCTGGATCAAGAAAGTGCGCTGGCCTCTAAAATCAAGGCGCAGCAGCTTGAACTCGATAAGAAAACCGTATCGCATTACGCCAAGCTGGATGTTGATGAGATTAAGGAATTGGTCGTCATCGACAAATGGTTTGACCACCTAAGTGCTGATGTGGCGGCTGAGGTTGAACGTGTTACGCAGGTTCTAGCGAACCGTGTGAAAGAGCTTGAAGAACGTTATGCCCACCCCATGCCGGAACTGACCAAACAGGTTTCAGATTATTCCGACCGCGTGGAAGAGCATTTGAAAAAGATGGGGTTAAGCTGGTGATGGCAGAGATGAAGGCAGGATATAAACAAACAGATATCGGTGTCATCCCAGAGGATTGGGATGTTGCTGCACTAGGTAATTTATTTGAAATTACCTCTAGCAAAAGGGTTTTTCAGAATGAATGGCGGAAATCTGGTGTGCCATTCTATAGAGCCAGAGAATTAGCAGTCCTTGGTGAAAAAGGGAAAGTGGATAACGATCTTTTTATTGATCATGAATTGTATGAAAAACATAAAAGAAGTTATGGAGTGCCGGAGGTCGGAGACGTCCTTGTTACGGGAGTTGGCACTCTGGGTAAAGTGTATGTTGTTCCTGATGACACGGCGTTTTATTTTAAGGATGGAAATATCATTTGGTTCAAAGTTAGAAAAAAATTAAACTCCTACTTTTTGAAACAGCTGTATTATACGCCTCTTATAGAGTATCAAATTTCTGAATCCTCAGCAGGCTCTACCGTCGGCACATATACTATCACAGGGGCAAAGAAAACCCTGATCCCCCTCCCCAAACCAGAAGAGCAAAAGCAGATTGCTGCGGCACTATCGGATGTTGACGGGCTGATTGAAGCGCTTTCCCAGCTGATCACCAAAAAGCGCGACATGAAAACCGCCGCCATGCAACAGCTCCTGACGGGCAAAAAACACCTCCCGGGCTTTGAAGAAAAGAATGGTTGCAAGGAAACAGATATCGGCGTTATCCCAGAGGATTGGGATATTAAACAGCTTGGCAGTCTAGGTGGTTTTGCAAAAGGTTCTGGGATCAAAAAGGATGAGGCTCAAAGCGGGACCTTACCATGTGTACGGTACGGAGAGCTTTATACGAAGCATCACGATGTAATCCGTAGATTTTATTCTTTCATCTCTGAAAAAGTTTCTAAAAATAGCAAAAAACTAAAATATGGAGATATCCTCTTTGCCTGCTCAGGAGAGACAAAAGAGGAAATTGGAAAGTGTGCATCTTTTTTAGATAAGGGACAGGCTTATGCGGGAGGGGATATTATCATTTTGTCTCCTCACTCTGATGACGCAGAATTTTTAGGTTACTTTCTTAACTCAGATAAAATTGCTCAACAAAAATCCAGCCTTGGGCAAGGTGATGCTGTTGTTCATATCAACGCTAAATCATTAGCGTCTATTCCCATTCCCCTCCCCAAACCAGAAGAACAGAAAGCAATCGCTTCCGTCCTTTCCGACATGGACACTGAAATCGATGCCCTTGAGCAGCGTCTTGCCAAGGCCCTCAACCTCAAAACAGGCATGATGCAGGAACTTTTGACGGGCAAAACACGATTCATCAAAACCGATAAAAAGCAGGAGGCGGCATGAGCAAGGTAGGAGCCGTAGAGCGCGTTACGCAAGACCGCATCGTTAAGCTGTTCAAAGATCAGCTTGGGTACGATTATCTGGGTGATTGGAAAGACCGAGAAAACAAGAATATTGAGCCAAGCCTGTTAAAGCCATTCCTGCAAAAGCAAGGCTACAGCGACAAGTTGATTGAACGTGCCTTGCGTGAGTTAGATCAGGCCGCAGCATTGGGTGATGGGCGCAGTCTCTATGATGCTAATAAAGACGTTTACCGTCTGCTTCGCTATGGCATCAAGGTGAAGGAAGGCGCTGGCGAGCAAAACCAAACTGTTTGGCTTATCAACTGGGCTGAACCAGAAAAGAATGATTTTGCGATTGCTGAGGAAGTCACCGTCAAAGGGAACAACACCAAACGCCCGGATGTGGTGCTTTATCTTAACGGCATAGCCGTTGGTGTGATTGAGCTAAAACGCTCCATCATTGGCCTGACGGAAGGCATTCGCCAAAATTTACTCAATCAGCGGAAAGACTTCATCCGCCCATTCTTCACCACCACGCAATTGATGATGGCTGGGAATGATACACAAGGCTTGCGGTACGGCACGATTGAAACCAGTGAAAAATATTACCTTGAATGGAAAGAAGACGGCGGCATTGGCGACTATAAGCTGGATCGGCATCTCTCACTTATGTGCGAGAAGCATCGTTTGCTTGAGCTGATGCATGATTTTATCGTTTTTGATGCAGGTGTGAAAAAGACCTGCCGCCAGAACCAATATTTTGGAATTAAAGAAGCGCAGGATTACATCCGCCGTCGTCAGGGCGGGATCATCTGGCATACGCAGGGTTCAGGCAAAAGCCTGACCATGGTGTGGCTCACCAAATGGATACGTGAGAACGTGAAAGATTCCCGTGTTCTGATCATTACCGACCGTACAGAACTGGATGAACAAATAGAGAAGGTATATCGCGGTGTCGATGAGGATATTTATCGCACAAGCAGCGGTGCTGATCTTGTTCATACGCTGAATGGCACCGATCAGTGGCTGATATGTTCACTTGTCCATAAATTTGGCGGCTCAGATAATGATGAATTGTCTGATGAAGATGTCGATAAGTTCTTGGCTGAAATTCAGAAGAATATGATGTCCAACTTTGAGGCAAAGGGTGACATCTATGTGTTCGTGGATGAATGTCACCGCACTCAATCGGGAAAACTTCATACAGCCATGAAGAAGATTTTGCCAAATGCCTTATTCATCGGTTTTACAGGCACACCATTGCTTAAGGATGATAAGCAAACCAGCCTCGAAGTTTTCGGACCTTACATCCATACATACAAATTTGATGAAGCGGTTAAAGACGGGGTTGTACTCGACTTGCGTTATGAGGCGCGTGATATTGACCAGAATATTACCTCCCAAGACAAGATTGATCTGTGGTTTGAGGCAAAAACAAAAGGTCTCAATGATTTCGCTCGGGCGCAATTGAAAAAGAAATGGGGAACCATGCAAAAGGTTCTCAGCTCTCAATCACGGCTGGAAAAAATCGCAAGCGACATCTTGCTCGACATGGAGACACGGGACCGACTTGCTGATGGGCGTGGGAATGCCATTTTGGTCTCCGGCAGCATCTATCAAGCGTGTAAATTTTATGAACTCTTCGATAAGACAGACCTTTCCGGTAAGTGCGCTGTTGTGACCTCCTACAAGCCGTCGCCACAAGGCATTAAAGATGAGGAAAGCGGCGAAGGTTATACGGAAAAGCTGCACCAGTACGACATCTACAGAAAAATGCTGGCGGACTTCTTTGATGAGCCTGTGGATCAGGCTGTCAATCGTGCAGAAGAATTTGAAAAGAAAGTAAAAGAAAAGTTTGTTGATGAGCCCGGCCAGATGCGACTTCTGATCGTCGTCGATAAGTTGCTTACAGGGTTCGATGCACTTTCGGCCACGTATCTCTATATTGACAAGAAGATGCAAGATCATGGCCTTTTCCAAGCTATTTGTCGCGTAAACCGCTTGGATGGTGACGATAAAGAATACGGTTACATCATTGACTACAAGGATTTATTTAACAGCTTGGAAAGCTCCATTCAGGATTATACTTGCGGCGCATTTGATAAATACGACAAAGAGGATGTTGCTGGCCTGCTTGAAGATCGCCTTACCAAAGCCAGAGAACGCTTGGACGAAACACGAGAAATCATAAAGGCTCTTTGTGAGAATGTTGCCACACCAAAAGATACTGCTGCGTATATTCAATATTTCTGTGCACAGGATACATCTGACAAAGATGCTTTGAAGGACAACGAACCGCGTAGGCTTGCTTTATACGAGGAGAGTGGCTCGTTTATTCGTGCATATGCTGCGGTAGCAAATGAAATGGCTGATGCTGGTTATTCTCCAGAAGAAATTGAAGAAATTAAGGCCGAGGTTCAACACTATGAGTCTGTTCGAACTGAAGTCAAAATGGCCAGTAGTGATTATATCGACATGAAGGTTTACGAACCTTCCATGCGCCTTTTGATTGATTCATATATACATGCAAAAGAGAGCCAGAAGATATCAGCCTTTGACAATCTGGGCCTTATTCAGCTGCTCGTTAAGCGAGGCGAGGATGCCATAAAAGAACTGCCTGAGGGAATTCGCAGCAACAAGGAAGCTGTTGCGGAAACCATTGAAAACAACATCCGAAAAGTCATAATTGACGAGCAGCCGGTAAACCCGAAATACTATGACAAAATGTCAGAGCTGCTTGACGCCCTTATTAAAGAACGCAAAAAGAAGGCTCTTGAATATAAAAAATATCTCAAAAAATATATTTATCTCTCAGGTAAGGTTTCGCGCCCCGAAACAAGTAGTTCTTACCCAACTTCCTTGAACTCGGCAGCTAAAAGGGCATTATACGACAACCTCGGCCAAGATGAAAAACTGGCTAACAAAATTGACAAGAGCGTAAGGGGCACCAAAAAAGACGGCTTTCGTGGGAATATAATCAAAGAACTCGAAGTAAAATATGCCATCCGTCGCAATTTGAACGGCACCCGCTACAACACCGACCGCCACGCACAGCGGATACTCGAATTGGTGAAAAATCAAAGTGAGTACTGAAGAAAGGACTATTATTGTAAATGAACTGCAAGTGAAGGTTATTCGCAAAAAAATCAAGAACCTTCATTTGGCGGTTTACCCGCCTGATGGCTGGGTCAGAATTGCCGTTCCAGAGTTAATTGATGATGAGGCTGTCAGGCTGGCCGTAATCTCGAAATTCGGCTGGATTAAACGGAAAATAAAATCATTTAAAGATCAGCCCCGACAAAGCGCAAGAGAACTCATCAGCTGGGAAAGTCATTATTACCTGGGCAGGAGGTATTTGTTGGATATTGCCTACTGCAAAAAACGCCCATCTGTAGAGATTAAAAACAAGAAGACGCTAGTATTGCATATCAATGAAAACACTGGTTTAGAGCAACGTGAAAGACTGCTCATTGCTTGGTATCGCAAGGAGATGAAGCGAGTGCTTCCCGGAATTATTAACAAATGGGAAATTAAATCGGATCTTCAGGTAAAATCTTATGGTATAAAAAGAATGAAAACAAAATGGGGCAGCTGCAATCCTGCTCACAGAAGAATATGGCTTAACCTGGAGCTTATCAAAAAACCGATTAACTGTTTGGAATATACTGTCGTACACGAAATGGTTCACTTCTTGGAACGCACGCATAATAACCAGTTCATAGCACATATGGATCGTATTATGCCCCAATGGAGAACCTTCAGGGATGACCTCAATCGCTCTTTTCTGACTTGCGAGAACTGGAAATACTGATAGAACTCACGCTCCCCCTCCTTTCGCCGAGTCAGAACTTCTAGCCTGGGGCCACCAGCCTAAACCCGGCGCACAAAGCTCTTCGGCATGTTTTTTTACGGTTGATTCTATGGCGTAAGGTTGAGCGCTGGAGCGCCTCGCCGCCGAGATTGTAGATAAAGGAGACTAGCGCATCGAACTGGCCGTCGGTCAGTAGCACATTGATAAGACGGAGAACTGACCGCTTAGCAATCACGGCATCTTGTCGCAGCAGGTCTTCGACCTGCGCTTCATTAATACCGGCTGAGAAATTCTCATCATCTTTGATTAGTGTCCATAGCCAATGGTGGGATAGCCTGCCGGGCAAAAATAAACGGTCAGAGAAAAACCCTCAAACCGTTCAATCAAGTCCACTCCATTTTGTGTTATGTTCCTCCTCTTCTCTTGTAATTTCAATTGTGGCTGATATTATGATCTGATACGAAAACTGGAGAGATTGAGCATGGCGCTAAACTTGGTGAATACTGTCGTCAATTTTTTACAGAAGAACCCGGAGCAAAAATTCACAGCCCGGGGAATTGCCAATTGGATATTTGAAACCTATCCGAATGAATGCCGCCAGAAGCAAAAGCGCTCAACGGCTACCTCTAACCCATTGGACAATGAAACGGCTCTCTTACAGCAAATCGCTGCTGAAATTGGTTCTCAGCGCCCACGCCTACAGGAGCGACATCCAGAGGTTAAAACCACGGAAGGCCGCCCTCGAAAGTATTATTTCACTGAGTCCACTGACAGTGCAGAGATTGACCATGCGGAAAGCTATGAGCCTTCACCCGCTTCAAAGATCAATGGTTCTATTGTGGAAGAGCACGATCTTTACCCAATCCTATCTGAGTTCTTGTGGTCAGAACTTGCAATTTACAGCAAGCGCATTGATGGGAAGCGTTCCCACAATTTGCGGGGTGCTGGCGGCAACAAATGGCTGTACCCTGATCTCGTTGGCATGGAAGACCTCAGCGGTGACTGGCACCGTGAAATCAAAGATTGCGTTCAGCAATATGCCGATAAGAAAACCAAGCTTTGGTCCTTTGAGGTTAATATCTTGATCAACCGCTCAAACGTGCGCGAAGTCTTTTTCCAAGCGGTGAGCAACTCTTCGTGGGCCAATTTTGGATATTTGGTTGCCAGTGAGATTGAAGGTGCGGACACCTCGAAAGAACTGCGTATGCTTGCCAGTCTTAATGGCATTGGCTTTATCCGCCTTGATGCTGAGAACCCCTCGGAAAGTCAGATCATGATTCCAGCCAAGGAGCGCAACGAAATTGCTTGGGATACGGCGAACAGGCTGGCCGAAGAAAACAAGGACTTTCTGAAATACATCAAGCTGATCCGCCAGTTCTACCAAACAGGTGATATTCAACAATCCGGTTGGGATACGCGTGTCGATAAAGATTAGACTTCATCGACAGAGTTATGTCGCCTGGGACTTGGGCAAGTTCGTTTCAAAGTCAAGGGTGCCTCTTGCGCATATTCATCCAGCCAGCAGAATGTGTTGACTAGCTTCATCTGCTCTACTGTGCCGCATGGGGTTTCCAGCAGCTTGGGGTTGGCTACCACAACTACCAGACATTGTGCGCGGGAAACCGCAACATTGAGGCGGTTCTTGCTGTAAAGGAACTCGATGTTGCGCGGCAGGTTTTCGGTGCTGGACGTCACCATTGAAATCAGCACAATGGGTGCTTCCTGTCCTTGGAACTTATCAACGGTGCCGACCTTTGCATTCTCCGGCAGGATGGAGCGCAGGTAATTGACCTGTACGTTGTACGGGGTCACCACCAGAATGTCGTCCTCTGCAATTGGGTGTGCGCTGCCATCACGGTCGGTGAACTCTTGCCCCAGCAATGCTTGATATTGGGCTTTGATGATCTCGCCTTCTTCCACGCTTTTTTGCGAGCAACCTTCATGTTCAGCTGGAATAACCACAATGCCCTCATTGGGCAGATCGATATCTTGCAGGTTCAAATTCCGTTCGTCAGTGCTGTCATGTGTGGTCAAACGGCCGTCATAGAAGGCATCGGAGACAAACTGGCAGATGCTTGGGCGCATGCGCCTTGTCTGCCCAAGGAAAATACCGTGCTCAGCCGGAATGGTGGAATGATCACCAAGAAGGAACTCCAGCACTGAGAATCCGGCTTCACCCGGATGTGTGCCTTGGATGGGCTGGCCAAGCTGCATCTGGTCACCCACTAGAATGATGTTCTTGGTCGCGGTCGCCATTGCCACCACATTAGCAGTAGCCACTTGCCCAGCTTCATCAATAAAAAGGGAATCCAGCTGTCCATCAAAATGCGGGCTAGCAAAGGTCCATGCAGTTCCGGCAAATAAATCTGCGCCAAGGCTCATATCCTCGGTTTTGGTTTCTGAGCGGATGAATTGCCCATTAAAGATGGTTTCATCATTGCCGCTGCTGGCTTTTTTGATACCGTGGAATTGCACGCCTTTTTGAGTAGCGACGCTCTCCACCTTTTCCAGCAGGTTATGGATGGCCTTGTGCGAGTTGGAGGTAATGCCGATCTTCTTACCGCGCTTGATCAAATCCACAATGATGTGGCTGCTGGTATAAGTCTTACCCGCACCCGGAGGGCCTTGGATGAAGAGATAGCTGCTCTCGAGTGCAGCGATGGCTTCCAGCGCATCACCTTGCAGGTCTTCAGAGGTGATGACCGCTTCACCGGGCTGCTTGCCCTGAATACGCGGAATATTCCGCGCCAGCAATTCTGTAGCCGCATGAGTGGCGTCTGGAGCTTCCAACACATGATCGGCATAGCGGTAAATGGCTGAGCGGATGATCTTGCTGTCAATAGGCCCCGGTGGCCCGATGGACAGACTCTCAGGCAGCGGGTCTTTGCTGGCCCCGCGTTTGATTTTGACGATGCAGGCATCCTCATCAATCTCAACAATGGTGCCTGCATTCTCCATGACAGCAATATCAACAGCCTGAGTCCCAATCTTCAATTTGTATTCCTGTGGGGGGAAGCGATAGCTGTAAATCAGGGAGCGTTTTTCTGGCTCGGGCGCACCAACCTGCTGCAAGCCACCAAGACACTCCGTGTCATCGATCAGTTCATCTTCAAACTTGTTCTGGCGCTCAAAGCTGCTCCACCATTGCGGCTTGGCTTCCCGGTTGTGAAACTCCAGCAAGTGCGAGAGCCGCTCATTGATGGGCGGCGGGTTATCATCCGTCACGCCCAAGCGGGTTTGGTAATCCTCATATTCAATTTCCCAGTCCTTGCGCTGAAGCTCCTCATCCTCGGCATATTCAGGCAAGCCTTTAAACCATGGGGCATCTTCCGGCTTAAGTGTTAGCAGCCAATCACGCAGCAAGTGCGTGGAGACGCAATCCACCTCGTTATAATCAGAAATCTCTTGCAGCAATTCATCGGCACCTGTTTCGCGCCATTCGTTATAGACGATGATACTGTCTGTAGCAGTTGCCACCGCATTGGCCCGCTTATCCATGTAGAAGGTTTCAAGGTTCTTGATGGAATAGCCGGGCTCAGAGGTTCGGATGCTTTCACGCACCACCAGATAGAGGTCGATGAATTTCTGATTGCGAAGCAAATTATCCAGCTGCTCCTCACACACAGCATAACGGCATGCCAAGCGTTTCAGAGCCGTGGTTTCATAATGGTTGTAATGATAGATATGAGCGTGCGGATGTTCGGTCAGATGATCAGCCAGAAACGCCATGAAGCGTTTGAAGGTTTCTTTTTCTTCTTCATGGTCATGCGCCCAGAACGGCAAGAACAGCTCTTTCCCGCCTTTGAAATAATAGACACCAAACAAATACTCCAAGCCATTCGGATAAAGCGGATCGCCTTCCATATCAAAGAACAGGTCACCATTATCCGGCACAGGCATACGGGTAAAACCCTTGCCCAGCGGGAATGGGATGATTTCGCACTTATCCTCGCCTGTGGTGGCTTTATGATGCTGCAAGACGGCTTGAGAGCGCAGGCGCAGGAAAACATCACGGTTCAGGTCAGGGATTTTGGTATCGGGTGTCGTTGCTGCCAGAACGGCAACGGTTCGGATGCTAGCCTTTCGCAGCTTGTCCATCTGCGAGCGCTGGATATTGGCCACAAGGCTCAAATGGTCGTCCTGTTCCCACTGCGCCTTACAGCCTTCACGCCATGGACAGAAATTGCAATGACCGCAGGGTTCAGGATATGAGTCGGCTGGCAGGCTTTGCAGATAGCTCTCAAAACGGCCTTTGGCGCGGGTGTAATAATAGAAGAAGTCAACCACTCGAAAGCTGTGTTTCTCGCCATCCCCCAGAAACATGTGCATATTGGCCGGGCGTAAACCCTGCAAATCGGTCAGCAACTCCGAATACACACACAATTGCATGATGTGCTTTGGTTCAGCCGTCCGCGCCAGCTTGGTGTCTAACACCTCGTAGCTAAAATCACCCAGGCTGGATGGCGTATCGCACTTGATCAGAAAGTCCGCATCACCCCTCCAAGGTGGGGCAAATAACACGGCCTGATAGATGACATCTGCGCCAGACTGCATGGCCTCCAATGTCAGCTGGACGCGGACTTGCAGATTACGGTCTTTGGGGATTTCAGCGACGGTTTTGCCTTCGTCTTTCAGCTGCTGGAGGTATGCAGCCTCATGCTCCAGGCCTTTCTTCTGCAGCAGCTGGTCCGCCGCGCTGACCTCGGCCTTGTCCATGTTCTCGCTCAGCGCCTTCACATCAAGAAAGCTCGCATGGTGGCACCCCAAAAAGGTAACCAAGTCCGAAGGTGAGTAGAGAATCTGTCCCTTATCGGATTGCTGCATGCTATTTCTGCAAAAACGCCATTGTTGTATTTTTTATATCTGATGTGCGGAGCTTTTTGCGATGCATTCATTGCAACAGTAATCGAATTACAGCGCTTTGTCGAGATGATTTTGAGGTTGAAAGATATAGCCACGGCTTCATCTGGAGTGATTTTTCGCTCCCGGATTGAGGCGTCTATGAGCGGCAATGTCAGTGATATCATTTCACGCTCCCGAGGGCAGAACAATGCCGCTGCACTCCTTCTAGGGAGGTGCTGAAAAAACAATCTTAGCAGCCCCACGATTTCGGAGTCGCCCAGATACAAGATAGCGACATCCGTCAATACGCCATTAAGAGATGAGCAGAAAGATGCTCTTTCCCTGGTAAATTTGCGCCTGCACGCATTTTCTTTGATGCACTGGAAAACGAGCGCATTCTGATCGATAAGGACAAGATTCTTTGCAGCATCTGTCGCCCTGAGCGATTGCCGGAACTCACTTATCCTGTTTAACACCAGTATCAAAAAGTTCGCCCGTTATCAGCATTTCTTCGTTATTCGCTCAGGGCCATACCTTTTATCAAGCGCTGCGAGAAGTTAAATGGCCGGAGGGAGTGGGATTCGAACCCACGGCAGGTTGCCCTGCACTGGTTTTCAAGACCAGTCCCATAAACCACTCGGTCATCCCTCCAATATTTGGATTTGAAAAACTATCTGGAACCTTAGCCCTTGTCAATTCTGCTGGGTTGCTGAAAATTTCAATTTCACCATGCTTTTTCACTTAACCAAGTCATTCTTCTAAGATTCGGCACCTTACTTCTTTGACAAGGATATTAACTAGTTTCTCTCCCAACAATCAATGCATAGATTCTTTCCAGATCCCCACGATCAAACCAGGAAATTTCAATTCTGCCCCGGGATATGGAACCTTTTAGAAGAACCTTTGTTCCAAGTACCTCCACAAATTTTTGTTCAATAGCCTTAATCTCCAAGTCTCTTTCGGAATGGGGGGGGGAAACCTTCTTCTCAATCTTCTTTTCCCCCCTATACCCGCGGTTCATATCAACCGCCATCAATTCGGCTTCCCTTACCGAGAGCGAACGTTTAATTACTCTGTCAAACAGAATTTCCTGATCTGCGGGGTTCACCACCGCCAATAGGGCCCTGGCATGGCCTGCGTTAATATCTCTCCTATCGATAGCCTTTTTCATCTTGTCCGGCAGCTTAAGCAATCGGAGACTGTTGGCAACCGTGGGCCTTTTCTTCCCCACCCTATTCGCCACATCCTGCTGTGATAAACCAACGATGTCCATGAGATGACGGTAGGCCCTTGCCTCCTCCAAGGGGGTTAGGTCATCTCTCTGTATATTTTCCACCAAGGCAAATTCCAATTTCTGCTCAGGCGTAAATTCTCTGACAATGGCGGGTATCGTCTCTAAGTGGGCGATTTTGCTGGCTTTCCACCGCCTCTCTCCAGCAATCAGCGTGTATGTCCCGTCGGCGGCTTCTTCAGCAAGTATCGGTTGGAGAACACCCTGCTGCCTAATCGATTCGGCGAGTTCTGTAAGAGTCTCCATATCGAAGTGCTCACGGGGCTGCTTGGGATTCGGCCTAATCTTGTCGATATGGATAAGACTCACCCCATCCTCATTTTCCCCCGGCGACATCGCCATGTTGAGCTCTTCTCCCAAAAGCGCATCAATGCCAGATCCTAGGGCCTTCTTCCTAGACACGCTGCATTACCTCTTCGGTAAGGGCGGCATAGCTACGAGCCCCAATGCACGAGGGGGCGTACTTATTGATTGGCATGCCATGGCTGGGGGCCTCCGCAAGACGTATGTTTCTCGGGATAACTGTCTTGAATAAGAATTCTGGATATTTTTTGAAGGCGTTTTTCATCTGCTGAATAACCTCATGGGCAATGCGTGTGCGAGAATCATACATAGTGAAAATGACGCCGCCCACCAATAACTCGGTATTTAGACTGGCTTGAATCCTCTTAATCGTCTGGGAGAGCATTTTCATGAACCCTTCGAGTGCAAAAAATTCACATTGCAGCGGCACGATAACCGCTTGGGCGGCCACAAAGCCATTTAGAGTGAGTATGCCCAGAGATGGCGGGCAATCAATCAAAATATAGTCAAATGCAGGCTCCTGCGGAGCGATTGTCCTTTTCAGAAAGTGGTTGCGATCCCTAACATCCGCCAGTTCCACTGCTGCGCCAGATAGACGAAGGTTAGAGGGGAGGATGCTCATATTTTCCTGGGCCGTGGCTACAATCGCCTCGGCTGCCGACACCTTGCCGATTAACACCTCATAAGTTCCCAACTCCCTTCCATAGACGCCAAGATTGCTGCTTAAATTCCCCTGTGGATCGAGGTCCACAAGTAATACGCTCTTACCCTTCGCAGCCATATAGGCTCCAATATTGACCGTTGAGGTTGTTTTTCCTACACCTCCCTTCTGGTTCGCAAAAACCACTGTCCGCCCCATTAGACGATCATATCACCAGATACCTGCCTGAACCAACCCTTACCCCGATACTCGTATGGAGAAAATAAAAAAGGGACTCAATATGGAATTTGGGACTAGGCAAGATGCATCCCTTTTCACCTATACTGTCGCCGGAATAGGCTCATGAGCCCCCCCGGGACATGAAAAACTGCCCATTTATTTCCCTGCGTCAAGGCAATCTCAAAATCATCGATATTTCATGTAATCTCATTGGTAACAATTCCCCGATGATCATCCGATAATGGGAGAACATAGACATTCAACTCCTACTTGAGTTTGGCTTTTTGATTATTAATCTATAGTGGGGTCCCTTCATTCGTGCTATTATGTTGAATAGGAACTGTACATGAGGCTCACAGAGCATAATGAAGCTAGCGGAAGGTACTTCGATAGGGATATCCTTGCAAAATTGCCGAAAATAGAGGTGCACCGCCATCTTGAAGGAACCTACCCGATAGATTCTCTCTTCAAATTGGCCATAAAGAATGAGCTTGACGTACCTGGAAATATCGAGGATTTCAAGAAATTATTTCAATTCCCGAAGGATCACGCTCCGGATTTTCTCTTATTCCTAAGCAAATTCAAGAAATTTTGGTATAAGTCTCTAGCCGATATCGAAGGCATAACTTACGACTCTGTCAAATCTTTTCTTAAAGAAGGTTTGCACTACATAGAGCTGCGATTCAACCCGCTGCATTTCACTGAGGAAACTAAACTTGATCCCAAAGAGGTCACCAAAACCATCATCGATGCCTCCAATACTGCGGCTGCGGAAATAGGCCTGGAAATCAGATATCTTCTTACCTTCAACCGCAGCATGCAAACCGCAGACGAAATGATAAAAATCTACAGGGAACTTCACAAAACCGATCTCACAAAGGTAGTGGGTGTTGATCTGGCTGGCGACGAATTGGGTTATCCCCCATCCCTGTTTTCCTCATTCTTCGACGTGGTAAAGAAGGAGGGGGAATATGGCATAGATATACATGCGGGTGAAGTTTCCGATTCTCAAAACATGTGGGTGTCGATTGACCAACTACATGCCGATCGTATCGGACATGGGGTAGCCGCTCACAAGGATATCGAAATCCAGAGGGTATTACGGGATAGAAACATCTTTCTTGCCCAATGCATCACCAGCAACCGCCAAACCGGCGCATGGGAAGATGAGGCCACTCATCCAATGAAAACTCTTACCGAGGTCGGTGTTCCTGTAACAATTGCATCGGACGACCCTACAATACAGGATTCTGACCTGGTGGACGACTATAAAAAAGCCGTAACCAATTTTAACTGGACAATAGACGATCTTATTGCATCAAATCTCAGATCTGTCGAGGCCTGCTTCCTTTCAAAACAAGAGAAAGAAGGGTTAACCAGAAACTATCATCGAGCGGTAGAGAATTTTCGCCAGGAAGTCGGTTTGAATTAAAAAATCGAATTCATAAATTCGTGGATACTTTTAGGAATGGTTGACACCGGGTTTTCTGGGTCTCCGGGACTCTCCCATTGATTTATCGAAAAAAGTGAATCCCTTCCACTCTCGATGTTTCACGTGAAACAAGCTGGCCATTCCGCCTTAATTGCTTGTCCATCTCCAATATCCCCTATTATCAACTGAGACCCCAAGGGGTTCATTGCCCCTCTCTCTCGGGATCGCTCTTTTCTTTTTTCTCCGCCGCATCTCCGCTCCCGTTATTACTGTTTGGCTGGCGCACCACCCCAATAAGCGAGTCATCATCAGACATATCGAGAATTTTGACTCCAGAGGCATTCCTATCCATTATCGATACCTGATTCACTGCAAATCGAAGCGCCTTGCCCAGGGCGCTGATACCTATGCAACTATCATTTTTATGCGTCAATAATGCAGAGACAAGCAAACCTGTCTTTGCATTTGTTGCATAGGTTTTCTGTCCACCGGTGCCGCGATTGTGCGGAGTGAATTTATCATAACGCGTCCGCTTCCCATATCCCTTTTCGGAAACGAGCAGCATCATTTCGTCCGACCTTACAGGGCATACTGCTATCAAATCATCCCCCTTCGCCATTCGAATTCCTTGAGATCCCCTGGAATTTCTACCCATTACCCTAACAGCGTTCACAGATAATCTAAGCCCCTTCCCGCCACGAGTTACGATGAAAACATCCTCTACATCATTAATCAAAGTTGCCGCAACCAAACTGTCTTCTTCATCCAGATTAATCGCAACAATCCCCCGCGTCCTCGCATTCCTGAAATCGTTGGTAGTGACTCTTTTGACATAGCCTCTTTTTGTGGCCATGAATATTTTTTTCTCGTTACTAAAATTCTCCAGAGGAACCATGGCGGTAATGTCTTCACCCTTCTCGAATTCGAATATGGTCTGCAAATGCTTCCCCCTGCTGATCCGGGAACCCTCTGGTATCTCAAAAACCTTAATCCAATACGCCTTCCCGGCACTGGTAAAAAAAAGGATGTGACTATGTGTCGAGGCTAAAAAAACATGCTCAATGAAATCATCTCCCTTTAAATCGCTAGTTCTTACACCCTTGCCGCCTCGACCCTGCTCCCTATAAAGACTTGCTGATATCCTTTTGATAATTCCGCGATTGGATATCACGACAACCATGTCTTCTTCCTCTATGAGATCCTCAATATTTACCTCAATAACTTCATCCGGACTTATTTCTGTTGCCCTGTCGCTACTATGCTTATTCGAAAGCTCCGAAGTTTCATCTTTTATCAACCCGAGAATTTTTTCCTCATGGCTCAGTAAATCTTCCAAAAAGGCTATTCTTTTCCGTATCTCATCCAATTCATCGAGGATTTTCTGTGCTTCCAAACTCGTCAGTCTCTGGAGCCTCATGTCCAGTATCGCCTGGGCCTGCACTTCGGATAGTTCAAATCTATTCATAAGATTTGCATGTGCAACTTCAACGTTTCCCGATTCTTTGATGACTTTGATTACATCATCAATACTTGCGAGAGCTATTTCTAAGCCTGCAAGAATGTGTTTTCTTCCTCTGGCCTTCTTTAAATCGAATTCAATGCTTCTGCGAACAACCTGCTGGCGATGCTTGATAAATTCAGCAATGATTTCCTTCAGATTTAGTAGTTTGGGCCTGCCGCCGACAAGCGCGAGGTTGTTGATATTGAAATCACTTTGCAGGGGGGTGTGCGCGAAGAGAAAATTTAGAGCAACTTGGGGATTAATGCCCTTTTTAAGCTCAATTACAATTCGCATGCCTTGTCGATCCGATTCATCACGGAGATCGGCAATGCTGTCAATTTTTTTATCTCTAACCAAATCGGCAATCTTGACAATCAGGTTTGCCTTATTCACCTGATATGGAATTTCGGTGACAATCAATGTCTGCTTATCGTTTCCCTGCTCTTCCACATCATACCGGGCTCGAATAACCACCTTGCCCCTCCCTGTATGAGCAGCAAGTCTATACCCCTTTGTACCATGGATTACTCCGGCGGTTGGGAAATCCGGGCCTTGGATATGTTCAAGAAGCTCATCGACGGTTATTTCCGGATTGTCGATTTGGGCGCATATTGCCGATGAAACCTCTTGGAAATTGTGCGGGGCCATATTTGTTGCCATTCCTACCGCTATTCCACTCGAACCATTCAAAAGGAGATTCGGCATGGCCGCCGGCAGTACCGCGGGTTCCGTTATGGAATCATCGTAATTAGACCCGAAATCTACTGTTTCCTTCTTTATATCCCTGAGCATTGCGTCGGCAATACTTGCCAAACGAGCCTCGGTGTATCTCATGGCGGCTGGAGGGTCTCCATCTATCGAACCGAAGTTTCCCTGCCCCTGAACCAATGGAAACAGAATAGAAAAATTCTGCGCCAGTCGAACTAGCGCATCGTATATGGACTGATCTCCGTGCGGATGAAATTTCCCTAAAACATCTCCAACAATTCGCCCACACTTTTTATAAGCCCTATCATGGCGAAGTCCGAGCTCGCTCATAGAATAGAGAATCCTCCTGTGCACCGGCTTAAGCCCATCCCTTACATCCGGTAAGGCGCGACTCACTATTACCGACATAGCGTAATTCAGATAGGATTCTTTTACTTCCTCCTCAATTTCAATTGGTATAATTCTACCAGAGCGTTCGTTCATCAATAGATCCTTGGATTATGTATGTCCTTATCTCAATCAAACGTCCAATTGGGCGACAGAGAGAGCATTATCTTCAATAAATTTCTTCCGTGGCGGTACTTCCTCACCCATCAGGGTGGTAAACATTTCATCCGCAACAACAAAATCTTCCAACTTAACCTGCTTTATATTCCTAGTATCTGGGTCCATGGTAGTTTCCCATAACTGTTCTGGATTCATTTCACCCAGTCCCTTGTATCGCTGAACATTAATTTGCTTCCCATTTTTCCATTCCGAGACTATTTTATTTCTTTCATCCTCGTCGTAGGCATATGCATTTTTTTTCCCTGATGAAATCTTGAAGAGCGGCGGCATAGCGAGAAAAACATGACCATTATCAAGAATGGGCTGCATATATCTGAAAAAGAAAGTCAGCAAGAGTGTTCGAATATGGGAACCGTCAACATCCGCGTCCGCCATAATTATTATTTTGTGATATCGAAGCTTCGAAACATCAAACTCGGTTCCAACGGATGCGCCTAGTGCCTGAATAATCGGCTGCATTTTTTCATTCGCCAATACCTTGTCCTGGCGGGCCTTTTCTACGTTTATCATCTTTCCCAATATCGGGAGAATGGCCTGAAATTTTCTATCCCTCCCCATCTTGGCACTGCCACCGGCCGAGTCGCCCTCAACAATGTAGATTTCACAGTTGGAAGGATTTTTATCGGCGCAGTCCGCAAGCTTCCCTGGAAGCCCGCCACCCTCCAAAAGACTCTTTCGTCGAGTAAGCTCCCTGGCCCTTCTAGCCGCGGCTCTAGCCTGCGCCGCCTTTACTGCCTTTTCCAAGATGCTATCCACTACCTTCGGATGTTCCTCGAACCAGGAAAGAAAATTCTCACTAACTATTTTTTCAACCAGTCCTTTTACTTCCGAATTCCCAAGTTTATTTTTTGTTTGCCCCTCAAACTGGGGTTTGGGCACCTTGACAGATAGGACGCAGGTAAGGCCTTCGCGAACATCGTCTCCTGAAAGTGTTTCATCTATTTTTTTGCTGTGCTTGGAATTTTTTAAAAAATCGTTGATTGTCCGTGTAAGAGCAGATCGAAAACCGGTGAGATGAGTACCTCCTTCCCTTGTATTGATATTGTTCACAAAACTAAAAAGTGTTTCATTAAAAGTGTCGTTATACTGTACGGCCACTTCAACCGTAACACCTTCCCTAACAGTCTCAAACCAAATGGGCTCCTCGTGAAGGGGTGTTTTTTTCTTATTCAGATGGCGGACAAAGTATTTGATTCCGCCTTCAAATTTGAATGTCCGATTTTGATTTCGTCCGACTCTCTCGTCTATAAGAGATATTTCTATGCCCTTGTTAAGAAATGCCAGTTCCCTAAGTCTATTTGAAAGAACGTCGTAACTGAAATTTACCTCTTCCTTAAATATTTTTTTGTCAGGAAGAAATCGAAATTTTGTTCCGGTGATGGTGGTATCCCGAAACACCCTTACCTCGTCTGCGGGTATTCCTCTGTCATATCGCTGAAAATACTCCTTCCCTTCGCGATGAACTCTTACCTCACACCACTCGGATAGAGCATTTACAACAGCGGCTCCAACTCCATGCAAACCTCCAGATACCTTGTACGTTCCCTTGTCGAATTTACCGCCAGCGTGTAATCGAGTCATAACCACTTCCAAGGCGCTAACTTTCTCAATTGGATGCTCTGACACGGGTATACCGCGACCGTTGTCATTTATCCTGATAGACCCCTTCTCTTCGATACATACCTCAATACTGCTACAATACCCGGCTAGCGCCTCGTCTATGGAATTGTCTACAATTTCATAGACGAGGTGATGGAGCCCCTCGACTCTGGTGGATCCTATATACATGCTCGGCACCTTTCTTACCGCTTCAAGCTCCTTCAAAACCTGTATATGCTGAGCATCGTAATTGTTCACTATGATTCCTTAAAACAACCTGGGAAGTAATCAAGACTTTATATCATTTTAATAGCTGGTGGTCTAGTTTAATGAGTCATCCTGAATTTTTTGCACTTGTTTTTGAAACAGTGACGGCATTATTATCGAGTTCTCTGTTTTCACAGAATTATTATTGTCCGGATGCTGCCGAGCGGCGCAAAAGTCGTTTTTACAACGATTTTTCATTTATAAACCCGGGGTTTTTATGATCGAAAATGAATATATCCTTTTTTGGACCGAGGCCTTAAGGCAGGTAAGGGAGGATGGGAATATATCGGAACAGGAATATGATATGTGGTTCAAAAACATGAAATTTATCAGGGGCAACAGCAATATTCTCACTCTGAGTGTTCCCTCTAACTTCTTTCGAGATCAAATAAAACAAAGATATCTAATCTTGCTGGAATCCCGCTTGCGCGGCATAACGGGAAATCAAATGAACATAGTCTTCGAAATTCAAAAAAATGCAAACCCCTCGCAACCTGAGAGTTCAGAAAAAATGGAGGATGGGAAATTAATCAATAACTCAAAACAAAGAAGAACACCCCACCATCAGCTTAGACAGGATTACAATTTTAGCAACTTCGTGATAGGAAACAATAACTCTTTCGCAGCCAGTGCAGCCAAGGCAATTGGAATCAACCCCGGGGGGGCGTACAATCCTTTTCTAATCTACGGGGGTGTTGGATTGGGAAAAACTCATTTAATGCAGTCCATCGGAAACTCCATTTACAAATCAATAAGAGAGAAAAAAGTTGAATACATTACCGCGGAAACCTTTATTAACGAATTCATTCATTCGATAAAAAGCGGGACACAAAGTCAATTCAAAAATAAGTATCGAAAAGTAGATGTTTTACTCATCGACGACATCCACGACCTCCAAAACAAGAAAGAAACACAGGAAGAGCTTTTTCATACATTCAATGCCCTATACGAGGCAAAAAAACAACTTGTATTCACCTGCGACAAGCCTCCCTCGGAACTTCGAAATTTTGCAGATAGATTGAAAAACCGTTTTGAACGCGGACTCAATGTGGATATACAACCTCCTAATTTTGAGACCCGTCACGCCATCCTGAGAAAAAAAATGGAATCGGTTTCTACAAATATCCCGGATGAAATTTTGGAACTCATCGCAAAAAACATCACATCAAACATAAGAGATTTGGAGGCATCGCTCACAAAAATAGTTGCATATGCGGAACTTGTAGGAAAAAAGATTACATCAGAAATCGCTCAAAAACAGCTGAAGGGCAGTTTTACGAGCACATTGCTACCCAATATAACCATCGATAGAGTACAACGCGCAATCTCGGATTACTTCAATATCACTCTTGCTGATCTTAAAGGGAAAAAAAGGACAAAAAAAATAACTTTCCCCAGACAAATTGCCATGTACATAATTAGAGAGATTACAGATTATTCGACCACCGAAATTGGTCTCGAATTTGGAGGACGAGATCACACTACCGTCATGCACTCCTGCCAAAGAATTGAGGATAGAATGAAGGGAGACCCCACACTCGAACCCATTATGAATGAACTAACCAGATCTATAAGAGAAGACAATTAAGGATGAGCCGCTGTTTTTTTCTATCCCGGTGAAAGGGGAAACGAGAACTAAAAGATCTGATTTTCGTGCTGGGTAGAAAATGTGGATAAGTGGATTTCTTCTATGCAAAGATTGTGTTCTTTCCCACCCATCTTTCTGAAACTGCGTTTAAGCTTTCTTTCTCGGGCCAATAATTAACAAATAAAGTAAAAGAATAAATCTTTCCCCATCAAAGAAAACGATAGCTTATGCACTTTCCCTCAGTCTCTACTACTACTACTAAATTTAGAATTTTGAATAATTGAAATGATAGGGAATATGAATAAAAATCGCCTCTTGAAAGCGGTATTCAATTTATCCTATTATTTTATTATCTAAAGTGATTGGAGTTAGATATGCAATTTAGTTGCAGCAAGAATGCTATCTTAAGGGAAATCACGATAGCAAACGATATAATTTCTTCACGAAATACTATTTCCGCACTTTCTTCCGTTTTCTTGGATGTCAAGGAAGATAAGCTAACTATAAAGGCGACAGACCTAAAAGTTAGCTTCGAAACACAGATCCCTATTTCTCCAGAGGCTCCAGGCGTAGCAGCTGTTTTTTGCGGCAAATTTCTCGGAATTCTAAGAAGCCTCCCCGAAGGGGATGTCTTTATATCAAAGGAAGATGAAAGATTAATAATAACGAGTAGAGAAAACATCAAGTTTCAGCTTTACAGCATTGCACCGGGAAAATTCCCGCAAATACCTAATGCTGAAGAATCTCGTTATTTTTTTCTGACGCAAAAAGATTTTGTGTACATGATTGGACAGACTATCTTTGCCGTGAGCGACGCTGAAACACGTTATTTTATGAATGGTGTTTACTTGGAGGCGAACGAGGATAAGATTGTAATGGTTGCAACAGATGGCAGGCGGCTTAGTCATGTATATACTTCTTTAGGGGATAAATTTCCGGATTTCCCAGGGATAATAATACCCCCCAAAATACTGAACTTGGTTGCCAAACTGGCATCGGGCGAAGGAACTGTTGAATTGGCTGTGGCCGATAAAACACTATTTATCAGGTTCGATAAACAGAAACTCACAAGCACTCTGGTGGATGGCCAGTTTCCTAATTACAACCGGGTAATACCGGGAGATCAGAAATTCGGATTTACAGTAAAAAGAAATGACTTCATCGATGCCCTTCGCAGGGTATCTTTGCTCTCTGATCAGAAAACCAAAAGAATAATGATATCGCTTTCGCAGGGAAATGTTGTCTTGAAATCTGATGAAAGGGAAATAGGCGAGGCAGAAGAAAGAATCAAATGCATCTATGATGGGCCTGAAATGATTTTCGTAATAAATCATTCATATCTTACAGATCCCCTCAGGGTTATTGAGAAGGAAGATATAACCGTTAAATTCACAGACTCTAACAAGGCTGTAACGATTGTTTCCCTCGATGAATCTACTTTTTTCCATATAGTTATGCCGATGCAAATGGAATAATGATTGGGGTTTAGATCGGTTAATTTCAAAGGCTTCCGAAACATTGCTGATGGAGAGGTATTTCTCGATGCTCCGGCTGTCTATCTTATTGGAGAAAACGGACAGGGAAAAACCAATTTTCTGGAAGCCCTTTATCTACTTAGCTATGGTTCTTCATTTCGAACCAGACATTTTGGGGATTTGGTTCGATGGAACTTGAAGTCGATGAGGGTTTATGGGCAAATAGAAACACAGGATGAACCCCGTGGAAACCTGTCAGTTTCATGGGAGAATGGGGAAAAAACAATTCAGCTGCATGGGAAAAAAGTCAAAGACAGGAAGGAATTGATAGATAAAATACCGACAATTGTCTTTATTCACGATGATTTTCTTTTTGTGAGTGGTTCTCCGGAACGTCGACGATGGTTTGTCGATCAAACACTGAGCATGCACGATTCTCTTTATATTGATCAGTTAAGGAGTTTTAGAAAAATTCTTAAAGAGAGGAATTACTCGATAAAAAACGGGGAAATGAATCTGATTGAACATTTTGGAGAACAGCTGGCTTATACGGGTCTGGCCATCTCAAGGAAAAGAGATAATTTGATCCAGGAATTTGGGAAGAAATTCGCGTCTTCATATCAAAAAATCTCAGGTATGGAAGAAAAAGTAAGGTTGGAGTATTTTCCCTCTTGGGGGAAGGCCTGGAAGGTTGATGAAGTGATGAGCATTCTTTATAAAGACTTGGGAAGGGATATGGAAGCTGGTATAACCCTAAGAGGACCCCATCGAGATCAATACAAGTTTATGGTTTTTGGGCGTGATTTTTCAAAAAACGCTTCTACCGGCCAGCAGAGGCTGCTTTCTCTGGTGCTTAGAGTTACCCAAGCCCGTTTATACTCGGAAGTGACCGGACGCAAACCATTATTACTACTCGATGATGTCCTTCTTGAATTGGATCCGGGGAAGCGCGGGAAATTTAAAGATATACTGCCAGAGGCGGAGCAGACCTTTTATACCTTTCTTCCAGGTGAAAAAATAAACAGAAGGGGAGAAGAATCCCTGACATATGAAATGAAAGGAGGGGTTTTAAATGCTTCCTAAAAAGAAATTTAAACATTCCGGAGAATTGATAAAAGAATTGGTTGAAAAAATGATTCCCAGTGAGAAGCTCGATCATTATAGAATATCTGCTGGCTGGGGAAAAATAGCGGGTACTGAGATAGCATTGCATGTTTTTCCACGGGACATAGAAAGACAAACCTTGATTTTGGAAACCGACCACCCCGGATGGTATCAAAAGGTGCTAATGAGAAAAAAAAGCATACTTGAAAAAATCCAGAAACAATACTCGGAGTTGGAAATAAGAAAAATAAAAGTATTTATTGGAAGGGGAGAGACTGACAGCACTTGACGGGATACGGGATCATCCGTATATTAACCGAACTTCTACTTGAGTGCCCATGAAAAGAACCTATCAACCGAGTAAAACCAGGAGAAATCGAAAATTCGGATTCCGTGCGCGGATGAAGAAGGCGGGTGGGAGAGCCATACTCTCTCGCCGCCGTCTAAAGGGCAGGAAAAAACTCTCGGTAGCTGATGAGAAAAAACCTTATTAGGAAAGAAAGGCTAAGAGGTGGGGGGGAGATAGATGAAATTTTCAAAAATCCGGAGAGAATGTCTCGATGCAAGGGAGCGAGACTGGTTGCCCGCCATAACAAGTTGAGAATAAATCGCTTTGCCGTGATTCCAACCAAAAAAACTGGTAATGCAGTGAATCGGAATTATGCAAAGAGAATTTTTAGGGAAATATACAGAAATTTGAAGTTTGAAATAAGAGATGGATATGATATAGTCGTTATCGCATACGGTGGAGAATATAAATACATTGAGCGGAAAGAACAATTCACATATCTAATTCGCAAAGCAGATATCGCTAAATGATAGTATCCCGATTACTTGGATGGCCGCTAGTTTGGATTGCCAGGCTTTATCAAATTGTTGTATCACCGTTATTGCCTCCAAATTGTCGATATTATCCGACATGCTCTAATTATTTGATTGAGGCATTGAAGAAGCATGGCTTGTTTTTTGGACTTTTTTTGACGTTCCGTCGGATTATTCGATGTCATCCGGGTATGCCTGGAGGGTTTGATCCAGTTCCTTAAGGTTTTTGGAGGGGATGATGGAAAAAAATTTTGTTTTGGCTCTTATTCTTTCGTTTGTTCTCATTGTGGTAGTTACTACCCTTAGGAATAGAAGCAAGGGGGAAGATTCGATTGAACCATCCACAGAAGCTGTCGAGACGGAACCTGATGCTCAGGGAGAGGTTTCAGATGATATAAAATTCTCTGGTGAAGTTATATCGGTCCCTGAACAGGACTACCCAATAAAGACAATCGTCGAGGAAACAGATCTGTTTAGAATTGTTTTCTCCACTCTTGGTGGTGTGGTCCTCGATATCGAGCTCTTAAAGGAAGACGATGAGGGACAACCAGTTTCGATGGTGCTGGATGGAGATAGTGAGACAGGTACCTTCAATCTTTCATTCGGAGATAATGACGCAGAATATATTGATAAACCCTTTCTTCATGAACGAATTCAGGAGGGGAAGAAAATGATATACAAATTTTCCCGAGACTTCATTAAGGAAGAACAGCAATTTAAATTAACCAAAACTTATCGGCTTATCCCAGGGGAATACATAATTGAGCTCATAATTGATTTGGAGACTCCTAACGGGAAGGCTGTACCCCTGCTAGATGGAGATAGAAGCGCATATACACTTACCTATGGCCCCCAAATAGGACCCAGCTTTGAAAGGATTGACGGCCAATACGAAATCAGAAACAACATTGCATGGGGGCCCGATCCTCAAAACGGAAAGTTTAAAAGAAGAATTTTCAGAACCAGATTCAAAATGTTTCAGAGAAGGGATAATACAGAAAATAGAAAACTTTTTCAAACCAGCGACACTGTAAAATGGGCGGGAGTTGTTGGGAAGTACTTTGCAGTAATAGTTGATCCGGGTTCTGGCCCCTCCACAATTACCTGGGATAATAATCCGGTGGAAGGCCAACCCGAGGCCTCCAGACTACAAATTTCAAAACCCGCGAGAAGGCAAAGCATCATCGAAGATGTATATAGATTTTATATAGGCCCCCTGGATAAGAGAAATCTAGATCGCTATAACTCAGCGGAGGATAATGCATTTGGAATTTCTGGTATGGGATTGCAGAATGCGAAAAAGAGCAGTGTTCTTCTGTCCTGGCTGGAAGCAATCCTCAAGTGGCTATTGGAAATTTTTTATGAAATCATTCCCAATTATGGCGTAGCGATTATACTTCTAACATTTCTGATTAAGGGATTTCTTTTTCCCTTAACCCATAAAAGCTACAAGTCAACCAGTAAAATGCAGGCCATTCAACCCAAAATGGCCAAATTAAAGGATCAATATAGAAACGATCCCAAAAAGCTAAATGCCAAAACAGCTGAATTGTATAAGCAAGAGGGGATAAACCCCATGAGCGGGTGCCTCCCCCTACTCTTGCAAATTCCAGTATTCATAACCCTTTACAGATTGCTAAACAATTACTTCCCATTAAGGGGAGCCACCTTTATTTCTGGATGGATTGACGACCTTTCGGCTCCCGAGGCGATTGTTCAGTTCAATAAGGGGATTACATTCTTCGGAGCGAGATTTGACGCAATCAGACTTCTGCCCGTTCTGTATCTAATTGGCCAGCTGCTGACCACCAAGGTTACTCAGGCAGGATATGCAGGCGGTCAATCGGGGTCTCAGCAGAAGATAATGGCTATAGGAATGCCGATTTTCCTTTTCTTTGTGCTGTATAATATGCCCTCGGGACTGCTACTTTATTGGTCGACGATGAATATCATAACCATTGCCCAGCAACTGATTACGAACTATGTCAAGAAGAAGAAAGTAGCAGGGAGCATAAAAAGATGAAAATGGAATTCGAGGGGCGCACAGAAAGAGAAGCTGTTGCAAAGGCAGCTGCCGAACTCGGGAGTGAAAGTTTTGACGTGGAAGTTCTGGAAAGGGGTGGTGGTTTTTTGGGGAAGGGGAAGGTTCGAATAAGTGTGAGCAAACTTTCAGTGATTCCGGATCCAATGGGATCTGGATATAGAGAAAAGCCTAAGCGGAGGAAGGCGGCATCCACCGAGAAAAAGGAAATCAGACAGAAGGAAGTGATTGGTGGGGATAGGGATGCGCCAACCGAAAAAATGCTCAAAGGGATTACTGACTTTGTTGAGGGTATAATAAAACGCATGGGATATTCCGGGGAGCTTAAGCTAAGAAAACAAGATGCCGAGAAGTTGATTTTTGAGATTGTATCGACAGATTCGGGTATTTTAATAGGCAGAAAGGGCAGGAACCTCGATTCCCTCCAGTTGCTTGCAAACGTTTATCTAGGGAAGATTATTGGAGAAGTGAGCCCCTGGCGTATTATTCTGGATGTTGAAGACTATAGGGCACGGAGAGAAAGATCTCTAGTCCGTATGGCAAATCGCGTAGCTGACGAAATTGTAAAGAATGGATCGAGTAGATTGCTCGAACCTTTAAATCCCTTTGAACGACGGCTTATTCATACAGCTATTGGCAATCGAGGAGATGTAATAACTCAAAGTGAGGGTAATGGGCTTTATAAAAGAGTCCGAGTAGTTGCCGGGAAGGAGGGAAGCAGTTAGCCTTGCTAAAGGGAGGAAGAAGCTACTCAAAAATTTTTTATAAGCCAATCTTTTAAATCTTCATCCCGATTACCAATATAATGAGCAACCTTTTTTTTCTGCATTATCTCATCAAATGTTTTGGGAAGTTTCGAATCTATTCCTGTGGCCTTCTTAACTATGTCAAGGAATTTACCCGGATGAGCGGTCGATAGTATCAGAGCCTGAGAATGAGGGTATTGATTCCTGAATAACTCGGCTGCCCTCCATCCGACGGCGGTATGTGGACAGCAGAGATAGCCGTAATCCTGATAAACTCTGGATATTGTTTTGAGTGTAGTATCGTCATCAATCGACCAGGCTCTGATATGTTGACGGAAGACATCGGTGTCTCTGGAAAAAAGTTTTTTTAAACGTTCATAATTACTTGGTGAGCCCACATCCATAGCGCTTGAATAGGTGGGCACAGACGCCCTTGGTAGATAGTTTCCGGTTAGCAGGAATGTTGGGAAGACGTCGTTGGTATTCGTGGCAGCAACGAAGGGACCTGTTGGCAACCCCCAGGCCTCCGCGTATAGACCCGCCGTCAGATTACCGAAATTCCCGCTAGGCACCACAAAGGTGAATTCCCCCTTGGCCTTCATCTGGGCCCATGCCCATATATAGTAGAAGGACTGCGGAATTAAACGTCCAGGATTAATAGAGTTGGCCGAAGTGAGAGGGAGTTCTTTGAGCCCGGGATTGCTGAAAGCGGCCTTTACCATTCTTTGACAGTCGTCAAACCCTCCGCGTACCTCGAGAGCAAATACGTTCCCGCCAGTCGCTGAGATCTGTTTTTCTTGAAGTGAACTTACTCTACCTGATGGATATAGGATAACAACGTCAATATTGATTTTCTTGTAGAAGGCCTGCGCAACCGCACCTCCAGTGTCCCCACTCGTTGCTGTGAGAATGATGGCACGGTTTCCTTGTTCTTCCAAAAGATGATTCATCGCGGAGGCCAGAAAAGAAGCACCGAAGTCCTTGAATGCCAGGCTCGGGCCATGGAAGAGTTCTAATATGGTAGTATCATCACTAATCTTCCTGAGTACGGGACCGAAAAAGAAGGCATCATGCACAATCTTTCTTGCGGTTACGGAATCAATTTCAGGACCGAGCAGTGTCGATGTGAAATCAGATGCCATTTCATTAAAAGGGATTTCATCTGACAGATTCCGGAAGAAATCACTTAGATCCGGCATATATACCGGATGATAGAGGCCGCCGTCCGGAGCAAGGCCCGAAAATATTGCCTCGGTGAAACTGACAGCTTTTTGGGATGAAAGAGTACTTACAAATTTCATTCCAGAAAGGCTCTGTGAATGGCAACTACTGCGTCAGATTTATTCTCGCTAGCGATAACAAAGGATATATTTAACTCGGTTGAACCCTGGGCAATGGCTAGTATATTGACATTCGCCTTGCCAAGCGAGCTGAAAAGTTTGCCGCAAAGGCCAACTTGGCCGCGCATATTGTCACCTATAACAGCTATTATTTCCAGTGCGTCGGTAATTTTGACACTGCGAATTATTCGGGAGGAGATAGCATCACTCAGCTCCATTTTCAGACTCTTTACGGCCCTATGGGCATCCTCATATCGGAGTATCAGGCATAAGCTGTGCTCCGAAGAAGCTTGAGAAATCATAATAATATTTGCGCCAGAGTTGGATATGGAAGAAAAAATCCGATTGACTATACCGGGCATGCCAACCATATCACCACCCTCGATAGTAATCATGGAAACATTGTCTAGTGAGGCTATCCCGGTAATTTGCTTCTTTTTATGAGAAACATTCTTTGCGATTCGGGTACCGGGAGCGGAGGGATTGAGTGTGTTCTTTATGTAAACAGATATCCCCTTTTCAACTACCGGCAATAAGGTGTATGGATGAATTACTTCCGCACCAAAGAAGGACATTTCCATTGCCTCCTGGAAACTGATTTCTTCGATTACCCAGGCTTCTGGGACAACTCGTGGATCGGCGGTTAGAACACCATTCACATCGGTCCAAATTTCCACAGAAGCTGCACTCAGCGCAGCACCTAGAAGGCTTGCAGTATAATCGCTACCGTTCCTCCCAAGAGTGGTAGATGTTCCATCAGCGGTAGACGCGATAAAGCCGGTAACAACATAGATAACTTTTTTGTTATTCAATCTTTTGCATACAAACCTGGAAGTAGTTTCAATATCCACAGTAGCGCGCCCATATTTATCGTCGGTTCTGATAATGGTTCGTGCATCCACCATCTCGGTCACTGTCCCCTCAGATGAGATATAAGCGGCGATAATCAGACAGCTCAATCGCTCGCCAAAACCGGATATCAAATCTTTAGTGCGAGGCGAGCACTCCCTAATTAGAACCACACCTTGAAGAATCCCTTCGAGTTCTTCAAATAGGAGATTCAAAGAGCCGCATATTTCACAATAAAGCTCTTTTTGGGGGAAGAGATTATCAGCAGTGTCAAAGTGTTTCTTTTTTACATCTTCAAGAACAGACTTGTAAGATTGATCCCCGCGTTCTGCAGTGTCTGCAGCCTGTATAAGGGTATCTGTAACACCCTTCATTGCCGATACAACTACCACCGGCTGATCTTTTATCGATTTGGATATGGATATAACAACATCCGCAACGATTCTGATTCTTTCAGCATTGGCGACGGAACTACCGCCGAATTTCATTATCTGCATGGTGAGGTATGATAGTGTATTACCTCCGATATCTTCCACATGATATAGCCTTTAATTTGGTATTGACCGGAGAACTTTCTCAAATATAGGCTACAGATCATGCCTAGATATGTAATTGAGGGTGGTTTTCCTGTATGTGGTAGAGTTAAGGCGAGCGGCAATAAAAATGCTGCTCTGCCCTGTCTTGCCGCAACTCTGTTAACCGACGAGGCTGTTACGCTATCCAATATACCGGAGATTGAAGACGTTCATGTGATGCTAGGGATTCTCGAATCACTCGGCGCAAAAGTTGAAAGGAAAAAAAATAATGTATGGGAGGTGTGCTGCGCGGGATTGGGAAATAGCAAAATACCAAAGGAGGCGGCAAAACAAGTGAGAGCCTCGATACTATTTGCGGGACCCATTCTAGGTCGCCTTGGGGAAGTAGTCCTGGCGCCCCCCGGAGGCGATGTTATCGGCAGGCGAAGACTAGATACCCATTTTCTCGCATTTAAAGCCCTTGGCGCTTCCATAGAAATTAATGGCGAATACTCAATCAGTGCGAATAAGCTAGTAGGCTGTGATTTGTTTCTCGATGAGACCTCGGTTACGGCCACCGAAAACGCGCTTATGGCCGCTGTAATAGCCCGCGGGGAGACGATTATCAGAAACGCGGCAAGCGAACCACATGTTCAAGATTTATGCCGTTTGCTAAATACCATGGGAGGCAAAATCAGGGGAATTGGTTCGAATGTCCTGCACATACAAGGGGTTCCCTCCCTGGGAGGTTGCGAATTCAGAATAGGTGCTGACTACATGGAGGTTGGTTCTTTTATCGGCTTGGCAGCCGCAACTAGGGGGAGTCTTACTATTGAAGACGCCGATCCGGAGCACATGAAAATGTGTAAGATTGCCTTTGGGAAGCTGGGTATTTATTGGGAGGTTGATGGCAATTTAATTCATATACCTGTTGAACAAGATATGAAGGTGATCAGGGATATGGGTGGAATGATTCCCAAGATCGATGACGCACCTTGGCCAGGTTTCCCACCGGATCTTTCAAGTATAGTTACTGTAGTTGCCACCCAGGTTGATGGAACAGTTCTAATACATGAGAAAATGTTTGAGTCTCGAATGTTTTTTGTGGATAAACTGATTTCCATGGGGGCGGGAATCATCCTATGCGATCCGCACAGGGCCGTTGTTACGGGTCCCAGCCAGCTTCGGGCCGCCGAGCTCACATCGCCAGATGTTCGAGCGGGTATGGCGATGGTTATAGCCGCGATGGTTGCGGAGGGTACAAGCACTATCAGCAAGGTGTACCAGATAGAAAGAGGGTACGAAAATCTCTGTGAGCGTCTGAAATCCATAGGAGTGCGAATAAATCGCGTAAGCGGCGAGGATTAATTATCCCAAAAAAACCTGGCCCGAGTTATCAATGGCGAGAACAGTTTTGCACTCGCTGCAACGGAAACGCCCCGCCTTGGAGGCTTTCAGCTTTCTCGAACAAATAGGGCAGCGAAATATCTTGGGGAATACATTGCCCACCCGCAAGTCTTGCTCAGATCCAAAAAATGAGACGGCATCATCCAGATTATCTTTGATATTGAAAAATTGGCTGAAGCCCAAGAGCTGAAAAACCTCGTAGACCTTCGGATGAATTTCCAGCAGCACCAAGTCACCGCCCCGTGGTTTTACAGTTTTGAGAAAGTGAGTGAAGGAACCTATCCCTGTACTGGATACGTATGTGAGGTTACCACAATGAAAGATAAGCTTCTTATAACCCGCATCAATGGCCTTCATTACACGTCTTTGGAAAAGATTTGAATTGTAAGTATCAATGTATCCTGCCATAAAGAGGACAAGACAGCCCTTGACAGAGTCCACCTTCTGTAGGCGAATCTTCAAACTGTCGTCGGTTTCTATATCAAAACCGCTTACTATTTCATCATTACTAGCCATATGCATTCCGCGCGACTCACAGAGTCTAACCTGTATTGTATAGGGGGTCAGTTTTTCTGTCAAACTTGGCTTTAGCACCCCTACCCCTTCATAGTAGCAAAACACCTCGACTTCAAGTTAACCTCCCCGCGAGTTGACTCGAAAAGGGATAGTCATGTATTACTGTATCGGGATTTTTTATGAAAACGTTAATACTAAACATACTGCTGATGGTTCCGGTACTGGGATGGGGACAGACATTTGAAAAAGTTGTTGATTTCAATATCGGATTATCTTCCCTGTCCAACCCCGAACTTGTTCGTGATGTCGCAGACGATGGGCGCATAGTAATTATCGAGGGCCTGCTGCGCGATATCATAGCAGAAAAAACCGATACGGAAATCAATATATGGGTCACATTGATCGGAGGGGAGTGGATTGGTACATCCGAAGTTCGAGCATACTCCTGTCGGATCAAATTTAGCGGGAATGAATGGCAGAAGGTTTTCGCGGCAGGAGATGACGAGAATACAGGGTACGTAAAACCCGGTAGCCGAATGCTGGTTGCGGCAAGAGTGATAGGAATACATCCCGAAGACCAAGTCGCAGAACTGGAGATGGTGGATTACAGAGTTTTTAAATAGTTGTACCTATAGCGGCTCAAACCCCACGTTATATCCGGACAATAAGCCCAGGCCGCGCGAGTGGGCCATTAATGATTGGGCGAAGCCCTTAAACCTTATCTCTATTTCAATCGCAGATGCTCATATGTATTTTGCCAGCTTATCCCGATGAATTTAGCAAACTTCCCGCCTGTTTTGATGCTTGAAAAGGGCAAAACCAGGGCAATGCCGAGAAAAGTGCTTATAACGCCAGGCATAATGAAAAAAACTGAAGCAAACAGAGTGCAGAAATAGCGTGAAAAGGCATCCTCGTCGAATAGTCCCAGTGTAGTTGAATTGATCACCGCATTAAACCTTGCCTGCAGCAAGGCATAAGACAAAAAAAAGCCCCCGCAAGTAATCAAGGCCAGCGCGGCCATAATAATCCACAGACCCAGGGTCAAGGAGAGCAGCATGATGCACAAAATATCAATAAGGAAAACAAGACCCAAAATTCCGCATATTGCAAAAAATTGTCCGCTAGGAAGCGGGTTTGTTGTGGCGAAAAACAAATGAATCTTTAGCACTGATCCAATCCACTAATTCTACGGCAAGGCATTATCTCTTGCCAATCCCGCTAAACAGTACTAATAAGAAAAAAAACATATATACAAGAGGTTTCAATATGATACGCCATGGGCGCGCCAGGGTTCCCCCAAATGTTTTTAGAAGACGTACCCCGAAGTTATAATTTGGCTTGGAACGTTTACCCGAAAAAACGCCAAAGCAAGAGCGTTCCCAAATACTCAAGCCTGCGGCAAATTTTTTTCTTCGACGTGCTAGCCACAAATGTCTTCCCTTGAGATTACTTCCGGCCAGCAGTAACGTGGGCGAAGCTTTTTTTATCGCCTCAAGGACATCATGTTCAATGCCCCGGGAGACGCGGGCCGCATGCCGCCCGACAATTCTAAGCCCGGGGAAGGTAATCCTTAGGGAAGCCTCCGCTTTGCGAACGCCTTCTCTGGTGGAACCCAAAAGATATACCGATTTATTCTTTTTTTCCAGTATTCCAAGAAGCCTGATAATGAAGGGATATGGACGGTAAAGAGGCGGGCGTGCCAATTTAAGAAAACTGGCCGCCCAGTTTATCAGCGATGAAGCAGGAATCACATAGGCGGCCTGTTCAATTCCCCTTCTATACTCATGCATAAACCTTGCCCGCATCAAATCGTGAAAACCCAGCAAAATAATCTGTCTATGGTCTTCTAATGTATACAGACTCTCGATAGCCTCCGGCAAGGAGTTCTCATCGATCACATCCAACGGAATTCCCAGAATCTGGATTCTGTTTACACCTGCCGCCATTTCTCTTCCTTCTATTTCAAAAGTCGCTGCCAAACCGTATAAGGAGGTTGTTTTTGCCCGGAATATGCGATAGACTCAGGCAAATTTAGGATTTGGAAGGGCATTCTCCAAGTTAATCATTATAGTCAGTTCTTCTTCAATACTGCCATCATCCCACTTTTCCAATTTTTGTTCGCAAAGAAATGACATTTCATAAGCCATACTTTCCAAAACCCATATGAGGCGCATGAGAAATCTAAGCGCCTCATATGGCCTGCCATTTCGCCAAGAAACAAAGCGATTTTTGAGGCGGCCCTATCACAGTTTATTCACCGGTGTTCAGAAAATTTACCGCTCTAATTAGAACCGTATCAAACTCCAAATCAACCACCGGAGGAACATTTAGTCGCCGCTCGCCTTCCCGCTTAACCATCAATCTCAAAACTCTTTCTCCAGGGTCCAAACCCTCAGAGAGCATATCGTAGATAAAGGTATTTATCTGGCTTTCACTTGGGGAGGGATGCTTATCGATAAATGCTCCAACTCGATTCTCTTGCAATAATTTGGCGTAAGCCTCAAGTTGCTCCTCGCTAAGTTCTGGCTCGGTAACGACAATATCAGGGGTTATACCCAACTTGTCGATATCAACCCAGTTGGGCGTATAGTACCTTCCAGTAGTGATTTTAATCGCAGCGTCGTCTAAAGTAATGAGTTGCTGAATAGAACCCTTGCCAAAGGATGTCTCGCCAATAACCACGGCCCTTCCCCTGTCTTTTAGTGCCCCCGTCAGAATTTCCGATGCCGATGCCGATCCCCTATCTATCAAAACGGCTATCTTTGCGCCCGATGGAACAATCTTGCCAGAATTCGCCGTGTGGGTTTGATCCAAATGAGTTTCCCGGTATCTGGTTCTTACAATTACGCCCCTTGAAAAAAACAGATCGGCAACACTAACTACAGAATCAAGTAATCCCCCGGGGTTGCTTCGCACATCGATAATAATTTTATCGATGCCCCCCGAAATGAAATTAGTGAGACTTTCTTTAACTCGAGATTTTGTAAAAGGAGTAAAATCGATAATTCTCAAATATCCGATATCTTCATTGATAACAGTAGATTTCACGGTAGGTATTTCAATTTCGGCCCTGGTTAAAGTGACATCGAAAGTAAAGCTGTCATCTCGTAACAGAGTTACAATCACCTTGCTGCCCGGTTCACCACGAAGGCGTCCGGAAACATCTTGAGTTGTATATCCTTCGGCCGACTCACCCTCAATGGCAAAAATATAGTCGCCGGCGTTTATTCCGGCTCTCCACCCAGGAGTATTTTCGATGGGGGCTACCACTTTTACAAAGGGTTGACGCCCGTTTGGATTTTCCGCATCGAAACGATCCTTGCTTATATAGAGACCAACACCACCATATTTCCCCTTGGTTATATCATCCATCTGTGCCAAAAAATCCGCGTCAATATACAGGGAATAGGGGTCGTCGAGTTTGGAAAACATTCCATCCACGGCCCCTGTGAAAAGGTCGTCGACATCCACTTCATCGACATAATTGTTCTGGATTATGTAAAGGATTGATTCCAATTTTCTGACGTAATCGCTATTTTTGCTGCGTACGCTTGTTTGTGCAAAAGCCACTGGAGATAGCAGTAAGACCGCTATGAACAACAGGGGAATCGTGGTAAGCGATATCCATAGAGCGCGCTCTAGTTTTCTTTTCATATATCTTCCTTTCAACTGCCGGTTTTCTTTTTTGTTGCCAATCGATATCGGGGCAGGAAAATTGCGAAGCAACTTACTATAACAAATCTGCTGGGAAAAAGCTTCATGAGTGAAAAATGTCGTGCAGTCAAAGGAAATAATGCGTAATTAGGGGTATTTTTCATGCCAATTAAGATTTTTTGTCTTAGAATAAGAGGAAATGACTTTGAGCGGACATGTAACGGCACAACAAATCTTTGCGAAAGAAGTCACAAGAAAGTCAGTTCATTTGGCTATTGCGTTCGCACCCGCCTTGGCTAGCTGGAATTATTACATAACCCTCGCAATACTTTCATTGGGGATAATTATTTATATTGTCAATGAGTCCGCCAGAATGCGCGGTAGAAGCGATGGGATCATTTCATTGATAACCGAGATAGCTTCCAGACCAACAGAACGTGGTTTTATCTGGGGACCTGTTACTCTGGGGCTTGGAGCTCTGGTCGCACTTCTTTGCTATCCGGATCCTGTCGCGACTGTCGCAATATATGCTTTGGCCTTTGGAGATGGCATTGCCAGTCTGGCAAGACTCCGTTACAAGACGGCACTCTCAGGATTTTTCCTATGCTTCATGGCCGTTTTTGTGAGCTCCTACATTGTCTTGAAGGATTTGCGTTTAGCACTTATATCAGCCACTGTGGCGACGGGATTGGAGCTGATAATGGTGCAGGATTTGGATAATATCATCATACCCCTAGGTACAGGATTGGCTCTCGCCCTGGTGATGTAGCAGCATCGGATCATGGAACTCACAGAGCTGCCAAGGGGTAGGGCGCCAGGATTGACAATGAGAAGAGGCTATAGCCACTGGTAGATTTTTTGAACTACCCAGGCAAAACAGGACACGCCGACTACCAGGAGGACAGTGCCCAAAATCACTAGGGGTTTTGAAAGGAAAAAAATCAAATCCATGCCGCTTACAACAAAGAGAAGGGTTCCCGCAAGCAAGAAATAATAAGGATTTTTCCGTGTTATTGCCGTTCCAAGTAATCCCAGAACTGTCAAAACTTCCATTGAAACTGTAACCAGAGCGAGAACAGTTTCGATTCCCGAACGAATTAAAAGGTTTCCCAAAGGCTGGGTGATATCGAATGGCATTGTTGTAGCGATGAAAACAGTGGTTAGAAATTCCATACCCAAAACCACCCCGGAGTGTTGCAGAGAAGTGTTGCCGGAGAAAACACTTATGTTAAGAAGGGACAAGATGCCGAAAAAACGGGCGAACCATGCGATTTTTGTTACGGTTATAGCCCATGGGAGTCTCAGGGTCCCAATTGATACCATCGGCAGCAATATGCGAGGGGCTTGTAAGGCGAGGGTTAGTATGAAGATGCGCATGAAAAACATCTCCGGAGAGGGGCTGTGTCCGAAGCGGCGCCGCAGTATCAATTCGCAGGTTAGGGGAAAAATGGATATGAATGCCATTCCATGTAAGGCCCAGGGAAGATTTGATGGAGTTGCGGGTCTCCAGATAGACCACCATAGGGCCGTAAGTTCGGGGACATTGTAGTCCAAAAAAAACTGACTTCGATACCAAGCCACAAGTGTCAGAAGAGCGGCTAGGGTTCCAACGAAGGAGGGTATGAGAAGCGCGGCAAGTAATTTCCGGCGCATATTCAATGTCATTAGGAGTTAGGATGCCACAAAGCCTGGCGCTAGGCTACGGGATTGTGAGTCAAAAGAGCACTGGGTTAAAAAAATTTATATTGGCGCTTAATTGTGACGATTAGAAAAGCGAGGATTTGTGATGAAAACGGCGTTGGCAATCTTGCTGTTCACATCGATTATTCCAGCTGTTATGGCGGGTGAACTGGCAACTTTGGAGAATCTGGGTTTTAGCGCGGATGCGAAGTATTTCATGTTCGGGCAGCACATGCTGGGAAATGATACAAGTACGGCCTACGCCGAAATCGGGATTGTTGATGTCGCGGAGAACGAATTTGTGCCGGGAGGATGGAAGAAGGGCAGCTGGAAGGCAGCTCCGAATCAAAGCTCAAGAGGCGCCCTTTATGAGTTGCTCGGTGATTTACGTGTTTTGAAAGAACGATATGGGATATATCATCTAAGGCAGGGACATCTTCTATATACAAGAAACAACGGCGATGAAACAATAAGAGGGGAGGGAGATGAAATGGCCGGGGCGCCGGCACTTCGTTTCAGGGATTTTGGAAGAGGTCTCGAGTTTGTTGTTACACTGCATATGGGAGATAGAGGGATATCCACCGCGGCATCGTTTCACATTGAATTGACAACTACTGATTCGAATGGTGCGGTTGCCGAATATACGGTGGGCCGAAAAGGATACACGCGCCCCGGTGTGATTTCATATCGGATAGACAGAATTTGGAGTTCCTCCGATGGGCGTTCGTTAGTTCTAGCTGTGGCTAAGGAAGATGAAAACGCTTCGATTAGCTACATGGTGGAAACGCTCTCGCTCAAGTAGACGCAGCTTTTGGGATTCTGGGGGAGCAATGCGGTTAACCAGATCGTTTTATCGTACGCGTAAGGAAATTCCGAAGGATGCGCAAATCTCCAGCCATCGGCTTATGTTTCGCGCGGGAATGATTCAGCAGGTTTCTAGTGGCATTTATAACTATCTTCCCCTGGCACTTCGCAGCATCAGGAAGATTGAAAAAATCATCAAGGAAGAACTTGATGCTCGGGGGTATGAAGAAATTCTAATGCCCGCGGTTATCCCCGCAGTTCTATGGCAAGAGACTGATCGCTGGAATCTATATGGAGATCTTCTTCTTCGCTTCAAGGACAGAAGGGGTAACGACTACTGTATGGGACCAACCCACGAGGAAGTGATTACGGATGCAGTAAGAAGAAATTTGCGTTCGTGGAAGCAACTTCCTATATGCCTATACCAGATTCAGGGAAAATTCCGAGATGAGTTTCGTCCTCGCTTTGGTTTGATGAGGGGGCGAGAATTCATAATGAAGGACGCGTATAGCTTCGATGTCGATGCGGAAAGCGCAAAGTTATCGTATCGGCGAATGTATGAGGCCTATACAGCAATCTTCTCCCGATGCGGGATTATAACACGAGCGGTAGATGCGACCACAGGAGATATCGGTGGGAATTTGAGCCATGAATTTCAGGTTTTGGCAAGCTCGGGAGAAGATGTCCTATTGATCTGTGATAATTGCGACTATGCCGCAAATCTTGAAAAGGCGGAGGCATACAAAGCTCCCGAGGCCACAGACGCGTTAAGGCCCCTAAAGACAGTTGAAACACCGGGTCGCAAATCTATCGAAGAAGTTTCCTCCTTTCTTAGGTTCTCGCCGGAGCGCTTTTTGAAATGCCTGATTTATGAGGCCGATTCCAAGCCAAATGCAGTGCTTATTGCCGGAAACCGCAGTGTAAACGAAAGCAAGCTGCAGACCTTTCTTGGAGCGGGAAAACTGAGGTTGGCATCCGATTCGCTTGTGAAAGAAAAGGTAGGCGTTTCTCCGGGTTATGTTGGTCCTGTGGGACTTCCTGAAGAAATTTCGCTTTTGGCGGATTATTCTGTACTGGCGGGAAACAACTGGATTTGCGGGGCAAACAGGAATGACAAGCACAATTTGAATGCCAACCTTGGAAGAGACTTCGAGGTGGCTAACGTAGCCGATGTCGGCTTTGCTGCCGCGGGTGATTTCTGCCCCAAGTGCAATGAGGGTAAACTGGAGGAAAGCCGGGGAATCGAGGTTGGTCAGGTTTTTTACCTGGGCGATAAGTATTCGAAACTCATGAATTGCACCTTTCTTGATGATAACGGCGAATCGCGTCTTGTCCAGATGGGCTGCTACGGGATTGGCGTTGGCCGAACCCTGGCCGCGGCTATTGAACAGGGCCACGATGAATGTGGGATAATATGGTCGGTCCCTCTAGCTCCCTGGGAGGTTGTGATACTCCCCTTGCATCTAAACAACGAACCCCTGTTGGAAGCGGCCGAGAGCATATACAGAGGGTTGGGAGAGGCAGGTATTGAGGTTGCAATCGACGATCGCAATGAGCGTGCCGGATTCAAGTTCAAGGATGCGGATTTAACAGGTTATCCCATTCAGGTGATTCTTGGATCACGCTCAGTGGCGGAAGGAAAGGTTGAAGCAAAATTTAGAGCTAGTGGGGAAAGGATAGAGATGGCGCTTAGTAAGGTGGTGGAGAGAGTAAGCGAATGGATACTAGATAGGCGGCATGGCGGTTGACGCGATGTGTGTTTGTTGAAAAAGGTGTTATATTGATACTGTGAACAAGAAAATACTGATTGCTCTGATGCTAAGCCTATCTGCAAGCGCGGCCCAAGGCTTTGAAATGAGATCCATTGATGTAGGGATGGCATTTGCCTGGCGATTTAACGCGAAGCTTGATTCCACTCCCAGAGGGAAGCAGCCGTCTATAGTGCTGCTTAGTCCAGGTGTGGCTGTGAATGCCAGTTTTGACGACGCTCCCGGGGGGTTATTTTTTCGTCCCGGTGCGTGGCTGACTTGGATTCCAGAAGAAATTTACGAGGGAGTGGCCCGTTCGAGCAGCCATGAACGGGCGGGATATATGAAGGTATTCGGTTTTATCAGCGAGCTGCACTTTGGCTATGAGTTTAAAGTCAAGAAATTTGATATCGGTATTCAGGGAGGCCCCACTGTTCACATAAGAATCCCAGCCTGGACGGGAAAGAACAGCAGCGTCAAACGAGTGGATTTTTGGAGGGCCTACTATGGGGAAGCGCAGTTCATCCATTTTGGAATCACTTCCTGGATTTTGTTTCCCATATCGGAAGGAAAAGACATTATTTTTGGAATCACGCATATGCTCCCCATTTCCAATCTGTGGTCAGGGACACCGTTTGCTCATGGGATGCAAATTGCTCTTATGGGAGCGCTCAGATTCTCGTTGAAGTAGATTTAGCCGATTCTCTAAGGGATGCTGGAGATTGATGACAGCTTATCTCACTTGGGAAAGATGCTGAGAATTGGCAGGTTTCCAACTAAAAATTTACTCCGATTGTGTAATTGGCGTTCAGCTCATTTCTTTCGCTGCGGCGGCTAATCAGAACAAGCATCATGGCCCCCGTGGCCGAATCCAGAACAGAGCTTAGCATAGTTAGCAATGGGAAAACCGGAGCCAGTATCAGCCAACCATCGCTTAGTCCCCGGCCATAGAGTGAACAGAGCAGGGTGAGTGCAGCTGCAAGTCCCCAATTGAGATTTGCGGGAAGTGAGAACGAAATCAGAAACGAGAAGATGAGAATCCATGCGACTTGAAAATATGTGATTTCCAGACTCGAATAGGATCGAATCACCATCAGCATACACATGGCGGAGAACATCGCGGTACCGGCGCGGGCAAACATCATATACAAGGGTGCGATGAGCGCGGCGTTATGCCGGGGAATATTGAGATTCTCCTTGAGGTGCCGCGTGAAATTTCCGTAGTTGAACAGGGGAGACCCTGAGATGAAGCAGCTGAGTAAGGCGCCACTCAGGCCAGCCATCATTCTCCATGAATGGCCGCGCCCTAGCATTGCACGCATAACAAGGGGATATACTACCCCAATCAGGAGGGCAGAAATTACGAAGGCAGTGCCAAGAAATGGCAGAAAACTTGTGAAAACCGCGATGTCTTTGGATTTTATGATCGTATTAGCCGTGAAAACAGCCACCATCACCGGCATCAATATCATAAGTCGTCTGTTGATTCTATAGAGTAGACGGTTAATAGAGTCAAAAAGATTGAAAGTGGGCTCCGCGATCACCTTGTCATAGTACATGTACCAACCCAAAATGAATGCCGGAACAAGCAGGGGGAGAAGAAACGAGGGATTCCCAACCAATACCCTAAAACCGTTCTGATTAAATATCTCGTGAAGTATTTTCTTCAGATCATAGATGATGATATCGGGCACAGTGCCTGGGATAACCGATAGACGGTCCAAATTGGCCACCCAGACAATAAGCGTCCCCAAAAGGGTTAGAAGGAGGGATGAAATAAGCGCGTAGTAAGCCGAAAGACGAAGAATCTGGGCGAGTTTCCTTGTTCGTCTGAGCTTTGTTACAGCAATTGGAAGTGCAAAGAAAACGAGCGGAAAAACCGTGTAGCGGCCGATGCGAAGACACATATCCACTGTGAATTGCAAGGCATTTACCAAGGGGTCGACTGGCCTTAAAAGGAAACCGGCACAGATACCAATAGAGATTCCCAAAAGGTATTGATATGGAGTTTTCATGTTTTAGTCCTTCAATCAGGGGTGTTCAGTATGGATGAACCGCCGAAAAGGCGGCGTTCCTCGGTATATTTGTACCAGCGACCCTTCAGTTTTGCAGGCTTGCTATTTCCGAGTTCTATTATCCTGGTGGCAAAACCCTCGGCATTCGGAGATCTACTTATGAAGGCGCAGGTCCATAAATCGGGTTTTACTTCTTGTATCAGCGAGGTGGAGAAACCTGTAAAGGCGGCATGGGCCAGTGAGTCGAGCGGATTCGGCACAGTGCCACTTTGATGGGGAAGAACCATTCCGAGAAAGCCATTGGAGTTCTCCAGCAGTGGGAGGAGCTCCCGGGTCAGAGCGATGCTTCCCTTAATGGACTGTTCCAGTACTGCCTCGATATCATTACTTCTAGCCTCTGCAAAGTTTCGAAAAGGAGGAGGAGCCTGGTGCAAAATCCAGCCGAAATCAATTCGCCCGTATCTGCGCAAGGCCTCTCTGACAACCGCCTTGGTGGAAAACCATGATGAACGGTTCCAGGTTAGAACGCACAGATTATCTTTGCTGGTTTTGTTTGCCCGCGTTGCCGCCCCCGCCACTGGCGCGATAACCTGCGAGCCTCTTACCAGTAATTTTTCTATCAGTTTTCGTCCAGTTAGTGTTTCGCTGCCGGAGACTAGCGACACTTCGTTCATGAGCGTAGTCTACTTCTCGCCAGGTGAAAGGTCAACGTCGGGAGTTCCAGGGACTTTCCCCTAGCGGCAGGCATCGAGAAGGGATGCCACCCGGTAGCCGGAATGTTCGTGCGCCCTGCGCCATTTTCGGACTATCCGACGTAGCTGGAAAGAGCCCATGTCTCCATCGGCCTCTGTGCTGAGAAGAACCGACCGGACGCAGAGTTCCCATCCTTCCTTGTTATACCAAAGTGTGTCTCCCCAGAGATTTATGCCGCAGCCTTTGCGAACGACGGGGTTGGAAATAAACTCCGACATGGCCGCAAGGGGGTGAGTGCTTCTGAAGCCATCAAATGCGAGGGCTGTTCTTAGAGCCTGCATAAGGGATGGATGCGCCTGAGCGAGTTGCAGTCGATTGAGAAATCTTTCCAGACCCCATTCATGCCAGATTTCTCCCCTTGTTTCAGAGATGGAATTCGCAAGATATTGTAAGGAGGCAAGCAGGCTCCAAAGAACAAGATAGATAGCTTCGTCGTAGAAGACTGGGATAAGGCGACGAAGCCGGCGCAGATGAAGGGGGCGCAGTATCTTGGCGGAACGTCTAAGGCGTTTATCCATAAGCCCGAAGCAAATACCACTCTCGTTTCCAAGTTTCCCTGATTTGGCCTTTTTTTGACCTATGAGTATTCCTGCGAGGTTTGCCAGAAGTTCTTCCGTGTTTTTGTCCAAAGCCGGAGTCCTTTTTTTGCGTATCTCTCCGGCGAGAGTTATGATTTTGTCCTGAGATAATAATTCCTGGAGTATGGCATGGATGGACTGAAGGCGAATTTCTTCCAGGGCCGCATCTGGATCTATGAGGCCCCCTCCACCCAGCTTCACTGCCAACCTATTCCAAGGCCTCTCATGGTTTTCCCGCTCCACCCGGAAATCCATAAAAACCTGTCGGCCGAAGCCGTCCAGCATGATATTCAATCCCTCGGACTTTATTCTCTTGACCGAGCGTAGATACCAGAGGTTCGAAAGATGTTCGTGCATCAATAGCCAGAAGTCGTCCGAGAGCTTGCTTACACTCAGGGCCTCTGCGAGTTGAAAGTTCTGCAGTCTGTCTTCGATGTTCATTTGAACCGAATAATTGATTTTCCCATTGGCGCTTGAATAGGAATTGTTAACTAAAACCAGGGAGCATTGATGCTCATTGGAATTGGTGAAGGCAAATAGGTTCTCATTGACTTCACTGCCGATGTGCAGGTTGTAGAGACGAAAGGAGGATGCGCCGGAGAACAGCGATCTTCGTGCCAGTAAAGGAAAAATTTCCCGCTCATGCCGAGATATTAAATGGCTATTCGGCCTTTCCTCCTTGTAAGCGCGGGTATATTCCATCCCGTATTTTTCCGAGAAGCCCTCAATTTGACCGTGTCCGAACATGGGAAGCCCGGGCAGGGTGGCAAGGAGAGTGCACACGGCAAAGTATCTGTCATCTCCGCCGAATTGTTTGATTGCAGTTTCCTCATCGGGGTTGTTCATGAAATTCACAAAGCGCTGGAGAATTCGCGGATCGAAGATGAGGTTTTCCTTTATTATATCTCGATATTCCTTGTTTTTCTGATCGCGCAGCATGTTCATGAAGGAGGAATTATATACGCGGTGTATCCCAAGTACGCGCACAAAGTATCCCTCCATCATCCAGAAGGCTTCTGCAAGAAGCAAGGTGCCTGGTGCCTCAATGGCGATTCTATCGACAACCTCTCTCCAGAATTCATTGGGCATTGCGGCTATGAAGTCGTGATCGGAGAGAGCATGCTCTGAGCGGGAGGGGATGGCTCCTCCGAAACCAGGAGCTGGATACCAAAGACGGCGAATATGTTTCCGAGCCAAAACCATGGCCGCATCAAAGCGGATTATGGGAAAATTCCGGGCAACGTGCAGTATGTCCTGAATCACCGCTTCACGCGCCTCGGGATTCAAAAAATCGATTTGAGCGGTATCGTTCCATGGTATTGTTGTGCCGTCGTTGCCGTGATAAATATAGCTAACCTGGCCGCTGTTGCTGTCGATTTTTCTGAATACCACCGCGGCGTCGCTTCTATCCCAGTAGTGGTCTTCCAGACGGATGTCTATATCGGGATCGTCAGAGAGGTTTTCGGAATCAAAACTGTAACCAGGGAAGGGACATTCGTTTAAACTTATCAAGCGATTTGGAAATTTTTTTACCCATTCCGAATCTATCCCGACATGGTTGGGGACCATATCACTCGATAGTCTAATTCCACGTATTTCCGCTCTATGCTTCAGGTTTTCCAAAGCGGACCACCCACCCAGCTCCTTGGCAATATCGTATCCATTTAGGGAATAGGCGGAGGCCTCGGCCTCTAGATTGCCCATCTTCTTCTTTATTTTCCGGCTTGCGTCGCTGCGCTGCCACAATCCGATAAGCCATAGTGCGTTGAAATTCCATGAGGCCAGAATATCAAGTTCTTCGTCGGGGATTTCACTTAGGGTTTGTATTGGCCGAGCATACTTTCTTGATAGCTGATTGAGCCAGACAAGGATGTTTTTAGCAACAAGAACTACCCTAGGCATCCACTTATCGTCGTTGCTAAACCGGGCCACTCCGTCTAGCTCGGTATATGTCGGGCGCTCATTGGGGCCTGGTCCTCCAAAGCGAGGGCGTTTCTCTTCCTCTATCATATCGAGCGCACCGATTAGGGCTGTCATCCAACCAGGTCGGATTGATTCCAGCAATTCCCCCCAGTGAATCAAAATGTAGTTCAGCTGATCTTTTACCGAAAACGGCGCGAACTGCACCGGCCTTTTTAAGGTGGCAAGCGGCGGCAGGGATTCTGGTTCTTGCGGCAGCGCGTCTGAGTCGGTCTCTTCGAGGGCGTTCCACAAGGCCGCGGGGGACTCCTTTTTGTTCGAATCGGGAGTGCTAAACGCATTGAAAAGGCCTCCAAAGGGGATGAAAGCCGGATTGCTTGCCGACATCGAGATTAGCGTCCAGTATCGCAGGAGTCTGTTTATTCCACCTGAAACATCGGGTTCGGATTTTCCCGGCGAAGAACCAGCAGTACCATCTGTGTGCAGAAAGTCCCGTGCAATACTTTCGAGCGCCTTATCGTATTTTCCGGGAGTAAGTTTTGCGACAACGGCACTCAGGGCCGTTTTTTCATAGGGCACAGGTCCCCTGGCGTAATATTCCAAGAGGAGGCGCCAAGCGCTCAGTATATAGGCCGCTCCAAAAATATCGGAGGCCGAGGGTGCCAAGCCTGTGCCGATTCTCATATAGAGGGCTGCTAGCTTCCGGGCCTGTCGCCGCGATTCAATTTGAAGATATCCATGTGAATCATAGCGAGTAATCGGCAACCCCAAAAGTTCCTTTGAATCCCGGCTAACTGGTATTGAGGGTATCATCGGTTTTTTGTTCATTTTGAACCTTCAATCCTGCACAGGTTTTGCATTCCCGCGCGGATATAGCATTCTCTCTGCATCCAAGGAAGTATACTAGTTCCGCATGAACGTCATTCATCTTTAGACTTCTCTTCAATCTGCTGAATTCGGTCTCGAATTTTGGCGGCTTGTTCGTAGTCTTCAGCCTCCACCCGTCTGCCTAGCTCTGCCTGCAAGCGAGTAATCTGCGAAGCAAAGGACAAATCCGATCCTGCTGAGCTCACCCCAATGGAGTCTGTATCCGAGATTGCATCATCCAAATAAACAGGAATGCCCGAGCGGATGGCTATCGCCAGGGCATCTGGAGTTTTCAAATCCAGGGCAAATTCTTTCTCAGCACCGACAAGGTTTACTATCGATCGATAAACCCCTTTCTTGTTACCGCGATGTATCTCCACCGATTTGGGCGATATCGATGCCAATCGGCAAATTTCGACAATAAATTCGGGGAATCTCGGAGGGTGCTCTCTAACATTCGCCAAAGAGGTAAGTAAAATTTGGGCTTCGGAGGGTTCTAAATAAATCGGGACACATCGCGCGGACAAAGGAAGGCGAAGGAGTGCCGCCATTCCGTTCTTTGTCCGCCCAATAGTCCAGATTTCCGCTTCAGTAAACATCACATTACCCTATGCCCCGGGTTGCTTCTGATGAATGAAATTTACAACCCCGGAAAGGCCAGGGTAGCAAAATAGTCCTTCAAATTTTCCCTTCTCCGAATCTCCCGAACCTTGCCGTCCTGGTCGAGCAGCAGCTCAGCCGGACGCAACTTACCATTATAGTTAAAACCCATCGCTCGTCCATGAGCTCCGGCATCATGAATCACCAAAATGTCTCCCCGTTCAATTTCAGGGAGTGCTCTGTCGATAGCGAACTTATCATTGTTCTCGCAAAGGCTTCCAACTACATCATAAATTCTGTTTACCCCCTTTTTGCCCAAAACCGTAATGTGATGATAGGCCCCGTAAATGCCTGGCCGCATTAAATCCGCCATGCTGGCATCAATCCCTATATATTCCTTGTAGATATGCTTCTCGTGAATCGCATGGGTGACCAGACATCCATAAGGACCGGTTACAACCCTGCCACATTCAAAAAGGACGATCGGTGGTTTTAGAGCCTTATTGACAACATACTTTGTGTAGAGCTCTTTAATACCATTCGAAAATGCCTCTAAATCAACCGCCTTGTCCTCGGGGTGATACGGAATTCCAATTCCACCGCCAAAATTGATGAAATCGATAGTAATCCCGGATTTTTCTGAAACTTCAAAGAGCAGGTTTAACAACAAATCCGCTGTTTCCAGGAAGTATCCCACGTTGAGCTCGTTAGAAGCCACCATAGTATGAATTCCGAAGCGTTTTGTACCCCTCTTTTGCGCCATACGATAGGCCTCAATCATCTGTTCCCTTGTAAGCCCGTACTTCGCCTCCTCGGGCTTCCCGATAAATGCGTTACCATCCTTCGCCGGCCCCGGATTGTACCGAAACGAAAGTGTACTTGGCATCCCGATATTCTCCAAATCTCGCAGGTGTGTGATATCATCCAAATTGATAATACCTCCCAACCCCTTCGCCTTCCTGAATTCCGCAAGTGGAGTGTTGTTAGACGAGAAAAATAGTTTGTCACCCACAATTCCCACCGCTTCCGAAAGTACCATCTCGGCCATGGACGAACAGTCAGTTCCCATTCCCTCCTCGCTCAAAATCTTTAGAATATAGGGATTGGGACAGGCCTTAACCGCAAAATGATTTCTGAAACCACGGGGCGCCCAGTGGAAGGCCCTTGTAAAACGTCTAGCCGCCCTGCGAAGTGCCTTCTCGTCATAGATATAAAATGGCGTGGGAATTCTTTGAGCCACATCTCTTAAAAGTCTCTCATCGAACAAAAGCGCTTTATCACTCATAATTTTTCTCCAAGGGTTCAAGGGATATATCTGATTTACAGCTCATGTATTCTCTCTTCGAATAGTAGACCTTTTCAAAAATGGAAAGGCATGGTAGTCGAGAGCACCTCCAACAAGGACCGTTCGTTTTCTCCTCAGAACTTCCCTCCTCTTCTATCCAAGTATTATAATCATAGAATGCTAGCAATTCCAGCGATCGATTTGTTAAACGGCCAATGTGTGCGTCTAAGACAGGGCGCATACAGCAGCGTGAAGGTGTATAGTGAAAGGCCCGATGAAATAGCCGCGAAATACGCGGCGGCTGGAGCCAGACGCCTGCACATAGTCGATTTGGATGCGGCCCGCGGCAGTGGCGATAATCAGGGGGCAATAGGGAGAATTAGAAGAACCTTCCCGGGAATCATCGGCCTTGGCGGCGGCATCCGCAGCCTCGAAATTGCCATGCGGGTATTGGAAACAGGGGTAGACCTGCTCGTTGTCGGCACCGTCCTGATAAGGGCCCCCAGTCTGATCTCGAAATGGATTGAAGCCCTGGGCCCCGTATTTATCGCCGGACTAGATGCCGATGGAGGAATTGTAAAAATTTCCGGTTGGCAGGAAAGCTCTGGCATTCGCACTACCGAGTTGGCCCCGCGTATTGGAAGTCTCGGTTTGAAGGAAATAATCTACACAGACATATCCAGGGACGGCACGCTTAGAGGGCCGAACATTCAGGAGAGCATCGCGATTGTCGAAAAATCCGGCCTGCCCCTGATTATATCTGGAGGGATAGGCGAGTTGCCCCACCTGCAGGCTATAGTCGACACTGCACCTCCCGGCATTTCCGGAGTCATACTCGGCAAGGCTCTCTATGAGGGGAAATTCCTGCTTGAAGACGCAATCAGGCTTATGGGGAACCAGCAATGAACTTGACTGAACGCGATCCCTCCTGGCCGCTACTGGTCCGTATCGAAGGACAGAAGCAGACAGCGGCACTCATGAACAGCAAGGCCTATCAGAAAAGCCTCGAAACCAATTATCCCTGGATAGTCCACCCCGAGACAAAACGAGTACTCCCCTGGCCCGGAGAACCCGAAATAATCACATTGAGCCGTTCCCACGGATTCTATGAGCTTGGTCTGCCAGAAGGTGCAGATATCTGCCCCTATGGCGAGAGCAGACCCGGGGACATTAACTTCAACGGAGCAGTACCTGATAATCCAGATTCAGATTTACCCGCACCGCTTCTGGAACGGAGTCAAGAAAGCTCGCTGATTGCCCATGGTGCCAAAAAGAGCAGTTCCCTGAACTGGCTCGCCGAACTCATTGCCGAACGCCGCAAAAAATTGCCTGAAGGATCTTATACCACCCATCTTTTCTCCAGAGGTCCAGAAAAGATCCGTAAAAAAGTCGGCGAAGAAGCCGTCGAAGTACTGCTTGCTCGCACTCCTGTGCAACTGGCGGGCGAGATTTCCGATTTGATATATCACCTATGCGTTTTACTTGAGGTTTCCGGCCTTGGCTGGCAGCAGGTAGAGGAAGAGCTCGAAAGGAGGCATAAATAGAAAAAGCTACCGAGGCAGGGTTCTGACGAAGGTCTCCGCATCTCCGTTAATCTCGAAATTCATCTTCTTCAATTCCCCCTCTGCATCTCGCCATGAAAGTTCAATAAAAGGCGGCTTCCGAAAAAGTTTCAGCAGACCACCAGCATCGGGTCTCACCCGGAAAACTTCAATCCTTTCGACTGGAATCTCGATAATTTCATCTTTGGTACGGCTCCGTTGCCCAATCGAAAAAAGCTTCATCAGCCAGTTATCCGATTTGAAGGTTTGAAAATACAGCGCCTTTGAAGTTGTGTAAAAGAGTCCCCATAGGGGTTGCAGGCCATCCTCCCTAATCACCTGCCCCAGAACCTTTCCAAGTATCGGCAAGCCCAAATCCTCTTCCCGAGACTTCCAGAATTTATCCGGATCAACTTCATCGCGCCTATTGAAAAACATACCTTTCAGGCTGAACCCCTATATGAACTAGCAGTATAATACCTCTTGCGCCCTGGCTACAATGCGGTTCGAATTTCCGTAGGCCCCCAATATCCAGGATCAGGGAATTCGCATAGGTAGGTTGGCAAAGAATTCGTCCATGCCCTTCACCACAACTACCATACATAGGTAGAATATCCCCGTATGAATACAAACGCAGTGTCTCTGTGGATAACAGGACTAGGTATCTGGCCACTAATAGTTGTACTGCTTCCCAACCTGATGTTCCGTCGTTTTGGTCAAGGCGCGGGTGAAAAACGCAAGGCATCACTGTACCAGGCCATAGCGATTTTTTTGATTACAACGCTGGCGGCACTCATAGTAGAACTCGAGCTCACAGATATCTATTTCTATGCGGGGCTTGCTGTAATCCTTCTTGCACTCGTCATATTTCGCAGAAGGATTTTCCCCTATCGGTTGAAATGCGCTGGCTGTGAGAGGATGCTCGATATCAAAACTCTTTATTTCATAGACAGCAATTTATGTGCCGACTGTCGCGTAAAAAACAATGAGGGAATGTAGGCGCGTATATACTTCCTTCCCGGGCAAACTAGCGGCTTCTGATGTGACTTTCTTTGTCTACTTCCCTGCAGGCCAGGAATAGATTTTCGAAAAGCCTTGGTATCTGAGCCTTGGGCAGGGAAGAAAATGCCACTCTCACAAGGCGACCGAGAGCTATTACGCCAGTATCGTAATCCGCTAACAGTCTTTGACGAACGGCTTCCGCATCTCCGCTTGAGACTTCTACACACATGAAGTAGCCAGAGTTGAACGGGAGGGCATTGAACTGTTCCTGGTATTCTGGATGCCTTGCGAGCTCTTCCACAACAGCGGTATAACGACTTTTTAGGACATTGTATACTCGGTTTTTTTCAGCCTTGTATGATGGATGATTATAAGCGGTTAGCAGCAGGCTTTGGGAGAGGTGGGAGTCGTTTGATATGCTTCCTCTCACTCTGCCGGCTGCCTTGTCTTCCAATACTGCCAGCGCTCTGGAGTTCAGGCCCTTGCCCGCGAAGGTGATGAATCCGACGCGGAATCCCCATACATAATCTTCCTTGGTAGCGCCGTCAACCTTGCACGCCACAACGTTTTCATGAATGGATGAAAGGCGGGCAAAGAGGGATTCACCATCTATGCCGGATTGGTAGACAAGGCCAAAATAGGCGTCGTCGCTTATTGCCAGGATGCTTTTCCCGATTTCCGCGGCGCGTCTGACAATATCGACAAGCGCGTCACTCTCTTCGAAGGTTGGAGTGTAGCCAGTAGGATTATTCGGGAAATTCAGGAGGAGGATTTTTTTCTCACCTTCCGACATTATGGCATCCTGGAGGCCGGCCAGATTCAATTTGGCATTTGGCCCTCTGTTCTTGAAGGTTTCAAAGGTTTTGAGCTTTGCTCCATAGGCCTCCGAGAATATCAAGCGGTAGTTTCCCCAGTAATGATGAGGAAGTATTATTTCGTCGCCTTCGTTTACGAAAAGATAGCCTGCTACCGCAAGGCCATGGGTAATGGCGTTGGTTACCACGGGGCGTGAGAGGGGTGTGCTGCCGAGTCTGGGATTTTTCTCCCGGAGAAGCTTAGCCCAATGATCGCGCAGAGTCGCTTTGCCAAAGCTCGGAGCATAACTAAAGGCCTCGGAGGGATGAATTTTTAGCAAATCGCTTATTGGAGACAGGCAAAGAGGATTGCCATCGTCTTCTTTGCCTTCACCAATCGAAGCGTTAATGGCCTTGTTTTTTGCGTCTAAACCCTGTGCGACGATTCCCTTTCGGGGGAAGAAAATGCATCGGCCCTTCTCGGAGAGCAGTTTAAAAGCGCTAGCGCCATCAACTCTAAGTTGGTCATTTAACTCGGCAGCTTGCGGATTCATAGTGTTCACCTCGTTTTGAAAGTCAGTATACAGAAGCTTGGCTTTTTGGGAAGAGAGTGTTGCTTGTTCGCAAGAGTTGTTTGGCTAAACCTTTCTCGACACCACGCCAAAGGTCAATTAAAATAGCTAGAAATATGAAAACTCTCAAAGCATATATCTACAGTGCCGTAATTTTCTTGACGAATTATTTTTTTAGGCTCCCAATTGCTATTCTGATGTTTTCCAAAATTAAGGTACGCTACAGGAATTCCAGGATAGTTCATTCCACACGAGGCCCCTTTATTTTTCTGCCAAATCACACTAATCAATGGGATCCCTTTCTAGTCAGCATTGTGTCGTGGAAGCCGGTGCGTTGGGTGGCTTCTGATGGACTTTTCAGGGATACCGCGAAACTGCTGCTTCTTGCTATCGGAGTGATTCCCAAAATAAAGGGACAGTCGGATATGATTACGATTAAAGAACTTCAAAGGGCAATTTCCCTGGGTTTCCCGGTGGGAATTTTCCCGGAGGGTGAACAGAATTGGGATGGAACAACATCTGAATTGATTCCGGCCACGGCCAAGTTAGTACGCTTACTGAAAATTCCGGTAATTGTGTCAATCTGCAGAGGTGCATATCTGTCCAAGCCGCGATGGGCCTGGAAAACAAGGCGAACCCGAGTGGAAATTCATTATAAGCGAATTATCGATGCCTATGAAATCGAGAAAATGAAGTTGGTTGAAATTGAACGACGCATCAAAGAGGCATTTAGGCATGATGAATACGAGTGGCAAAGGAGGAAAATGGCCCCTATTTTAAGTGAATCAAGGGCTGAGCATCTGGAACTTGTGCACTTTCTCTGCCCCAGCTGCGAGAGAATTGGATATCTGCGCTCCAGAGGCAATGTTTTGTGCTGCACCTGCGGTTATCAAGTTGTGGTGGATAGATTTGGCTTTTTTTCTTTCCCTGAGGGGGGTCCCAATTTTGAATCGCCTCATGAATGGGTGATTTGGCAGAATCGGGTTTTGCTCGAGAGAATCGAAGAAGCCTTGGATGGTGACGAGCCTGATCCGGTTTTGCTGAGCGATGCCAGGATTGCCCTGATGAAATCCGAAAGGGCGAAGCCCATGACGCATGTTTTGACTGGAGAGGCAAGACTGTTCCGCAACCGTATTGAAGTTGTCGGTTCGGGGAGCGGTTTTTTCAGTTTTCCATTACGAGAGATTTCGGCAATAAACATCTTCAAGCAGCAGAAGTTTGAATTCCGCTACAGGAGGGCGCAGTATCGCCTGCAGCCGCCAAATCGCAGCATATCGGGATACAAATGGGAAAAGGCCTGTAAGGGGCTTCAATCACTTTCGGTTGAACGTGGCAAGTGGTAGTACGATCTGATGAAAAACCTGCTCTAGCCTTCAATCCCAATCAGGCATTTTACAAATGGGAAAGAACAATGCTCCACCAGGGAACCCCGGCATCACCCCGATCCAACCCGTAGAACCAAGACGGGCCGGAGAGACCGGTGCAAACGTCAATCAATTGGTAGAGTAAGAGAATCCTATGGAGATACCATGAGAATAAAAGTTGGAAAAATTTCCCCTTAGCACAGCAGCGTATTCCAGGTAAAAGTAAAGCGCCTCTCCCCTTACTCCAAATATGGGGTAGGCTCCGTTAGGCATAACCCAAGTTGGAAATGCCAGGTTGCCCTTGACTCCGGCGAATCCGGTTATACCGAATCCCCCTGAGGGGTAGTATTTAGCAAAGGCGCGTACCTGTAGGGAGAAGTGAAAAGCCCCGAGGGGACTTATAGACAATGTCGCGCTCGCTGCAGCTTAACCGCTTAGACTGAATGCCTGGCTAGACCCGAATCCATAGCCAAACCCGCTATATATGAGTACTCCAGCTGTCATGTTCTTATAAACCAATATCTCTTCCAAGTCGAGGGATCTTTGAAAGTTGAAGGCATTTGTCTCTTCTCTAGCAACTTTGATGGGAGTTTCTAAAATGGAGATGTGATATCCGACACCGCCTTGGTATTCAAGTCCCCCGGCCATGGCAAAACCTGTGGCACACAGAAGAAGCCCCCCAAATAGCAGAATTCTCTTTTTCATATTACCTCTTTGTAGTATCGTAAAAGAATAACACGCTCAACGTGAAGTACCTATGTTATTGTGTTTTTTGTGCGCAGAAACGAGGCTTTTGCTTATTTCATATCATAGAATCATGTTTAGTGATCAGAATGAAAATATTTGATTGGCTCATCCTGCTAGTTTCCATTACGGTTTTCATTGGTTCGGTTTTCTGGGCCGCAGCGGGCAGGGAGGGGGAATTAAGAGTTGAAATTGAAGCTTTCGATGAGCATTTTGTTTTACCGCTTACACAGGATGGCAGTCTTATCCTGGATGGACCAGTTGGCGAAACCCGTGTTGAGGTAGAAGATGGTGCTGTTTTTATCGAGGATTCGGATTGCCGAGACAAGTTGTGTGTTGCAATGGGGCAAATTTCTAGCCCCTCTGCCTGGGTGGCATGTCTCCCAAACAGGGTTTTTGTTCGGCTGGCTGCTGTAGTTCCAGGGGATGATCAGTCTTCGGGGGTGGATTCTGTCTCGTTTTAGCAGGCATGAACGGATGGAAGTTTGCGCTTTTTTTGGCGCGCTTTGTCTTTTTTTATCGGCAGTGGAGTATTTAATCCCCAAACCACTGCCCTTTTTTAGGCTCGGATTGGCAAACCTGCCAATCCTTCTAGGCCTGCGTTTTCTCAAACCCGCAGATTTGATTTTGGTGATCCTTTTAAAGATTTTCGGACAGGCGTTGCTGAACGGCACGCTGGCCTCCTATGTGTTTCTGCTTTCCGCCGCGGGAACACTGGCTTCGGTTGTAACTATGTCCGGAGTTCACCGCTTTGGCGGACGACATGTTTGTTTGATCGGCGTATCGCTTGCGGGCGCGCTAGCCAGTTCCTCAATCCAGGTGATATTGGCCATTGCTTTCATTTTCGGCGAGGCAGCACGGGTTATCGCGCCGCTTTCAATTGGATCGGGTACTGCGGCAGGCCTGCTTGTCGGCATATTTGCCGAACGTTTTGTACTAAAATCCACCTGGCTGCGCCAACTCGAGCGCCGTTATGCAACACTGGATCAGAAGTCCGGGACGAAAACGAGATGAGGAAATTAAGCTGAAAGCGGTTGAGCGACTTCATGGAGGCCCGCCGCATAGGCTAAAATCCTTCGACAGGATAGGGAGATATGTTGGGCCTGCTGCCAGATTTACGGCCGGTATGGCGATGCTGCCGCCCTTTTTGCTGATTAAGCGGGTTTTGCTAAAGGCTATCCTGACGGTGGTATTTGCTGTTTTGGCGCTGCTTTCAGGGAAAAGACTGCGATGGGGATATTTCCTTATCTTGCTTGTTTCGGTCTCATTTTTCCAATTGTTCTTCCCCTGGGGGCGAGTGATTTTTGAAGTTGGCCCACTTGTTGTTACAGTCGGCGCCCTGGAGAGTGGTTTGATTAGGAGCCTGACCCTTGTGGGAATGGTTTTTCTGTCTGTTGCGGCGGTGCGTCCGGAATTAAAATTGCCGGGAGCCATGGGCGGGCTTTTGAGTCGTACTTTTTATTACTTCGAGTTGCTTTTTGAAGGACGGAGGAGACTAAGCAGGAAGAATTTCTTTGCGACTCTCGATGAGTTGCTTAAGGAACGCTTTGATTTGGACAGGGAGCTTGTAACGATGGCAAAACGGGAAGGAGGCAAGATGAAGGGCTGGTTTTTGGCACTCCTTGCCACCCTGATTCCCTGGTCCCTTTTTTTCTGGGCAGGCGCTCAGACTTGAGCGAGACCCTTGGCAAAGAGCCTAGTCCAGATATCCTTCCTCGTCTACGTATCGCCTGGCGATTGCGAGATCATCGGGGTCAATTCTCTGAGAATACTTATCGAGAAAATTCTTGTCGAATTTGGCACCGTACCATAGCAAGGTCCAGGCAGAACCATTTTTGTGTGGCCCGAGAGCTTTGAACCTGTCGTAGACCTTGATGTATGCATCTATAATCAGAGCTCGTTCGGCCTGGGTGTAGGTGTTTTCGATGCCGAGCCGGTTGTATATGGCTACAATCTCGTCGGGGAAGATGAGATCGGGGTCTTCAGAGCGCATATTGTTATGCACATAGAGATCGGGCCAAAGAAAATAACTGCCCCAGTAGATGCCGGTTATCAGGGAAAATGACTGACCCATTAGAACGACATGCTTATCAACGACATATCTGCGGTTTTGGGTTTCCTGGCTGGTAGATAAGGGTTCGGAGTCAACCGGGGTCGTGAAATCTGTGTAGATAAAGGCAGTGGACTGTTCCCTCGAAAATGATACCAGCAGAAAAAGGATTGCAAGCAGAAGCATCAACGTACCCAGTGAGATTGCCAGGTTGCGAAGAATGGTTCGTGAAGTTCCCACATCATCATTATCGGCCTAGTATTTATAAATTGAAGCACGGCAAAATTAATGGATGACTCTTCCCGGAAACAAGCGAATCTGGGATGGGGAGCTGAGACAGTTATGCGTCTGCTGTAAGTTTTTATCGATTATTCAGCCGGAGAGTAAACCTAGCCAATCCACCACGGCCTCGGCGATTAGGTTCTTGTCGGCGCCTTGGGGGAGATCGTGCCCGCAATTGCTTACTATCAGTGTGCGATCGAGTCCGGCCGGAAGCCTCTCTTCGAGAAGCTTCAGCACGGTGATAGGAACTGACTTATCCTCTTTGGATGCCACGACCATCACCGGCGCATGAATCTTTTTGAAACGGCGACGGATTTCTCCCCGCAGTTTATACAGCTGGGCCGCGCTACGAATATCCCGACGAATCCAGTATCGCCGGCCAAATTCCAAAACCTGTGGATCGAGTTCGGGATTGGGTTTCCATCCTGTTTTTAACTCGGGAAGCATTGGAGCGATTAGGGATAGCATGGGCATCAGCCCCCAGGTTTTCTGACTGATTTTGACTGCCGGCGCAAGCAATACCAGTTTTTTCGGCATTACATGAGCGGCCAATTCCAGGGCTAAAAGGCCGCCCATGGAGTATCCAAGTATGGAAACTCGGTCGTAGCGAGAACGCAAATCCAACCAGGCGTCGTAACTTCGCCTAAACCAATCGTGCCGAGAGGTGGTTGACAGGTCGCTCAAATCCGTCCCTGCCCCAGGCAGTCTGGGAACCGCTACGGTGAAACCCGCGGCGCCCAGGCGTTCGGCTATAAACCTTAAATCCCTTGGGGATCCTGTATATCCATGAAGCGCCAGCACCGCCTCGGATCCTTCTCGGGAGGGATGAATTTCATAAGGCAGGGCAATTGGCAAGGTAGCTACGAAATTCGGTTTTCTATTGATTTTCATAGTCACATATTCTGCTATACCGGAAAATCTTTAGATCAGGCAGATAAGGCGCCTGAGGCTGTAGTGGTGATTGCATTGCTTCTGCCATTATTTGCGTCTCACCAATGTAAGTTTCCATTTATCAATGGATTCCACATCCCCTAGTTCTCTCAAAAAGCGTCTGGCATCAAGCGGGTATCCGGCACAGGGGCGAATTCCGGGGATTCTCTTCTCCCACCACTTATTGAATAGTAGCATTGCCAATTCCCTAACATACTTGGATATCATCGAGGCAAGTGCGGTTTCCAATCTGGTTGATTCGGATTGAACCAGGAAATCGATTGAAACATTTCCAATCTGATAGCTGGAGCACTTTGCCCCCTCCGAGAGAATTTCAAGTTTCCCGTTTGGGAAAATATTTTCCAGCCATGATCCATAATAGCGTCTACCTCCCTGCCTGTCGACTGTTATATGAGTATTGGTACTGTTATTTTCCAGAACACTTATAAGCAGAGGGGTGATTATGCTTTGCACGACCGAGCCCTTACCCCCATACTTTTCCAGTCTGCGATTGAATTCCCTGGCGCTGATGAAGCGAAGTTTCGGACATTTCATTTTAAGCGAGGAATCTTTCATTGCCGCGCCAATTGCAGAGCTAAATTTATGGTGGGCAGATTGACTTATTGGAATTGATGGATCGAAAAAGCCAGCAAACCATGGTGTTTCAGCGAGTGTTTTGAGGTCGGCAGCCGGGCAGAGGGATCGAAGAAGGTGAAAAAAAGAGAGAGGGATGGGAATACCAACTGCGTCAAGAAAGGCCAGAACTCCCGTCTCAAGTTTTTTCAAGCCTTCCGACTGGGTGAAAACAGACTTGCTATCTGCTATTTGCAGACGATTGGAACCGTCCACTGTTTTACGGATAACCCCGGCAAGCATTTCATAGAGTCCTGCGGGCCTGGGGCCAGAGTATTCAAAATGGGTGAGGCAGGTGCAGAAGGGCCCGAGTCTGGGACCGAGGGCAGCTTCATCCAAACCCACATATATCATTCTCGATCAGCCTCGAAATAGGCGGTGGCCTCTCGGCGGAAGGAAAACATGAATTTCCGGGGAATTGAAGACCGCGCCGCTCCCCGTCGAGAGTGGAGTGGAAACTCCAAGTCGGGATTGAAGACTTTTAGAATCCAGGCGCATCTGCGCTTTTCTATCCGAGAAATTGAACAGTGCCATCCACCCCTGGTTGTTCCGGACAACCAAGAGATCGTCTATTTCGTCGTCTGCCTTCGGCATCAAACTGAGTCTGCCCTTTCGGCATTTGGAAAATCTGATCAAAAATTCCTGGATTGAACCTCGTGTTTCCTTATCTATTTCCCTGGGATCTCCCGAAAAACACACAAGTCCGCAGGAGAGAGCGATTGCAGTAATCAATGTACTTGATGCCGCGTCTCGTGTATTGAATAGACTGACAGGCAGCAATCCCGCTGTGTTTATCCAGGAAGATTCATTCCAGGCCGACCGGTGGAGCAGGGTCGATGCAACAGTCATTTTTGCGCTTTGCTTTTTTACGAATATCTGTCTATGGATTTCCCCAAGCGATCGCGCCATTACCTGCGCATCCCAAATTCCATGAGTGGCGAGCAATGGAAGGTCGGCGGCAACTAGGAGCCCTCTATCTCCCACGGCATCACGTATTGCCATGGCGCCGTCGTTTAGAAGCTCGCCGGCACTATAATTTTCTTTCTGTCGCAGTCCGGGTGCAAGACTGTCGCCGAGCCGCTCAAGATAGAATGCGTGAAAGCCCCATTGCTCGCGCATCAATGAAAACATGCGCCGAATATGGTCAAGCACCTTTGGGTTGCTAAGGTCCAGGACGTAGCAATTATCTCGATCGGTTTCATACCTCTTCACGGTGATTGGTATCCCGTTATCGCCGCTAACAAACCAGCTCCGTTTTTTCGCGGCAAGAGAGGATTTTCTGGATGCCAGAAACGGAGCAAGACGCAAACCCGGGGTAATGTTTTGCTCCATAATTGTACGAACGAATGTATTCATGAGATCTGGGTTTTTTGGAGTGATCCAATCGCCCATTTGCGATGCGTATTGCGGGCCAAGAGCGAACCAGTTAACCCTGATTTTGCTGCTGCGAAGAGCTCCCAGTATTTCCAAAAGGTCTTTTTGTGTTTTCGATTTACCTGAGTCACACCAACCAAGTCTTCCTCCCCTGGGGAACACCCTTGACGCCTTCCAATTTTGCACCCATCCTGAAATCAGCCTTTCCAGCGGCCCGCGGCTGAGCATCACCGAGGGAAGATTCAGTGTTTCTCGTATTTTCAAACGGCGATTAATTTCCCACCTGATGGACAGGATGTGGTTTAGAGGCCTGCATTCAAACATAATCGGGTAATCTACCTGATGAATCTGTTTGAGGAACAAACCATCCACATCGGCAGAATCGGATATCCACATGGCCCAGGCACCCTCGTGCCGAGTGCTTCCTGATAGGGTTCCAGGCATTGATTTGGTTTTTCCGGGTTTGAGCTCATTTGAATAAGATTCAGACCAAACCGTCAAATCTCTGACAAGACGTGAGGCTTTGAAGCGAACAATCAGGCTTATGCTGCGGATAAACAATTCCGATTTTGCGTTAACAATCGCCTCGATATGTGTATCCCCCCAAAGGGCTCTTAAATGAACAGATTTAAGTTCGAATGACTGCTCCTTGGGTTTCCTTCCGAATGAAGCTTTGGCTTTCGCATTTTGAATAGGCTTTATCCCATACCTTAGTACCGCCGAAGCGCTAGATGGTAGGATTTTAATCATCAAGTCTCCTGAAGTTTTATAGAAGCATACTCCGATGCACAAATAGTCACCAGTGGGAATTCGGTTAAGAATTAATTGCTGATTAATGTATCCCATTACCGATAAGCTAGATACAATGGATAAGCATGAACGTTAAACGCATTGTTGGTCTTGCGATAGCTTCTCTTGTGTTCGCTGCCGCGCTTCAGGGACAGGAGTGGAAGGAGGATGCGAAGCGCGCGGATGACTATGCGGAGGCAGGCGATTACAACGCCGCATGGGTGTTCTACAAGCGGGCGTTAGCCAAGGATTGTGATGATGGTTTAACCATATACAGAGCGGCTGAAGCCCTAGGCCACCAAACTCTGGGTGAGGATGCTGATTTTGCAAAGGAGCTGTATGCCGTGGCGAGCTACTATCTTGCCGAGCAGAACCCCGAGAGTCCGCTCTTGGCCACCGCCAATTCCTACATTGAAGATGGTGTTAAGCGACGGGAAATAGGGCAAACCTACGCAGAATTAGGGGCCAGCTTGCCAAAAACCTATGATCTGGCTAGCACTAGATTCGACACTGTGCAAATTTTTATTGTCTCCAGTTTCGAGGAGACAATGCAGTTGCTTGCAAACCTTGTATCTAAGGGACCGAGGGTAACCCTGGCCTGGACACGATCCAGGATGCCAGGTTTATTGCTTTCGATGCTCGTCGCGAGTCTGCTTACGGGAATCATACTCCCAACCGTAATGGCTATAACGGTTGGGAGGGAGGGACGAAAAAGTTATGTAAGCGCATATGCCCTTTTGATACATTGGGGATTTTTGGGCATACATAGATTTTATCTTGGACGCTATGCAAGTGGTTTGTTATGGCTTCTTACCGGAGGAATATTTGGGCTAGGGGTTTTTCTTGACCTTTTCTTAACGGGCGCCCTTGTCCGTTTCTGGAACGAGGATAATCGATCCGGGCGTTCGATGCGCCGAAGAGGTGGAAACATCGGGGGCAGCTTAGGTTACCGAGAAGCGGATATGAGAAGCAGAATGCCCGAGTCTCGGACCTCCTTCAGTGCCCCAAGAATCTCTCGAAGACCGGAAAGAATGACTAACAAGGATTTCGTCGTCGATGGTTTACCCGATATTAGTCAAAGGGAGAATCCCAATCTAGGATCCGAGAAATTTAGCCAGGGAGGGGATTAGAGCCTCAGATTACCTCATAGTGCCCTTATATCGGTCTATGTCGAAGGTCATGAGCATGGCCCTCTGTTTCTTATCCAGATTTCCGGTGATTGCCTCTATCCCCCGAACTATTTCATTCTCCTGGTTGGCCGGAATTGTCGCAAGAAGCGTATTACTGTGATTCTTCTGTTTATTCATGAAGCCGATGAAGGTTGCAAAAAGAGGAATGTTTGAAACATACAGCCCCATACCTTACGACTCAAGAATCGTCGCACCCTTGATGCCAGTTGCGAGAAAGTATTCCAGGATGTGGTAAATCAACCATCCATGTAAAGAATCAGTTGTTTTTTTCTTATCCTGAGAAGGAGCCCAATTTTGAATCGCCTCATGGATGGGCGATTTGGCAAAATCCGGTTTTGCTGAGCGATGTCAAGATTGCCCTGATGAAATCCGAAAGGGCGAAGCCCATGACGCATGTGCTAACAGGCGAGGCAAGACTGCTTCGCAACTGTATTGAAGATGTCGGTTCGGAGGATGGGAAAGAGCAACGCTCATTCAGGAACCCCCGACATCACCCCAACTCAACGCGTGGAACTATGATGGGCCAAAAACCGGTGCAAACGCTAATCCCTATAGGTATCCAAAATGAATCCTATAGAGATATCGTGCGAATATGTTTTGGAAAAATCTCCCCTTAGCACAATGGCGTATTCCAGGTAAGCTACAGAGAAATATTGGGTCCTGATTCCAAATACGGGTGTAGTCCGATGATCTGCGAGTGACAGGTTGCCCTTAACTCCGGTGAATCCGGTTACGCTGAAATACTCTGGGTGGCTGTATCTGAAAAAGACTCGCCCATGTAAGGAACCGTAAAAATCCCTAAAGGGCTTTGTAGCTATTGCCATGCTATATGCTCCTTCAGCGCCCAGACTGAATGCCTCCTCAGTCCCGAATCCATAGCCAATTCCGCCAAAACAGAAAAATCCAAACGGCATGTTCTTAAAAAACCCTGTTTCTTTTTCTCCGCCTTCGACTTCTTCTACCGTTTCGAAGGGGGGCGCCAAAAACGAAGCAAAATATCCGAGACCGAAGTGGACTACAAGTCCATCGGCCATGGCAAAACTCGCGGAAACCAGAAGAAGCACTACAAATAGCAGAATTCTCTTTTTCATATCCCTCCTCGGAATAATTTAACAAAACAACATGCTCAGCGTTAAGTGCCCACAGTATTTCATTCTTTTACGCTCAAAAATGATGCTTTAACTTGTATTTATCATAAAATCACAGCGAATGATCAGAATGAAGATACTTGATTGACCCATTTTCTGTGGCTCGGGGGCTTGGGATCTGTCATAAACCTTGATGATGCGCGAAGAGGTGGAAACATCGAGGGCAGCTTAGGTTACCGAGAAGCGGATATGAGAAGCAGAATGCCCGAGTCTCGGACCTCCCTCAGTGCCCCAAGAATCTCTCGAAGACCGGAAAGAATGACTAACAAGGATTTCGTCGTCGATGGTTTACCCGATATTAGCCAAAGGGAGAATCCCAATCTAGGATCCGAGAAATTTAGCCAGGGAGGGGATTAGAGCCTCAGATTACCTTCATAGTGCCCTTATATCGGTCTATGTCGAAGGTCATGAGCATGGCTCCCTGTTTCTTATCCAGATTTCCGGTGATTGCCTCTATCCCCCGAACTATTTCATTCTCCCGGTTGGCCGGAATTGTCGCAAGAAGCGTATTACTGTGATTCTTCTGTTTATTCATGAAGCCGATGAAGGTTGCAAAAAGAGGAATGCTTGAAACATACTGCCCCATACCTGACGACTCAAGAATCGTCGCACCCTCGATGCCAGTTTCGAGAAAGTACTCCAGGATGTGGTAAATCAACTCATCCATGTAAAGAATCAAAATGAGAAGTTTCATCTTCTGCTTTTTTGTAGGCGTTTCCTGTTTTTCACCGGCATGCCGGAGAAAGGATTCTTGCATCGCTTCGACTGTAAGCGCTGCTAAAAGTTCCTTTTTGAGTGAGGTATTGCTGAGAGAACGGGAAATGGCTGCAAGAATCTGAACATGCTCCGAGGGGCGGTTTTCGGGACCGAGAATAACAAAGAAGAGGCGCACCCTCTTCCTGTCTAAGCTGTCAAATTCCACTCCCTTGGGAGCATGGGCTATGAAGACGACAAATCTATCCAAATTTTCGATTCGCGCATGCGGAATTGCGATTTCATTGCCGAATCCAGTGGAGCCCTGAGCCTCTCTCTCGCTTAATGCCCTGGCGACAATTTCCTCTCTGGCTGCGCCGACTTCTTCATTGTGGGCCGCCAGAGCAGCCAATGCCCTTATGGCTCCATCTTTGCTGCGGGCACTGAGTTTTACGGAACAGGATGTGGAATCAAAAATATCGGTCAAATTCACGGTTAAATATCCTCCTCGGAATTTTCCTCCATGTCCAGAGCCCTTGTGATGGCCAGTTTGGAGAGGGGGGGGCCGCTTAATTCATTGAAAAACACCGATAGAAGAATGATATTGATCATTATTGCAATGATGCTTTTTTGTTCAGAATCAAGCAGAGCAATAACTGGTGATGTTTGAATCATCAGTACCAGTCCTATGGCGATACCGGCCTGGGGAAGCATGCAGATGCCAAGATATTTTCTAACGTTAGCCTGCGATTTTGCCAGAATTGCACCACCCCAGACGCCTGAAATTTTGCCGAATGCCCTAGCCGCGATGAAAACCAAGCCATAAAGCAAAATGTCTTTTTCGGCGAAAATGCCTGGATCCAGCTTAGTGCCCGCTATGGAAAAGAAAAGCGCATAGATAGGGGGTGTTAGCGGTTCGAGATTGCGGAATATCCTGTGATTTCTTGGTGACAGATTGATTATTGTCATCCCCGCGGCTATATTGGACAGTAGCGCGGAGAGATGAAAAACCAGGGAAATCGCTGTAAGCAGAAAAATCCATCCAAGGGTGATAATAGTCAATTCGCCGCTGTGGCTTTTTCTATACGTCAATGCGTGAATAATCCATCCAACCACGGCACCTATTAGAATCGAAAGGAATACTTCCTTAAAGGCACCGAAAACAACTCCCGCGCTCCCAAGGCTGTGGCCAGCCGCCCCGGAGGCGCCCAGTGCCACTCCATTCCCGCCTAGCATTCCGGATACAACGGCAAAGATCACTCCGAAGATTATTACAGCGCCGGCGTCATCCAAAGCTACGATCCCATAGAGCCTGTCAACGAAGGGTCCATGTGCACGAAGTGACTGCACAACCGCAACGGTTGCCGCAGGTGCCGTGGCTGTGGCAATAGCTCCAAGCATTAGTGCAAAGGGCAGAGGTAATTGTAGAATCCATAGAGAAATAGTTACCACCAACAGTGTCAGGAGAATCTGGGAAGCTGTTAAAATAAGCACCTCGCTCCCCATACGTTTTAGCTTCGATATTAGAAACTCTCCGCCAATAGTCAGTGCGATCAGTCCTAATGCAACATCCGTAACAACCTTCAGCGATTTACCCATTTCATGGTGAATAATTCCCAAGGCGGAGTCGCCCAGAATAAAACCGGCAATTATGTACCCGGTTATTTCAGGCAGTCGAATAATCGCGGACAGCCTACCCAAAAAATAGCCAAGTATGAGCAATATGCCGGTGGAGAGAAGCGTATTATGCGGTAAGGCATCCCGCAATCCGATTAGGCGATCGAAGATTACTTCCATGAAGCGATTGTAACAGGAGAGAACGGGTATGAAGTAAGTCTACTCGGCATTGTTTTCATGGAGTTCTGAATCGTGTTTGTATGGGACTCGCGCGGAGGGGACAATTTTGGATGCGGGACCCGCGTGTTTGTCCTGATCGTCGAAGAAAATATGTGCGTTAAAAGCTTTCAGAACTTCCTTCTTCGTAAGGCCTCCAAGAAAATAGACCTCGTCCACGCTTACCCCCCAGCTCCGCAGCGTTAAAATTACCCGCTCATGAGTGGACCTATCGCGAGCCGTAATTAGTGCAATGCGAATGATGCCACCGTCTGCCAGTCCCTTTATTCTCGAAAGCGTTTTTAACACGCGTCCAAAGGGTCCCTCTGACAAAGGCTGTTTGGCAAAGGTTTTTTCGTGTTCGCGAAATGCCTCCAAACCCTGCTTCCTGTATATAACTTCCACCTCGTCGCTGAATAAAACGGCATCGCCATCGAAGGCAATTTTGATCTCATCATCATCGGGATTGAAATTCTCAGGGGGGGGATAAATCTGGGCGGCCGCAATAGAATTATCTGCGGCATCTTGCACATCCCGAGAATTCTTGGATAAGAAAAGATCAACATTGTAGGCGGGGAGGAAGGGTCCCAAAGATCGACCGCCTGAAAAGGCCGCGCGGGTAATCCCAAGTTCGTAATGATCGATTGAATTCATAACGCGCATGCCGGTTTGTGGATTATTCTGGCTCATAATCACAACTTCAACCAAATGCTCGCCGACTTTGTCATTCAGCTTTAGAAAGGCTTCCACTAGGGGGAAGACCGGTCCCGGTTCCAGTATGTTCGACTCGTTATCCTTCTGAAAATCGGCATAGACTTCAAGTCCCTCATCCTCGAAAATGCGGTTTTCACGTTCGAGGTCGAAGAGGGCGCGAGACGAGATCGCGATTACCAGAGCATCACCTATATCCGGGTTCACACGATAGCTCCCGGTTCATGTAGCAGCGCTAATCCATGCGTTTCACGTTTATCAGCAGATGACATCCACATAAATTATAGCACGAAGCGGATAAGCTTGGTCAGCCGGAAGAAACTGGTGAAAATGAACATAGGCGCCCACGCCAGGGGTCAACAAATTGAAGCTAGCGTTCATATTTGACTAATCCCAACTCTATCCATATATTTACCTAAATGGCGAGCATCCTTTCGGTCGAAAATCTAACAAAAAAATATAAAAATGTTCTCGCGGTTGACAATATTTCGTTTGAAATTGAAGAAGGCCTTTGCTTTGGCCTCCTAGGTCCCAATGGGGCGGGGAAAACCACCACTGTTGAGATGATGGAGGGAATATTGGTTCCAAGCTCTGGTAGAACCCTTTTCCGAGGCAAACCGATCGGATCACACTTCTACGAGAGGGTGGGAATCCAATTTCAAAGTACGGCATTGCAGGAATTCATTACGGTTGTGGAAACACTGAAAATGTTTTCTGCCCTCTATGAGATAAACCGCGATTTGGCGGAAATAGTGGAAATTTGTAATTTGCAGGACATCCTTAAGCAAGACAACCGCAAACTATCGGGCGGACAGCGACAGCGTCTGCTACTGGGGCTAGCCTTGGTGAACGACCCCGCCGTGGTTTTTTTGGACGAACCAACGACAGGGCTTGATCCCCAGGCCAGGCGGAATTTCTGGGCATTGGTAGAAAAAATAAAGGCCGAAGGCAAAACAATTCTGCTTACCACCCATTATATGGAGGAGGCCGAAATACTCTGTGACAAGGTGGCGATAATGGATCACGGGAGGATTATCGCTCTGGATATCCCGGCCAAGCTTTTAAATGAGAATTTTGATGGTGTTTTTGTAAGACTTCCCTGGAACGAGGAACTTGAATTGCCCAAAGGCCTTGGCGAAAGCGTGAACCGAAAAGACGACCATATCGAAATTCGCTCAAGGGACGTGGATGCCACTCTGCATAACTTGATTCGTAACGGAGTGCACCTAAACGACCTGTCTATTCACTCACCGAATTTGGAAGATCTTTTTTTGAAACTAACAGGTTCGTCGCTTAGATCGTAATCTGGCAATCCGATTTCGTAGTTCGATAGGAGACAAACATGCGAAGATTTCTAGCTCTTATGCACGCGCGAAACATGGAGTTTGTACGGGACAAGGGGAATCTGTTTTGGAACCTTCTCTTCCCGATATTTTTGGTTTTCGGCTTTTCATTCGCATTTTCCGGTGGCAATAAGGAGCTATTCAAAGTGGGAGTCTACGGCAGTCAGGGTTCCAGTCTCAGCTTCCTTGAAGAACCCTATGTGAAAACTGTCAATTACGAGAAATTGAATCTCGCCTTAAAAAAGGTTAGTCATCATCAGTTAGATATGGTGATAAATTTTGAGACGAATGAGTATTTCATCAACGAGAGTTCTACAAACGCCTCGGTAGCTGAAAGAATTTTTCTGGCAGGCGACGAGGCTGCCAATTTCGAGCACCGATCTCTTAGCGGAAGGCCCATACGCTATGTTGACTGGTTTGTGCCGGGTGCAATAGGCGCGAACATGATGTTCTCGTGCATCTTTGGCGCGGGGTGGATAATTGTTCGATATAGGAGGAACGGAGTACTGAAAAGACTGAAGGCCACGCCGATTCAGGCCTTCGAATTTGTTTCTGCGCAGATGACATCTCGGCTTTTCATAGTTCTCATTGTATCCGTCCTCGTGTATGCAGGTACCAATCTTTTCCTCAAATTCGTGATGGAAGGCTCCTATCTGAACCTGTTCTTTATAACAGTTCTTGCCACCATCTGTATGATTTCTCTGGGTTTGATATTCGCATCGCGCATAAGGAGTGAGGAGTTGGCTGGAGGTTTGATGAATATCATAATCTGGCCGATGATGGCGTTCTCGGGTATTTTTTTCTCGCTGGAAGGATCGCCTATTGCCCTGCAAAAGGTCTCCCGCATATTTCCTCTAACCCACTATATTGAGGCTGGCAGAGCAATAATGCTAGATGGAGCCAAACTCGCCGATATCAGTACAAACCTGATTACGCTAATTGGAATGAGTGTTCTGTTTCTTCTGGTATCCTCGCTGCTTTTCAAATGGGAATAGCGCTCCATTAGTCTCTTAGAGCTGGCCGCTTGTGACCGGCAGCCACCGGCAGTTAGGCATCTGGCCCTTGTCGAGCGTTCGACTTCGCATCGCTTCACAGGATGACATGGCAGAAAAAAGCCAGGGCAAAAACCCTGGCTTAGCTTTGCAAAGCAATGCGATTTCTAACTATTTGCAGGTGAGAATGAATCTCACTTCAAGTGGATCCCATCCTCGAATTGGCCCCCACGGCTAGATAATCGCAAGGCATTTATTCTTCATCATCGTCGGTTTCAATCAGATCGAAGGAAGGGAGGACCGAGGCAATAACGCCTCGGTCCGGGGAACAATTACAAAAAAGAACCGACCTAGTATACAGCGCGCTGTCTGCGCTAGCTGTATAGTATGAAAAGGAGCAAGTATTGTGCCAACCAACTTAATTTATTTGTACATAGAACATTAGACCCAAAAATCCCTGGTCGGAGAATAGCCTGTGATATGCAAAATGCATTTTTGCTTGCTTCTTTCCACAGAAGTAATTCCTTTATTGAAAGATAATTAACGAACTTGCCCGCACAAATACCTATGCAAAATGAATAATGACTATGATGAATACCAAATAGCACCACTTAATCGCCCTCTTGGTACTTCAGTTTTCCCCTAAATACAGGTCAGGGTACCGTCCAGTCCGGTACTTCCAAACCTGATCTCTAAAAATCCTAGTTCAATCGCCCCGGAATGGGACAAAGTCCATTTTCACCGCGGGGACAGTGTCCAAGAATCATTCTTGCTATTGCTCACTGCCAAAGGGATACTTCACTTGGAGCCGTGTCCTTATTGTGTCACTGGAATTCAGATTCGACAAAATTGAAGAAATTTTTGCTTGCATGTAGACAAATACGCGCAGAAGTCTTATTATAATGTTGATAGTAAGACCGGTATCGTTCAAAACCGGCTGTTGCATCGTGAAAATAGATGAGAAATAGAAGATTTTGAGCTACGAGTTTCAGCCTCCTTTTCCTGCCTACTCCCGAAACAACTGTTTGGACAATATCAATCTTATGAATTTTTTAAGTAATATGGAGTGCCAATAATGCCCAAGAAAATTTATGTCGGAAATCTAGCTTACTCTGTTGATGACAATGAACTCGAAAGCATGTTTACCCCTCATGGGGCAGTGATCAGCGCGAGAGTGATAACGGATCGCTATGACAATCGTTCCAAGGGATTTGGATTTGTCGAAATGGAAGATGATACAGCGGCGAATGTCGCTATCGAGGCCTTGGATGGCAAGGAAAACAATGGACGCCAAATGAAGGTGAGTGTTGCCCGGGATAGGGGTAAACGCATGAATCGCGACTACTAATCTCGTTAGAGATTATCCCTGAAATAGCCTCTGTTAGAAACAGAAAAATGAAGGAAATGGCTGAATTTCCGTGATAGCAAAATCTGATTGCCGATAAATCAACATGGCGGGCATTGTTACAGTGTTGGTTTGGGCGCGTACAGTCTTTTCGAGCTAAATTTGGATATGCTTTGCTTTTTTCCCGCCCTTTCGGAGGTTGAATGCCCCCTGTATCACATCGTGATATTCACCAGAATAACTTGTAACAAACACAATAAGCACGAAATAGTCTGTTAATGCTCAAAAAGACTTCATATGGAACAAGTGTTCAATATATTCTTTCGGTTATCCTGTGATATACCGAAATTATTTTAGTATAAGCGTATCAGGACTTAAGGGAGATAGCAGTCTTAATGAGAAGGTACAAAATGAGGGACGTTGGAGCTGATGAATAGGGATCGACAGCATCTAGAAATGGCCGACATGGACAGGCGCATCCGCTTTTTGGAAACAGAGAAAAACCTGTCTGAATTAGAAACCAAAGAGCTGCAAATTCTCAAATTTGCCCGTGATGTCGAAACTAGAAGGGTTGCGAATAACAAGATGGCATCGAAGCTCAAGCGCCCATCGCTCGCAGTTGCCGGATTAGATCGCCCAAAAGCTTGACAAAAATCGCGGACGGGCGCGAATTTTACCCCCTTCCTATTTGCGAAGTCCAAAGAACGCCGTATTTTTAAGTTTTGCTTGTTGATTGTGAGAATGAGCAGGGCTAGAGTGGTCTTATAGTGCTGGGGCTTCCAATCATGTTTCTTTGCAGCAATCTCTTTTTAGGAAGGTGACACAGGGCTGGAAAACCACCTTGTAGGGATTCTACGGATGGTTTAGGAGATGGTGATATGAACGACGGACAACTTCATGGAATTTTGTCTACCATCAAATACTACCGGGAGAATTTTCTGATCGGGATTCTCGAAGACGGAATCACCGTGAAGGGAGACATGATTTCACCACAGGTGGGGCTGGGATATACCTTTCACGGACGCTGGGAACGGCATCCCCAGTGGGGAGAGCAATTTCCCTTTACTGATTACCGTGCATCCTACCCCACCAATCTCGATGCGATACGTTCCTATCTGATGGAAAACTGTGACTGGATAGGACCCAGCCTCTCGAAGCGACTTATCGACAGCTATGGGACGGAAACGCTCGCTATCAGCAAGAAGAGCCCAGATCGCGTTGCCTCCGAAATTTCAGGCATTTCGCTTCGCCGTGCTAGGCAGATTGCGAGGCTGCTGTGCGATAACGAGAGGAATGAAAAATTCCAACTTGCCCTCAAGGAGCTTTTGGACGGGACGGGGGTGAATCGTCGGGCGAGGAACCGGATTTTGGAGAAATGGAACCAGGATGCGCCGGCACGTATTCGCGAAAATCCCTATGCCCTCATTGACACCGTTGAGGGTATCGGTTTTCTTACAGCCGACAGGATAGCCGGGAAGCTCGGCTACGAGTTCTCGGGCGCATCCCGTTTGCGGGCGGGAATCCTCCACACGCTGAAGGAGCAGGCGTATAGCCATGGACATATCTGCCTTCCGAGAATGAGGCTCCTGTTGGAAGCCGAAAGAATTTTGAAAGTTCCGTCCGATCGTATCGACATGGAGCTAATGCCTCTGGAAGAAGATGAACTTGTTATCGTCGTAAATGACTTTGTTTACCTCAAGTGCTACTACATCGACGAGACGCTGATCGCGGAGAGGTTGAAAGCCCTGATTGATCAGGCACCCGCGGCCGGGCAGCCCGATTGCGAAGGTTTGGCCGAGGACCAGATAAGAGCAGTTACCGAGGCGATGATAAGCGGAATGTTCATCCTAACAGGTGCGCCCGGCACCGGGAAAACCTACACAATTAGACGAATCATCAGCTCTTTCCCCGAGGCAAAAATCGCACTCGCGGCTCCTACGGGTAAGGCGGCCAGGCGAGTCTACGAGCAAAGCGGCCAGATTGCCCTTACTATTCACAGGCTTCTCGAACCACAGAAGGTTGACGATGACTTCGTTTTCACCCGCAATGCCGGGAACCCCATTGAGGCGGATCTCATCGTGCTTGACGAGGTTAGCATGGTTGACACCCCGCTCATGGCGCGACTCCTTGAGGCGGTGGCACCTGGTACGCGTCTTATCCTTGTGGGCGACATATACCAGCTGCCACCTGTCGGCCCCGGGAACATCCTCAAGGATCTAATTACTTCAGGCGCAATCCCCTCTACAGAACTCACTATTATCAAACGACAGGATGAGGGTCTGATTATCCGCAACTGTCACAGGATAAAGAACGGCGAGGACATCGAACTTGGGGATTCTGCTACTCGGGATTTCTTCTTTCTCGAGCACGAGGATGAGGAGACAATACGCAAGACGATTCTAGAACTCGTCTTGCACCGTTTTTCAGAGTTTTACCAGGCGGATCCGTTACATGGGGTTCAGGTTATTACACCGCTTCGGGAAAGAACTTCCCTCTCCTGCAAGGCCTTGAACGAGCTCTTCCAGCGGCAAAGCAACACTGAGCCAAGAATAGAAGGAGTGCGCTACAAGTTGGGCGACAAAGTTATCCAGACCAGGAATCGATACGATCTCGACATCATCAATGGAGATATTGGATATGTCCATGGTATCGACAAGCCAAACCAGAGTATCACGGTTGGGTTCGAGAATCCTGATAGAATGATCGAGTTGCCGCTTTACGAAAATGATCTTGAACTCGCCTACGCCGTCACCTGTCACAAGTTTCAGGGCAGCGAGGCGCGAATTGTTGTAATACCCATCCACCGTAGCTTCGGGCCTATGATAATGCAAAGAAACTGGATTTACACGGCAGTAAGCCGCGCGCGGGAGGTCTGTGCTCTGGTTGGCCAGCGTAAGGAGATATCGCGAACAATATGGCGGAATCGCCAGCAGCGCCGCTTTACACGTCTCCAGGAAATGCTGCGGTAGAACGATATTAAGGCCCGGCACTCTTCTAGTGCAGTATCGTAAGCACATCCGGGATTCTTCTAAGTACCAGGGGAAAATCTTCGGGACGCAGGCGCACTACCTCCCCGTCAAGGGCCATCAGAATCGAACCCTCATAACTCATTTTCACCCTATCGCTAAGAAAAAATTCCATAGCTGTCAAATGTCGATGCGCCCCCCTGTAAAACAAGGGCTTGAGTCTGAACTTTTGCGCCAGCGACAGAGGATGAACCAGAAGGTAGTTTTCCTTCTCGGGCAGCACCTTCATCCCACCGCCGTAGGTGGTATTCCCCTTCCTCCCAAAAATATTTAGTAGATAGCGTCCCTGCCGTCTTTCGATCTCGCCATCAGGCTTGAAAACCGTGATGTTCCACTCCCTGAGAGGGTAAAATAGCTCATAGAATAAAACAGCCACATTCGCAAAAAAGCGGTATATAAGAGTCGTTCCAAGCAGTTTTTTCATTTTGTTGGTTAACAGGCTAACAAAGGCGTCGATTCCAAAGCACACAGTGTTACAGGCATGGTGGGTAATGCCCAGGCTGGTTTGAATTTCAATAAGGGCATCCTTTTTGGTTGTCCGCGAGGTGTTGAGTATGAACAGGGTCTCCTCCACTGTTTGCGCGTCGGCACTATCGTTTCCGGTACCCATGGGTAGTCGAAACAAAATGGTATTTTGGAGCAAACGCGGAGCCTCTTGTATCAAAGTGGAGCATATTCCCCTGTGAAATCCATCTCCGCCTGCCAGTATCAGCAGGCAAGGTTGCTCCCTGTGCAATTTGGAAAAATTGCGGACAAGCCTAAGTGCCAGCTCACACGCCTCATCGAGACTTTTTGTCTCATAAAAATGGAATTTTGGTGGTTTTTTGTCGCCCTGTGTTCCCATATCTGTGGAGTCTGTATTACCCCGACTGCCAGTTGAGTTTTCGAATTGCATAATCCTGCCAAATCTGTGAATTTCACCGAGGTCTGCAGATTCATTGACATCAGCGAGCCTTCCAAGCCTCCGCATCATACGCCTATGTGTCCTGCACCGTCTAAGATGTCCGGCAATAGGATTTATCAGTAGGTGAACATCCTCGCCGGCAAGCAGGTTGGATGCGCTTAGTAGCCGTTGTGCAAGCTTGGTGAATTTTCTTATTCGGCTGCTTGAGATAGTAGTCTCATTTTCTTTGGACATTGCACCATGCATCATTCTTAGAGAAAGCTAGGATGTCAATATCGGGGGGTTAATACTCACTTAGCGTTAATCGCCACATCCAGGCTAGAATAACAGCGATGTTTGAATTGGCGCGACAATTGGATGATTCCGATATACGCTTGGACAGAGAGAGGCTTGATGCCTTATACCATCGGTGGAATAAGGCCGAGTACATAAGGCCAGATCCCCTTGAAACGCTTTTCGCGTATTCAAATATTGCCGATCGCGAAGTTGCGGGACTGATAGCTGCGTCGATGGCCTATGGTAGAGTCACCGCTCTTTTGAAACCATTGAAGCGGATTCTGTCGATTATCGGGAATTCGCCAAGGGATTATGTTTGCTATCGGAGTCAGAAGCAAATTGAATCGGACTTGGAAGGTATAGTGCACCGTTTTGCAAAGGCCCGAAATTTTGCCACCTTGCTCTCCGGCGCGGGGGCAGCGCTAGGACGCTACGGAAGTCTTGAGGCGGCATTTCTTGAAGGCTACAGATTGCGTTCCACCAGCGCACCGGTTGGGGAAAACCGGATAAAAGCTTACAGCGCTGAGCAGCCTGTTCCCACTCAGGGTGATTACAAAAATATGAAAGGACTTTTCTCTGATAACAGAACTGGAATGAAAAAGATGCATCAAACAAGGGGGAATGTGCACAGAGGACTCTCGACATTGGTTGGCGCAATCAGCAGGGGGAGGGAGGGCCAAATAGGCCATCTGCTGCCGCTGCCAGAGAGAGACAGCGCGTGTAAGAGGCTTTTACTCTATCTCCGGTGGATGGTGCGTTTAGACGATGTGGATCCCGGGGGCTGGCTGGCAGTTAACAGGGCTGATTTGCTGATTCCACTGGATACCTGGACTTATCGAATCGCCGTAGGGGCGGGGTGGTCCAAGAGGAGGAGCGTTGATATGAAAACGGTCCGTGAAGTTAGCGCGGCGCTGTCTTCAATAAACCCCGAAGATCCTGTCAAATACGATTTTGCACTTAGCCGGTTTGGGATACGAGCGAATCTGAATTTGAATTCATTATTCACCTGGGGAAGTTGATTTATGTCTGATGGGCAAATACGCTTTGCAGGTTATTATCAACCCGCTCCAGGGGATGACAGGCGCCAGGATTTTCGATACTAAAGGATTCTAAACACTAGACTCCGAAGGCCGACAAGTATTAGAATACAGGCGCGTATGGCTAATTTGCAGGCTAAATACATGGACATAGAGCTAAGAAATCCGGTGATTGCCGGAGCTTCGGAACTAAGCTCTCATATGAGTTCGATAAAAAAACTTGAAGAAGCCGGGATTGGTGCTCTTGTAATAAAAAGTCTCTTTGAGGAGCAGATTCAGCTCGAGAAGGCAAGGTTCGAGGAGGAGCAGACACAGTACGACGGAATAAACGCGGAGATGACCAGTGTCTACCCCACGATGGAGCATTCTGGTTCCGAGGAACACCTTATGTGGGTGCGTAGAGCAAAGGAATCAATATCTATTCCGGTTATTGCCAGCCTAAACGCCATTAATGCCGATACCTGGGTTGATTGGGCAAAGAATTTGGAGGATACTGGAGTTGATGGCATTGAGCTGAATTTTTTCGCGAATCCGGAGCTTCAGGAAGGCGAGGGGATTACAATTGAAAGAGATCAGATTTCTGCTGTGACTGAAGTTGTCAAAAATGTAGAGATTCCGGTGTCTATCAAGATGAGCCTGTTTTACACGGCTCCGTTATCAGTGGCAAGGTCGTTTGCAAAGGCAGGGGCGAAGGGACTTGTGCTGTTTAACAGGTTTTTTCAACCAGATATCGATGTTGCAACCGAAACAACCTTGATTCCGTTGAATTTGAGTGTTAGCACTACGAACCGACTACCCCTCCGTTATGCGGGCCTGCTTTTCGGGGAAACGAGTGCGGATCTTTGCGCCTCTAGCGGGATTATGGATGGACTGGATGTCGCAAAGATGATTCTTGCCGGCGCAGATGTTGTTCAGGTTGTGAGCACTTTGTATCGGAACAAAATTACGCAGGCCGGACGCATTGTGGAAGAGTTGAGCAAGTGGATGGACGAAAAGGGCTATGCCAGCCTGGAAGATTTTCGGGGCAAGATGAGTAGGAAAAATTCTGCCGATCCCTGGGCCTATAAGCGGGCCCAGTACGCCAAGTTGCTAATGAGGCCCGATCCGATGAAGATTATTCGGTAGTTCTAGCGATTGAGGGCCGGCGGACTTCTAGTCCGTTTTAATCGCTAGGCTGCCGTTCTTGTTTATGCTAAATGAACCAAACCATCCGCTGGACGATATCACCCTGACAGGTTCGATTCGGCGGAAGGACAACCGGCTTAAAACCATGTATTTGATGTTTTTTCCGGCCTGGCTCACGCACAGTCCCTTGTCGAAGTGCGGCAGGCGAGGTTTTCCTTCAAGTGTCGCCGAAAACCATGTCCGAGAAAACCTGGATTTAGTTGTTTTATGCCGGGAATCGACAGGTTGTTTCACCGAAATATCATTTGACTTTGGTGGATATGATGAGTTACGATTCATAGCGGATGACCGTAAAAGGTATACGTAGGAGATTCTATATTTTAACGGGCGCCCATACTTTGGCGGCTTCTATTATTTGGGGGGTGAATACGCTCTTCTTGCTGGATTCAGGCCTGGATATTGTTCAGGTTTTTTTGGTGAATGCCGTATTTACCGCAGCAATGACCCTTTTTGAGATTCCAACGGGTGCGGTTGCGGACACGAAGGGAAGGAGAACTTCCCTTATATTGAGCTCTGTGATGCTCTTCGTTGGAACACTGGGATATCTGGGGGCGGGAACCTGGGGAGGCGGTTTTGCGGCCTTCGCGGCGGCATCCGTTTTTCTGGGTTTGGCTTTCACTTTTTTTTCGGGGGCTGCGGAGGCCTGGGTTGTGGATGAACTCATATTTTTGGGGGAAGAGGGCGGGGGAGCCTCTTTGTTCGCAAGGGCCGCAACCACTTCCAGCATCACTATGCTTGCGGGCACTGTGGTAGGCGGCTTACTTGGAAGTTTGGATTACAGGATTCCTTATCTGCTTAGAGCTGCCCTGTTCCTGCTGATGTTGGGACTGACGCTTTTCGCTATGCCAGAACGCGGGTGGAAGCCGGATGGTAGGGCCTTAAGCCCGATGGCTCGGGTTAAGAGTACTTTGAATGACACTGTTCGTTATGGCCTCAAGGTGACGTCGCTTCGGAGATTAATGGGGATTTCCTTTTTGTTGGGGACCTTTTTGATATGGGGATTCTACGCCCTGCAGCCCTATATAACCGAGCTGGCGGGTAAGCCGGGGGCGGCCTGGCTATCTGGTTTGGTTACGGCGCTGATAACGCTTTCTCAAATACTGGGACAGCTGCTGGTGGGAAGACAGAATAAACAAGATAAGGGATTCAGAAAGCTGGTAAGCTCAAAGCTTTCAAAGGCGATGCTTATTGCCGCAATGGGAGCCTTGATTACAGGATTGGCGGGTTTGAATTCCTTGCAGGCGTTTTTGGGTACCTTGCTTACGCCGGCTCTGGCGATTGTTGGATTGTTGCTTCTTATGGGCAGTTTGGGCTATGCTGGACCATTTCTGCGTGACGCCTTTCACAGTCGTATTCCTTCGGAAAAACGGGCAACTATTGTGTCGCTTGATTCGCTGGTGGGGAGCGGCGGCGCAATCATAGGGCAGCCGACCCTGGGAGCCCTGGCGGGACGGTTCGGCATTTCTTTCGGGTACCTTGCAGGAGTTGCGCTTTTTCTTCTAACTCAACCCATACTTGTTCTCTTCAGGAAAAGCGAGAAGGCGGATAAGAAATAGGCGTTTCTTCCGAGTGTTATCCTTGACTAACAACCAGGTTTACCAGGCGATCGCGAACTACGATTGTTCTGACGATTTTCTTCCCCTTGCTAAGTTCAATTATTCTGGGATTTCCGAGGGCGATTTTTTCCACTTCCGCTGGGTCTGTACCTCTGGGGATTTTGACCTTGGCGCGAACCTTGCCGTTGATCTGAAGGACGATTTCTTTCTGACTGTCCTCTACGAGTCTGGGGTTCCAGGCGGGATAGGGATGATAAGCGAGGCTGCTGCTTTTGCCGAGCATCTGCCACATCTCTTCGGCAAGGTGGGGGGCGTAGGGGGCAAGGATTAGCACAAAGGATTCCCAAAGCACCCGCCAACAGACTTCTCCCCTGTAGATTTCGTTTATGAATATCATCATCTGAGAAATGGCGGTGTTGAATGTGAGATTTGCTGTATCCGCGCTAACTTTCTTGATGGTTTTGTGAAGCATTCTTTGGGCTTTTATGGGAGGGGCTCCGCTGTCTATGGGTTTGTTTGCGATGTTCCATATGCGATTCAAAAATCGGTGGATGCCAATTAAACCCCTGGTTTGCCAGGGCATGGATACCTCGAGCGGCCCCATAAACATCTCATATACACGCATGGAATCCGCGCCATAGTTTCGAACTATATCGTCGGGATTGATTACGTTTTTAAGACTCTTGGACATTTTGGCAACTACCTGCTCGAGTCTTTCACCGCTTGTTTTGTGAACATAGATGGAGTCCCTTTTTTCTACCTCGTCGGCCGGGATAAGCGTCTTGTCGGCGCGGCGGTAGGCGAAAGAAGTTATCATGCCCTGGTTAACCAACCGCTCGAAGGGCTCTTTATGGCTCACAACACCTATGTCGTATAGAACCTTGTGCCAGAAACGGGCATAGAGCAGATGTAGAACTGCGTGTTCTGCGCCACCCACATATAGTTTTACGGGCATCCAGTACCTCTCCTTTTCCCTGTCTATTAGGCAAGTACTGTTGCAAGGATCGATAAAACGTAGATAGTACCAGCAGGAGCCGGCCCACTGGGGCATGGTGTTTGTTTCGCGCTTTGCCGGGCCAGAGCAGGAGGGGCAGATAGTGTTCATCCATTCATCGATTGCCGCCAGTGGACTCTCTCCGGTTCCTGTTGGTTGGTAACTCTTGATCCCGGGAAGTGTTAGGGGAAGTTGGGATTCAAGGATTGGAACGATTCCGCATTTTGGGCAGTGGATCAGGGGGATGGGTTCTCCCCAGTAGCGCTGACGCGAAAATATCCAATCGCGAAGCTTGTAATTGATGGCCCTCCTGCCCTTTCCATCCTTTTCAAGGAAGGCAATGACTCTGCTGATGGCAGTGTTTTTGTCGGTTCCGTCAAGGTAGTCTGAGTTAACATGAGGACCATCGCCAGTATATGCTTCCTTTTCGATGTTGCCGCCCTTGAGAACTTCGATGATGGGAAGCCCAAATTTTCTTGCGAATTCCCAGTCGCGCTGGTCGTGGGCGGGAACAGCCATAATCGCGCCGGTTCCATATGAAATCAGTATGTAATCGGAGATCCAGACGGGTATTTTCCTGCCATTGACGGGGTTTATTGCGTATGCCCCGGTGGGCACTCCGAACTTTTCCTTTGCCAAGTCTGTGCGTTCCAAGTCGCTCTTGTGGGATGCCTGCTCGATGTAAACCTCCACCGAACTGATATTCTCGGGCGTGCATATTTTGCGTACAAGCGGGTGTTCGGGAGCAAGCACCATGTAGGTGGCTCCAAACAGGGTGTCGGGTCTTGTCGTATAGACCTCAATCGAGCCCGCGTGGGCGGCAGCGTCGGCGAGCGCAAAGACAATATTGGCGCCTTCAGACCGTCCAATCCAATTGCGCTGCATCGCCTTTATAGACTCGGGCCAATCGAGATAATCCAAATCATTCAAAAGAGCCTGGGCATATTCGGTTATTCTGAGAATCCATTGACGGGTGTTTTTTCTTTGAACCAGATGTCCGCAACGCTCGCACTTACCCTCGTGAACCTCCTCGTTGGCCAGACCAGTCTTACAGGATTTACACCAGTTGATAGGCATTTCGGATTCATATGCCAAACCCCTCTTGTAAAGCTGCAAAAAAATCCACTGTGTCCATCGATAGTAATCGGGGCGATGGGTTTGAATTTCACGATCCCAATCGTAGCTGAATCCGAGTCTCTTTATCTGCCGTGCAAAGTTGACAATGTTTTTTTCGGTTATCTTGCGAGGGGGATGACCGCTTTTTATTGCATAATTCTCGGCTGGAAGCCCAAAGGAATCGTAACCCATGGGATGAAGAACGTTATAGCCGTTCATCCGAAGATATCGAGAGTAGATATCGGTGGCGGTGTAGCCCTCAGGATGCCCAACATGCAGTCCCGCCCCGGAGGGATAGGGGAACATATCCAGAACATACTTCCGCTTCTCCGGCGGAAATTTTTCATCCTCGGTAACCTTGAAAGTCTTATTGTTCTCCCAATATTTCTGCCATTTGAGTTCGATTTTCTGGAAAGGGTAGCTTTGCATGTCGCAGATAGTATCGATAAGCCTTCTTGAAGTCTATCCAAACTCCTACTCTAGGTTCCTATCTGCCTCATCATTACCCAGATAGGCGGAAATGCTCCAATTCTTATGAGGCCCCTTGTAGCTAATTGAAAGTCCAATTATTCTCATGTAACGCATGCGTAGATTTGCCTTTTTTCTTGTAATTCTGATTTCGGTGTGTGAAATCTTTTCACTTGAGCCATATGAGACAGCCAGCGTTCTGATTGAAAATTTCCGAGATGAAATGTACATGCAGAGAATCGATGACGCATCCTTGGAGCAGATGTATAAGGATACGCTGTCGGTGTTGGAAGGACTGGATTTGGATGAGCGGGAGCTGCTTTATCGTAAATCCCAGGCTGCCTATTATATGGCCCGAGGCTATCTCGCCCTTGATACAATGGTAGAAGTGCTCGAAAACGACAAGGATTTTCGTAATGGGAATTTCAAAGTAACCCAGAAGAGATACAAAAATTTGGAAGAGATAATCCAACTCCTCGAGGAATCAATGCTTTTTTCGGAGCAGTACCTAACGATGGGCCGTGATGCTAGGGGGATTAGACAGCATGCCGAGAGTTTGAGTCAATTGGTTACTTTGAAAACGATATCCTATCTGATTGCCAATGGCCCGAAAGTACAATCCTTGGCTCGGGAAGCGATTGAATTGGACCCCAACGAGATTGGGGCCCATATGCTTATTGCATCGAGATATATCTATTCACCCCCGATATTCGGCGGCAATCCGGCTAAGGGAATTGACATTATTGAGGCCATTGCTCAGATAGACGCTTCTGATCGAGAGGATGCACACAATATCAATATGGCACTTGGTGTTGCCAATTTGAAGCTCGATCGCTGGTGGGAGGCAGCAAACTACTTCCGGAAGGCGCAGGAAATATATCCGGGCAATGTATATTCTGCTTCACTGCTGTTGCTCTGTGAAAGCAAGTCAGAATGAGAGCGATTTCAATGATTCTTTGGCGCCTTATCTTTCCATGTTTTTGACCTGGTATTCTCAGGTCCTGTTTCTGATTGGAATATGGTGTCTGTTTTTGAGTTTGTCTAATGCCATATTTTTCAAGCTGAGCAGGCGGAATACCCGTATGAAGAATGGCCCTATGATTTCAGTGCTGATTCCAGCCAGAAACGAGGCAAGGCGTATAAGTCCCACCTTGGAGGGAATACTGAAGCAAGAGTACTCCAATTTCGAGTTAATCGTAATCGATGATAATTCAAGTGATGGCACATGGGACATCATCAAGGCCTATGCCGATAGAAACGAGAGCATGGCTGCACTACGGGGCAAGAAACTTCCGGAAGGGTGGAAGGGTAAGCCCTATGCCATGTCCCAATTAGCGGATGCTGCCAGGGGCGAAGTACTTGTATTTCTCGATGCGGATATCATCCCTGAATCAGATTTTCTTTCCTGGGTTACCGATAGGATGTTCCGTCATAAGGCAGATTCCATGTCCGCCTTTGCGCAACATAGGGCAAGAAGCGCAAGGGAATATATCTTCTTCTCTCTTGTATATTTTGTTAACTCGTTTTTACTCCCATTTTGGCTTATCATGCACACTAAACAACCACTTTTCAGTCACGCGATTGGACAGCTCATGGTGTTTCGTAGGGAGGCTTACGTAAATTCGGGGGGTTTTGCAAACGTATTCGACAAAATCCTTGAAGATATCCAAATGGGAAGGGAAATGAAGCGAGCTGGATACCGGCACATCTTTCTTGATGCGCGCAAGGTGCTAAAAGGTCTAATGTACGATTCTTGGGGGCATACCATTGCTGGCCTGAAAAGGTCTATCTACGAGTACTTCGACAAGAAGCTCTACCCACTTATTATTATGTCCTTTTTCAATATCGCATTTCTTGTAATTCCCGCGTTTCTGATTCCTTTCACCCTGTATTACTCCTTCTCGCAAACACCCTGGATTATTTGGGGGAATATTGGAATACTGCTGGGTTGGGCTATAACCGCATTTGATCGCAGGCTACCTTGGTATGTGCCTTTCTTCTATCCAGTTCAGTTTCTTTGCCTTGTGATATTTGGTTGGGAAAGCGTGATTGATGAGGTTAATGGACGAGGATATGACTGGAAGGGCAGAAAGGTACTCTAGGTCCAATGAGAAAATTACAAAACATCGTAGACGGAAGCCTCCTTTTTCGTCTAGCTAGTTTCCTTATTCGGTATCTTGTAATAATCCCCTTGATGTTTTTGCAGGGGAAGATTATATACCATTTCCGAATAAAGGGTAGAGATAATATCTGTGATATCAAAGGAGGCATGATTGCTGCCAATCATTGCCAATTCATTGAGCAGGGCTTTGTTCTGGTGATTTTGTTTTTTCGCAGGGTTATATGTGGCGCATCAGAAGAAAATGTTGCGCGCAAAAGTATTGGCTGGTTTATCAGATTGCTTGGGGCTTTTGAAATTCCGGATGAAAATCCTCTCGGCATAGCTCCCTATATCAAAGAAGCGTTAAGGAGGAATTTCCTGATACTTTTCTATCCCGAGGGCAATTTAAACTGGCGTTCCCAAACCCCCGGGTCCTTTTTTGAGGGTTTTTTTTTCTTTGCGGTGCTAAACAATGTTCCGATTTTACCACTGACGGAGGTGCTCCATGAACGTCCGATTCGCCGAATTTTCCCTTGGTGGCCGCCAAAAACCACCTTTGTTGTGGGAACTCCGGTTTATCCTGATGATTTCAGGCAGCCTGGGCTATCCATGAGAAGGCAGACGAGTTTAGTGTCAAAGCACGTGAGATCGGTTATAAACGAAACCATTGAAAAAGAGGGCGGCTGCAAAACTCTGCCCGAGAGGCGAGATCCCGGCTAGCGTGCTGCAGCCTTGAAACTCCTATGAAATGATTTCGTGTGCCAGAAGTCGTCTGGCCGGGCGGAAATAGGTTTTCGGCGAGTATTCAAAAAGATCGGAAACCCTTGTCATATAGATGCAGGCGTATTTCTCCACTTGCTCCGCATAACGGCTTTCCTCGATTCCAGCCCTGAAAATTTCCCCCCAATAGGGATTGAAATGGGGTTTGAGGTCCTCCAAAAGTCTGGAAATGCGGGAATTGAGAACTTCTTGTTCATCCACCTGTACCTGGGGAATTTGAACTCTCTTTCCGGCATGGCGTTCCAATTCAGCCATATCAACCAGTCTTTCCAAAAACTGCTTGCGCTTCATCAGACGATCAATCTCCTGTTGGATATCATGAGTTTCTCTAATTGCCTCAAGTTCGTCGTCCAGGCCACTTAGGACAAGGGCCGTACGCCAATCGCAGAGCTTTTTTATGGATACAACATCGCCATAGATATGATCGCCCAGGTAAAGGATCTCATCACCAGGTATTCCCATTCCCTCCTGCACAGCTCCGAACCAACCCCCCTGCCAGATCCCCCGGGATATGGGGCCCTCATGATTGATCATTTGTCCGGTTTTGGTGTCGATTCTCAGGCAGCGGTGCGGACTTGCAAAAAAATTGGGTTTATCGGCAAGGGTAACAACGAGTTCAAATAGTTCTTGCCACCTCTTGTACTTCTTCAGGAAGGGATTCAAGGCGTAGTCCAGCAGAATCCGGGAGTATGCATAATCCGAATTTGTGATTATCATCAATTTCTTCCCGTAGTCCTTGAGCCGTTCCAGTGTGGCGGCAACTTTGAAATCTCTTTGAACATACTCGTCGAAATTGGCTTGGAGAATGGCTTTCAATGTGCCATCCTTATGAAGGTTATCAATACAAAGGCTAAGATCGTGGGCTATACGTCTGTAGTCTGGAAGGTTTATTCCTTCCTTTTTCAACTGTACAATCTGGGCGAATAAGACACCGGCGGATATGGCAAACGCCGTATCTAGGCTTTGGAAATCAGAATCTCTAAGGTCGATTACCCTTTCGCGATAAATCTGCTGACGTTCACGGAAGTCAATTTCCTCAAGTCCGTGATAGGCAATTTTTACCTTTCCGAAACGACTCAGCTTGAGAATGTTCCCATTTCTTTTGTCAATTACGAGGCCGAGTATGGCGCGGTTTAGATGGAATTTCAGCCTTCTTATTTCCTTGGGATAGGAGTAATTTTTTACAAGTCGTTTGATGGCCGATGTATGGGCAAGCTTTTCGAATTTTTCGATTTTGTAGGGTACGAGTGTGTAATCCATATCGAAACCGACAACCTTAATTTTTTTCAGGTTCAATAATCTGTTTACGTAAATGGGCATTGAACAAAGAATGGCCAAGTTCAGTGCTATTTTCAAGCCTGCTGGTTGAACCTCTTCTAGGTTAGGTCCTTTTTATGAAAACGCAGGCAAGGGCGAAATTCTCCAGATTCGAAAGTCTATTTCCCGAGTAAGAAGCTGGTCATAGCATCCTCATGCCGGGCCTGCAAATTGTGCATCCATATACATGAACATGGGGGGGGCGGTAGGATTTGCGGTAAACTCTTGCCATTACATAGCCGCCCACCGGGAGTTTGTGCTTGCAGCAGGGGCAATGCCTATTTTTCAAGCGCCTGGAAGTTTTGTAATGGACGCTTGAACTGCCAGCTGTGCGGGAATCTGGAATGCTAATGGATGCCCCTTTGCCGCTCCAACAGTATCTGCAGCCGAATATATGCATCAAATCGAATTTTTTGCCGGGAAACAGAGTTGAATAAATGCGCAGACCCTGTGCAAGTGTTCCACTACACAGGGGACAAATCTTCTTGGAGGCAATGATTTCAGAACCGGCATCCTTGAAGGTTCGAACTCTTTTTGGACTTCCCCTGCGCCAAAGAAAAAGTCCCAATACCGAAAACAAAAGGACAAGAATAATCGCTACCAGAATTTCAATGCTCAAGTTCCGTATCTCGCACAGGCGTCGGGTTTCAATATATGGGAGTCACCCATGGATAACTCTCCGAATAAGAAGGTAGGTGCAGGAGAAGGATCGTAGAACCCGTCACACCATCACAACGAAGATGTACAGATGCCCGTGCATCAACGAGGTTTGATTTCTCTGAGTTATAAGATCCAAGTTAATCTCATAAATACTTTAATCGCTGTGCGCTGAAACCAGACTACCCTACTGTTGCCTCCAGTCATATTGTAATTGTCGACTTCCCGACAGGGAGTAATTTAGCTAATCAGGGTTAGAAGTCAATCAAAAAATGTTATTATACTATGTCTATGTCCACCCTCTTTGTGGTAGCTACTCCAATTGGAAACATCGAAGATATAACTTTTCGCGCGGTACGAATTCTGAGAGAAGTGGATGTTATTGCCGCTGAGGATACGCGAAAAACTCGAATACTTCTGGATAGGTTCAATATAGGCGCTAAGCGTCTGATTAGTTGTAGGGCGAGAAATGAGGCGGCAAGCGCCAAAGGCATAGTTAAACTGCTAAATCAAGGTTTTACGGTGGCCTATGTCTCCGATGCGGGGACTCCAGCTGTTAGCGATCCTGGCGCTCGACTTGTTAGCATGGTTCGGGCGAAGGGTTTCGATATAGTGCCGATTCCAGGCGCTTCGGCCGTTACCACCCTATTCAGTGTTGCCGGAATGGCAGGCAAGGGTTTTTTGTTCGAAGGATACTTATCGCCGAGAACCGGGAGGCGTCGAAGACAACTCGAGAAGTTGCTTGAGAGTGGTATGATATTTGTTGTCTACGAGTCTCCTGCCAGAATAGTCGCACTCTGTGAAAACCTGGCTGAGCTCTGTCCAAGTCATAATATCTTTGTGGGTAGGGAATTAACCAAGAAATTCGAGGAGTGCATCCTTGGTAGAGCCGATGAGGTATTGTCGAAGTTGGCTAAAATGGATAGAATCAGAGGCGAATTCACGATTCTTGTAGGAACCCGGGGAAGATGAGAATCGGCGGGGTGGAATCTTCAGATTTTTGGCACCCCATGGGTTATGATTACAGTATCCCTGCCGATATTTAGATTAGTCGGAACGAGGAGAATACATGACCATTGACAGGTTAGGACCGTTAGATCCACTTTCGCAGTTTAACAAGTCAGATAAGCCAGAGAAATCAAACAGGGAGATAACAGCCGATTCAGTGGCGGTATCCGAGGAGGCCAGACACTCGGCCGCGATCCGACAGACTGCCGATATAGTGCGTTCTACACCCGACGTGCGCATGGATAGAGTAGAGGAAGTGAAGGCGAAGCTCCAGAATCCCGATTATATCGACGATGCAGTAATCAATACGGTGGCTGACCGCCTATTGGATGTTTTCGGCGTTTAGATTTTATATCAAGAAGAGTTCTCAAGCGCTCTAAGTGATATATTCATGCCCGGTAAGCGACCCCCTTCGGATGCCGCTCTCATTTCCTATTAAGGCCGATATTTTCCGAAGCGCATAACTCTTCTATGATGGACGACTTAAAGGTCACTTTCTTTGGCTTGGGGAAGCATCAGTCCGATTGGGTAGCATGATTTTCTCGTAATTACCCGCTCGATAAGCTTATCATATAGTCCTTTTTCCGGATGATTTTTAGTACATGCACAATCTTTAAATTCGAGGACCATCGCTCAGATGGTTTTTGCGCGGAATACTATAGGTTAGCACCTGGCACTGACGGCAGAGGCTAGCTCCGGAGGGGGAGCAGGAAAGATCGCTATCGATAGCTTGCTATCTAGTGGAACGGTGTAGGATGCCTTTCTTAAATAGTCTGGCAAATATTCCCTTTTTTTGACTTACAGAAGTTAGTTTCTTTGACTTCTTGTTTTCGGAGCCGTCGCTTGATTGTTTTTCCCGATTTGATTCTCCAGAATTATTCGAATCGGCCAATGAATTGCCCTTCGCTTTCTTTAGCCTGAAATTTTCTCCATATTTTTCTCGGTAGTAGGCCAATCTCTCATCCACACTGTTTTTTGCGCTCATATGCACTTCGGCCATCGCTTCTTGGGGAATAGCGCGTTTTTTGTTCGCGAAGGAATTCCTACCTGGGTTTTTATCGTTCCCATGCCTTACCGGCCGCGATTTTCTGGTTTTGCTCCGAATCAGATTGCCGCTCTTGGCTCCCACTGCCGAGGAGACCGCCGACTGTATCCTGGCGATTCTGGGGGTTAGCGGTCTTCTGTCCTTCGTGAGGGGCTTGAGCGAAGGCCTTTGCGGTGGCAGATCGACAGGCTTCTCATCGGATTCTCTTCGCTTATTTCGCTGTATGCGTCTAATACCATCGCGATTATAGGCGTTATTTCGCCTACCTTTTCTTGTTCGCAATTCCCGCCTGTCTTCGCCACTGCTTCCATGCCGAGCCGTTTTTTCAAATCTAGAGCCAAAGGGGAAAATCATTCCTTCACTCCTGTCTTCGGCAATTATATCTTCCTCAACCCAACTTACAGGAATTTTGTGTCCAAGCAATTTTTCAATTGGGACAAGTCCATAGACATACTCTTCACATGCCATAGTTAACGTTTTGCCTTCACGACCCGCGCGAGCCGTTCTGCCAATCCGATGAATGTAGCTTTCCGGTTCTAGAGGAACATCGTAGTTAACCACCATTTCCAAATCATCGATGTGCAAACCACGAGCCGCGACGTCTGTGGCTACCAGATACTTATGGCGTCTTTTTTTGACTTCATCGACAATCCTAAGGCGTTTGGGCTGGGGTAAATCACCAACAAGATAGACGACTGAATGGTTGTTGATTTCCAATCGTTTTGCTACTTCCCAGGCACTATGGCGGGTATTTGTGAATATTATGCCATTTTCAGGGTTATCACGTTTAAGTATGCCTAGTAGCAACTTCATTTTTTCGTCTTTTCCGACGTGATAAAGTTCCTGGGTCACTGTATCAACTGTAAGCTTCTCCGGTTCAATTAGCACTTCACCTGGAGAATTCATGTACTCCCAAGCCAGATTAGCCACCCTTGTATTGAGGGTTGCGCTGAATAGCAGGGTATAACGCTCGCTAAAGGGTCTCATCCTATTGATAATTCGCTTCAGATCCGGAAAGAAACCCATATCGAAGAGTCTATCGGCCTCATCTACCACAAGGAACCTGAAGGATTTTAAATCAAGTTTACGTTGCTTGCTGAAGTCGAGGATGCGACCCGGCGTTCCGATGAGTATGTCCGCTCCATCTGCGAGTATTTTCTCCTGTGCGGCATATCCCACTCCACCATATACCGACCCAATACTGAGTTTGACATATTTGGACAGCATTTTCCCATCGCGTTCAATCTGGACGGCTAATTCTCTGGTGGGAACAATTATGAGTGCCTGTCCACCCTCCTCTTCAGTCAAGAGGAGCTGAAAAATGGCAAGAAGGAAGGCAGCGGTTTTACCCGTACCCGTTTGAGATTGAGCATATACATCTCTATGGTCTTTGAGTAGCAGGTTGAAGCACTGTTCCTGTACCGGCATAGCTTTTTCAAAACCGGCCTCGTCGATACCTCGTTGGATTCTTTCATCAAATCCAAAGTCTTTGAATGTCATTATATAAAAGCAATCCCCGATTGTAGCGATTGGAACTTACGTCAAAATTCTTTTCTGTTCGCTTCCAGCGGCTTAACTCAACCTATCTCAAATTACTAATTCAGCCTCTGTCAATACAAGCTAGCCTGTCATTTTCCCTATCTATACCATAAAATACGACATATAAGCTACATTACGCATAAAAACCGAAGTGAACCGCAAATTTACATATATAGCTAAGTTATTAAGAATCGTTAGAATTGGCAACATGCATTTGGTAATTGCTCTGCTTCTATTATTCACTAGCACTTATTCGTGGTGCTCAACATGGGAATTCGCAGTATCCACCGAATCAGCCGAACCCGAATCGGTCGCCTTTCTAGATTTTCAGCAACTGAATGAAACCATCGATTTCCGTGAACCTGTTGCTGAAGGTGATATCTGGTTTTGGTTAAAGAATGACATTGAAGTTGCAGCCAAAGACAATGCCTTGCTTGTTTTCGGCACAAACTCCACCTGGTTTTTGTGGCTTGACAATGTACTACTCGCCTCCGGAGGTTCTGACTCGCCCAGGTGGGTGCCATCACTACCTATACCAAGACTCATCTCTCTGCCAGAAGACATAGATGGTGCTAAGACTATCTTGATGAAAGTATCTCTGCGCAGGGAACATGCCGAAATACCCGAGCCCGTGCTTGTAGGCGAATGGGAGAAGCTCGCCAAAAGGCAATTGCGTTCAATTTGGATTCAGCTTGGTATCCCGATGTTTACTGTCCTCTTCAGCTTGCTGTTATTTGTTGGAGGTATTGCGATATACGCCAGTGGCAGAATTCGTCCGCAAAAAGCACTTGCTGCCTACGGCCTGTTTATGACCATTGTCTACATCGAACCTATTCTCACATTGATTCCGGGTATTTCCGACTATATGTCCTGGAGGACAATCTCCATACTTACTGCCGCAGCCCTTCCATATGCGCTGAGTTTCTGGCGCAAGTTTGGAGTATCTTTCGGGATACGTGAGAGTCGCATCGTTAGTGTGATAGATTTCATTATTGCAACTACAATTTCTCTGTGGTTAATCATCCCTCAGCTGGATTTTCCCCTTATACCAGAGAGATTTCATTCGTATTTTGATTTCAATCCCGTTCCAATCTATGCTCTGATATCCGAGGTAGCCGCTTTGACAATCTGGTTGAGCTGCAGTGGAAGGCATTACACCGGGAAAACAAGTTCATTGCTAACCTTCCTTATAGCCGGAATCCCGTCACTGATTTCCCTTTTTTTGCAATCATCTCCCGAGAGAATGTACCAGGTCTTTCTGACTTATGGACTTCCCCTATCCATTCTGAGCTCTTTGCTAACCGTTATATGGCAGGGCAGAGATTCCATATCATCTAGGTTTCGCATTAGCAGGCAGTACCAAATTATTGAGAGCAACAAGAGAAAATCTCTGCTTGCAAAGGCAAGTAAAGTACACCTTGATTCAAAACTTCCGGCAAACGAGGTGCTGGCTCGGAGCATCAGATCGACACTTTTTCCGGAATCCGTGCCGTGGGATCCAAAATGGCAGCTTCTTTCGGTTTGGCAGGGAGCCAATTATCCTGTTAGTGGATTTCATGATTTTTACCTCTCTGGAGACAGTCGTCTTATCGGTTTCTCCCTTATGGATACCGGAGTTGAAAGTCTTAACTCACTAGTTTTTTCATTCATTGTCCGAAGCGAACTGACACGTTGCTTTGAATCAACTAAGAGTATTCCAGGCATAATTAGCAGGCTAAATCGAAGAGTAATCAGCGCCGCGAAGGCCTCCGGGCAACAAATGGTTGGGGTGGTTGGACAGTTTGAAGAGGGCTACATGTCACTGCTCCCGATAACCTGGCCGGCGATACTGTTGAAACGAAAGGCGGGTAAGAGGATTCTTTCAATAAAGGCGTCGAGGCGGGCCATCGGAAATCCGGCCATTGGAAGCAGCATCTTTAAAACGAACAATCTGAAAACCCTGGATGTGCCGATGTATCACGGAGACATAGTTTTGATCTACACGCCAAAGATACTTGGATTGACATCGGCGTCAGGCGAGGCACTGGGTTTCAAACGACTGGCGCTAGCCTTGAAACAGTCGGAAGGCAGGAACCTAAAAGAAGTGGCAACTAACATAATTGGTGAGCTACAAGCCTTTATCGGCACCGAGCAAATACCCTTCTCACTTCAATTGATGATTATCAGGTATACATAGGAGTATTCCCTCTTGCTGGCCTAATCAAACAATCCAAGGCAGCGACCTGTACATGCGCAATTTAGGATCAGCTTTCAGTTTGGCGCTGCGTCTCGAAATAGGCCATCAACTTCCCCTCGCCTTGGGATACTGATTGCCGCGCCCTTGCGGGTTACCGAGAGGGCCCCCGCCGCGCAGGCCCTACGCAGGCTCTCTCTCCTACTCAAACCGGAGATTTCTCCGGCCAGCAAGTAGCCTATGAAACTGTCTCCAGCCCCCGTTGTATCTACTATCGGTCCGACGTCTGGAAAAAACGAACGGACCAAGCCATTGTTATCCATCCTGATAGCGCCTCTCTTACCAAGTGTCATTACTATCACTGCTTTGGGATAAAGCTGGTGCAATTCCCTTACCACCGCCTCTTCGGCCTCGCCGCCTCCCTGCTTTTCGATATCTATCCCCGCTAATTCTCTACCCTCGATTTCGTTTACAACAAGCCAGGAAAGATATTTGAGTGGGTAGTTTCTAACCTCGGGTCCCATCGGCGCTGGATTCATGGCGATAGGCAACCCCGCTTCATGGGCTGTCCTAATCAATTCGGGCATCATGTTGATTTCATTCTGAAGAAGAAGAATTTCCCCGGGCCGAGTATCGTGTTTTATTCGTTGGACCTTTTCTTCACTCCAATTTCGATTGGCTCCGCTATACAGAATAATGGCATTCTCACCATCAGCGGCAACTTGAATAATCGCATGTCCGGTAGGCAGCCTATCAATTTCCACTCCCGATACATCTACACCATTGGCTTCCAGAAAATCGCGAAGGAATACACCATCTTCGCCGATGAGCCCGATATGCCTTACCCGAACTCCAGCCCGAGCCAGGGCTATCGACTGATTTAAGCCCTTCCCGCCGGCAAAGCGATTCAAAGTTTGGCTTGGAATGGTTTCTCCTTGTCGTACTATGCGCGCTACCTGGAAAACATCATCGATATTGAGTGATCCGGCATTGTGGATTGTAGTCATCCTGGGACATGGCTCCTTCAGGTTATGGAAAGGCCGTTCCGGCGAGAGCGGAAATCCACCATCACGGCAATGATAAGAACCAGTCCTCTAACAACCTGCTGGATGTAAGATGAAATTTTGAGCTGATTCAGACCATTGCCGATTCCACCCATAATCAAGGCGCCTATCACCGGTCCGGAGGCCTTGCCATAACCGCCCATCAAAGAATTGCCGCCGATAACAACCGCAGCAATGGCCTCAAGTTCCAATCCAGTCCCGGCAGTAGGTTGGGCCGACCACAATCTGGCAGTCAATAGCACGCCGGAAAGCGCAGCGGCAAAACCACTTAGAGTATAAGCCGAAATCGTGATTCTACCGACAGGTATTCCGGCCAAGCGAGCTACAGCGGCGCTCCCCCCAATCGCATAGATGTGATGCCCATATCGAGTTCGGCTTAGCAGTACATGTAGCACAAGTGCCAATACCAGAAGAAAGATTATCAAGCTGGGAATTGGACCCAGAGACCCGGAGCCCAATGCGAGATAGCCATCTGGCAATCCCGATATCGGTTTACCCTCAGTGTAAACAAGAGTGATTCCTCTAACTATTGCCATCAGGGAAAGCGAGGCCACAAAGGGCGGAAGCCTCCCCAGGACAACCAGCAAGCCAACAAGGGCGCCAATTCCAACACCGATTAACAGGGCCAGGCCAATGGCCGAAAATACCGACCAGCCGGATCTGACAATCAATCCTGCCGAGATTGCTCCGGCCAGGGCTACCGTAGAGCCAACAGAAAGATCGATACCCCCCGTAAGAATGGGCAGGGATAAACCCAGGGCAACTATGGCCGTAATCGAGGACTGCGAAACAATATTGATCAGATTTTTTGGCTGAAAAAAACGTAGTGAGGCCGCACCCAGAACCAAGTAGAGTCCAACCAGTATCAGAACGGCACTATGACGTTGGAGAAAGGCACGATTGACAATTTTCACGGGGCTCATGGCTCTACTCCCGCCGCAAGGTGCATGATTCCATCCTGGGTGGCATCATCGCGCAGAAATTCACCAACCATCTCTCCGGTCTTCATCACCAGAATACGGTCGCTAATGCCCAAAACTTCCGGTAATTCGGAAGAGATAATGATCACTCCCACTCCCTTGGCGGCCAATCCATCGATTAGAGCGTAAATTTCCGCCTTTGAACCCACATCAATGCCACGCGTCGGCTCGTCAAGTACCATAATCCTGGGTTCCACAGACAGCCACTTCGCAATAACTACCTTTTGCTGATTCCCACCACTTAGATTCCGTATTCGTTTAAGCGGTTCCGGCGGACGGATTCTCAGACGCTCAATCAAATTTGATGCCGCCTTGGCCAGCCGCCGAAAATTTAGCAAACCCCAATTGCTAAGTGAACCTAGCGTATTGATTGTAAGATTCTTCCGAACGGAAAGATCAAGAAAAAGTCCCTGGGTCTTGCGATCCTCGGGAACATAAACCAGACCCTGGGCAACGGCCACTCGAATGCTCAGTTTCTTAATCTGTTTCCCCTCTATTTCCACCTTACCGGAAATTATCGGGTCCAAACCAAGCAGCGCCCGGGCGAATTCGGTTCGGCCGGCTCCCATTAATCCGTAGATGCCCAGTATCTCGCCCCGATGTAAAACCAGGGAGCAGTTTCGGAAATCCCTTCCATTCAATTTGTCAACTTCCATCAGGACATCATCTTTTGGGGTGGCATTTCTGCTGTACATATCCCCCAATTCGCGCCCAACCATCATTCTGACAACTTCATCTGGATTGGTTTCATCAATTGCCCTGGTGCCAATAAATCGCCCATCCCGAAGGATGGTGATTCGATCAGCGATTTCAAAAACCTCTTCCAATCGGTGGGATATGTAAATCAGCGTCATACCCCCTTCGCGAAGTTTCTTAATCATACTTAGCAGAATCCGGGTTTCGGTTTCAGTGAGCGACGATGTCGGCTCATCGAGGATAAGAATCTTGGCATCCAGGGATAGTGCCTTGGCGATTTCCACCATCTGACGAATAGCAATGGGCAAGGAGGAAACCATCGTCAAAGGATTCAGATTCAAACCGAGTTGCTTAAGGTTATCCCGGGCAGTCTGAATCATCAGCTTCCGCTTTACCAGTCCCCAACCGGGTTCCCTTCCCAGCATTATGTTCTCCGCGATACTGCGATTGGGGAGGAGGGTTAGCTCCTGGTAAATCATGCCAATACCCGCTTGCTGTGCTCGTCGAGGCGAACCCAATTCTACCACATGTCCAAATAACCGGATTTCACCCCCGTCTTTGCTGTAATCCCCGGCGAGTATCTTCATAAGGGTGGACTTACCCGCTCCGTTTTCTCCGACCACAGCGTGAATCTCCCCGGACCGAAAGGATAGATCAATGTTCTTTAAAGCCTGAACTCCGGGGAAATTCTTGCTGATGGCCTTCAATGTGACAGTGGTCATGTTCACCATAGACAGCAGTGTGAAGCCTGCTGATTAGGCTATTTGACCAGGGCTAAATCAACAGGTATGCTGGCTGAAACCGATTCCCCCTCCATATGCTTATATGCTGTCTCAACTCCAAGAGCGCCAATCATATAAGGCTGTTGGGCAACGGTTGCAGCCAATGAGCCATCCTGAACGGCAGCCACTGCATCGTCTACCGCGTCGAATCCAACGAAAACGATGTCCGTACGCCCGGCCGCCTTTGCGGCTTCGATGGCTCCAAGAATCATCTCATCATTATGCGCAAAAACTCCATCTATTTCCGGTTGGGCCTGGAGTATGTTTTCAAAAACGGTTAGACCCTCGGCACGATTGAAATTCGCGGTTTGACGAGCCACGACTACTATACCGGAAATCTCGCCAACTACTGCATTAAATCCTTCGCCACGATCTCGAGCGGCTGATGTACCTGCAATACCCTCCAATTCGACAACCTTTCCAGAACCGCCGATGGCTTCCACAAGGAATTCAGCAGCCATTTCCCCTCCGGCAACGTTGTCCGAGGCGATATGAGCGACTATTTCGCCCCCAGCGGCACCACGATCTATGGTCAAGACGGGGATTTTGGCAGCATTGGCCTTCATTATGCTGGGTACGATGGCATCGGAATCGGTTGGGTTTACAAGAATTGCATCGACTCTCTGTTGAATAAGATCTTCCATGTTCACGGCCTCCTTTGCCGGATCATCCTGGGAATCCACAATAACCAACTTCACTCCAAGCTCGGCAGCCTTGGCTTCAGCGCCCTCCTTCAGAGTAACGAAGAAGGGATTATTCAGGGTCGAAATCGACAAACCATAGACAGCCCCCTCAGAGTCTGGATCACCGATCGCAAATAGAGAACCTGCAATCAGGATGAACGCGAGCATCAAGACAAAAAACTTCTTCATTTTGTACCTCACTTTGTTATAATTCCAAAATCAACTCACAGTTGATTTTCTACTTATCTGAAACCGAAGCTCGATTCAGCAGCAGGGCCACGGCAATAACCACACCCTTTACAACCTGCCCCCAAAACGATGGGATATTGAGAAGGTTCGACCCATTATTGATAACAACGATGAACAATACACCTAGCAAAGTACCCATCAAGCCCCCGTTGCCCCCACTAAAATCGGTCCCTCCAACAACCACCGCCGCAATCGCATCGAGTTCATAGCCCATACCCATAACAGGTTGGGCCGAATTCAACCGGGCAATCAGAATTTGACCGGCAAGAGCTGCCAGAACTCCGGTAACACAGTACACCGCAATTATATAAGATTCAACATGTATCCCAGTGAAACGAGCCGCAGTCGGATTGTTGCCCAGGGCGTATAATCTTTCTCCCTGAGGAGTTAGTTTCAGAAAAAATGCTCCGACAAGGAAGACCGCCAAGAAGATGATAACCGGAACGGGAATCGGCCCCGCGAAACCGGTCCCAAAAACCCGAAACGATTCCGGTAAGCCGGTAATAGGCCTGCCCTGGGTAAAACTCAAGGCCAGGCCTCGTGCGAAGGTCATGGTTCCCAGTGTGGCGACAAAGGGGGGAAGGGAGAACCGCGTTACAAGGATTCCATTGAACAAACCAAGTAAGGCGCCAACGGACAGCCCGCAAAGGGAAGCAATTAGGGAGGGAATGCCGCTAACCAGCAGTTGGGCCGTAATTACCGAACTCAAAGCCAGTACCGAGCCGACCGAGAGATCAATCCCAGCGGTTAGGATAACCAGGGTTATACCCACCGCTATGATGCCGTTAATGGAGGACTGTCGAAGAATATTCAGGGCATTTGGTAGAGTGCGAAAACGATCCGACAGTATCGAGAGAATGATACACAGAGCCAAGAAGGCAAGTACCAATCCCAGGCGCCTGATATTGGCTGCCGGAGCGGTAGGCAGCGTTCTCCTATCTGTCAATAACTCCCTTCTTGAGTATTATATTGGCGTATTTCCTGATTTCGCCGGTCATAACTATTGCATACGCATTCTTGGCCTGATCATAGAACTTAAAACGCTCGACTCGCTGAATGGGCGGTGTTTCTGGCCAGAATGCGTCAACCACACTGCGATAGGCAGCCTCTATCCCCATGTCCAGTTCATCTTTCTCTGCCGGCGACATCATAAAAAGCGGACTTTTGACATAGGAGTCCAGTGTAATTAGAGGCAGTATGCCCTCAAGTAGCGAGGGAATCCCGATTCCGTCTGCCCTGATAACACGCTTTCCGCAGCTATCTCCCGGGAAAAAGGCATCAGTCAAAACAATTTCATCGCCATGGCCCATTCTAAACAGGGTTGCAAGTAGTTTCGGAGAAATCACCGGGCTGATATTGCGTAGCATAGGCACCTCCATATTCCCCTATTGGGGGAAGAGGTACATTCTATCAACAATTTATCATCTCGCCATCACCCCTTCCTTTTTATGCTACCTCTGATGCCATCCGGCACCTACCCTCAAACGGCCCCAAGTCAGAATTTCGAACTTGCAAGTCATTTCATGTCCGATGCCAGACAAATTTGCCGTAGTTTCATCCTGAGAACAAGGTATTGGGACGATTGACTAAAAAAGATTGGAGTACTAGAATCCCCAAAATTTTAAACTTGGAGTTATGATATGAAAAAATCAAACCTATTCATCTCCCTTCTCGTGCTGTCAGGATTAATTCTATCATCCTGTTATACCTATTCTATTGACTATGGGGACGGGCCCCAAAAACATGTTTTAACAGAGGAAATTAACAATCACTACTTCCTCTCCGGTTTAGTAGCACCAAATGTCGAGGTACCAGCGGGGCCTAAAAGCGGAGCAGCGGATTATCGGATAACTGTAGAGAAAACATTTGTCAATGGTCTGGTCTCTTTTATAACCATGGGTATCTACACGCCAACTACAACATTTATTCTAGAGTAGCGCCTACCCGCTTGGGGGTGGCATTCGCACTCCCTGGCAGCTTCAATTGTTGGAGCTTTTAGATCGCAGTTTCAAAGGCACCGCCTGGCGCGGAGCTCTTTCCGGGTGGCTGTCATGGCGGTCGTCTGCCCAGGGGGCGTCAATAGCCAAAGTGGAGACTCGAACTCCAGACCTACGCATTACGAGTGCGTTGCTCTACCAGCTGAGCTACTTTGGCAGAAATGCCAATTATAACCAGTCGATAGACCGGGTCAAGCCAGGCTTTCTAGGGAATCCGGCCCGAGCTTCGTGCACCGACAGAATTCAACCTGTAAATATCTGGCAATCAGTCTCGATTCTTCTGAAACTTGCGGCGCGAATTTACAAACCTTACCAGATCGTGAATATTGGCCACTTCTATTCTGTCGGTGAACAACCTGATTCTCTGCTGTTCCTGAAAATGAATCAAAATTTCCCTGCATCGATCGACCCGCATACCAGCCCACTGCGCAATATCGGAAACTGAGTTCTCATAAATCCTCTTACCTGTATCATTATCTATATATTCAAGCTTCAAAGTATCCGCAAGCATAACGAAAACATCCGCAACCCGAGCATATTCATCTGATAAAGTCAAAATGGCAAAGCGCCGTTTCTGATCATATATCCTTTGAGCAAAAAGAGTTAATAGTTTGATAACCATCTGCGGATTTCCAGTCATCAGAACTTCGAAATTACTTCTATTGAATTCAAGGAGTTTGCAATTCTCCAAGGCAATAATAGAGGCGCTTCTTGGGGCATCTTCCAACAGGGCCATCTCTCCAAAAAACTCACCTGGCTCCAATATGTCGATAATTTTTTCGATGTTCCCGATAATCTTGACAATCTTAACCCTGCCCGACTGAATCAGATAAAAGGCATCACCTGGCTCATATTCACAAAAAACAATTTCTTCCTCTTTGAAAGTGCGAACAAAACGTTCAAATTTTGAAAGGTCTATGTTCATGTATCTAAACCTTTTACATCCCGAATTTTGCGGGTTTCCTCAAGTACCTGTCTGTAGAGAGATCCACCCTTCGGGATTAGCTGCTCAGCCTTGGTAAAAAAGCTGTAAGCCTTTTCCGTATCTCTAGATTTCTTATGGCAAAGTCCGATATAGAATAGCTCCTCCCCAAGAAATGATTCATTCGGATATTTTCTGATAGCGGAAACTAACTGACCCGCCGCCTCTTTGAACATATCTAAATAGTATAGACAACAGCCAACTCTAAATTCGGCAATCGCCAAGATCGCGCGGTCTTTCTCGCTCTGGATCATAGAGAGGAATCCTTTCATGGCTTCCCTGTAGTGTCCCATCTTATACTGAACATCAATCTCATCGAAATTCGCGGGAGGCGAGTCAGATTCCCGACTCCCCCCCTGAACTTCGGGCGCAACCTTGGAACTGCCGTGCATGTATTGCTCAGCCACCTCAGCCTTGGCGGCTACCTGTGTCGCATAGATACCCTTGGGCCAGTGTTTCAGATAGCTTCTAAACGCATAAGAAGCCCGCGGGTACTGCTTCTCCTTGAGGTAGTACTCACCTACCGCGAACATACCGGCTTCCTGATTCGTATTAACTCTGTCCGCGGATAATAGGTTTTGAACCTGGTTATGAATCCTTCGCAGCTGCGTGGAGAAAACCTGAAGCATCTTCATCAAAATACGTGGATTTTCGGCAACGAAATCTTCGAATTCGGCTAAGGAAAAATGGATCACCACACAGTCGGTAATCGCCATAGCAATCTCGTCATGGGGATAGTTGCCAAGCGCCGCTTTAACACCGAAAAATTCGCCTGTTTTAATCGGTTCTCTTATCTCTGCGCCTGTTTGGATATCCTCGTAGGCGAGTTCAACCTTGCCCGCCTTCAATATGGGTACCCCCTCGGCCTTATCACCCTGAAAATAGACGATTGCATTTGCACGATAAAAAACTGTCTTAGGCAAAAAAGACTCCGTTAAGGCATATCATGAAAAGGATACGCAACCTGATGAGATACTGTCAACAACACTACCAAATCAGTATCCTAGTCTGGCATGATCGATCTTCACACCCACTCGAATGAAAGTGATGGTGAGTTTTCCCCCACAGCATTGCTTGAATTATCCAAGAGCACTGGAATAACCGCCCTTGCTCTAACAGACCATGATACTCTGGCAGGCCTTGTAGAAGCGGAAAGGGCAGCAAAACGACTGGGCATTAGATTCATTCCAGGTGTGGAAATTGAGGTGGAATTCGAACCTGGAAATTTTCACATACTCGGATTGGGCATTAAGCAATATTCGGGAGGTCCGCTAGGAAGCTTTCTCGAGAAAGTCCGTGAATGGCGTAACATCAGGAATAAAAGAATGGTGCAGTTAATGAACGCCGATGGCTTGGATGTCACACTGGATGAGTTAAACAGATTGGCAGGAGGCGAGGTTCTTGGGCGAATGCACTTTGCCATTTGGCTCATCGCCCAGAAAATGGCGAAGAACGTTCCAGACTGCTTCAAGAAATGGCTAGGTCCTGGCTGCCCGTACAATGTGAAAGAACTGCGACCCAAACTCGAGAAAACTACCGAAGTGATTCGTCAGGCGGGTGGAAAGTCAATCATAGCCCATCCGCTATCGCTTTGGCTTTCATGGAGCAGTCTTGAAAGATACATACCCCTTTGGAAGGAAGCAGGAATCAACGGCATTGAAGCCTTACACTCCGGGGCGTCAAAGGAAGCAGCCGCAAAACTGACCGCACTGGCGAAGAAGAATGATATGATAATTACTGGAGGTTCAGACTTCCATGGAAGCAGCCGCCCTGATAGATGCCTGGGTTACGGCACCGCGGGAGTTTCGCTAAGTGAGGAGTTGTTGCTGCCTTTTGATGAAGCATAGGATTACAATACTTACGTACTTGTCAATGGTTTTGCATGTCGCGGCAGCGGACTATCCACTCATAAACTATACAATCGAGTCGCGAGATCCTCTCTACAGCCAGCATCAGCAAGATATAGAACTATGGTATTTAGATAGTGCTAAATCGCAGCCGCTAATGATTTTCAGATACGTTCCACTGCTATCTGAGGATATTTTTTCGGTTGCCGCCGCCTTTAACTTGCCCTATGATACACTTGCAACCCTAAACGGCTGGAACTCACCGGGCCTTCTTGAGACAGGCAATGAGATTTTGGTTCCCAATACACCGGGTGTGTTTATACCTGTAAATCCAGAGAATGAATGGGAGGAAAGTCTCTCCAAAACGGGAAGAAGTGCAGTCGCATTAAATGTTGCCATACGATTGGAAAGCAGTAGAGAGAGAGAGTTCAGATTTTATCCTGGAGATAAATTTAGCTCCGACGAACGAATAAGATTTCTTGGCAGTTTGTTCTCCTCACCCTTGAAACAGGTCAGAATCACATCTTCCTTTGGCTATCGTTCAAATCCCTTTTCGGGAAAACTGAGTTTTCATCCTGGTGTTGACTTCCAGGCCCCGGTCGGTACACCTGTATTCGCAGTGCGCAATGGGAGGGTTCACGATATTGGCATGCTGGAGTTTTATGGCCTTTATGTTATAATCAATCACGATGGCGGGTATCAGACAGTTTACGCTCACCTGGATGAAGCTATCGTTGAGGTAGGACAGCTTGTGGGAGCTGGCGAGCAAATTGCTTTGTCGGGCAATTCTGGCATCTCTACCGGCCCACATCTGCATTTCGAAATTCGAAAAAGTGGAAAACCGACGAATCCGGCAGCATTGACCTCGTTTTACGCGATAGAATAGTAGTATGAAACGATTGAGAATAAGTACGAGGATGCTGTGTACACTTCTTCTTTTCTTTGTTTCGTCCATTGTTCCCGTGTATCCTGAAAATATCAGGGGCACAATTGCGGGAATGCTCCAAATTGATGGCCCGACTGTGGAATTGAAGCCAGACGAACTGATAACAGTAGTATATCCGGATGAAATTTCAGCCTTTCAGGAAGGCATCGAAATACAGGTTGAGATACCATCGTCGCTTAGAAGGTTTCGAAACAGTTTTGCCCTGATGATATACAGGAATATCAGTCCGGAGCCAAAAAAGAATCGAAATGAGTATAATGCCACAAGAATCCATATGGAGCTCATTCCCGCCAGAGAGAAAACCTTTGTGCGTATTCCTTTCGACAAAACACATGGAATAACGGGAGATGCGTTGACTTCCATACTGCCGATGCCTGTCAACGCCGAACAATTTCCCCTCCTTGTAGTTGTATTGCCGATTATGAAAGGAATTCCCGATGCAGCCTTTTCGGAAAAACTCAAAATCAGTGCAACACCCATTTGGAAAAACGAAGGCTCGTTAACAGTCAATATCACAAATCCGTCTGGTAATTCAGAGGAGACTATCCAAGTTATTGTGGACAATAGCGTAATCGAATTAAACGAAACAATCAAACTGCAAACCGGAATTCATAAGGTTAGAGTTGCAAGCACTCACGCCCCGGTAATCGAGCAGACCATTGTCCTGGAGCCAGGAGAGGAAATAACATTGAACCTAGAGTTGGACTATAGACCACCTGAGCTGACAATCCATATTCCGGGGGATTCCATAGTTCGGTTGGACGGTGAACTGATTGAAAACGATGATACTGTGAAGGTAGTCAAGGTGGATCCAGGAGGCCATTCGATATCATACACTCTAGGTGAGCTGGAAGTGAGCCGGAGCTTCACTGTCCAGCCTGGAAGCAGGATAAAAATCCATTTATTTGTCGATGTAGAGATTACCGAGGGGGATGACAGATAAAAATAGCAAAGCCTAACTCTCGGCAAAATCGTCTAATCATTGTGCAATCTCTGACTCGAATATAGTAGAAAGCGATTTGCCGTATCGGCCCAGGTGCATTGAGCCTTGCGCAAACGAAAATTATCTGATTTTAGCGAAAATTTGATTAGCTCATAGTTATATTCTTTTCAAGCAGTTTGATCTGACATGATATTTTTCCCCTCAAATCCTTGACATGTATCGGGTGCGAACTTACCTTGAAACCGTGTTTTTTACCGGCAAGCGTCGTATAGTATTGATAGTTCTTGCCTCTTCAATGTTTGCATGTGCAGTCTTGTTCGGCATTGCTCTGGGATTGAATCTCGCGGCCACAGACAACGTACGCAATATGGAAGAACTAACTGCGTCAAGGCCGGCTATTCCTTCCCAACTGCTTGATATCAATGGGAACTTGATTACTGAATTCTTCTCTGACGAGAAGCGAAATCTAATCCCTATTACCGCGATTCCGGAGAATCAAATTTACGCATTGCTTACGAGAGAGGATGGACTTTTCTATAAGCATACAGGCGTATCCCTTAGCGGCTTGGTACGCGCGACTATTAACAACATCCTTTATTTTCTTACTGACAAGGGATATTTTTCCGGCTTCAGTACCCTGACTATGCAGGTAGCGGGCGCCAAGCACGCGGATCGCACAGAAATTTCCATGAAGCGAAAACTCAAGGAAATATGGTGGGCCTACCAGCTTGAACGTCGATTCACAAAACAAGAAATTCTGGAATTATACCTAAACTCTGTTTATTTCGGGCACAACACCTATGGCGTGGAGGCGGCCAGTCGATTTTTCTTCGGACATTCGGCTACCGAAAATACTCCCGCCGAATCAGTGATGCTGGTAATACAACTTGCTGGATCTGGTTTGTATTCTCCGATAATTCAACCCAACGCCGCAAAAAACAAGCAACTGGAAATACTCGATCAAATGGTTTCGGCGGGCCATATAGACCCCGAGGTCGCCAAAACCTCATTTGAAGACTACTGGAACAATTTCGATTGGTCTCGTTCGGTTATCGATTCACCCTATTTCGACCGCCTGGCCAATGACAAGGCTCCCTATTTCAGCGAATTCATTCGAAACGAGATAGAGAAGTATCTATTTGGCCAACAGAATATTTACCGGGATGGTTATACCATATACACGACGTTGAACCTTAATTACCAGAGGAAGGCCGACGGGCATATCAAGGAGGGTTTGCAAGTATGGAATCAGAAGTATCAAAATGAAAGAGATAGAAAGAACAGGTATGCCTCTGTTAATCTGGATGATACGATTGAGCTTTTGTCACTTGTCTTTGACATCCCCGGTATACAGTCTGCTGGATCTCGAGATGAAAGAACTGCCCGGAAATTTGTGATAAATCAGCTAACTCCGGTGACAGATCTAATGTCGATGGTATTTGGATTGAACGATCTGAAATCGGTTGCGAATATTTCTTACGAACATGTTCAAACGTATCATAGCATGAACAATGTCGAGACTGCTCTAATCACTCTCGACAATGAAACAGGCTACATTCTTGCCATGGTGGGTGGGAGCGAATTTAACCGGAATAACCAGTTTAATCGCGCAATGGAAGCAAATCTGATGCCGGGCTCCGCATTCAAACCTCTCTACTATTCGGCCGCGATTAGTTCCGGAGCCTTCACTGCCGCCAGCCGAATTCACGATGGTCCCAGAATTTTCGTAAGTCCCGATGGCACGGCCTATATTCCCAGTAATTATGCCGGTACTTGGTCTGGCGGCGTGTTGCTTAGAGATGCGCTTTCAAAATCACTCAACATACCTGCTCTTATAGTTCTTGAAACCATCGGTTTCGATGCTGCAATCAACAGGTCGGCAGACCTTCTCGGCATCACCAGCCCTCAGGGAATTGCCACAACTTTCGATAGGGTATATCCACTGGGTTTGGGTACGCTGAGCATATCCCCCATACAGCTTGCACGCGCATACGCAACAATTGCCAATGCTGGCCATGGGGTAGAACCCATCGCAATCAGATATATCGAAGACCGCGACGGAAACATAATAGTGAATCCCGAACGCGAGCTCAGAGAATCACAAGCAAAAAAGGACATGCAGATTATAACACCACAGACGGCATTCATAATAACCAGTATCCTGCAAAGCACTGTCACTTCAGGAACACTTGCATACGCCAAGAATACGGCGAATGGTTTCGATGGGATGCCCATGGCAGGTAAAACCGGCACTTCTCAGAACTGGGAAGACGCCTGGACTGTCGGCTTTTCGCCATATTACACCACGGCTATCTGGATAGGATTCGATAAAAGGGGTAATTCGCTAGGGAAGTCCCAGACAGGGGCTACCTCCACGGGGCCTGTTTGGGCTAGTTATATGAAGGGGATACACGAAGGATTACCCAAGATAGATTTCCCCAGACCCGCGACGGGCATTGTGAAAGTTGTGATAGATCGTAGAACCGGCATGCTGCCCGACGAGGATACTCCCAAGGAACAGCTTCGTTCCGAATACTTCATCGCAGGCACCCAGCCCATGGGAATAAGTGATCTCGCGATTTTTGAGGCGGACAGAGATGAGCAGCAGGCGATAAAAATTGCAATTGATTCATCCCGTACGAATGTAGAAATTGACAATCCGGATTCGGCTGCCGGCACAAGGGATCTTTTTTCAGAGCTTAACCTTGAACCTCTGTACCTGGATGGGGAGCTTGGTATTGATCAGGAGGAAGACGAGTTAAGCGGCGGCATTCTGGACTAGGGCAACCGCGATTCCTCTTTCAGAGTGGTACTTGAAAGCTTCAGAATACCACCCCCGGTCCCTTGAACATATACCGAAATTCTGTCGCAGGATATCGAAGTCCATGGTTCTATCGCAAGGTCACTAATCGCTATTTTGTTCATGGCCGTATCGAATTTCCCCAGACGCCATTCACCTTCTTCGGCAGTAACCAGGTATATGCTTCTACCTTCCACCATCATTAGAGAGCCAGGGAAAATATCATGTTCCCCCACCGATATTGTCTTAAGTGTATCACTGTCTAGCAGCATCAACCGTACCCTGGAATTCGGGCCTCTTCTTCCTCCAATAACCATAATCGAATTCGACAATATGGCCATTGAGCGGCCACGCACGGCAGTAACCTTACTCACCGCAAGTAATTTCCCGTCTTTGAGATTGTATTTGACAACCCTGCCATAGGGGATGCCATCGCCCTCGTTATCAACCGTTAAAAACCAGACAGGCTCTGCCACAATTGTCGATGTAACTATTTCCCCGGTTGCATCCGCGATGCGCGTGTTCTCATCTTCTGCGATATCATCTCGCATTTCGAGAACTCTCTCCGTCTTCTTATTCAAGTCTTTCTGCAGCGCATCTAGTTCTTCGATTGCCTTTTCGATACTTGACTTCTCCTTCTCCAGTTCCTTTTCTGCCTCCGAGTCAGGTTCATCTTTGGCGTCTTCCTTCTCTTCTATAGCACCAAGTTCTTCCACAACCGATTTATGTTCACGTTCTAGTTCACTGCGGCTTTTATCGAGATTCTCCTGCTCCTTTGCAATTTCCCTTTCTCGAAGCTCCACCATATCCCTCCGGGAATCCAGGCTCATATCCTCTTCCTTACGCATCTCTTCTATAACATCATCGTCGGTAATCGCTCCGGTATCTATGGAAACACCCGCATCAAGGACCGGGCTAAGAGGTATGAGCATCTGGGTTTTCCCTGCCCAATTTGAAAAATGCGTGTCCAGGCCCAGTTTACCAGGGTTTAAAAAGCTAACAACCGGTTCTTTATAGCGTGCTTCGACCATCTCCATATCACCTCTGTATACAGCGTTGTAATAAGTTATAAACTCGGAGACAAGATAGGCGTCCCGTCTGGAGAAGCCGTAAACCGCTTCTAAGTATCCAGCGATTATCGTTCTAAGATTGTTGATATGATCTACCTCGGCGTTGTCTCCAATGATGAAGATATCGGAATCAAAACCCTGTTCAATATGCGGTGCAAGAATGTGAACAACCTCGTATTTCCCACCAATTGAGGTTCTGCCAGGGACTTGAAGAGTTATTCCCTTAGCCAGCAAACGGCCTATATCGCGAATTTGATCTGTCGTGTTTATAAACTCATGGGGGCCAATATAGTTGATGAATTTTATTGACTGATCGCCAATACTGGTTAATTCATCACGATTCACTCTGACTTCCTGAGCATATAAGGGGAAGCAAAATACCACTGCCAGGATCAGAGTGATATGGGAAAAACTTCTTTCAATCATTCTGTAACTCCTTGAACTGAAATTATATTCGTCAATTTCTTCGAAGTCCCTGTTTTTTGATTAAACCGCCCAAAATTGAAAATAATTCCTTTTTTCCCGCATTCGAGATATTGCTGCCTAGAAGTATACTTAGCAATTCGATTCCGGACGAGTCGCTTATATCGCCGTTATATCGGACCAAATCCATTAGGGCCCGAGCTGTTTCCAAAATGAGAAGCTCGTCTTTTGGTGCTATGGCCCTATAGCGGCTGTATATTGTCCGCATAGATGCCCCATCCCAATCAGCACCAATACGCCCAAGGGCTCGGAAACCGGCTGCCAGGGCCATTGGATCTTCCTCATTTTGAAGACATTGAAGAATTAAATTTCGTAATCTGAAATCAATCCCCCTTGAGATTAGACGATAGCCTGCCGCCCGAACCAGGGCATGAGAGCTTACCGGTTCGTTATATTGATCTACGGAGCGAATAGTCCCAATCGACACCAGGTCTTCTAATAGCAAATCAACCCAGGGGAATTTTTTGCGCATTGCCAGCTCGTCGGCATAGGATTCCAATTCCTTGACAAGTTCCATTCGCCGCTCCAGATTGTTGGATACGGCCATCTGCTCGCGAATGAAAAATCCCGGATCCCTGCGAGCAGTTTCCCGATCATAAGCTGTCGACGAGTTGGGTAATGTTCCCAGTCTTAGGGGGCCGCCTCTGAATTGAAGCCATCCGGAACCCGGCAACCCGGCCCTCCAGGCATAGAGTATCCAATCCTCGCCACCTGCTATCAGCATGCTCTGACTGGTAAGCAGAGGCTCGGACAATGCGGAACCCACCCGAAGTTCGGTGCGCGCATCCCCATCTACCGAATTCGGATGGACTACTCGAATACTCCCATCGGATATCGGAGCAAAGATTGTTCCATTGGCCGAGACCGACGGGGCGCCGCCGCTAAGTGCTATTCGAAACCGTCCGATTTCCTCCCCGTTTTCACTGTAAGAAGCCACTTCACCGGCGGCATAGAATACTAATCCCTGATTGGAGCTTGTTGTAAGTATCGCGCTTACCCTCGATGATTCGGTTTTAAGGCTAAACAGAGGATCCAATTGGGTTAGGCTTGTATAGGGATGGAGGCTGTCATAATGTGGAAAAACCGCTATGGAACCATCAAATCCTCCAGCCCAAATCCGCCCATCGTCATCCATGGCCAATGTGGAAACTGATTCTGAAAGTTTCGCGTACGCTACCCCTTGCCCCCATGGGTCAACGCAGATGATTTGCCCGCTGCTTAATGGAATCCAAACCAGGCCCTCGGCACTAACAACTGGAGCCGCGGATGCTTCACTTGGGCTATCTAGGGTCCACATAATCTTCCCTTGTCTGGAAACGCATAGGAATTCGCCTCCCGTCAATGGCAGAAATATCCTTCCGTCTGAACCACCCGCGGGCAGCACAGTCATTTCCGCATCCAACAGCAGTTTCCATCTTCCAGTGCCTCCCGGAGTAACAGCGAATAGTTCCCTTTTGTCATTCTGAATATAGATTGTGCCGTCTGCGCCAATCATCAAAAGATTCCGCAGTCTTCCTCCTGGCCTGTAAATCCAATTCACCTTACCCGTTTCACCGTTGAGGCTGTGAAGAGCTCTATCTTCGGCAATAATGTAGACATCTGAACCTGGCCCCTGGGCCGGAAAGGTGTTTATTCTCCCTCCAAAGGCCCTTAGCCACGCGGGCTTGCTGTCAAAACGCTTCAGTTCTTCCGCACCTCCCTGGCTTGCCATAAACGCAAATAAGACAATGCATATGACACATCGACATATTGCTTGCTGCCATCCTCCGAAAATCGGCGTTTTACAGGCTAGATTGGGAGGGGCTGTGGAATTGTCGCTCCGAGTATTCCACAGGCAGGGGATGATGGAAACTGAACCAAGGGAAATATCCACTCAATATGTATCGGCTAGGAAATCCTTGGCAAGCGGATTGTATAGTAAGATTGGGTACCCGATTGAAAAAATGCAAAAGAGCAGGGGCTAATCTTCATTGTTCAGGCACGGGAGGATGCAGTAATCCACTAGCTACGGCGGGCAAAGAGCCCCGGAATTTTGCGAATGCGGGGCTTGATTACTCAAAGGTATTGTTTTGCAGGAGAATTTTTGGAATGATTTCGCTTTTTAACCGTGGGTTAAGCAGACGCAGGGGGTTTATATTTTTAGACGTTCATGACGACCACCGTACATATCATCCCTGAGTCTTGCCACATCCCTATTCTCCAGATATTCCTCGAAAGACATGCGACGATCTATCGTTCCCTCGGGAGTGAATTCGATGATGCGGTTGGCTATCGTATTGATAAACTGATGATCGTGACTTGCAAAAATAATCGAGCCATCGAAGGCAATTAATCCATTATTCAGACTGGTTATAGACTCAAGATCGAGGTGACTGGTTGGATTATCCAGAATTAAGACATTCGCCCCACTCAGCATCATTTTGGCAAGTAAGCAGCGCACCCTTTCTCCTCCGGATAGTACGTTAACTCTTTTCAACGATTCGTCTTGGGTGAACAGCACTCGTCCAAGAAATCCGCGGATGTATGCCTCGTCTTGCTCGATTGAGTACTGCCGCAGCCAGTCGGCTATGGATAGTTTGCTGTTGAAGAATCTCGAATTATTCTTGGGGAGATAATCAAATTTAACGGTGGCGCCCCATGAAAATTTACCTCCATCGAGTTCAAACTCTCCGGCGATTATATCCATGAACGCCGTTTTAGCCAGATTATTCGGTCCGACAAAACCAATTTTTTCGCCTGCCTGGATGCTCAAATTCCATGAACTAAACAGTGTCAGTGAATCAAGGCTCTTCGAGAAGTTCTCGATCTCCAAAACACTCTTTCCGAGTTTGCGCCCGGGCTTGAAGCTGCAATAAAGAAATCGCCTCGAACTTTGCGGCAGGCTCTCCAAATTGAGTTTATCCAGCTCCCTCATACGACTCGTTGCCTGCTTGCTTTTCGAAGTGTTTGCCGCAAAGCGCTGTATAAACAACCTTAGCTCCTCCGCGCGCGCCTCCGCTCTTTTCCGACGATCCTTCTGTTGGGCGGCAATAAGCTGACTGGCCTGCTGCCAAAATGAGTAGTTCCCGCAATAAACGCTGATTTTCCCGAAATCAATATCGGCGATGTGAGTGCATACCCTGTTAAGGAAATGCCGATCGTGGCTCACAACAATGACAATGCTGTTCACCCTCGACAAGAAGTCTTCGAACCATCTGATGGATTCGACATCGAGATGATTTGTTGGTTCGTCGAGTAGCAGTATATCCGGATTGCCAAATAGAGCCTGGGCAACAAGAACGCGGACTTTGACATCCTCATCAATCTCCGACATCGGTTTTTTGTACATATCATCGCCGATTCCCAACCCGGATAGCAGGGTCGCAGCCTCGCTCTTTGACTCATAACCGCCTATTTCCGCAAACTCGTTTTCCAACTCCGCAACCCTTATACCCTCATCGTCCGTCATTCGCGATTTAGAATAAAGAGTTTCTCTTTCTTGCATAATTTCATAGAGCCTGGGATAACCCCTGATAACGGTATAGAGAACCGAATATTCGTTGTAGGCATTCCGATTCTGCGCAAGAACCGCTAACCTAATTCCGGAACTGATAGTTACAGTGCCAGAATCTATTTCTTGTTCTCCCGAGAGTATGTTCAAAAATGTCGATTTCCCCGAACCGTTCGCCCCTATCAATCCATAGCAGTTGCCTGGAAGGAATTTGATATTGACATCCTTAAACAGTAAATGCTCTCCAAAGGAAAGACTGACATCCGAAACACTGAGCATGATTGATTCTCCGTGTAAGTATTCTTGGTCGATATTGCCTAAGTGGGTATCTGAACTAGCATATGCCCGTCTTGAGAGTCAATAGTTTCTTCTATTCGACATCAATCCAATGCCGCCACAAATTCCTGCATCTCACTCTCGGCTTCTCTGGAAAACTGCTTCTCCAGTTTCTCCAGGGATGAAGTAGCGAACTCTCCGAAAGTGCTTGAAGCATCGGAATCGATATCGCGGGCATGGCGGATATAGGTGGATTGATAGAGTGCAAGACGCTTTGCAGGATGTATACCCAATTCCAATATCGCCTGTGCTCCCTTCTGAAGAAGCAGAAGTTTGTCTTTAAGATCTTCGTCTGAATCAACCGACCAAACGCCAAGGTATATGGGGCTGCTGTCAATGTTTACATCTCCAACAAACTCCCCGCGAAGCATTTCGTCCTTGTTGCCCCCAAGATATGGAACGAAATCCAAATGCTCGGCAAGTTTCCGGTCCGTTGCCAGAAAGGTTTTTTCCTGGGGGTTTAAGGTAAAAATGACTACCCTATCAATCGACTGTCCATAGCTCTTAAACAACGCGTCACGATAGTTTTTCATATCAACGTGGGCTGCAAGCATTTCGTGGCTCCTCTGAATTCTCCTTGCGGTGGTTAGAAGCCAGGTATTGAGTGCTTTGTGTACTCCCTTCCAACCCCTAACCTGGTTTTCAAATTCGCCTTCTCTCATGTCCCCATGGAAGTATGAGAGAATAACCCGATATAAATCCCTAATATTGTGGTGATGGCTAAAGCGTTCTAGAAGCTCGAAGAGGAATATCTCCTTTTTGCGAACCCGCCAAATCGCCGAAACTATTTCGGTGCGAGTTGACATATCGGAAATCCTGGTTTTGTCTTCCAACCCCTGGAGTTCGAAAAAGCGCCTCTGAAGCGATGAAAAGCGCTTTGTAAGCCCAACCGCCGAATGCTCAAATTTAATTGTCCACTCGGTGCCCTTGCCAACCGTGCTATCTATGTCGAGTCGATCCGAACCAAAGCAACTCCAAACCTGGGCCGTTCCAAGTCCCTCGCCCTTTCCGTCAGCCTTTGTGGATTTTCCGATAAAGTCCGGACGTCCATCCGAACCACGCACCAGCAGTTCGGGTGGAATACCACTGCCATTATCCGCAATTCGCAGCTTCACAAATCCATCATCATCTTCGTATAGGGAGATGTGCAATTTGTTGGTTCCCTCGTTATCCGCCATCGCGTCAATGGAATTCGATGCCAGATTCACCAAGGCCCTCCCAATGTCTAGCCAATGTCCGAGAACTACCGGTTTCTGGGCCGAGAGAGTAATCGTCAATTCGATTTCTTCCTGGCTGGCATTAACATACGGAACTAGTCTTTCCAAAAGCAAATCCTGCAAATTCACCTCGTGCGACATTGACATGGAATCCCGGTACATATTCAGCATGTTTACGAGAGTGGTAGTTTCCCTGTTGATATCTTCGATTATTCGCCCCGCGTTTGCGGGCGCAAGTGCGTTTACCATTGCCATCAGCGAGCCAAGTGTCTTTCGGGCGTCATGTCGGGTTCGTCCAATCTCGTCAGCCGCAGGAGCCTTTCGATGCGCCTTTCCCGCTTTTTTAAGCAAATCCCCGCTGATAGCGCTTAGTCGATAATAAACCATGTTCCGATAGACAATGCTATCTTCCACTTCGAAGCCCTTATGGCGAAAAAACTCAACCGTATCGTGCTGCTTTTCCCATACATAGAGATAGATATTGGATTTCCCCGATACCTCCCTGGCCAGATTTTCGATAAAGGCGCTGCCAATACCTCTGCCGCGGCCATATGGACTCGTAACCAGCTTATATATCAGATACTCCGTGTGATTGGAGGAGACATAGGTGAGCAAATAGCCCAGAATTTCACCCTCTTCTATCCATGTGTAGCTATGCTGGTAATCCTTCGTGGCCGAGGAATCGTAAATGAAAGGAGAGGGAATAATGAAGGTATCGATATTCAACAGCGGATTATCGTGAATCCTCCTTTCATTTTCCCTCGTTAAAGCCTGTATTGCTTCCCGCTGCTGCATGATTATCTCCGTTTGCCAATTCTACCCGTCAAATTCATAAATAAAAAGCTCCGCAGCTAATTACGGAACTCTTTTGTCTACTTAGAGTCAACTACGGATTTCAAACGTAGGAAAAGCTGACATCCGCAGCACTCTCCTGCTACTCTATGCCCAACCCTGCCAGGGGGGGGATATGAATTACAGGAAAACTACAGAAAAAGAGATATTGACACAGCAGCTATCGATTCGCGGCATCACCTGCTCATCCTGCGTGCATACAATCGAAGGGGCTGTTATACAATTACCGGGAATTGAAAGAGCATCCGTGAATTTTGCAAGCGAGAGACTGTATGTCGCCTATGACAGGAATTTGACGTCCGTTCCCGCAATAATGAAGACCATTGAAGATGCTGGTTACGGAGTAAGCGAGATTAGCTCATTGCGAGAAATAATCATTCCCATTGGAGGGATGACATGTGCAAGCTGCGCCGCAGCCGTTGAAAAAGCGATATCGAAGTTCTCCGGTGTGGCCAAAGTATTCGTCAATTTGACAGCGGAAAGGGCCCTTGTCCAATACAATCCCGACGAAGTCAGAATTTCACAAATAAGAGCCAGTATTGATCATGCCGGTTACCAGGCAAAGAAGATCGAAACCCGGATAAGCGAGGCGCAAGAACAGAAAAAATCTGAAATCAGTGCGCTGCTGAAAAAACTGATTGTATCGGCAGCCGTCACCGCCCCCCTTCTCTACCTCGCAATGGGACACATGGTGGGGCTCCCGCTACCGCGATTGGCGAATCCGGAAACCAATCCGCTGGTTTTCGCGCTCTCCCAACTCCTTCTTACAATAACCGCCCTGATAGCAGGAAGGCAGTTCTATTCGGTGGGATTCAAAACTCTGGTTAGGGCACATCCCAACATGGATTCGCTAATCGCCATTGGAACCAGTGCGGCATTCCTCTATGGCATTTATTCCATTGTCAGGATAGCCATCGGTGAAGGCAGATATGCAGAAAATCTCTACTTCGAAACCGTCGGTGTGATAATTACCCTGATACTTCTGGGTAAATACCTCGAAACAATCTCAAAGGGAAAAACTTCCCAGGCAATAAAAAAACTCATCGGCCTCCAGCCGAAAACCGCAGTAGTGCTGGAGGGTGGCTCCGAAATAATCGTTCCCATCGAAGAGGTGGAACCAGGCGATGTGATTCTGGTAAAACCAGGTATCAAAATACCTGTCGACGGCATGGTTATCAAGGGGAACACCAGTGTCGATCAATCGATGATTAGTGGTGAAAGCCTTCCTGTAGACAGGGGTGTCGGAGATTCGGTTATCGGCGCGAGTATCAACAAAAATGGAACAGTGGAAGTCCGTGTGACCAGGGTTGGCAAGGATACCGTACTTTCTCAAATTATCAAATTAGTCGAAGACGCTCAGAGTTCGAGGGCCCCCATCTCCAGAATAGCGGATGTCATCTCGGCCTACTTTGTCCCGATTATAATCGGGATAGCCATATTGTCGGGCGCGATATGGTTTCTTGCCGGTAAGTCTCCGGAATTTGCCCTCACAGTTTTTATTTCCGTGCTGGTAATTGCATGCCCCTGCGCCCTGGGTCTGGCAACTCCAACGGCGATAATGGTTGGAACAGGGAAAGGAGCAGAATTGGGCGTTCTGATAAAGGGAGGACGTCCGCTTGAAACCGCCCATAAAATAGAAACAATAGTTTTAGATAAAACCGGCACCATAACCGAAGGCCGTCCGAGACTTACCGACATATTTAGCGCAGGCAGTATGAGCGAAGAGGAAATATTGGCCCTATGCGCCTCTGGCGAGAAAGGCTCGGAACACCCCTTGGGCAGCGCTATAGTACAGGCTGCCGAAGAAAGGAAGCTAAGGCTGAAAGCGATTCAAGATTTTCAGGCAATTCCGGGGAAGGGCGTGAAATACAAAATCGGAAAGAGGGAGTTCCACTTTGGAAACCAGGCATTACTCAATGCAATAGGCATTGAACTTGATAAGGGGGAACAATACGGAAGGCCTTCGGCGGAAACAAGCAAGAAGCTGCCTTCAGAATCGCAGGTCGATGCTTTGACATTCAATCCCAAAAAACAATCCGAACTGCTCGCGGAGGATGGGAAAACTCCCATGTATGCAGTTATAGACCGCAAATTGGCGGGAATCATCGCCGTTGCCGATTCCATAAAGGAAACAAGCGCGGCGGCAATAGCTAGGCTCCGCGTAATGGGAATTAAAATAGCGATGATAACAGGCGATAACCGCCGAACCGCGGCCGCTGTTGCCCGTCAGGTGGGCATCGATGTAGTGCTCTCGGAAATACTGCCTCAAGACAAGGCTCGCGAAGTCAAAAAAATCCAGATGAACAAATCCATAGTTGCGATGGTTGGCGATGGAATCAACGACGCCCCCGCGCTTGTGGTAGCCGATGTGGGAATAGCAATAGGAACGGGGACAGATGTAGCCATAGAATCGGCCGACATAGTACTGATGAATAGCAGCCTGCTGGATGTAGTTACAGCAATCAAACTCAGCCACGCCACGATGCGGAATATCAAGCAAAATCTTTTCTGGGCCTTCGCATACAACACTCTGGGAATTCCAATAGCGGCAGGCCTGCTATTCGCATTTGGAGGACCACTCTTAAGCCCAATGATAGCCGCTGCCGCCATGGCGTTCAGCTCTGTCTCCGTAGTCTCCAATGCCCTAAGGCTCAGGAACTTCAAAGCAGGAAAAAAAAAGAATGGACTACGATACAAGTGAGGTTCTCAACCTGCTAGAAACGGCAGTCACCATGATTGCAAATAGCCCCTACTGCGTGTGAACTTATGCAAGTTAGCTTCTAGCCGTTCCGCATTGCCAAAAAGTCGCTTTAATACCTGCCTAAGCGAGGCCTAAATAGGGCTAGGAGCGAGTATTTGGGAGGCATTTAGCCTAATCACTGAAGATACTCTTGTTAATGCGGCAAACCACTCTTCTGGCTCCCTGCATAAATGTATCTCTATTGGGCAGTTTTCAGGTTCGGAACAGGATGCTTCTTTTTAGATTTCTAAGATCACCTGGACATGCTTACGAGTTTTGAGACCATGTTTATATTGCGCATGGTTCCAGTTTTAGCGGGAAGCTTGAGTTTTGAGGATGTCATTCCCATTGGAAAGTGAATATAGACTTTCCTTCTTCAGTGTCAGTCGATTAATCCCATTTCAGGCGGTGCAACCTCACCCTAGTTTTAATAAACACCATAGTAGAGGGCAGTGTCAGTCGATTAATCCCATTTCAGGCGGTGCAACTCTGTGAGAGCTC
>Ga0056115_1000021_pt1 | contig 116869 bp, 110 predicted proteins | sample WorMetOlspDAHAB1_FD_77007 | JGI IMG/M metagenome (GOLD analysis project Ga0056115, IMG submission 77007) | Marine gutless worms symbiont microbial communities from Max Planck institute for Marine Microbiology, Germany - Olavius sp. DAHAB.1 ...
GATGACATGGCCTACCACACCGCCTGTGTCGCCCGCGGCAACACCGGTTCACTGGTCATCGGCGACATGCCGTTCATGTCCTATACCACGCCGGAGCAAACCCTGGACAGCGCCATGGCGCTGATGCAGGCCGGCGCCCATATGGTCAAGATGGAAGGCGGCACCTGGCTCAGCGAGAGCATCGCCATGCTGGTGGAGCGCGGTGTGCCGGTCTGCGCCCACCTCGGTCTCACGCCCCAGTCGGTCAACGTGTTCGGCGGCTTCCGGGTACAGGGCCGCACACCCAAGGGCGCCAAAAGCATTCTCGCCGACGCCGTGGAAATCCAGGATGCCGGCGCTTCACTGCTGGTACTGGAGTGCATTCCCGCCGAGCTGGCGGCGGATATCAGCGAGAAACTGACCATACCCGTCATTGGTATCGGCGCCGGCCCGGGCACCGATGCCCAGGTGCTGGTGATGCACGACATGCTGGGACTCTCAGAACACAGCGCCCGCTTTGTGCAGAATTTCATGGAAGGCCAGGCCAGCGTGCAGGATGCCCTGCGCGCCTTCGTCGAGGCCGTCAAATCCGGCGCTTACCCGCGCCCCGAACACAGCTACGAGTAGGCGCAACCAGCGCAGCAATCTCCCTCCTGCACCATTGCCGATAGCCCCTGGCGCACCGAATATGGGCATCTAGGTTAGTTGGCACTTACTTTAAGCCATGGGTAACACTATCCGGGCCAAATTGCATAAAAATGCTTCTTTTGGTAACAAAATCGCATGAATATTCCGTGAAAATCCGTTGCCCGTTACCCCTTCATGGGGCATACTGCGCCCGCCTGAATGTGTAAAAGTACCAAAACAGGCCAATTTGCAGTGGTATTTGCTAGTTAACTGAAAGGAAATAAACCGTTTCCGAGAGGGTTGATATGCGGACATACACGACCAACAGCCAGCTTCAACGCGCTATACGCGAGCAGCGCCACAATGGCCGCAGCATCGCGTTTGTGCCCACCATGGGTAACCTGCACGAGGGTCACCTGGACCTGGTGCGCAAGGCTCGTGAACTGTGCGATATCGTCGTTGTCAGCATCTTCGTCAATCCCATGCAGTTCGGTCCCAACGAGGACCTCGATGCCTACCCGCGCACCCTGGTTGCCGATAAGGAGAAGCTGTTCGCCGAAGGCGTGCAGATGCTTTATGCCCCCACCCCGGAGGAAATTTACCCGGAAGGCCTGGAAGCAACCTCCGCAGTAGAAGTCCCCGAGCTCTCCGAGACTCTCTGTGGCGCGAACCGCCCGGGCCATTTCACCGGCGTCGCCACGGTGGTGACCAAGCTGTTCAACATCGTCCAGCCGGATGTTGCCGTCTTCGGCGAGAAAGATTTCCAGCAACTCTCCATTATCCGCAAAATGGTGCGCGATCTTTGCATGCCCATCGAGATCGTCGGTGTGCCGACGGCACGGGCCGAGGACGGCCTGGCGCTGAGTTCTCGCAACGGCTACCTCACCGCCGAGCAGCGCAAGGTAGCGCCCCTGCTCAACGAGACCCTGCAGGAGTGCCGCGAGGCCATCGCCTGTGGCTTCGACAACTTCATCGAGCTGGAAGCCCACGCCAAGCTGAAGCTGATCCAGGCCGGTTTCGAGCCCGACTACTTCGAGATTCGCGACGCCCGCACCCTGGCGGATGTTACCGAGCAAACCGAGGAAATCGCCATCCTGGCCGCTGCCAGGCTGGGCCAGCCGCGCCTGATCGACAATGTGCGGCTGAACCTGAACCCGGTCTCAGACTGGGGCATGCTCGCCTCGCGCTAAACCGCGCGCCGATAGCGCTTTCCGCGCATCCAAATCTTGATTTACCCCATTGGCGAGCAGTCCTAGGGCCCGCTATTCTTTAAGTTTTGCAGGCCCGGCAAGGAGCTGACTCATGTCTGATTTTTCCGTCCATCCCGTTCCCGATTCACTGAAATCCACTGCCCACATCGATGCGGCCACCTACGAGGCCATGTACCGGCGCTCAGTCGAGGAACCCGAGGCCTTCTGGAGTGAGATGGCGGAAGAGTTCCTGGACTGGGAGCAGCCCTGGAACAGTGTCTGCTCCTACGACTTCCGCAAGGGCGAGGCCAGCTGGTTTGCCGGCGGCAAACTCAATGTCAGCGTCAATTGTCTGGACCGTCACCTGCCCGAACGCGCGGACCAAACCGCCATCATCTGGGAGGGCGACGACCCCGCCGACGACCAGCACATCAGCTACGGTGAGGTACACGCGCAGGTGTGTCGCCTGGCCAATGCGCTGCGCGAGCGCGGCGTCAAAAAGGGCGACCGGGTCTGTATTTATATGCCCATGGTGCCCCAGGCGGCCTATGCGATGCTGGCCTGCACCCGCATCGGCGCGGTGCACTCGGTGGTATTTGGCGGCTTCTCACCGGAAGCCCTGGCCGGGCGCATACTGGATTCCGATTGCCAGACCCTGATTACCGCTGATGAGGGCATCCGCGGCGGCAGGAGCATTCCCCTGAAAGCCAACGCCGACACCGCCCTGGCCCAGTGCCCCAATGTGCACACCTGCCTGGTGGTGAAGCGTACCGGCAGCGACATCCACTGGGAGGAGGGCCGCGACATCTGGTACCACGAACTGGTCGACGCCCAGGACGCCGAGTGCGAACCGGAAATGATGGACGCGGAAGACCCGATGTTTATCCTCTATACCTCCGGTTCCACCGGCAAACCCAAGGGCGTGCTGCATACCACCGGTGGTTATCTGCTGCATGCTGCCATGAGTTTCAAGTACGTATTCGATTACCACGAGGGCGAGATCTACTGGTGCACCGCCGACGTCGGCTGGGTCACCGGCCACACCTATATTGTCTATGGCCCGCTGGCCAACGGCGCCGTCAGCCTGATGTTTGAGGGCGTACCCACCTACCCGGATGCCTCGCGCTGCTGGCAGGTTTGCGACAAGCACCAGGTAAATATTTTCTACACAGCGCCGACCGCTATTCGCGCCCTGCAGGCTGTCGGTGACGAGCCGGTTAAATCCACATCGCGGGCCAGCCTGAGGCTGCTGGGCACCGTGGGCGAACCCATCAATCCCGAGGCCTGGGAATGGTATTACCAGGTGGTGGGGGACTCCCGCTGCCCCATCGTCGATACCTGGTGGCAGACCGAAACCGGCGGTCACATGCTCACGCCGATGCCCGGCGCCATCGACCTCAAGCCGGGCTCCGCTACCAAACCGTTTTTCGGCGTACAGCCGGTTATTCTCGACGAAGCAGGCAATGAGCTCGAGGGGGCGGCCGCGGGCTACCTGGCGATCAAGGCCTCCTGGCCGGGGCAGATACGCAGCGTTTACGGCGACCACGAGCGCATGGTGAACACCTACTTCTCCCAGTACCCCGGTTACTATTTCACCGGCGACGGTGCCAGCCGCGACGAGGACGGCTACTACTGGATCACCGGCCGGGTCGACGACGTGTTGAACGTGTCCGGCCACCGCATGGGCACCGCGGAAGTGGAGAGCGCCCTCGTGTTGCACGACGATATCGCCGAAGCCGCGGTGGTGGGTTTCCCGCACGATATCAAGGGCCAGGGCATCTACTGCTACGTCACGCCTATGGTGGGCATTGAACCCTCGGAGGAACTGCGGGGGCAATTGATCGATCTCTGCGTGCAGGAAATCGGCCCCATCGCCAAACCCGATGTAATCCAGTGGGCCCCGGCGCTGCCCAAGACCCGCTCCGGCAAGATCATGCGCCGTATTCTGCGCAAGGTTGCGGAAAACGAGCTGGACAGCCTGGGGGATACCTCAACCCTGGCGGACCCGTCAGTAGTCGAGGACCTGATCGACAACCGCGCCAATAAGTAAAAGGGGTCAGAGCCCTTTTTTAGACGAGGCCCATCAGCCGCGAACCCTTGTCCAGGTCCTCGATGAAGGGGTCCTGGTTCGGGTCCCGCTGCCAGCTGTATTCGGCGAAGGCCGCGGCGTTCTCCGCGGCTTCCTCTCCCCAGGTTCGGGCGATGACTGCCAGGGTCATATCCATGCCGGCGCTGACGCCGGACGAGGTAACAAACTTGCCCGCATCCACCCAGCGTGCGGCCTCCACCCACTCCACCGCCGCACTCTGCATGCGCGCGAGGGCAAAGAACTGCTTGTTGGTAGTGGCGCGCAGGCCGTCGAGCAGGCCGGCTTTCGCCAGCAGGGCCGAACCGGTACAGACCGAGGTGACGATTTCGGCCTGCTCAGCAGCGTGACGCAGGTAATCCAGCATGGCAGCATTTTCGAGTTCAGGAAACGTGCCCATGCCGCCGGGCAGTAATAGTATGTCCAGGGCCGGTGCATCCTCGAAGCCGTAGTCGGCCACGACCTTCGGCGCCAGCGGACCGTCACCGGCCAGGGCCGCGGCCACCGGCCCCGCCTCCTGGGCTACAACGACGATCTCGACCTCCTCCTTGCCGAGCACGCTGTACATCTCCAGCGGCCCGAAGGTATCCAGCATCTCGAATCCCGTGTATAGCACAGCACCCACGCGCGCTGGTTTGTTCATTGATATCTCCCGTTATCGCTCAAACCGAAGGTAAGATGGCTCACGTGAGCCGCTCAAGGGTTGCCTCGACCAGGGGCAGGCGGTCGTTGCCGAAATACATATCGTCGCCGTTGATAAAGAGAGTCGGCGAGCCGTAGGCGCCCCGCTCGATCACCTCGTCGGTATTGGCGCGCAGCTTGTCTTTTACCGGCTGCTCGGCGATGGCCTCGAGAAACGCGGCCGGGTCCATTCCCTCGCCCGCCGCGATGGCCGCGAGCACCTCATCCTGCGAGACGTCCTCGCAGCGGCCCCAGTAGGCCTCAAAAACCGCCTTCGAGTAGGGGACGATCAAGCCCTGATCTTCGGCGACAAAGCAGCCGCGCATGCATTTCACCGCACTGGCGGGGTGAAAGGCTGGCCAGTTGATCTCGATGCCGCGCAGGTCTGCCCAGTCCTTGAGGTCCTTCATCATGTAGCGCATGCGCCGCTCATTGGTGAACATTTTCTCCCGCTGGGCGTAGAGGTCCTTGTTGACGACGTTGAATACCCCGCCGACGATGATGGGGCGCCATTCGATGTCGACACCGTACTTTTCGGCGATGGGCTGAATCCCGGCAAAAGCCAGGTAAGTCCATGGGGAAGTTAAGTCGTAGAAAAATTCGAGCTTCACCATCGCCGGTACTCCATTCGCAATTAAGCTGAAAACGCAAAGGACCTAAGGGTATACGGCCCGGGCTTGCCAAGCGAGGCCGCAGGCACCAGAATAAACAGTCTATTTATCCGGTTTTTTCTAGAAGAGGCCACGCATGAGCCACGAGCAACTGGTCGAGATGGCCAGGGACAATATCGCCCACGTCAAAGCCGATACCATCGAACAGGCGGAATCCATCGTCGAGATTCCCGCGGAGCACTACTTTGACGAAGACCGCTGGGCGCTGGAAATGCGCCAGGTGTTCAAACGACTGCCGCTGATGCTCGCGGCCAGCTGTGAATTACCGGAACCGGGCGACTACAAGTCGATCACCGCCGCCGGCATGCCCATCCTCATCAGCCGCGGTGAGGACGGCGAGATTCGCGCCTTCGTCAATATGTGCAGCCACCGCGGCGCGCAGATCATGGCTGAGGGTCACGGGAACAGCCACCGCTTTACCTGCCCCTACCACGCCTGGAGCTACAACCAGCAGGGCGAACTAACCGGTGTCTACGGGGCGAAGGATTTCGGGGAGCTGGACAAGAGCAGTCACGGCCTGCGCCCGCTGCCGGTGCTGGAGCGCTGTGGCCTGGTCTGGGTAATCGCCAACCCCGATTCCGACCTGGATATGACGGCATTCCTGCAGGGCTACGACGAGCTCCTGGGCCAGTTCGGTTTCGAGAACTGGCACATGTTTTCCCAGCGCACGGTAAAAGGCCCCAACTGGAAAATTGCCTACGACGGCTACCTGGACTTCTACCACCTGCCCATCCTGCACAAGGAGACCTTCGGCGACACCTTTGGCAATCGTGCCCTGTACTACAGCTGGGGTCCGCACCAGCGGGTCAGCGCGCCCACGGAGGACTGGCTGACCCTGGACGGGATCGACGAACAGGACTGGCCCAGGGAGGCCTTGCTGGCGGGTGTGTGGACGATATTCCCCCATGTCTCCATCGCCGGTTTCGACGGCGGCGGTCGGGGTGTAATGATTTCACAGCTCTTCCCCGGCGACACGCCCGGCGAGTCCATTACGGTCCAGAACTACCTGATGGAAAAAGAGCCGGAAACCGAGGAACTCGCCGAGGAAGCCCACAAGCAATTCGAGTTCCTGAAGTTCGTGGTCGAGGAAGAAGATTATGCGACGGGCCTGCGCCAGCAGCGCGCCCTGAAGACCGGGGCCCGCAAGTCTGTCATGTTCGGGCGCAACGAGGCCGGTGGGCAGAACTTCCACGCCTGGCTCGATAAGATTCTGAACACACCGGACGAGAAGCTGAACGACCTGTTCCAGTAGAAAAAGGGGTCAGATCCCTTTTTAAACAGCGAAAAAGGGGTCTGACCCCGATACCCGAAACCGGTAAGGCAGTGCCGCATCATCACCGGCGTAGTCGATACCGACTCGCGCACCCACTGTAATCGCCGCCTCGTCCACCGCAATCCCGTGATCCTCGATCCAAAGGGCGTCCGAGCGCAGGCTTTCGCCGCTTAGCGCGGTACTGATGCCCAGGGCCCGGGCCAGTGAACCCGGACCCGCCAGCAGGGTTTTATCTAACGCCGTCTTGTCGCGTCGCTGCAACATGGTTTCCAGACCCTGCAGCGGTTTTCCTGCGCGCACCAGCACCGCATGGGGTGTGTCGGCGGGTCCGGTGACCACATTGAACAGATGGTGAATGCCGTAGCAGAGGTAGACATAGGCGATACCGCCTGTGGCAAACATGGGCTCGGTGCGCTGGGTGCGGCGACCACCATAGGCGTGGCTGGCCCGGTCGGTCACTCCGGCATAGGCCTCGGTTTCAGCGATAATCGCGCGCGTTTCCAGGCCGTCGATGTGCGTGCAAAGCACCTTGCCCAGCAGCTCGCGGCTCAATTGAACCACATCTTCACGCTGGTAGAAGTCGGGGGTGAGTTTATTACTCATATAACTTGAACTTAAGGGGTCAGAACCCTTTTTATACAGCAAAAAAGGGGTCTGACCCCTATATAAAAAAAGGGGCCACAAGGGCCCCTTTCGGATTGTCTGCCAGCGCTGATTACTCAGCTGCCTGGCGAACCTCTTCCTCAGGCTCATCACCGCCTTCGACCGGGGCTTCCGCCTCAGCGGGTGCGGCATCAGCAGCGTCGGCTGCCGCTTCTTTCATGCTCAGCTTGATACGACCACGCTGGTCAACGTCGAGCACCTTGACCGTGACTTCCTGGCCTTCGCTCAGGTAGTCGTTGACACTCTCCACGCGCTCTTCAGCGATCTGGGAGATGTGTACCAGGCCGTCCTTGCCGGGCAGGATGGTGACGAAGGCACCGAAGTCGACGATGCGGGCCACGATACCGGTGTAGGTCTCGCCCACCTCGGCTTCCGCGGTGATTTCCTCAACCCGGGCCACTGCGGCATCGCGAGACGCCTGGTCCTGGCCGAAGATACGCACGGTGCCGTCGTCGTCGATATCGACAGTCGCGCCGGTGTCTTCGGTAATGGAGCGGATAGTTGCACCGCCCTTGCCGATGATGTCGCGAATCTTGTCGGAATCCACCTTGAGGATAACCATGCTCGGTGCATTTTCGTTCACGACCTGGCGCGGCTCGGCGATCACCTGGTTCATCTGGCCGAGAATGTGCAGGCGCGCCTGCAGGGCCTGTTCCAGGGCGATTTCCATGATCTGCTCGTTGATACCCTCGATCTTGATATCCATCTGCAGCGCGGTAACGCCTTCTGCAGTACCGGCTACTTTGAAGTCCATGTCGCCGAGGTGATCCTCGTCACCGAGGATGTCGGTCAGTACGGCAAACTGGTTGCCGTCCTTGACCAGGCCCATGGCGATACCGGCAACCGGCGCCGACAGGGGCACGCCCGCTGCCATCATGGCGAGACTGCCGACACACACGGAAGCCATGGAGCTGGAACCGTTGGATTCGGTGATCTCTGAGACCAGGCGGGTGGTGTAAGGCCAGGCTTCTTCACCGGGCAGTACTGCAGACAAGCCACGACGCGCCAGGCGACCGTGACCGATTTCCCGACGGTTGGTGAAGCCGATACGGCCGGCTTCGCCCACCGAATAAGGCGGGAAGTTGTAGTGCAGCATAAAGGGATCGCGACGCTCACCCTGCAGGGCATCGATAATCTGGGCGTCACGGGTGGAGCCCAGGGTCACGGCGCCGATAGCCTGGGTTTCGCCGCGGGTAAACAGGGCGGAACCGTGAGCCTTGGACAGCACGTCGATCTCGCAGGCAATCGCGCGTACGGTGCGGGTGTCGCGGCCGTCAATACGCGGCTCGCCGTCGAGGATGCGCTTGCGCACCAGGTTCTTCTCGACATGCTTGAAGATATCCTTGACGTCATCTGCCGCCGGCGCGTCTTCAGCGTCGGTGCACAGCTCAGCAACCACCTGGTCCTTCAGTTCACCAACCGCGGCATAACGCTCTGCCTTGTCGGTGATGCGGTAGGCATCACCCAGGGGTGCCTTGATGCTGTTTTCGACCTGGGCCAGCAGTGACTCGTCCATGGCGGGGGCTTCCCACTCCCAGACCGGCTTGCCGACTTCGGCGGCCAGTTCGTTCACTGCCTGGATAACCGTCTGCATTTCCTGGTGGGCAAACAGTACCGCGCCCAGCATCTGGTCTTCACTGAGCTCCTGGGCCTGTGATTCCACCATCAGTACCGCGTCGCTGGTGCCGGCTACGATCATGTCCAGCTTGCTCTCCTCCAGTTGGGAGAACGTCGGGTTGAGCATGTAACCACCGGCGTCGGTGAAGCCAACACGGGCGCCACCGATGGGGCCGCCAAAGGGCACACCGGAAATCGCCAGAGCGGCGGAGGTGCCGATCATGGCCGGGATATCGGGGTCGATATCTTTCTCGGCGGACATAACGGTACACACCACCTGTACTTCGTTCATGAAGCCGTCGGGGAACAGCGGGCGGATCGGGCGATCGATCAGGCGCGAGGTCAGGGTCTCTTTCTCGGAAGGACGCGCCTCGCGCTTGAAGAAGCCGCCGGGGATCTTGCCCACAGAATAGGTCTTCTCGATGTAGTGTACGCCCAGCGGGAAAAACGGCTGTCCCGGCTTGGCGGACTTCTCGGCAACCACGGTAACCAGTACCGAGGTGTTTTCTACGGTTACCAGTACAGAGCCTGTGGCCTGCCTGGCGATACGACCCGTTTCCAGGGTGACTGTCTGGTCACCATACTTGAATGATTTTGTTACGGGGTTCATTTAATTCTCCAGTTCTTTACAGATGCCGCGTCTCTGGCTCGATAGCACAAGACCCGGCATCGAAAAATTATTTAGCGGCGCAGTCCGAGTCGCTTGATCAAATTCGTGTAGCGTTCACCGTCTTTGCGCTTGAGATAATCCAACAACTTGCGGCGCTGGTTGACCATACGGATCAAGCCGCGGCGCGAGTGGTGGTCATGTTTGTGTGATGAAAAATGTCCCTGCAGCTGTTCGATGTTTGCCGTCAGCAGGGCTACCTGTACTTCGGGGGAACCTGTGTCCCCGTCGGCGAGTTGGTACTCTTTTACGATTTCAGATTTAGCTGATGCACTCAGTGCCATTGTCTACTTTCCTCATTAGTAATATGCCTGGGGTGCCAGTGGCACCCGTTCCGATAAAAGAGCCTGCCCGTGCATATTTACAGACAGGTTCATGCCAGCCTCAGTGACTGGCTATCAGTCGACGCGGCGCCACGCGCCCGTCGTCCAATATCTCTCCAATGCCCAGGAACTCGCCGCTTTCCAGGCCCATTCTCACCATACCGCTGACCGGTGAGTTGGGCACCAGGACCGGCTGTCCCTGGCGTATATAAAATCCTCCGGCCTCGCTGACCTGCACCATGGGCAACTCACCCAGGGCCGCATCCAGCGGCAGCAACAGCGCGTCCATCTCGGCAAAGGCCTCCTGGTCGCGCAGGGCTTCCAGTGTCTGCAGCGACACCGCCCGGCTCTCGTCAAACGGACCCGCCGCAGTACGGCGCAGCACGCTGACATGGCCGCCGCAGCCCAGGGCTTTCCCCAGGTCTTCGGCGATGGACCGCACATAGGTCCCTTTGCTGCAACTCAGGCGAACATCTACTTCCGCCTGCTCGCCGCCGCGAAAAGCCAGCAGTTCCAGTTCGTACACCGTCACCTGCCGCGGCTTGCGCTCCACTTCCTCGCCGGCACGGGCCAACTTGTACAGCGGTTGACCCTGGTGCTTCAGGGCCGAAAACATTGACGGCACCTGCTCAATCTCGCCGCGGAACTGCGCCAGGGCATCCTGCACCTGCTGCTCCGTCACGGCACCGGCATCGGCTGTTTCCAGCACCTCGCCATCGGCATCACCGCTGGCGGTTGTCACACCCAGTACAAAAGTACTGGTATAGGCCTTGTCCGCATCCAGCAAAAACCTGGAAAACTTGGTGGCCTCGCCAAAACACAGTGGCAGCACGCCGGTTGCCAGGGGGTCCAGGCTGCCGGTGTGACCGGCCTTGGCCGCGTTGTACAGCCGCTTGACTGTCTGCAGTGCCTGGTTCGAACTCATGCCCTGGGGCTTGTCCAGCACGAGCATGCCATCGACCGGCCTGCCCTTGCGACGCCTGGCCACTATTCGCCCACCTTGCGGTCTGCGCTCACGGCCTTTTCTATCAACTCTTCCATGTGGCGGCCCCGGCCGATGCTGCTATCAAAGAAGAAGCGCAGCTGGGGCACCGTACGCAGGCTGCTGTCGCGAGACAGTTGGCTGCGCATAAAACCCGCGGCCCGGTTCAGGGCCTCGGTGAGCTCGGACGCCTCCTCTGCCGAGTCGGTGTCCATGCTCGTGTAATACACACGGGCGTGGGCCAGGTCCCTGCTGACCTCAACATCCGTCACGCTCACCAGGCTGAGGCGCGGATCGCGCATCCCCACCTGGATCAGGGTAGCCAGTTCACGGCGCAGATAATCTGCGACCCGGTCTGTGCGATTGTATTCTCTCGCCATCGCAACAGGCGGCTACAGAGAGCGCGCGACTTCCTGCACTTCGTATACCTCAATCTGGTCGCCGACCTTGATATCGGTGTAGTTCTTCACGCCGATACCACACTCCAGGCCGTTGCGCACTTCGTTGGCGTCATCCTTGAAGCGGCGCAGTGATTCCAGCTCGCCCTCGTAGATCACCACGTTGTCGCGCAGTACGCGTATGGGCTTGCTGCGATAGACAGTACCGTCGACCACCATGCAACCGGCCACCTGGCCAAACTTCGGCGACTTGAAGATATCGCGCACCTCGGCAATGCCGACAATTTCCTCGCGCAGCTCCGGTGCCAGCAGGCCCGCCAGGGCTTGCTTGACGTCGTCGATCAGGTCGTAGATCACGTTGTAGTAACGCAGATCCAGCCCCTCTTCCTCGACCAGCTTGCGAGCGGCGCCGTCGGCGCGCACGTTAAACCCGAATATCACCGCGTCGGCGGTCATCGCCAGGGTAACGTCGGTCTCGGCGATACCGCCGACACCACCGGAAACGATATTCACGTTCACTTCCTCGTTACCCAGCTCCATCAGCGCCGACTGAATGGCCTCCAGGGAACCGCGCACATCGGCCTTGACCACGATGTTGAGCGTTTTCCTGTCTCCGGCGGTCATGCTCTCGAACATATTGTCGAGCTTCGCCGCCTGCTGGCGCTGCAGACGCGTATCGCGGGTCTTGTCCTGGCGGAACATGGCAATTTCGCGGGCCTGTTTCTCGGACTCCACCGCGGCAAAGGGATCGCCCGCATCGGGCGTGCCGTCGAGACCCAGGATTTCTACCGGGATAGACGGTCCCGCCTCTTCGATCGGTTTGCCGTTCTCGTCGAGCATGGCGCGTACCCGGCCATATTGCAGCCCGGCCAGCACGATATCGCCCTGACGCAGGGTACCGCTCTGGACCAGCAGGGAGGCGACGGAGCCGCGACCCTTGTCCAGGCGTGATTCGATGACTATGCCCTGGGCCGGCACATCGCGCGGCGCCTTCAGCTCCAGGATTTCCGCCTGCAACAGCACAGCGTCCAGCAAATCGTCGATGCCGTCACCGGTAATGGCTGAGACATTGATGAACTGGGTATCGCCGCCCCAGTCCTCAGGAATGACTTCCTTGGCGGCAAGCTCGTTGCGCACCCGGTCGGGGTCGGCGCCTTCCTTGTCGATCTTGTTGACCGCCACGATCAGCGGCACTTCCGCGGCGCGGGCGTGCTGCACCGCTTCTTCGGTCTGCGGCATAACGCCATCATCGGCAGCCACTACCAGGATTACGATGTCCGTGCTCTTGGCACCGCGGGCGCGCATGGCGGTAAATGCCGCGTGGCCCGGGGTATCCAGGAAAGAAATCATGCCGTGTTCGGTGTCCACGTGGTAGGCACCGATATGCTGGGTGATGCCGCCAGCTTCGCCGTCGGCCACCTTGGCCTTGCGGATATAGTCGAGCAGTGAGGTCTTGCCGTGGTCGACGTGGCCCATCACCGTGACGACCGGGGCGCGAGCCTCGGCGGTGCCTTCCTGCTGGGACAGGCTTTCTTCCAGCTTCTCTTCAATCGCATCTTCGCTGACAATCTTGTACTTGTGTCCGAGCTCCTCGATAACGAGGATCGCCGTGTCCTGGTCGATCACCTGGTTGATGGTGGCCATCACACCCAGCTTCATCAGTTCCTTGATAACAGCACCGGCCTTGATCGACAGCTGCGCGGAGAGATCTCCGACAGTAATCGCTTCGCCCAGTTCCACTTCAAAGACACGCTGTTCGGTAGGCATTTCAAAGCCGTGCTTGGAATGCTCAGCGTGGGTCTTGGCCACTGCCTTCTTGCGACCGCCGCGGCGACGCATGGTGCCGCTCTCCGCCGCTTCAATTTCACTCAGCGACAGGTTGTGGCCGCGCTGCTTGCCGCGCACATGTTCGCTGGGACGCTCGGTGCGCCCACGGGTTTTCTTGCGCTCCGGCTCGGCCTTGGGAGCCTCGTGCAGTCGCTTGGGCTTGTGGTCGCGGGTTGCCTTGCCACCCTCTTCCGGCGGTACCGGCGGTTCTGCAGCCGCGAGCTCCTTCTGCCGCGCTTCCTCGGCGCGCTTGGCTTCCAGCGCCGCTTCGCGGGCCGCTTTTTCTTCCTCTTCCTTTTGCTTGCGCTTGGTCATCGCCTGCTGACGCAGGACTTCCGGATCGACCTCGATCTTCTTGTCGCCGGCTTCCGCCGGTGCAGCTTCCGCTGCCGCAACGGCTTCCTCTGCGGCTGCTTCCACTTCCTCTACAGCTTCCTGCTCCGCTTCTTCGAGGGCTTCCTGGTCACGCTTGACGTAGGTGCGCTTCTTGCGCACCTCGACATTGACCGTTTTCTTGCCCTGGGAACCGGCTGTTTTCAGCGTACTGATGGTCTTGCGCTTCAGCGTAATCTTCTTGGGTGCCTTGGTGGACTCCCCGTGACTGCGCTTCAGGTAAGCCAGCAGTGTCTGCTTGTCTTCATCAGAGACAGCTTCGTCGGCTTTTTTGTGGGGCAGGCCGGCATCGCCCATCTGCGTCAACAGACGGTCTACCGATGCTCCTACTACTTCAGCCAGTTGCTGTACTGTGACTTGCGCCATGCAATCCTCTCCTGTTTACCCTGGTATTACTGCTCCGCCGCCTGCGGCTCCGCAGCGGCTTCTGCCTCGGCCGCTTCGGCCTCAGCGAACCAGGGTGCGCGTGCGGTCATGATCAATTCGCCGGCACGCTCTTCCGTCATATCTTCAATGTCCAGCAGGTCTTCAACTGCCTGCTCTGCCAGATCTTCCATGGTGATGATCTCCCGGCTGGCCAGAATAAAGGCCAGGTGCCGGTCCATACCGTCCATGTTGAGCAGGTCTTCGGCGGGCTCGTGCTCGCCGAGCTGCTCTTCCGAGGCAATGGCTTGCGTCAACAGGGCATCCTTGGCCCGGGCTCGCAGCTCCTCGGCAATTTCCTCGTCGAAGCCCTCGATGCCGGACATTTCCTCCAGCGGTACGTAGGCCACTTCTTCCAGGGTGGTAAAGCCCTCTTCCACCAGGATTTCCGCGACTTCCTCGTCGACATCGAGTTGCTCGCAGAATACGCCGATCACCGCACCGGCTTCCTGCTCGTGCTTGTCGGCCGCTTCCTCGGTGCTCATCACGTTGATGGACCAGCCCGTCAGTTCGCTCGCCAGGCGCACATTCTGACCACTGCGGCCAATCGCCTGAGCCAGGTTGTCCTCGCCGACAGCCACATCCATGGTGCGACTGTCTTCGTCGACGACGATGGACTCGACTTCCGCCGGGGCCATGGCATTGATCACAAGTTGGGCCGGGTTGTCGTCCCACAGCACAATGTCGACACGCTCGTTATCCAGCTCATTGGATACCGCCTGTACCCGGGAGCCGCGCATGCCAACGCAGGCGCCGACCGGGTCGATGCGACCGTCGTTGGTTTTCACCGCGATCTTGGCGCGCGAACCCGGGTCACGGGCAGCCGCACGAATCTCGATCACTTCCTCGGAAATCTCCGGTACTTCGATCTTGAACAATTCAATCAGCATGTCCGGGCAGGCACGGCTCAGGATCAGCTGCGGCCCACGGCTCTCAGGGCTCACCTCGGTGAGTATGGCGCGGACCCGGTCATTGACCCGGAAGGTCTCGCGACCGACCAGTTGCTCGCGCGGCAGCAGGCCTTCGGCGTTGTTACCCAGGTCGACGATCACGTTGTCGCGGGTAACCTTCTTGACGGAGCCGGCCAGCAACTCACCGGCGCGGTCGGCATATTCTTCCACCACCTGGGCGCGCTCGGCATCGCGCACGCGTTGCACAATCACCTGTTTCGCGGTCTGGGCGGCGATACGGCCGAACTCGACGTTCTCGACGACTTCCTCGTGGATATCACCAACCTGCAGCTTGGTATCTACCTCGGCGGCTTCCTCGGTGGTGAACTGGGTACCGAGCAGGGCCATTTCGTCATCGCCCACCACCAGCCAGCGCCGCTTGGTGACATAGTCGCCGGATTCGCGGTCAATCTTGACCTCGATGTCGGCTTCCTCGTCGTAGCGCTTCTTGGTCGCGGTGGCCAGGGCCAGCTCGATCGCCTCGAAGATAATGTCCTCGGATACCCCCTTCTCAGCGGATACGGCCTCGGCCACTAACAAGATTTCCTGTGTCATTCTCGTCTCACCTGTTACGCGCATTAACGCGCGTGTATCACAATCTCGGTTTAACCTGCGCCCTTTCGATGGCGCCATGAGGTAGCAGGTACTCTTCGTCATCGATCTGGATGACCACGTCCTCTCCCTCGATTCCTTTCAATGTTCCCTTGAACTTGCGGCGCCCCTCGAAAGGTGTGCGCATGCGCAGTTCAATCCACTCCCCCACATACAGCGGGTAGTGGTCCAGGCGGAACAGCAACCTGTCCACGCCCGGCGAGGACACCTCCAGCGTATATTCACCGCTGATCGGGTCCTCCACATCCAGCACGCCACTGACATGGCGGCTGACCTCGGCGCAATCGTCCACGGTTACGCCGTTTTCGCCATCTATGTACAGGCGCAGCAGGCTGTGCCGCCCCTGTGACAGGTGCTCCAGGCCCCATAATTCAAAGCCCAGCGCCGCGACGGTGGGCTCCAGCAACGCCTGTAATTTCTCTTCCCTGCTCGCCAAAGCCCTGTCCCGGTGCTTTTTCTGCACCTAACAAAAAGCCCCTAAAAAGGGGCTTCTCCATAGCACCGTCCAACTGACCGATGCTCAATTGGTAGCGGGGGCCGGATTTGAACCGACGACCTTCGGGTTATGAGCCCGACGAGCTACCAGGCTGCTCCACCCCGCATCAAAACTACTTCCTTGCAAAGACCCCTTGGCCTGTTGCATTCGCGCTGGCCTGGCAACCAGCTCGAAAGGGCGCTAATTATAGGGAGCGGACCCCCCATGGTCAACCGGAATTCGGCCCCATTTTCAGGGCATTTTTTCTAACAAAATCAATCTCCTGCTAGAGGTGTTTTATGGCCGCTCCGACAGCGATTGCAGCGAGTGCGGAAAGCAGGGTACCGACCAGCATGTACTCGGCAAATTGCCGGTCGTCGAGCTGTTTGAAACGAGCCAGTCCCTTGGCGGCGATAATGAAGGCCAGCGCGCTGAGATCGTCGGACCAGAGCACGACGATCAACATCAGCCAGCGCTCAAGAATCCCGATGGCGCGGCCGGCGCTGTATTCGGCGGCGTCGATCACCCGGTCCCCGGCGGCCGATTCCTGCCGGGGCTCCAGGCCGAGGTAGTGAAATACCGCGCGAATGAGCATATTGCTCTCGTTGGCCAACAGCAGCAGGCCAAACAGCAGGGTACCCAGGAAAGCCGCATCCGCCCGGCACAGGGCTTGCAGCAGGGGCAGTGTTTCGCAGAGGTGTGAGATCAGAACCGGCATAGCGCCAGAGAGCACAAAGCCGCCGAGCCAGGTAGCGAGATATGCCGGGACCAGCAACAGCAGCAACAGGCTGGTCAGGCGCCAGCTTGTGGCCCGGTCGCTGCCATCCACATACCAGCCCTCGAAGGCATTACAGCCAATGATGATCACCACGCCAACCGCCAGGGCCCAGTTCCAGTCCAGGGCCAGCGCCACCAGCAGGCACTGGGCCAGGGTCATTGCCACCAGTCGCGCGCGGGGCATGGGTCCATCGGCGCCCAGGTACAACAGTCGCGGGATTAGCAGGATGTTGGCGAAAACCAGGTATTCCAGGCTCATGTCGCACCTCCGAGTTGCTCGTTCGCCAGTTCGCTGACTCCGCCAAGGATACCGCGGACGGAGTCCAGCTCACCCTGGCGGATATTCTTGTAGACCGCCTCGGCGCTGATAGCCAGCCGCGCGGCCAGGTCTGCCACCGACTCACCCTGCAGCAAACCGCTAAAAATGTGCACTCGATTATCACGCCAGCCATCGCGTTGCGCTGACAGCAGGTTCAGCGCGTGGGTGGCAAGCTGCTGCGCCGGGGAAAGACCGAGCAGGCGGTAGCTGTGCTTGTCCCTCTTGAGGGACTCGACCGCTGCCCTCGCCCGGTGAAAGGCGGGCCCGTCCATGCCCAGCGCCGCCTCCCGGTTAAGGGCGGTATCGATGGTGCCGATACCGAGGCCGAAGCGCACCCGCGCGCCCTGACCCTCCAGGCTATCGGCGCACAGCGCCGACTCTATCGAGAAGATCGCCGCCCAGACATGATCGGCGCGCCGGAACAGGGCCTGGAACTCATCACCAAGAGTGATCGTCAGCGGCGACAGCATGCCGAGAGCGTCCCGCCGCCCGTTCAGGTCATCGAAAACCGCCTGCAAGCGCTGCTGCACCAGCGCCCGGTTCTCCAGGAAACGCGACCCCTCGATATCCCCCACCAGGGCTATACAGTTCATTGCACACAACTAACTTGGTTCATTTAAGCCATTATGAACCTATTTAGTTAAATTTACAGCTCTTTTTATTAACCAATATAGTTCATTTTCATATTTATGAACCATATTAGTTCATACCCACCGAAGCCGGTATGCAGATTCAGAACTCGCCGAAGGCGGGGCGCGAAGTTCGAAGTTCGCCGAAGGCGGGGCGAATTGCAAAGCAATTCGCGCCCCCGCCCCGCTGATGGCAGCCCCGAGACAGCTGTGCTGCGAGGGATCAAGCGGGGGCCGGTTAGTCCCGCATGCATAACGAACGGTAGAAACAAGAACGCCCAGCAAATGCTGGGCGTCTCTCTACTAAATATGGTGCCGAAGGCGGGACTTGAACCCGCACGAGCAAAGCTCACTACCCCCTCAAGATAGCGTGTCTACCAATTCCACCACTTCGGCCTGTTTCTTACTCCACTTCCGGGATTTCGTTGTCGCCGGAAACCACCGGCGGCAGGTCCTCATCCACCAGCGGCAAATCTGATTCCAGACTCGGCTCGGATGCCGGCAGTGTTACCGGTACCGGGATATCCACCTCGGTCACGGTGCCGGCCTTGTCCTTGGCAATGATCGCCAGGCCGAAGCTGGTGGCGAAAAACAAGAAGGCCAGGACGGCCGTGGTCTTGGTCAGCACATTGCCGCCACCCTCGGACCCAAACAGGGTCTGTGAAGCGCCCGCTCCAAATGACGCCCCCATATCTGCACCTTTACCCTGCTGCAGCATTATCAGCCCTATAATACCGAAAGCTATCAGCAGGTGTGCAACCAAAATAATCTGTTCCATGCTATTCCTGTGCCGCCTCTATTATGGCGGTAAAGTCATCGACCTTGAGGGACGCACCCCCTACCAGGCCACCATCAATATCATCCTGCGAAAACAGCTCCGCGGCATTATCAGCCTTCACGCTGCCTCCATAGAGCAAGCGGATATCATCCGCCGCTGCTGCCACATGCTCGCGCAAGCAGGCGCGAATACAGGCGTGCATTTCCTGGGCCTGATCCGGCGTTGCCGTCTGGCCCGTACCGATCGCCCACACCGGTTCGTAGGCAATCACATCGCTGGCACCGAGATCAGCCAATAGTGGCGCGAGCTGGCCGGTCACGACTGACTCTGCCTCACCCGCCTCACGCTGCTCCAGGGTTTCCCCCACACAGAGTATTGGCACCAGCCCCGCTGCTCTCGCCGCCGCGGCCTTGGCAGCCACCAGTTCGCTGGACTCCGCGAAGTACTGGCGCCGCTCGGAATGACCCAGTATCACCCAGCGACAACCCAGGTCGGCCAGCATCGCCGCCGATATCTCCCCGGTATAGGCGCCCTCGGACTGTTCACTGCAATTCTGGCCGCCCACGGTCAGCGCCGAACCTTCGGCAAGCGCAAGTGCCAACGGGATATGCAATGCGGGAGGACAAATGCCGACCTCTGCTTTAGCTCCGTCAGGGGCACCGGCAATACCGCTGGCAAGTCCGGACACCAGCGCCTCGGCCGTGCCCGTGGAACCGTGCATTTTCCAATTGCCTACTACGAGACTACGGCGCATGATTCACCCGGGTTAAAAAGCGGCGGCAATCTTACCCAAGAAGCCCCCAACATACAACAGCGAGCGGCGCCCACACTCATCCGCCCAGCAGGGATTCCACCTGCTCAGCCAGGCGCGCGCAGAGGGTTTCCACCTGTGCAGCGTCCTCCCCTTCCAACATGACGCGCACTACCGGTTCGGTGCCGGAAGGCCTCAACAATACCCGACCCCGTTCGCCCAGCTCGGCCTCGATATCCGCCACGGCTTTGGTCAGCTCCGGCTTGTCGTCGAGATTAACCTTGCCGGCAACGCGGACGTTGATCATATGCTGGGGAAATTTCCGCATACCACCGCGCAGGCTCCCCAGGTCGCTGTCGGCGGCCTGCAGGGCAACCAGCACCTGCAAGGCAGCGACGATGCCATCGCCGGTGGTGGTGAAATCGGCGCAGATGATATGGCCGGAAGATTCCCCGCCCAGGGTCCAGCCGGTTTCCTGCATCAACTCGTTGACGTAGCGGTCGCCAACCCGGGCGCGGGTGAAGGCCACGCCGCGCTCGGCCAGGGCCAGTTCGGCACCGAGGTTGGTCATCAGGGTACCGACCACACCCTCGGCCCCCTGGTGGCAGGCAATGATAAACAGCAGCTCGTCACCATCGACCAGCTCACCGTGCTGGTCCACGAACAGCACCCGGTCGCCGTCTCCGTCCAGGGCAATACCGAGATCAGCCCCTTCGGCCACCACGCGCTTGGACAGTGCGGCGGTACTCGTTGAGCCGACGCCCTGGTTGATATTGAAGCCATCGGGCTCGACGCCGATGGCGACGACATCGGCGCCAAGTTCGGAAAACACGCTCGGTGCAATGTGATAGCTGGCGCCGTGGGCACAATCCACCACCAGTTTCAGGCCCCTCAGGCTGAACTGATCGGGCACCGTTGACTTGCAAAATTCGATGTAGCGACCGGCGGCATCCACCACCCGCACTGCCTTGCCAATATCCGCTGAACCGACAGTGGCCAGGGGTTGTTCCAGTTCCGCCTCGATGGCCAGTTCCACCGCGTCGTCGAGCTTGTGCCCGGTGGCGCCGAAAAACTTGATGCCGTTGTCTTCGAAGGGGTTGTGGGAGGCACTGATCACAATGCCGGCCTGGGCGCGGTGGGTCCGTGTCATCAGGGCCACCGCCGGGGTGGGCATTGGGCCCAGAAGCTTCACGTCGACGCCGGCGGCGACAAAACCCGCCTCCAGCGCGGATTCAAACATGTAACCCGAAACCCGGGTGTCTTTGCCGATGATGACGGTGCAGTGTTCCTCACCGTCGTGCTCGCGGGCGAAAACCCGGCCGCAGGCCCAACCCAACTTCAGCATGAAGTCCGGCGTGATCGGGCTTTCCCCCACCCGGCCGCGGATGCCATCGGTTCCAAAGTATTTTTTGCTCATTCAGTCTCCAGCACTGTCGGGAGCAGCCAGGGCAACTGCCATGGCCAATGCGTCGGCGGTTTCCCGCACATCGTGGGTGCGTATTATGCTGGCCCCGCGTTCCGCCGCCAACACCGCCAGGGCAATACTGGCCGGCAAGCGGTCATCCACCGCGCGACCCAGCAGTTTGCCGATCATGGACTTGCGCGACAAACCCACCAGCAGCGGGTATCCCGGCTCCGCAAGCCGCGACAGGTCTTTGAGTAACTGCAGGTTCTGGCGCAGGGTCTTGCCGAATCCAAAGCCGGGATCGAGCAGGATTTTATCCCTGGGCAGGCCGGCTGCCTCGCAGGCCGCGGCCCGTTCCAGCAGGAAGGCCAGCACTTCGGCCGTGACGTCTTCGTAGCTGGGTGCGTCCTGCATGGTGCCGGGCTCGCCCTGCATGTGCATCAAACAGACCGGCAGCGCCAGCTCGACCGCGGTTTCCAGGGCGCCCTCCCGGGACAGGGCGCGCACATCGTTGATCATGCTGGCCCCGGCGCCGGCAGACTCGCGCATAACAACCGGGGAACTGGTATCGACGGATATGTCGACCTCGCTTTCCCCGCGAATCGCTTCCACGCTGGGAATCACCCGGTCCAGCTCTTCCTGTTCGCTGACCGCTGCGGCACCGGGCCGAGTGGATTCGCCGCCGATATCGAGAATGGAGGCGCCGTCGGCAATCATCTGCCGGGCACGCATCAACACCAGGGACAGGTCGAGACCCGTACCGCTGTAGAGGCTGCCGCCGTCTGAGAAGGAATCGGGGGTGGTATTGATCACCCCCATGATCTTGGGTGCTGCGTTAATCAGTGCTCTCGCGCTGGTCCGCCGATGGGGCCACTGGAATCCTTGGCATCGCTCTCACCGGCTTCATCATCGGCACTGGCACTACTGCCGCCTTCACCGTCGCTGAACTCACTGGGCGGATCAGGCATGCGGCCTTCCATGATCGCGTCGATCTGATCGGTATCCAGTGTCTCGTAGAGAATGAGAGCCTCGGCCATCATGTGCAGCTTGTCGATATTGTCCTGCAGCAGTTTCTCGGCGGTGGCATAGCACTCGTCGACGATACTGCGGACCTCCTGGTCGATATGCATCGCGGTCTCATCGGAGACAGCCTTGCTCTGCATGGCAGCCGAGCGTCCGAGGAAGACTTCCTCGCCACCCTCATCGTACTTGAGCGGGCCCATCTTCTCGGACAGGCCCCACTTGGTCACCATGTTGCGGGCAATTTCCGTGGCCCGCTCGATATCATTGGAGGCACCGGTAGTGACCCCTTCCTTGCCCAGGGTCATCTCCTCGGCAATACGACCGCCAAACAGACTGCATATCTGGGAAATGATGCTGCGCCGGCTGAGGCTGTAGCGGTCCTCTTCCGGGAGGAACATGGTCACACCGAGGGCGCGGCCCCGGGGAATGATGCTCACCTTGTAGACAGGGTCGTGCTCGGGCATCAGGCGCCCGACGATGGCGTGGCCGGCCTCGTGATAGGCCGTGTTCTTTTTCTCCGCATCCGACATGACCATGGATTTGCGCTCGGCGCCCATCATGATTTTGTCCTTGGCCAGCTCGAACTGCGCCATGCCCACCAGTCGCACATTGGCCCGGGCGGCAAACAGGGCAGCCTCGTTAACCAGGTTGGCCAGGTCCGCACCGGAGAAACCGGGGGTACCGCGGGCAATCAGCGAGGCCTTCACATCGTCGGCCAGCGGCACTTTGCGCATATGCACTTTCAAAATCTGCTCGCGGCCGCGAATATCCGGCAGACCGACCACGACCTGGCGGTCGAAGCGGCCCGGGCGCAGCAGTGCGGGGTCCAGCACATCGGGACGGTTGGTAGCGGCGATGACGATAACCCCGTCATTGACCTCGAAGCCGTCCATTTCCACCAGTAGCTGGTTCAGGGTCTGTTCACGCTCATCGTGCCCGCCGCCGAGACCGGCGCCGCGGTGGCGGCCGACCGCATCGATCTCATCGATAAAGATGATGCAGGGAGCCTGCTTCTTGGCCTGGTCGAACATATCCCGTACCCGGGAGGCGCCAACGCCGACAAACATCTCAACGAAATCGGAACCGGAAATAGAGAAAAACGGCACTTTGGCCTCACCGGCAATAGCCTTGGCCAGCAGGGTCTTACCGGTACCCGGCTGCCCCACCATCAGCACGCCGCGCGGAATTCTGCCGCCCAGGCGCTGGAATTTGCCCGGGTCGCGCAGGAACTCGACCAGCTCCTGTACGTCTTCCTTGGCCTCGTCCACACCCGCCACGTCGGCGAAGGTGGTATGAATCTGGTCTTCGCCCAGCAGCCGGGCCTTACTCTTGCCAAAGCTCATGGGGCCGCCGCGCCCACCGGCGCCACCTTGCATCTGGCGCATAAAGAACATGAACACGGCGATAATGATGAGGATCGGGAAGCAGGCCACCAGGAGTTGCGTCCAGAGGCTTTGCTGTTCGGGCTTACGGCCCTCGATTTCAACCCGGTGAGCGAGCAGATCGTCGATCAGCTTCGGGTCTTCCAGCATCGGCCGGATGGTTTCGAAGCGGCTATTATTGAAACGCTCGCCGGAAATGGTGAGGCCGTCTATGACCACCTTCTTGACCTGGTCGCGCTGGATTTCCTCAATGAATTCCGAGTAGCCCAACTGCTCAGTAGGCTGCTGCATATTGAAATTCTGGAATACGGACAGCAGGACGGCTGCAATTACCAGCCACAACAGTAAATTCTTCGCCATATCGTTCAAGGCTTTAACCTCTCTCAATCCCTTCAGGGACGAACGTTCTATATTACTAAAATTGGCCTTCCGGCACCATCAGCCCTTAAAGTCCCTCGCCAGGAGGTATACATCCCGTGAACGGGGCCTGGAAGCCTGGGGCTTGCGGGTCAAAACCTTGCCAAACCGCGCCCTGGCATCGCGCAGTAACTCGTCAAATCCTTCACCCTGAAAGACCTTGGAGAGAAACGTGCCACCCGGCTTCAGCACCTGGCAGGCCATATCAAGGGCCAGTTCCACCAGGTACATAGACCGCGGCTGGTCCACCGCGTTCATACCACTCATATTGGGGGCCATATCGGAGATTACAAGGTCTACCTGCTGGCCATCGACAGCCGCCATTATCTGCTCGAAAACCGCGTCCTCGGTAAAATCGCCTTGTATAAACTCCACGTCCTCCAGGCTGTCCATGGGCAGGATGTCTGAATCTATGATACGTCCGCGGTGGCCAACCAGTTCAGCCGCCACCTGGGACCAGCCACCCGGCGCCGCGCCCAGGTCGATCACGGTCATGCCGGGCCGGATCAGCTTGTCCTTCTCCTGGATTTCCAGCAGCTTGTAACAGGCCCGCGAGCGGTAGCCCTCCTTCTGTGCCCGCTGCACGTAGGGGTCGTCGCGGTGCTCCCTGAGCCAGTTTTTGCTGGATGATTTCTTTCGCGCCATAACAGGCGTAGAATACCGCGCCCCGCACCCAGGCGAAACGAGCATGAGCAAACGAGACAGCAAACAATACCGCGCCATCGGCCACAAACTGAAACCGGTGGTAACCGTTGCCGGCAATGGCCTGAGCGAAAACGTGTTGCTGGAGATCGAGCGGGCACTGAGCGATCACGAGCTGATCAAGATCAAGCTGGTAGTCGGCGACCGCACTGCGCGCGCGGCCATTGGCGAGGAAATCTGCGAAACCACCGGCGCCGAGCTGATCCAGAGCATGGGCAATATCATCCTGCTGCTGCGACGCAGCCCGGAACCCGATCCACGCCTGTCCAACCTGATCCGGTATTGAGCCCGTGGCCCAGGTACTGGAATTCCCCTCCCAGCGGGTCCAGGGACTCGCCTTCCTCGAGGAACAGATCCGCGAACTGCTCGCGGCCCGCGGCGCCGACGACAAACTCATCAACTTCGCCGCCAATACCGTGCGCGAGATCTACCAGCGCAATATCGAGGCAGAAAATTACGATTTTCGCCTGGAGGTGCCGGGAAACATCAGTGAGGAAGACGCTGAGACCCTGCGCTGCGGGATCGAAGAGGGTCTGAGGCAGATCCGCGATGAAAACCACGCCATTATCGTGCGCCTGATTGCCGAGCTGGTACTGGCCGAGGTCAAACTGTTTCAGCACCAGCGCCGGCCCGAGTAAGGCCGGCCGCTCAATCCCCGGGGATCTTCTCCTCCACCTGCACTATCCAGGGACCGAGTTCGCCCAACAGGCTACTCGCCTCAACCCAGCGCCGGATACGCCGGCACAGCCGCAACGCGTGTTCGCGGGTCACACCGACCTTGTCCAGCTCCAGGCAGCGCTGGTGATCCCACCAGCGCCCATCCCCTTTGTGACGCAGTATATAGTGCAGGCGCACCAGGCTGTGCAGGCTGCCGTAGGTATAGAAGTAGTCCCGCGCCTCCTCGGCTGACCAGTCGGCGCTAAACGGTCCCAGCCAGGTCTCCAGCAGGGCGGCCTCGGTAGTCTCGGAACAGGGGCAGTATTCATCGGCCAGCAGCCACACCAGGTCATCGAGGGAATTGCGGCAACCGCAGTGCTCCCAGTCTATCCAGAATACCTGTCGGTCCTCGCCGGTCACCGCGTTGCCCGGCCGCGCGTCCCACTTGATAAAGTGTGGCTGTCGGACCCTGAGCATATCCATCAATGCCTCAAGCGGCAGGTCCGGGGCCTGCAGGCCCAGGAGATTATCGATGGCCAGGCGTCGGTCGATCAGTTTGCGCATCCAGGCAGGTGTTTCACCGAGTGTAACCAGGTGCTCCGGCAAGCCCAGTTCAGCACCGGCGCGGTGTGCGTGTATCAGGGTACTCAGGGCCTGGTGCAGGTAGTCGAGCTGATCGACCTCGCCGGCGCCCTCCAGGGCCTCACTGAGCCGCCGCTGACCCAGGTCCTGTTGCAATAACCAGTCGCCATCGCTGGCAATAAGGCGGGGCACCGCGACACCGGCCTCATTCAGGGCCCGCAATACCAGGGTTTCCAGTCGGGCGCGTTCGCTGTGCTTGCGGCGGGTGACAATCAGGCTGCGCTCGCCGAAGAACGCGCGCACCGAATCGCGGCTTTCACCACCCGGGGTTTCTATCCGATCCGGCTCGCGCCCGACCAGTTCAGCACAGACACCCCCGGCCAGTGCCTGGACTGTCCCGGATTTCGCGCTCATTTGCTGGTCACCACGAACACGCCATCCCAGTCTACCCCCGGGGGAGACTCCATGAAGTGTTTGATGCGCTCGGTGTAGAGATCAAAAATCGGGACAGGTGCCGCTTCCTTCAGGGCACCGAACAGGCGCATGGCCAGCGACCAGTGCTGGCCGCGATAGGCCAACAGCGCCTCCTCATAACGATCCAGTAGTTCAGTTTCAGCGGCAGAGTCTGCAAGGGGCTGGAACAGGGTTACAGGCTCCGACTTGCCCTTCACCGTGACACGGTCCAGCTCCATGCAATGCAGACCCGGGCAGGCCGCGCGGGTAAACTCGCTGATGATCACGGGCGCACCGTAGAATTTGCACAGACCTTCGAGCCGGGAAGCCAGGTTAACGGCATCGCCCAGGACGGTGTAATTGAGCCGGGACATGGAACCCATATTACCCGCCACCACAGTGCCGGTATTGATCCCGACTCCGATATCGACCTGCGGAATCCCCCAGTCTCGGAAGCGCTCGTTGATAGCGGGCATCGCCGCCTGCATTTCCAGGGCGCTTCGCACCGCATTGGCCGGGGAATCCGGGTGTGCGAGCGGTGCGCCGAATATCGCCATCACCGCGTCACCGATGTACTTGTCCACCACCCCGCTGTGACTCTCGATGATATCGTTCATCTCCGTAAGGTAGTCATTGAGCATCCGGATCACTTGCTGCGGCGACATGGCTTCGCTGATATTGGTAAAGCTGCGGATATCGGAGAACAGGATGGTCGCCTCCACTTCCTCACCACCCAGCTCAATGTCCTTCTTCAAAAGTTCGTCGGCGATCTGCGGGGAGACGACCTTGCCCAACAGGTTACGCACCTGGTCCCGCTCCTGCAGTCCCTGCGCCATGTCGTTAAAGGTATCGGCCAGGCGACCGAGTTCGTCCCGCTGGGAAATATCAACGCGACTGTCGTACTCGCCGCGGGCAATGCGCCGGGCTCCGTCGGCGAGCACAGCCACGGGGCGCGTCACCGAGCCCGATAGCAGGGAGCCGCCCACGGCGGACAACAGCAGGCTGATGCCAAAAATGCCGAGCAGGACATTGCGCAGGCGATAGTAGGAGGCAAGCTCGGCATCGAGAGACCGCTGCAGGATCGCCACATTGTTGCTATCCCCTTCCTGCAGCGACAGGACCCGCGTGATCCAGGGCTCACCGCCCAGGTAGCGCGTGAACTGCTCGCCGATGCGCGGTGGCTGCTCCAGGATCTGCCGTGCCTGTTCCTGACACAGCGCCTGCGGAAGTGTGCAGGCGGCAGTCGTGGTCAGTTCTTCCTCGAGGCCGAATATCAGGCTCACGTCGGTGAAGTTGGTATCCGCCTTGAGCCCCGTCACCAGCTGGGCATCGATCCGGAAACCCACCACTACCATCGCCACCGGTTCGGGCGCGTAGAGAGGCACAACCACCAACTGGTAGGGCACATCGTCGACCCGCAGCAGGGCCTTGGCCTCACCGTTGTCGCTGTCGAAGGCTGTATAAATGAAGGCCTCGATGCCCTCAGCCATCAGTTCATTACCCGGGTGCAGGGTATCGGCCAGCACCTCCTCATCCATGGAGATCAGCATCATCATATCGGCACCGATCCGACGCTGGTGGTTGTAGGTCACGAGCTCCAGGTCTTCCCGTTCACCGAAACCGTAGATCTGGCGATAGGCATGATCGCTGGACAGAAAGCGGGCCCGCTCCAGCAGGTTCTGGTTGCGATCGTCCAGCACCCGGGTGAAAGCACGGGCCGTGGCATCCAGGTCCACGTTGATGCGTTCCATGGCGTTGTCGATGCTGGCCCGGTTGACCGCATAAAACACCAGCCCCAGGGCGGCCAGCAACAGGCCGACCACAAAGCTGGCAATCCGGGCCCGAAAGGACGTGTTCAATAGCCGGAGTATCAGTAGCCCTCCTCAAATTCCGACGCACCGCGCCAGGCCTTCCAAACCCGTTTTTGCCGGATCGCGAAGCTGACGCCGGCGCCCGCCTCACCCACCGACACGGTCTGGCGGAGTTTTTCGGGCTTGCCCCGTAGCTGCGCGTGCCAGACCTCGACCTCGTAGTCACCCGCCGGCAGGGCGCTGAGCCGGGTTTTGCCGCCGGCATCGGTCACCCCGTAATAGGGCGTATCGGCCACGAACACATAGGCGCTCATCCAGTCGTGCACGTTGCAGCCCAGGGCGACCACTCCCGGGTTGGTAAAAGTGACTGGCGGCGCTTCCCGATCCGCGTACAGCGGGATTTCGAAGGCGTTGCCCTTGGAGAAGGAATAGACATGGTGGCGGATGTTATCGTTGTTGGGAAAACTCACAACCGCACCCTGGTAGACCACGGTGAGTGCCGGCACGAACTCCTTGTCCACCTGGTCGATAGTCGCTGATCCGGGGTCGATGGGCGCCTGCGAGGCAGCGGCGCTGGGACGGGCATAAACCACCGCATCGGCCACCGCCTCACCCTTGTCGTTGGTTACCGTGGCATCCAGGACCCCCGCCGCCGCGGGCAGCCCCAGCAGTAAGCCCATCAAAACCAATATGCCATGCATCGGCGTCACTCCCTAGAAGCGGTGGCGGTAACTGAGACCAAACGTGGTATTGCTGTAATCTTCCCCGAAATCCATCTCGATTTCCCGGTAGCCGGCACTGAGCCCAATGCTGCTCGCCCGGTCGATCGCCCAGGTCAGTTCACCGCGCAGGCCGTAACCATCCCCGTCTGCCAGCCAGCGACAGGTAAATACCTGGTCCACCGCCATGGCCTTGATATCCAAACGCTCATACACCGGGGGCCCACCCGGGTTCCCCGGGCCACCCCCGTAGACATCGCCACCTCCCGGGCTGAGCACGTCCGCGCAGTCGCTATCGAATTCCCCGTCGTAGTAACTGGCCGTGGTCGACAGCCGCAGCCTTGGCAACAGGCTGTAGCGCCAGGATTACACCACCGTGGTCGCTGTCGTAGACATTGCTGTCGACATTCGGGTTGGCCTCGGGCCAGTCATCGCCCTCCCTGAACTGGTAGTAGACAGACACCCCGAGGTCGAGCCGTGGCGACAGGCGACGGTCCAGCCCTATGTGGGTCTTGTAGTACCAGGCTTCACGGTTGCCGTCGCGCACATCTTCATAGTGGGCCGAAACACCCGCAGACAGGCGCGGTGCTTTCATGCCCAGGCCGAACTTGTGATGCAGGGCAGCGCTGCCGCCCAGTCGCGTCAGGGTAAGGTCATCCCAGTCGTTGTAAAAGTGGCGGGCGATGTCACCGCTGAACCGGAGCCGGGTACTGGAGTGTTCGGAGCCCTCGAGCAACCAGGCCCGACCAGCGCGGAGTTTGACCGCTGCCTTCTCGTCCTCTTGCTCAAAATCATCGATGGCGATATTGACGTTGTCGTCGGTGGCGGCTGCCAGCTCGGCCTCTAGCGCCCAGTCCATCCACTCGGCCTGGACCAGGCCGGGCAGCAAGAGTAGTCCCGGGAGACAATGCTGTTTCAGCCCTGAAAACCCCATAGCGTCACCCCTATGCAGACCCGGACAATACTGCGCTTTCCACCCCTAAAACGCAAAAGCCGCGCCATTGACCGAGGGCATACTGCCCCGGCGGACCTTAGCGCAAGCTATTGAAAATAATAAGGATTTTATCTGGCAGGACGGTTCTGCGGCCGGGCCAGGCTCACTCAGATGTGATGAACCTGGTCGATTTCGTATTCAATATCGCCACCGGGGGCGTTCACCACCGCGACATCGCCCTCTTCCTTGCCGATCAGGGCCCGGGCAATGGGCGAGGTGACTGAAATCTTGTTGCTCTTCACCTCGGCCTCGTCTTCGCCGACGATCTGGTAACGCACGGTTTCATCGGTTTCCACGTTGATCAGGTCGACCGTGGTACCGAATATCACCTTGCCGGTCTTGGGCAACTTGGTCACATCAATGACCTGGGCTTCGGCCAGCTTGGACTCGATCTCCATGATGCGGCCTTCAGTGAAACTCTGCTGTTCCCTGGCCGCGTGGTATTCGGCATTTTCCTTGAGGTCGCCGTGTTCGCGCGCCTCGGCAATGGCCTGGGTGATACGCGGGCGCTCCTCTTTCTTCAGCTGTTCGAGCTCCGCACGCAGGGCGGCCTCCCCCGCCACCGTCATTGGCACATTGTTCATTGCGCAATTCTCCCGTGCAGATCCTGCAAGCGCCGAACCTGGTCATCACCGGAATGCTTCAGCGCGGCACAGATGGCCTCGGCGGCCGCCAGGGTCGTGGTGTAGTACACCCGCTGAGCTTCTGCATTGCTGCGAATCGACGCCGAATCGGCAATTGCCCGGCGCCCTTCCGTGGTATTGATGATCAGATCCACTTCATTGTTTTTAATCATATCAACAATGTGGGGGCGGCCCTCAAGCACTTTGTTGACCTGGCGCACCCGCACACCGGCCTCTTCGATTATCGCCGCGGTACCCGAGGTGGCAACCAGGGCATATCCTTCGGAGGCCAGGTCTTTCGCGACCTGCACGACCCCGGGCTTGTCGACGTCGCGCACGCTGATAAAGGCCGTACCGCGCTCCGGTGCCGCCTGGCCGGCACCCAGTTGTGCCTTGGCGAAGGCGTCCTCGAAATTATCGCCGGTACCCATGACTTCGCCGGTGGATTTCATTTCCGGGCCGAGGATGGGATCGACGCCGGGGAACTTGTTGAAGGGCATCACCGCTTCTTTCACGCTGTAGTAAGAGGGCACTACCTCTTTGGTGAAGCCTTGGTCCGCCAGGCTGACGCCCGCCATACAGCGTGCCGCCACCTTGGCCAGCGAGGTTCCGATGCACTTGGATACAAAGGGCACCGTGCGCGACGCCCGCGGGTTCACCTCGATCACGTAGATCTCATTGTCCTGCCAGGCCAGCTGCACGTTCATCAGGCCTTTCACCTCGAGTTCGCGGGCCATCTGCTTGACCTGCTCGCACATCTGGTCCTGCACGGATTCATCGAGGCTGTAAGGGGGCAAGGAGCAAGCGGAATCGCCGGAGTGAACGCCGGCCTGCTCGATATGCTGCATGATGGCACCGATGACCACTTCCTCGCCGTCGCTGACCGCGTCGATATCCACCTCGATGGCGGCGTTGAGAAAATTGTCCAGCAATACCGGGGAGTCATCCGAGGCCTGCACCGCATCGCTCATGTAGCGCAGCAGTTCGCTCTCGCTGTAGACGATTTCCATGGCGCGGCCGCCGAGTACATAGGAGGGGCGAACCACCAGCGGGTAGCCGATGGATTCAGCCGCTTCCACCGCTGCCTCGGTGCTGCGCACAGTGGTATTGGAGGGCTGCTTCAATCCCAGCTTCTGGATCATGTGCTGGAAGCGCTCGCGGTCTTCGGCCCGGTCGATAGCATCGGGCGTGGTTCCGATAATAGGTACACCCTGGGCTTCCAGGTCGCGGGCCAGCTTCAGGGGCGTCTGCCCACCGAACTGCACGATCACCCCCTTGGGTTGTTCCAGGGCCACGATTTCCAGTACATCTTCGAGGGTTACCGGCTCGAAATAGAGGCGGTCGGAGGTGTCGAAGTCGGTGGACACGGTTTCCGGGTTACAGTTGACCATGATGGTCTCGTAGCCGTCCTCGCGCATTGCCAGCGCCGCGTGCACGCAGCAGTAATCGAACTCGATGCCCTGGCCGATACGGTTGGGGCCGCCACCGAGCACCAGGATCTTGTCCCGGTCTGAGGCGTCGGCTTCGCACTCCTCCTCGTAGGTGGAGTACATGTAGGCAGTGGAGGACGCGAACTCCGCGGCACAGGTATCGACCCGCTTATACACCGGCCGCACACCCAGCGACTGGCGGTGCTCGCGCACATTGCTTTCCGGCTCGGCCAGCAAAACCCCGAGGCGTTTGTCGGAGAAGCCCTTGCGCTTGAGCGCAAACATGGCTTCGCGGTCGAGGTCCTTGAGGCTAACCGCCTTGAGGCCATTTTCACTCTCAACCAGGTCGGCGATCTGCACCAGGAACCAGGGGTCGATGCCGGAGAGTTTATAGATTTCGTCAAGCTCCATACCGGCGCGCATGGCATCTGCCAGATACCAGATCCGGTCTGGACCCGGGTTGGTCAGGTGTTGCACCAGTTTTTCACGGGCGTCATTGCCGTCCACATCGAGCTGGTGTTCGAAGCCGGCAGAGCCCACTTCCAGCCCGCGCAGGGCTTTCTGCACAGACTCCTGGAAGGTGCGACCGATGGCCATGACCTCCCCCACCGACTTCATCTGGGTGGTGAGGCGGGTATCTGCACCGGGAAATTTCTCGAAGGCAAAACGCGGTATCTTGGTGACCACGTAGTCGATGCTGGGTTCGAAGGACGCTGGCGTGGCACCACCGGTGATCTCGTTTTGCAGTTCGTCGAGGGTGTACCCAATCGCCAGCTTGGCGGCAACCTTGGCGATGGGGAAGCCGGTGGCCTTGGAGGCCAGGGCGGAGGAGCGCGACACCCGCGGGTTCATTTCGATGATGACCAGGCGACCGGTCTTCGGGTCCTGGGCAAACTGTACATTGGAACCACCGGTTTCGACGCCGATCTCGCGCAGCACCGCAATCGAGGCGTTGCGCATCACCTGGTATTCCTTGTCGGTCAGGGTCTGGGCCGGCGCCACGGTAATGGAATCGCCGGTGTGCACGCCCATGGGATCGAAGTTCTCGATGGAACAGATAATGATGCAGTTGTCGTTCTTGTCCCGCACCACTTCCATCTCGAATTCTTTCCAGCCGATCAACGATTCGTCGATCAGCAATTCGTTGGTCGGCGACAGGTCCAGGCCGCGGGCGCAAATCTCTTCGTATTCATCGCGGTTATAGGCGATACCGCCACCGGAGCCGCCCATGGTGAAGGAGGGACGAATAATGCAGGGGAATCCAATCTGATCTATGACCTGGAGCGCTTCGACCATACTGTGGGCCAGGGCCGCCCGCGGTGTTTCCAGGCCGATACGCTTCATGGCCTGGTCGAAGAGCTGGCGATCCTCGGCCTTGTCGATGGCCTCCTTGGTGGCACCGATCATCTCGACACCGAACTTTTCCAGCACCCCCTCACGGGCCAGGTCGAGGGCACAGTTCAGCGCCGTCTGCCCGCCCATGGTCGGCAGCAGCACATCGGGGCGCTCCTTCTCGATAATCTTTGCCACCGTGCGCCATTCCACCGGCTCGATATAGGTGGCATCCGCCATGACCGGGTCGGTCATGATGGTGGCCGGGTTGGAATTGACCAGGATGACCCGGTAACCCTCCTCGCGCAGGGCCTTGCAGGCCTGGGCGCCGGAGTAATCGAACTCGCAGGCCTGACCGATGACGATCGGGCCGGCACCGAGGATGAGGACGCTTTGTATATCGGTACGCTTCGGCATATCAGACGTCCTCCCTGTGCTGGTCCATCAATTCGATAAAGTGTTCGAACAAGGGCGCCGCATCGTGCGGGCCGGGGCTGGCCTCCGGGTGGCCCTGGAAACTGAAGGCCGGCTTGTCGGTACGGTGGATACCCTGCAGTGAATCGTCGAACAGGGATTTGTGGGTAACCCGCAGGTTCTTCGGCATGGCCTTCTCGTCGACAGCAAAGCCATGGTTCTGGCTGGTAATCAGCACCGTGCCGTCATCCAGGTTCTGCACCGGGTGGTTGGCGCCGTGGTGGCCAAACTTCATTTTCACGGTCTTCGCACCGCTGGCCAGGCCCAGCAATTGGTGTCCCAGGCAGATGCCAAACACCGGGATGCCGGTTTCCAATAGCTCCTGGATTGCCGCAATCGCGTAATCGCAGGGTTCCGGGTCGCCGGGACCGTTGGACAGGAAAATACCGTCGGGCTTAAGCGCCAGCACCTCGGCGGCGGGTGTCTGGGCCGGCACCACCGTCAGGCGACAGCCGCGGTCCGTGAGCATGCGCAGGATATTGCGCTTTACCCCGTAGTCGTAGGCGACCACGTGGCGCGGCAACTCCGCGTCGGTGTAGGTCTTGTAGCCCTCGCCGCGCACCCAGGTTCCCTCGCGCCAGGGATAGGGCTCGTCGACAGTGACTTCTTTGGCCAGGTCCATGCCCTTGAGCCCGGCGAATTCCCGCGCGCTGGCCAGGGCTTTTTCTTCATCGATATCGTCGCCTGCCATCAGGCAGCCGTTCTGGGCGCCTTTCTCCCGCAGGATCCGGGTCAGGCGCCGGGTGTCGATATCGGCGATGGCGACGATCTTGTTGGATTCCAGGTAGTCCTGCAGGGTTTGTTCGTTGCGGAAATTGCTGGCCAGCAACGGCAGGTCGCGGATGACCAGGCCCGCCGCCCAGATGGCCGTGGATTCCTCGTCTTCGCTATTGGTGCCGGTATTACCGATATGGGGATAGGTGAGCGTTACGATCTGGCGGGCGTAGGAGGGATCGGTCAGAATTTCCTGGTAACCCGTCATCGCGGTATTGAAAACCACTTCGCCGACAGATGCGCCTGCGGCGCCTATCGACACCCCCCGGAAGACACTGCCGTCCTCGAGGGCCAAAATGGCTGGATTGCTCAATTACACCTCCAGTAATCAGGAGCCGATAGGGATGATCCTCCGCCGCTTCGGGCGTCCTGCCCTCTCGCGGCAGGGCCTGCCCCGCTGCATCGGGTATACAGCCCGTCCAGGGGCATAAAAAAGCGAGATGAAGGTGGCTTCATCTCGCTTTTTTTCGTTGCATCTGGCACTGGCTACACCGGCTTGTTCTGCCCAGGAAATCCATCGCTGGACAAGTGGATTCTGGGAGCGCGATTTTACGGGATAGGTACTGGGGTGTCTACTAAAACCGCTTGCCATCGCCCGGGAAAACCCTATGATCTTGCCTTTCGATCAGGCAGGTAAACCCATGTCCTATTTCGCAGGAAAGGTGGCAGTGGTCACCGGCGCCGGTTCCGGGATCGGGCGCGCCCTGGCCCAGGCACTGAACGCCGCCGGTTGCTTACTGGAGATCAGCGATATCAATGCAGAATCTCTGGAGGAAACCCGCAGCCTGCTGGGCAACCCGGATGTGCCCTGCGAATCCCGGCAACTGGACGTGTCCGATCGGGGCGCCATCGAGCAATGGGCCGCCGACATCGATGCCCGCTACAGCCGGGTGGACATTGTTATCAACAATGCCGGGGTGGCCCTGACCGGCAGCGCCGAGGACAACAGCTACGAGGACATCGAGTGGCTGATGAACATCAACTTCTGGGGCGTGGTGTACGGCTGCAAGTCCTTCCTGCCCCTGCTGCGCAAATCCAACGGCGCCCACCTGGTCAATATCTCCAGCCTGTTTGGAATCATTGCGGTGCCGACCCAAAGCGCCTATCACGCGGCAAAATTTGCAGTACGCGGGTATACAGAGTCCCTGCGCCAGGAGTTGGCAGACAGCAATATCCACGTCTGTTGTGTGCACCCGGGTGGCATCAAGACCAATATCGCCAGGAGTGGCCGCATCGAGGCCGACGACGAGGAGAAGGCCGAGTTTCACGCTCGCTTTGACGAGATGGCAAAAACCACCCCGGAATCCGCTGCCGCACAGATACTGTCGGCCATGGAGCGAAAGCACCCACGACTGCTGATCGGCCGCGATGCGAAGTGGGTAACCCTGATCAGCCGGCTCTTTCCCACCAGCTACCCACGAATCCTTAAATGGCTGGGGCCGGCTGACATGCTGGAAGCTCCCGAACGCTCTCCGGCGAACAGGCAGTAAATCAAGGACTCAAGATGAGCGAGCAACTTTTTGACCTGACTCTCACCGACGAGCAGCGTATGACCCGCGATTCGGTGCAACGGTTCGCGACCGCCGAAATGGCGGCGATTGCCCAGGCGGCGGATGTCGAGGGCTCAACCCCTGCCGGTTTTTACGACAAGACCCTGGAACTGGGCCTGGCCCTGATGCCCATTCCCGAGGCCCTCGGTGGCGCCGGCGTGGCGCGCTCCCCCGTTTCCAACGTGCTCACCGCAGAAGACCTGGCCCGGGGTGACCTGCCCATGGCCCTGGGCAGCCTGATGCCACTGGCGGTGGTGAACACGATTATCGATGCAGGCACCGATGCCCAGCGCGAAGCGCTGCTACCCCGCTTTTGCGGGGAGCAATTCAATGCCGCGACGATTGCCTTTATGGAACCGAGAGCCACCTTTGAGCCGACGCAACTGGAGACCAGCGCAACGCGGTCCGGTGATGGCTTCGTGCTCAATGGCGTCAAGACCATGGTGCCACTGGGTCTGGATGCAGAGCTGGTGCTGGTGATCGCAGAACTCGAGGGTGAGGGCCCTGCTGCCTTTATTGTCGATGGTGAAGTCGATGGCCTCTCCCGCGAAGTCGAGGAACACATGGGTTTGAAAACCCTGCAGGTGGCCAGGCTCGCTTTCGAAGATGTGAAGCTGGATGCCGACGCACTGCTCGGCGACGGACCCTTCGACCTGCAGCGCTTCATAGATCTTTCGCGGCTGGGCATTTGCGCCCTGGCGGTCGGCACCTGCCAGGCCGTGCTGGATTACGTCAAGGAGTACTGTAATGAGCGGGAAGCCTTCGGCGAACCGATCACCCACCGCCAGGCGGTGGCCTTCATGATTGCCGATATTGCGATCGAGTTGGAAGCGATGCGCCTGATGACCTGGCGCGCGGCAGCCACCGCGGAACGGGGCGAGGATTTCCACGAGCAGGCTTACCTGGCCAAGACCTTCTGTGCCGAACACGCCATGGAAATCGGCACCAACGGCGTGCAATTGCTGGGGGGACACGGCTTCTGTCGGGAACACCCGGTGGAAATGTGGTACCGCAACCTGCGTGCCATCGCCATACTGGAAGGCGCCGCGGGCGTTTGACTCTCAAGGAGTAAATAGATGATAAACCTGGAACTCGGCGGCAGGCATGCGGAAGTACTCGATAACCTGAAGCAGGTGGCAGAGCACATGATGCGCCCCTACTCGCGCAAGTACGACAAGGCCGAGCATAGCTACCCGAAAGAAATGGAAGAGGTGGCCAAGCTCATTGCCTCCGCCCGCCCGGCGGCCAGCGCCAAGTCGGCACCCGCCAACGAGAGCGGCGTCCGCAATGCCGCCAACCTGATGACGGTAACTGCCTACGAGGCCCTGTGCTGGGGCGATGTGGGCCTGATGCTGTCTATGCCGGGCCGGGGCCTGGGCAATGCGGCGATCTCCGCTGTGGGCACGCCGGAGCAGGTAAAGAAGTTCGGCAGCCGTTTTGCATCCATGGCCATCACCGAACCCGGCGCCGGTTCCGACTCCGCCAACATCTCGACAACAGCAGTGCTCGATGGCGACGACTGGGTGATCAACGGTGAGAAAATTTACGTCACCGATGGCGACCGCTCCGACGTGGTCGTGGTCTGGGCCACGCTCGATAAAAGCAAGGGGAAGGCGGCGATCAAATCCTTCCTGGTCGAGAAGGGCACGCCGGGCTGTGAAGTCACGCGGCTGGAACACAAGCTGGGCATACGGGCTTCGGATACCGCCGCTATCAGCTTCAGCGACTGCCGCATCCCCAGGAACAATATTCTCGGCAACCCGGAAATCGCCAGCGACGCCGAGGGCCGTAAGAAGGCCTTTGGCGGTGTTATGCAGACCTTCGACAGCACCCGCCCGCCGGTGGCGGCCATGGCCATCGGTGTGGCCCGGGCGGCCCTGGACCTGGCACGGGAGATCCTCTCAAAAGAGGGGCTGGAACTCGACTTCGGGAAAAAGCCCACCAATGTTGGTGCCATCGAAGCCGAACTCTACAAGATGGAAGCGGAGTGGAACGCGGCGCGCCTGCTGGTGCAGAAAGCCGCCTGGATGGCGGACAACAAACAACCCAATTCCATGGAAGCCTCCATGTGCAAGGCCAAGGCCGGCCGCATGGGCAATTACGTGACCCTGCGCTGTGTGGAACTGTGCGGCAGTCTCGGCTATGCCGAAACCGAGCTGCTGGAAAAGTTCGCCCGCGACTCCAAGATCATCGACATCTTCGAGGGCACCCAGCAGATCCAGCAACTGATTGTCGCCCGCCGTGTATTGGGCAAATCCTCTTCCGAACTGAAATAGGGGGAAGACGCTATGAGCAAACGCTACGAGGGCAAACGCGTCCTCGTCACCCAGGTCGACCGTTACATGGGCAAACCCCTGGCGAAGGCCTTTGCCGATGAAGGCGCCGAGGTCATTGCCGACGACTCCCGGCTGGACACGGTGGAGGCCATCGATGCCCTGCTGGCGCGCGCCGGCGATATCGATATTCTCTGCGCCAATTTCGCAGAGGATCCCCTGCCCCGGTCTTTTGCCAATGTCACCGACGAAGACCTGGCCGCACTCTACGAATCCATCGTCTTTCCATTTATACGCACGGTACGCAAGGCAGGGGCTGCCATGCAGGAACGCGGCCACGGCAAGATCATCGCCGTGACCAGCGCCGCACCCCTGCGCGGACTGCCGGGCTACAGCGCCTATGCCTCCGCCCGCGGCGCCCAGAACGCCTACGTGCGCACCGTTGGCCTGGAGCTGGCGCCGCACAACGTGCAGTTCAACGCCATCGCCCAGAACTTCGTGAAGAACGAGCGCTACTTCCCCGATGAATTCATCGAGAGTGATATGTTCAAGGAACAGTGGCTACCGCAGATCCCAACAGGAGCCGTCGCAGAGGAAGAGGAGACAGCGGAACTGGCGCTCTATCTTGCATCTGACAAATGCACCCATATGGTCGGCCAGGTGATTCCCTGGGCCGGTGGGTGGGTTACGACAACGGGGTAAAGCGAAGCATCGGCACCCTGTGCTGGCGACTGGATCAACACGACCTGGCCCGACAGCAGAGTTATATTGTGCAATATGGGAGTTGAAGTCCTATATTACACAATATATCCTGTCTGAATGATCCCCAGGCATATCCAGCCCGAACTACTGAATCTCCTCGAAGAGTACCCGGTCGTGACGGTACTTGGCCCCCGGCAGGCCGGGAAAACGACCCTGGTCCGGCATGGACTTCCAGCCCATCAATACTCAAACCTCGAGCATCCGGAAACGCGTCAGTTTGCCATCGATGATCCCAAGGCATTTCTCGCGCAATTCAAGGGCGATGTGATTCTCGATGAGATTCAGAGAGTGCCGGAACTGCTGAGTTATATTCAGGTCATTGTCGATGAAGAACAACGCAACGGCCAATTCGTCTTAACCGGCTCACACCAGCTTGCGCTGCGCGAGGCGATTGCACAGTCGCTTGCGGGAAGGACCAGCATTCTGAATCTGTTGCCTTTCTCTATTTCGGAGCTGTCGGATGTCGGTATTTTATTCGAGCGCCCGGAAGAATATATCTATCAGGGGTTTCTGCCTCGCATTTACGATCAGGATCAGCGGCCAACCCAGGCCTATTCCAATTACTATCAAACCTATGTCGAGCGCGATATCAGGCAGTTGATCAACCTGAAAGATTTCTCACTGTTTGAAAAGTTTATGAAACTGCTCGCCGGGCGGGCCGGTCAGCTGATGGATTACACCTCACTGGCTAACGACGTGGGTGTGAACGCGAAAACCATCAAGCACTGGCTCTCCATTCTGGAGGCGTCATTTGTTGTCTATAAACTATCGCCTTATTTCGAGAATTTCGGTAAGCGTGCTATCAAGTCACCAAAGTACTATTTTGTCGATACCGGCCTGCTTGCCTTTTTGCTAGGCATCGAAACACCGGGGCAGGTTGCGAGAGATCCATTGATAGGGCAGATGTTCGAAAACCTGGTAGTCATCGAGGCCCTGAAAGCGCGCGCAAACCAGGGAGGGCTGGCTAATCTGTATTTCTTCCGCGACAACCACGGCAATGAGGCAGATATTCTGTACCAGAAGGGCAGAGAGTTGATACCGATAGAAATCAAGTCCGCATCTACCTACCGACCTGACCTGTTGAAAGGCCTGCGCAAGATAATGGGCTTGTCCCCGACCATTGAGCATGCGTACCTGGTCTACTCCGGCGACTTTATGGCGCTGAGCGATGACATAAGAGCCTTAAAGTACGACCAGGTGGGCGAAATCTTTTCCGCCGAGGAAACGTGATCAGGCCCTCGCCACGCTTTGTATTCGCTTTCCAGCTGGCACTGGCGGTGGTCATCGCCTACGCCCTGGCGCTGAGCTTCGACTGGGAACGGCCCCACTGGGCCGTGTTCGCGGTGTTCGCCATTGCCGTACCGCACATGGGCATGTCCCTGGGTCGCGCCGGGCAGCGCCTGGCGGGCACTATTGTGGCAGCCGGTATGGCACTGCTGATCATCGCATTGTTCCCCCAGGACCGCTGGCTGTTTATCCTCAGCCTGAGTAGCTGGCTGGCGTTGTGCACCTATATGATGGTGTTCTCGAAGCGGAGTTATTTCTGGCACACTGCCGGTTTTATTGCCTCGATTATCGCCGCCACCGCGGCGAACACCGGCGGCAATTCCTTTATGCTCGCCATTGACCGGACCCTGGAAACCAGCCTCGGCATCGTCGTCTACACGGTCGTTGGCCTGTTGCTCTGGCGCCAGCCAATCCCGGCCAAGCCCCCACCGACTGTTGTGGGACCCTGGTTTTTCCCGGACGTAGATGCGGTGGTGGCTGCGCTGCGGGTCTTCATCATCTACTGGGTATCATTCCTGGCGATTATCTACATCCCGGATTTTCCCACGGGCCTTGCGTTTCTGGCCCCCATGGGCCCTCTCGCCATGGCCATTGCCACAACACCCCAGTTACCCATTCGCTCGCTGTACATGCCGGTGGCGCTGGGCCTGCTGATCGCCTCCCTGCTGTACATGCTGGTCATGCCGGTCCTGTCGAGCTATACCGAGTTGGCGGCGCTGACTTTCATCTTCGCCCTGGCGGTGAGCTACCGCTACTACGCGCCACAGGAGACCGTGGCCCGACTGATTGTGCTGTTTATTTTCGGGGGTCTAACAGGCATCAGCAACGACCAGGCCTATAGCTTCGGAGCAGTCAGCAACAACCTTCTGAACTGGCTCTGGGTGCTGCTAATGCTGCACCTCTCCACGTTGCTGCCGGTCATAATACGGCCGGAAACCAGGTTCCTGCGACTGTTGGAGCGCTTCAACCGCAGCGCTGCTCGCTTACAAGCGTCAATCTCAGCAGATGGTTGGCTGGGACGATGGGTCCGCGCCTATCACCGCCACGAGATTCTGACCATTCCCAGCAAGCTGGCAATGTGGCAGCCGCAACTCTCCCCGGGCCTCGTGGTACCTGCCAGTGAGAATCTGGAAGCCCTGATGCAAAAGCTCAGAGACTGCCAGTCAGCGTTCCTGCAGATGTCGGATGCGGCCGCAACAAGGGATGAAGCTATGACACTGATCAAGGAGCTGGAGGCAAGCTACGCTATGATTAACTGGTCGCCCTGGCGCGAACCGCGGTTCTGACAAGGAGATAAACTGCATGCCAAGTGACATCGATCTCATGGGTGTGTACATTCCCCCGCTACTGGCGGCCTGGGTGGCCGGGCTGCTGGCAGCAACCCTGACCGCCGATGTTCTGACCCGACAGGGCCTGGCGGCGAAATTCTCCAACCCGCCGCTGGCGTTTATCGGCTTTGTGGTGATCTACACGGTTCTTTTCGGCTCAACGGTATTCCCCACATGACTATCTCCGAAACACTGTCGAAACATGCACTCACAGCCGGCGTGGTGGCGATCGCCCTGTTGGCCATCCTGTTCAAGTACTGGGAGTACCTCGGCAACCCCTGGACCCGCAACGGCATGGTCCGGGCCAACGTGATCCAGGTAACGCCGCGGGTGTCGGGCCCCATCGTGGAGCTGCCCATCGTCGACAACCAGGCAGTAAAAACCGGCGACCTGCTGTTCAAGATCGACCCGCGCACCTTCCAGGAAAACCTCGACAAAACTACCGCCGAGGAGATACGCACGGCATCGGATTTCGAGCGCGCCCTGGACCTGATCAAGACCGGCGATATCTCGAAACGCGACTACGACAAGGCGACGGCGGCCTACGACGTGGCCAAGTCCGACAAGGAATCGGCGCGGCTCGATCTCGAGTTCACCGAAGTGCGCGCACCGGTGGACGGCTTCGTGACCAACCTGGACCTGCGCATCGGCAGCCAGGCGGTGGAGAACCAGCCGGTAATGGCGCTGGTGGACACCGCCAGTTTCTGGATCGACGGCTACTTCCGGGAAACCATGGTCGGCAATATTCAATCCGGCGATAAGGCCGTGGTGACACTGATGACCTACCCGAACTCCCCCTTAACCGGCAGGGTGGACAGCCTGGGCTGGGGTATCGCCCAGGCCGATGGCAGCACCAGCTACGAATTGCTGCCCGCGATCGAGCCCACCTTCGAGTGGATTCGGCTGGCCCAGCGGGTACCGGTGCGCATTCACCTGGACAAGGTGCCAGACAATGTGAAATTGCGGGTGGGTACTACCGCCTCGGTGTTGGTAAAAACCGGCAGCAAATAAACTCCGCTTCCCGAAGCTACCGATTCACTCCTCCGGCGCTTCCGGCTGTCGCTGGATGCCCGCAAGCTTCAACATCACCAGCGCCGCATCCAGGTCACCCTCGAGCGCTTGCTGGCGAATGATGGTAAATATGGATTCAAGGTCGTCGTCACCAATCTCGGGCGTCGTCTCGAAATCCGCCAGGCTCGCCGCAATGCGATCCACCAACTCATCACCGACCACGAGGTTGCCATTGCCCTGCAATACGGTTTCGCCACCGCCGACGAAATCGCAACCGGCGAGCAGCAGCGCCAGTACAACGATATAAGCCATCCTCATTTTCGTGTCCTCCACTTCAATTGTTCAGCCGTCGTTTAAAAGCGATAGCTGATACTACCGCCGATAGTGCGCGGGTGCGGCCGCAATCGGAAGCCACTGGCGCCGAAGTTTTCCTGGGTGCCGGTGTAGTACTCCTCCTCGTCCAGGTTTTCGACATAGGCAATAAAGCGCCAGTTGGCCATGTCATAGCCCGCGCGCAGGTTCCAGATATCGTAATCCGGGGTTTTGAAAGGGTAGTCGCCGAAGGTGGCGATGGAGTTTCGCGCCAGGCCGGAATTGGGTGAGGGCCCATCGGTCTGCTTGTAGGTCAGTGACTCCACGTCGGAGAACTGGCCGTCGCGGTGGATGAATTCCAGCAACACCCAGGCCTCGTGCTCGCCGATGGGGAAGCGGTACTCGCCGGAAATATTGAAGGTCAGCTCCGGTGACTTGGGGATTTCCAGGTCCTGCAGATCCACTACGAAGCCGCCGGTAATCTCGGCCGAGCTGTCACTGGTAATTTCGGTGTCGATATAACCGACGGCGGAATTGATGGTAATGCGCTCGGTGAGCAGTGCAACCAGTTCCAGCTCGCCCCCCCAGGCCTCGGCGTCATCGACGTTGATGGTCTGTTCAAAGTTGGACGATAAATCCCCGGGGGTCAGGAAGCGAAACGACTCCAACTGCAGGTCTTCCCATTCCAGGTAAAACAGCGACCCGTTGAGGCGCACCCGACGCTCCCACAACTCACTCTTGAAGCCGAGCTCGTAGTTCCAGAGGCTTTCCTCATCGAAGGGCAGGGCGAAGGCCGGCTGACCGGGGGCATTGGTGTTATTCCCCAGGGCGAGGCCGCCGGCCTTGTAGCCCTTGGAGACCGTGCCATAGATATTGATATCCTCGTTGACCTGGTAGCGGGCCACGAAGCGCGGCGAGAGATCGTCGAAATCCTCCTTGCCCCTGGAGACGGGCCGGGGAATATTGATATAGCTGGGGAAGAAATTGGGATCGGCGGGACCGTCCTCGAAGCAGCAACTGGGGGCGATACCCTGGGCGGCGAGGCGATTCTTGACCGTGTCATCGGTGTAGCGGGCGCCAACGATCAGGTCCAGCTTCTCATTGAAGTGCCAGGTGTAATCGGCGAATACCGCAATACTCTCCACTTCCCATTTCTTGTCATTGAGCAACAGGCCCAGCCCCTCGGGAAACGGCGGCAACCAGCCAATCCCGCCGATGGTAGCGGTAGGCTGGGTGGAGATCGCCACATTGTTCTCCTGTTTCTGCTCGTCGTCGGCGTAGAGCACCCCGGCAATGAAATCGTAGCCCGGCCGGGTCAACTCAAGCCGCAGCTCCGTACTCCAGGAGGTGCCGTCGTAGGCATTGGTGCGAATCACCGTATCGGCGCCGCCGACCAGGTCGTTGTCGAAAACCCGGTCGAGCTCGGCGTCGATGATGCCGGTGATCGACACAATCCTGATGTCGTCAGTAAGCTGGTGGGAGATATTCAGCACCCCCACCGTCGCCTCGTTTTCGATGGTTTCCCTGAGGTCGTGGCTCATGGTGTCCTGGTTACGCGGCCAGAAGCCGGTGCCCGGATCGATGGCGGCGGAGAGGCCGAAGGAATCGATGGTGTCCAGGTCGAGTACGCCGGAGGGCACGTTTTCATCTGCATCCTGGTCGTCGTCGGAGTAATACACCGAGAGCAGCGCATTGGTGCGGTCAGAAATCGCCCAGTTGGCATGCAGGCGTGTGACCACGGTTTCGTGGCCGCTGTCGTCCTGGCCGTTGGGGGTGAACCCGTTTTCCGCCGCGGCCGGGCAGGAGCTGGCACTGGCACCGGAACGGCAGGCATTCTCGACAAAGCCGTCACTGTCCTCGTAGTAGCCCACCGCGCGCAGGGACAGGCTGTCGCTGACCGGCAGGTTGACCATGCCGGTCACACTGTACTGGTCGCCGGCATCCTCATAGGTTTCTGCACCGAGGCCGATTTCCGCCTCGAAATCAGCACCCGGCTTGCGGGTGGTCAGGTTCAATGCGCCGCCCAGTGCATTGCGGCCGAAGAAAGTCCCCTGGGGCCCGCGCAGCACCTCGACCCGCTCCATGTCGGAGAGGTTGGGGTTGGCGACCTGGTTGGGCACCGAGGCTACACTGAATTCATCCAGGTAAATACCGACGGAATTGACGAAGGCGTTTTCCCCGGTGATCAGGTTGTTGATGCCGCGGATGGCGATACCCAGCCCGCGACTGCCGGTTTGTCCGTCCTCGGTGAAACTTACGTTGGGCGTGAGCGCCAGGTAATCGATGGCTGAGCGGATATTGCGATCCTCGATGGTGGCAGCGGAGAATGCGGAGACACTGATCGGCACCTCCTGCAGACTCTGCTCGCGTCGCTGGGCGGTAACCAGGATCTCTTCAAGCACCAGTTCCCCTGTCTGGGACAGCGCCGCCGGGGCGCCAACAAGGCCTCCTGAAACAGTCAATATCAGTGTCGCTATTCTTGTTGAGCGCATATTCTTCTTCACCTTATGAAGCTTGCTTTATCACTGGAAACGTTGAGCTGGCTCAATCTATCACAGGCGGAAGAGTGGCGAAATTATCGAAATCACTCTACTATTTTTCCCAAGTGCGGATTGATTGTGCATTCCGGCTAATGGGAGATAACGTATGAAATTTGGCAGTCTAATGCCGCGCGCTGCGATCGCGCTGGGCTTGGCAATCGGTTTAACAGGTACTTCGGCGATGGCCCAGGTTGTGACCGGCAAGAAGAACCTGGTCTGCGCCTCGCAGGACGTGATGGCCTGCATTGATGGACCCGTCTGCATGCAGGGCAACACGAATACTTTTGATCTGCCTGCCTTCATGTTCATCAACGTCAAGAACAAGGACATTCGCGCCGTTGATGAGGATGGCTCCGAAGTGGTCACACCCGTTATGACGCATGAAGTCACCGAAGAGTCAGTGATCATGCAGGGATTTGAGAACCACCGCGGCTGGACGATGGCGGTAGACAGGGCTGACGGAAGCTTTACCCTGTCTGCAACCGGACGGGATGTGAATTTCATGGTCATGGGCGCGTGTACCGCGCTATAAGGAGGCGAACGCAATGAAAAAGTTTACCCTAGCAACAAGTCGAGTCATCGCTGCCGCCACCCTGGCCGGCAGCCTGTCCTTGAGCCCGACGGTCTCTGCCGACAATGCCGGCGCCTTCGTCGGCGGCATGCTCACCAGCCGCGTGATGCATAATATGCACGCCCGCACCGAGGCGGAACAACAGCAAGCCTATTACGCCCAGCAACAGGCGCAACAGCAGCAGGCACAACCGGTACAGCAGGCGCCGGCGCAGCCCGCGCAGAAAACCACCCAGCAGAAGCTGGAGGAACTGGACAAGCTGGCTGCCGGTGGTTACATCACGCCGGAAGAGTACAAGGCCAAGAAGAAGCAGATCCTCGACAGCATGTGAGCGGTATGGGCTGCCTGACGGCAGCCCAAATTCACAGAATCAGCCCCCTTTCACCTTCTTTAGCCGCTCGTTGAGCAGTTCTGCCCACTTGCGCAGGATGCGATCGGCATCGGCGCGATTGGTCACCGTGTTGGTCCAATGGGGTGACCGCCCTCCTCTGACAGGACTTTGGTGAACACCTCGTTAAACTCCTTCGCCAGGCGCTTGCGAATCCGGTTCAGGTCATCGTCGCTGACCCGGTCGCCCAGGCTGATCGCTTCCCGGTTCTTGTCTCGCTGGTAGTTCTTGCGGAAGGCCACGTAGCACTCGAGCAGGGCCACCTTGTCATACTCGCGGAGATCGGCACCCGGCCGCTTGTAGACGGCGGACATCTCGGTGCCGTGCCGCAACTCCAGGCCGTCGTGGGTTCGTTCCGGCAACTTGTCTGCGGCCAGTGAAGCTGAACAAAACATGGACAGCAGCAGCATGCGGACGCATTTGACAAGGAAACATGAAACTTTCATTTATTTCTCCTCGGCTTCTAATGGCAAAATGCACGCAAAGCCCTGTAAAAATAGCCGCTGCGGCCGATTCGGCAAACTGAGCTCATCCGATTGATGCATGTCATCTAACCACATTTTTCTTATTGAATTCGAAACTTGTGATAGCAAAACCTGCATCATCCGCTAGCATTAAAGAGGGAGTGATCTGTCCTTCCTGACCTTAAGGAGACGCGTTCTTTGAAGAAGCTACTTCGATTGCTTGGCGGGCTGTTTTTGCTTCCAGGTGTGGCACAGGCCGGTGCGCTCTATATCTACGAAATGAGCAACGCCTCGGAGCCGGGTTACGGCGGTGCCGGGATGGCGGCACGCGCCAACGACGCCGGCACCGTGTTCAGCAACCCTGCCGGTATGAGCCTATTCGACGATTCGGAGATGCTGGCCGGCGGCATCGGCGTCTATATCGACGGTGGATTCAAGACCAATGCCCAGAACACCGCCACCGGCGGCAGCGGCACTGTCAACAAACGCGTAGTACCCGCCGGCTCCTTTGCTTACCTGGACCAGTTCAATGATAAGTGGTCCTGGGGTGTCAGCATCCAGAATTACTTTGGCCTCGCCATCGACTGGCCGGGCGACTGGGTGGGCCGAACCAGTTCCGTCAACGTGGCGCTGCTGGCGCCCCAGGTGCAACCCACCCTGGCCTACAAGGTCAACGACTGGCTCAGCATCGGCGCTGGCGCTGCCATAACCCTGGGTTACGTATCTGACAAGCTCAGGCCCGACCCGCTAACCCCGGGCGACTGGCCGGACGCCAAAACCCGCATTTCCGACACTGACTGGGCGGTACAGGGGAATCTCGGAATAATGTTCCACCCCTGGCACCACACTCGAATAGGCATCAGATATCTCTCTGAAACCGACCTGGAATTCGAGGATGACCCGCAAACCTCCTGGCGCGACCCGCTGGGCAAGGAACTGGGCGACCCGACCGTAAACCTGGACCTCGGTGTAACCATGCCCCAGGCCGTATCTGCCGGCATCCACCATCGCTACAGTGACAACCTCAACCTGCTGGGCAGCGTCGGCTGGGATGAAATCTCCGAGTTCGCGAAGGTGCAGGTTGAGATCGACGATAACGGCATTCCAGGCACTCGGGTGGATGCGGGTTTTCGCGACACCTGGCACTTCGGTGTCGGTGCAGAGTACCTGTGGAAGCCAGACTTGATGCTCACCGCCGGCATCAGCTATGACACCAGCATGTCGACCCAACGGACCCGGCCGCTGGCTATCCCACTGGGTGCCCTGTACCGCTACGCCATCGGCTTCAAGCAGAAGCGCCGCGACGGCCTGACCATCGGCGGCGGCCTGACCTGGCTGTACGAGGGCAACCTGGAAATCGGGGATCAGCCCGGCGGTGGCGGGGGCCTGGTAGACGGTAAATACAGCAATGTCAGCCTTTACTTTTTCTCGTTCTATGCCAAGTGGCACTGACACAAGAACCATGAACCTGCATAAGTCACCGAATAGAGACGTAAAGCTTTGACACATCGAGGAAAACGGAGAAGTAACATATGAAAACGCTACTGATTTCTTTGATCATGTTGGCTGCAAGTATGGCACCGCCAACAAGCGCCGCCGAAAAACCCAACATCCTCGTCATCATGGGTGACGATGTCGGCATCACCAACATCAGCGCTTACAGCCACGGCCTGATGGGCTACCAGACACCGAATATCGACCAGATTGCAAAGGAAGGCGCAATGTTCACGGACTGCTACGGCGAGCAGAGCTGCACCGCCGACCGTTCCGCCTTCATCACCGGCCAGAGCCCGTTCCGGGTGGGCCTGACCAAGGTCGGTATGCCTGGCGCCAAGCAGGGGATCAGCACCGAAGACCCGACCCTGGCGCAGCTGCTGAAGCCCCTGGGTTATACCTCAGGCCAGTTCGGTAAGAACCACCTGGGTGACCGCAACGAGTACCTGCCAACGGTACACGGCTTCGACGAGTACGCAGGTGTTCTGTATCACCTGAACGCGCTGGAGGAGCCGGAGAACGTCGACTATCCCAAGAATCCTGAGTTCTTCGAAAAGTTCGGACCGCGCAATGTGCTCTACAGCTGGGCCACAGACAAGAATGACAGGACTGAGGACCCGCGCTTCGGGGTGGTCGGCAAGCAGAGGATCAAGGACCTGGGCAAGATGACTATCGAGCGCATGAGGACCTACGACGACGAGACGCTCGCCCAATCCCTCGACTTCATGGAGCGCGCGGTCAAGGACAACAAGCCGTTCTTTCTATGGCACAACACCACCCGCACACACACCTTCACCCACCTGCGGCCGAAATATGCCGATATGATCCCCGAGAAAGGCCTGATGGGTGCGGCCATGACCGAGTTCGATGATACGGTGGGTGCGCTGACAAAACGGCTGGAAGAACTGGGTGTTGCGGATAACACCATTGTCATTCTCACCTCCGACAACGGCGCCATGAAGTTCAGCTGGCCCGACGGCGCCACCTCGCCTTTCCAGGGTGAGAAGGCCACCACCTGGGAAGCCGGCATGCGCGTGCCGGCCATGGTCAAGTGGCCGGGTAAGGTCAAGCCCGGGACCATCATCAACGACATCTTCTCCCACCAGGACTGGGTGCCCACCCTGATGGCCGCCGCCGGTGAGCCGGGCATCAAGAAAAAACTGCTCAAGGGCCACAAAGCGGGCAACAAGCGCTACAAGGTGCACCTGGACGGTTACGACCAGACGGCACTGCTCAAGGGCGAGGGTCCCGGCGCTCGCAAGGAGTTCCACTACGTCACTGATGACGGCGACTATGCCGCATTCCGCTACGGGCCCTGGAAGATCCAGTTCCTGACCCAGGAATGCACCGGCTTCAGCGTCTGGGATTGCGAGTACAAGGTGCATCGCGCACCCCGCATCGTCAATCTGCGCCAGGATCCCTTCGAGCATGCTGTGCGCCCGAGCAACAGCTGGAACTACGATGAGTGGATGTTCCGCCGCGCCTACCTGTTCGTGCCGGCCCAGGGCATCGTTGGCCAGTTCGTGGGCTCATTCAAGGAGTTCCCGGCGCGGTCGAAGCCAGCCAGCTTCAGCGTCGGCGATGCGCTCAAGAAAGTCTCCGAGCACGTGCACAACTAGCAGGGCTCGCAAGCCATGAGGAACTTAGTCACGCGTAGTAATTTTTCATTCGAGGAGAAGCAGCAATGAGCAAAGCGACAAAGCAGCTAGGCGCAGTCATCGGCCTGGCCGTCGGGCTCAGTTTCGGCCACAGTGCCAGTGCCGACCTGGCCGAGGCCGCCACCAACCCGGTTGCCAACCTGGTGCAGTTCCGCCTGCAGAATCAGCACAGCTGGGAAAACTACAATGCCGACTCCTGGTCCAATGCAGGCATCGTACAAACCGTGACGCCAATACCCTCCCTGGCGAAAAACTTCGACAGCCTGCAGGGGATTGTGGTGCGCGCTACTCTGCCCTATGTCTCCACGCCCCAACTGGAGGGGTTTGGACGCAAGCACGGCATGGGCGATACCAACGTGCTGGCCTTTGCGGTGCCCAAGAAAGCACCGCCCAAAACGATCTGGGGCTGGGGCCTGGCCATCGATGTGCCCACCGGGGGTGACGATGAATTCACCGGCTCAGGCACCTGGAAGGCGGGGCCGACGGCGGTGTTCATGGTCACGCCGCGCAAGGGCCTGCAGATCGGTGCCATGGTGTTCCACCAGTGGGATACCTACGACATCCGCTCCGATGCTGCCGATTTCAACTCGACCTTTATCCAGCCCATCCTGTTTCAACACTTCCCCGGTGGCTGGTATGTCGGCCTCCCGGATACGCCGCAAAACTACGATTGGGAAGAGGAGGAATGGACGCTGAACCTGGGCTTCCAGGTTGGACGCGTGTTCCCGATTGGCAAACAGCCCATGCAAATGTTCGGGGGCGTGTATTACAACCCGGAAGAAAAAGATGACAACCGCGTGTCGGCCGAGTGGACCTTCAAGTTTCAGGTCGGCTGGTTGCTACCGCAATAATGCGAGGGGTGACGAGAATGAACACAATCCGATACATACTGCCGCTGTTAGTGGCTACGCTGTTGAGCAGCTGCGCATCTCACACCCCCACGCCCAAGCCTGAGGGTTACGTGCAGTCCGGCACCTGGGTGGTCCGTGAAGACCAGGTGATGCGCGTCGCCGCCGGCGCCTCCGGACGGGGCACACTGATTTACCAGGGCTGGCAATACAACTTCACCTTCACCGATGCCAAGATCACGATGACGGGTAATGTCGGCGGGGACATCGAAGGTTACGTCTATAACCTGGAGACCCTGAAGGATTTCGAGGGTACCTATGATCCGAAACCCGAGTACAACGAGGCCAAGCATTTAACCGGCTTGTGGGCCAGGAACAGTAAGGGTGTAACGCTACACGTTGATCGCCTCGGGCAGGACATCACGATAAACCTTGAGGCCAAGGGTGCCACCGTCACCCTGGTGGACTAGGAGACTTCGACATGACTATGTACGCACCAATCAAGGCGCTTGTCGGGGGATTGACCCTGTCACTTTCTGCGCTCGCGCTGGCCGACAGCATTGGCGAACCTGGCCGTGAATCCGGCAAGACCAACCCGCTGAAGAATGTCTACTTCGGCGAGCAGCACCTGCACACGAGGGCGTCGCCGGACGCTTTCGTCGTCGGTACACGCGGCACCTGGGAAGACGCTTACAACTGGGCGATGGGCAAGCCGATCAAGCTCTCCACCACCGGCGAGACCATCAAGAAGAGCACCCCCTACGACTTCGTGGGGATTACCGACCACTCCGAATACTTCGGCGTGATACCTCAGCTGATCGACAAGAACGACCCGCTCTACCAGACCGAGCTGGCCAAGAAGATGCGGGATCCCAAGATCAAACCCAATGACCCGGATTCCCCAATCATGCAGATCCTGGGTTCGCTCATCCACGGCACGCCCATGGAGGAATTCGTAACCCCCGAGCTACTGGAGGGTAACTGGGCGGACTACGTGGCGACTGCCGACAAGTACTACCAGCCAGGCAAGTTCACGACGCTGTACGCCTATGAGTGGACCTCGATCCCCAATGGCCGCAACATGCACCGCAACGTGTTCTTTAAGGACAAGGCGCCGAAAGTACCCTTCTCGGCATTCGACTCCATTTATCCCCAGGACCTGTGGACCTACCAGGAAGTGTTGCGCAACATTGGCATCGACAGCCTGGCCATACCCCACAACGGCAACGTCTCTGACGGCTGGATGTACTCGCCGCTGACCTTCCTGGGCGGCCCGATGGATGCTCGCCATGCGGCCCGCCAGGCACGCAATGAGCCCGTAACCGAGATATTCCAGACCAAGGGACAGTCGGACACCCACCCGGCCTTCTCGCCCAACGACGAGTTCGCCAATTTCGAGATGTTCCCCAACATGATCAACGTGGGCCAGCCGAGCCAGATCAAGCATGGCTACATCCGCCAGGGACTGGTCGAGGGAATGATCCTGGAAACCAAGCTGGGCCACAATCCGTTCAAGTACGGCATCGTATCGGGCGCTGATAGTCACGCCGCGTATTCACCTAACGAGGAGTGGAATTTCCACGGCTCCCATGCCGCACTGGATGACACCGCCGAGAAGCGCCTGAACCCGACACCCAATGCTTCCGGCGACGTAGCAGCAGTGGTGTCTTCTGCCGGCGCTACTGCAGTATGGGCCGAGGAGAACACCCGCGAGGCTATATTTGACGGCATCGTGCGCAAGGAGACCTACGGCACGTCCGGTCCCCTGATCAAGCTGCGCTTCTTCGGTGGCTGGAAATACCGTGACAGCCTGATGGAAGACAAGAACTTCGTCGAGAAGGCCTACAAGGACGGCGTGCCCATGGGCGGTGACCTGCCCGCCAAGCCGCGGCGCGCAAAGGCACCGACGTTTGCTGTGTGGGCACTCAAGGACCCGGAGAGCGGCAACCTGGATCGCGTGCAGATCATCAAGGGCTTTATCAACAAATGGGGCCGCGTGGGCGAGAAAATCTACGATGTGGCGCTGTCTGACGACCGCAAGCCCGATGCCAATGGCAAGGTGCCGCCGGTGGGCAACACGGTAGACCTGAAAACTGCAAAGTACACCAACTCAATTGGTGACAATGAATTGAGCGCTGTGTGGACGGACCCGGATTTCAATCCCGAGCAGCACACCGTGTACTACGTGCGCGTACTGGAAATCCCGACACCGCGCTGGAGCACTTACGACGCGGTGCGCAACAACCTGCCGCTACTGGAAGAGGTGCCTGCCACCATCCAGGAGCGGGCCTGGTCGTCACCGATCTGGTACACACCGGCCTCTGCAGCCGGCTCAGAGACTATGGCATCGCCGATCTGGTAAACGCGAGGATGACGAGGATGAAAGATAGCGCGATCTCGCCTGCACCAAACCTGCGACGCCTGCTCACCGGCTGCACCCTGGCTGCCGCCGTGACGGCGAGCCCGTTAGCCTTGGCCGACAGCATCGGCGAACCGGGCCGCAGCTCGGGCAAATCAAACCCGCTCAAGAACGTGTACTTCGGCGAAGAGCACCTGCACTCCGCCGAGTCGGCGGACGCCTTCGCCTTCGGTACCCGCAGTACCGCCGATGCCGCCTATCGCTACAACAAAGGCGAGGCAATCAAGCACGACCTCAGCGGCAAGATGATCCAGCGGCAAACACCCTTCAACTTCACGGCAATGACCAACCACGGTGTGTACCTGGGTGTCATGCCGATGCTGCTGCAACCCGGCCATCCCCTGCAGCAAACCGAGATCGGTCAATTGATCCTCTCCGGCGACCACGACAAGGGCGAGGCCGCCTTCCGGCAGATGATTGTCTCTGCCTCCAAGGGCAGCCCGGTACCCTACCTGGTCGACCCCAAGGTGCAGGCCGACGCCTGGAAAGCCCAGGTAGACGCCGCCAACAAGCACTACGAACCGGGTAAGTTCACCACGCTGGTGGCATACGAATGGTCGTCCCAGCCCAATGCCAAGAACCTGCACCACAATGTGTTCTTCCGCGATAACGGGCCAGAGCGGATATTCACCGCCTTCGATTCGGTGCACCGGGAAGACCTGTGGACCTACCAGGAGTACCAGCGCAAACTCGGCCACGAGAACTTCTCGATTCCGCACAATTCCAATGTGTCCAACAGCGCCATGTTTGCCTTGCACACCTCCGATGGCAATCCCATTGACCGGCGCTGGGCCGAGCGCAGCGCGCGCAATACCCCGGCGGTAGAGATCGTGCAAACCAAGGGCGCCTCTGAAACCCACCCCGCCCTGTCTCCGAATGACGAGTTCGCCGGCTTTGAAGACAAGTTCACCCACCTGTTGGGATCCGGCGGCGTGCTGGGCCTGATCGACAAGAGCTTCGTGCGCAACGCCCTGATAGACGGCGTGGGCTTCCAGGAAATGATTGGTGCCAATCCCTTCAAATACGCCCTGGTCGGCGGCAGTGACTCGCATATCGCCGCCTCTTCTAACGAGGAATTCAACTACGAGGGCGTGCACGGCAATATCGATTACTCGCCTGAGGTTCGCTTGAGCGGCGCCGGCTCGGTGGCGGGTGAGCCCGCTGTACTGTTTGGCAGCGGCGGTGTCACTGCGGTATGGGCGCCGGAAAACACCCGCGAGGCGATCTTCGACGGTATTGCCAGCCGCGAGGCCTATGGCACTTCGGGACCACTGATAAAGGTGCGCTTCTTCGGTGGCTGGAACTATCGCGACAACCTGGTGAAAGACAAGAAATTTGTCGAGAAGGCTTACAAGGGCGGCGTACCGATGGGCCAGGACCTGCCGGAGAAACCCCGTCGCGCCAAGGCCCCGAGCTTCGCGGTGTGGGCGCTGAAGGATCCGGACAGCGGTAACCTCGATCGCATCCAGATCATCAAGGGCTGGTACGACAAGCGCGGCTACGGCTTCCAGAAGATTTATAACGTGGCCTGGTCCGACGGACGTGAACTGGCCGCCGACGGCAGCCTGCCCGCGGTTGGCAACACCGTAGATATCGCCGACGCCAGCTATACCAACACCATTGGCGACAACGAACTGGCAGCGGTGTGGACCGACCCCGATTTCAACCCCGCCGATAATGCGGTGTACTACGCCCGGGTGATCGAGATACCCACCCCGCGCTGGTCGACCTATGACGCCAAGGAACTCGGCGTACCGGTACCGAAGGAAGTCGACGCCACCATCCAGGAGCGGGCCTGGTCCTCACCGATCTGGTATACCGCGGGGCCTGATGACGCCAAGAAGCTGAAGTTCTATCCGGGCTTGCAGGAAAAACTACCACCCAGCGGCTTCAGGATGCACACGCTGCGTCAGGGCGACGAATAAAGATTGCGGGAAAATTGAAAAAACTACTTCGCGATCCCCTCATACATTTCCTGCTAATCGGCGCTGCAATTTACGCGGCCTATGGCCTGCTAGGTGCCGAGCAGGCGGAAGAAGATGGGGCTTCCATCACTGTCACCCAGGGTGAAATCCGCGCACTCACCGACCAGTGGTCGCGGCTGTGGAACCGTCCACCCACCGAGGCGGAACTGGCCACGCTATTGCGCAAGCATGTACGCACCCAGATCCTTTATAAGGAGGCCGTGGCCATGGGACTGGACCGACAGGATCCGGTGATCGAGCGGCGCCTGGCCCAGAAAGTGGAATTGCTGGCGAAGAGCCTGGTCACCCCCGACGCGCCCTCGGATGAGGTACTGGCCGCCTGGTACGTGGACAATGCCGACCAGTTCCGCGATCCGGACACCTACACCCTGTTCCAGGTATTCTTCAATCCGGACGAGCGCGGCGAAACCACATCCAGCGACGCGGAAGCGACGCTGGAAATACTTCGGGCCCGACATGAGCCGACGGAGGACCTGTCCGGGCTTGGCGACGATTCCATCATGCAGAACTACTACCCGGGCCGCAGCGAGGCGGAACTGTCGCGGACGTTCGGCAGCGGCTTTACCCGCCAGGTAGTCCAGCTGGAACCGGGCCAGTGGCACGGGCCAGTCCTGTCGGGCTTCGGGGTGCACCTGGTTTTTGTGAAGAATGTGCTACGCCCGCAACCACCCTCGCTGGCGGATGTTCGCGATGCGGTGCAGGAAGCCTGGATGCTGGAACAGGTAGAGGAGCGCAGCACGCGCTTTATCGATGACCTGATCGACCGCTACGACATCGTGGTCGAGGCGACCGAGGTGTCTATGACGGTACCGCCCGAGCAAGCCGGGGAATGATGCGCGCAATTCTCCTGGCTGCGCTGTGGCTACTGCCCCTGCTCCCCGCCAGCGCCGATGAATTCAAGCCGGCACTTTTGGAGATTCAGGAGACCGCGGCGGGCTGGTATTCGGTGACCTGGAAATCGCCCCTGCGCAACAACATCCGCCTACCCCTGCAGCCGCAGATTTCAATGCTGGAACAGGTGGGACCGGTGGCCAGCCAGGAGTTTGGCAACTCGTTGATCGAGCGCACCAACTGGCGCGGCGAGGACGGCGCCCTGGTAGGCGCCACCGTCGAGGTCGCAGGGCTGAGGTCACTGCAAATCGACGTGATCGTGCAGGTCAAGCTGCTGGACGGTACCGAGCACTCCGCCATCCTGCGGTCAACGTCGCCCGATTTTGTGGTACCCGAGCGTGCCACGGCATGGACGGTGGCAGGTTCCTACTGGAAGATCGGCACCATCCATATCCTCGAAGGCTTCGATCACCTGCTGTTCGTGCTGGCCCTGATATTGATCGTGCCGGGCTGGTGGATGCTGGTGAAAACCATCACTGCCTTTACCCTCGCCCACAGCGTCACGCTGGCATTGGCCACCCTGGGCATCGTCAACATGCCGGGACCACCCACGGAGGCAGTCATCGCGCTGAGCATCCTGTTCCTGGCGGTAGAGATCATCCACAGCCGCGAAGGCCGCATTACCCTGACCGAGCGCGCACCCTGGCTGGTCTCCCTGTCATTCGGCCTGGTACACGGCCTGGGTTTCGCCGGTGCGCTGAGCGAGGTCGGCCTGCCCGAAGCGGATATCCCCCTCGCCCTGCTGATGTTCAACGTGGGTGTGGAAACCGGCCAATTACTGTTTGTCGGGGTGGTAGTGACAGTCCGGGAAGTCCTCAAGCGCATCCCCCTCACCTGGCCCGCCGAGAGCTGGCGCGTACTGCCCTATGCCATTGGCGGCACGGCCAGTTTCTGGGTGATCGAGCGGGTCAGTGGTTTCACCTGACCCAACCGCGCAACGTTTTTAGTTCGGGGACAGTCTGCCCCCCGATTGCTGTGGATGTACCCCTACAAACCCGCTACGCTGCATTTCCCACAATAGATGCAAGGCACACCCATGGAAGCGCCAAGCCACATGATCAATACCGGGCAAGCCTATGGCACCCGTGGCTATCGCAATTTCGTCCTGATTTCGCTGACCCTGGTTTACACCCTCAACTTTATCGACCGAGTCCTGATTGGCGTCGTGGCGCAGCCGATTATCGAGGAGTTCCGCCTGCAGGACTGGCAGTTTGGATTACTTTCCGGATTTGGCTTCGCCCTCATGTATACACTCATGGGTATACCCATCGCCCGCTGGGCCGAGCGCTACAACCGGGTGCGCATCATCGCTGGCAGCGTCATCCTCTGGTCACTGATGACGGCACTGTGCGGCGTTGCCGGCAGTTTCCTGGCCCTGCTGGCCTTCCGCATTGGCGTCGGTATCGGAGAGGCTGGCTGCACACCGCCCGCCAACTCCCTGATCGCCGACTACTACCCGGCACAAAACCGGGCCCGGGCGCTCGCCACATACGCCATGGGAGTTACACTGGGCGGGGTTCTCGCCAACGCCTTCGGTGGCCCCATTGCGCAACTGTTCTCCTGGCGCGAAGCCTTCCTGATTCTAGGGATACCGGGAATCCTGGTGGGCCTGTTCATACTCTTTGCCGTCAAAGAACCACCGCGCGGCTACTCAGACCAGCCCGGTACCACGCAGGTAGAAAGTCTCGGCCTGCGCGAGACCCTGGCTGAACTCGCAGCCAAGACAACGTTCTGGATGAACATCGCCGGCGCCACGGCCGTCGCTTTCGTGGGGTACGGTGTAATCAATTTCTCAGCGCCATTCTTCCAACGGACTCACGATATGAACGTGGCCGAGGTGGCCACCCAGATCTCCGTCCCCCTGGGGCTGGCGGCGTCCCTGGGTGCCTTTGCCGCGGGCTATATCACTGACCGCATCAGCCACCGTCATCCGAAAGCGGTAGCGCTGATCCCGGGTTGGGGCCTGGTGCTGTCAGTGCCTTTCTACTGGATGGGCTTTTCCACCGAGAGCATCGCCCTCGCCCTGGCCAGTCTGCTGATCGCCAATATGCTGCATTACAGCTACCTGGGCGCCCAGTACACGATCTGCCAGGGCGTCGCTAGCACACGCTCGCGCGCGACGGCGGTCGCCATCATGCTGTTCTTGGCAAACCTGGTCGGCTATGGGATGGGGCCACTGTTTATCGGTTTCGTGAGCGACGCCCTGATGGCGGGACACCTTCAGGAGGCGGCGGGCAGTGTTATCCAGGCCACGGCCTGTGATGGCTCCGCCAGCGACCTTGCGGCGAGGCTGGGGGCCGACGAGGCAGCGTTGTGCCTGGAGGCGCGTGCTGCCGGGCTGCAGCAATCCATACTGATCACCGTCACCCTGTACGCCCTGGGCGGCCTGTTGTATCTGCTTTGTAGCAGGTCCCTGCAACGGGACCTCGTCGCAGGGGCACACTAGCAGTTGGATCGATGTCAGCGCAGGCTAAATTCCGTTAAGCCCTAACGATGCAGGCCGTAATATCTACGCAGCCGTGCCAAGTTGCCCCGACGCAACTATTCCGATCAGAAGCCATAGGATGCGTTCACATAGTAAACACGACCGCGGGGGTCATGGTGCTTCGGGTCATAGCTCGTGTTAACGCCATCGAATACCCTGGGTGGTTCTTCGTCAAAAGCGTTCTTTAGACCCAGGGTGATCTGCGCCTGACTGGCCTCGAACAAGTCGAACCTGTAAGAGTACTGCAGGTCTACCGTCGTCCAATCGTCGATATTCTGTGACTGGCCTTCAGGGACTACCCGAGTAGTCTCGTACTCATCAACAAAATAGACGAGGGCGGCGGCCGAGTGATTGCCCATCAGCCAATTGAGACCCAGGTTGATCTTGGTCTCGGGCATGGAACGCGCGAAGTTATCGTGATTGAAGAAGCCCACCACATCCTGCTTGCCGCCGGTTGCCGTGGGAATCTCGTAATTGAGGAAATGTGAGGCATTGGCCCGAAGCACGAACTGCCCCAGGCCGCCGCCATCGATCGCCCAGTTGGCTTCTAGGTCGAGGCCGTCCGTATCTACCGACGAGGCATTGAACAGGTTGCTGGTTACGCCAACCAGCGTACCTGTTTCACAGGGTCCCTCGCGGATAATGTCAGGCCCGCAGCGGTCAGCGATCACCTTGCCCTGCGCATTCTCCACCTGGATCACGTCCTCGTACTCGATGCGCCAGTAATCCAGGCGGATGTCGAAGTTGGCGGTGGGTGTCCAGATAGCGCCAATATTGTAGTTGTCCGACTCCTCCGCCTCCAGGTTCTCACTGCCGGTGCTGGTGACACGGATGCCCACAGTGGTGGTAGACAGCTCATTGGTGACCGGGTCGGTGTCGGCAACGTTCTCCAGTGCCGTATCCGCCGCATAAACTTGTGCGAGGGACGGCTCCCGAAACGAGGTGCTGGCCGAGGCGCGCAACACCAATTGCTGCAGCGGTTGCCAGCGGATTGCGACCTTCGGGTCGACACTGTCGTCCTCATCAAGGTCCTCGTAGCGCACCGCCGCAGTCAATTCAAAGGTATCGGTGATCGGGAAGAGGAATTCGGTGAACACAGCATAGGCATCGCGGTCTTCGTCCACCTCGATGCCGCCACCCAGGAACGTCAGGTCGGCCGGCTGCAGTATACCGTTTTCATCGCGCTCCGTAGTCGACAGTGGGTTGCGCTCCACCTCGTAACCCTCGTTGCGCACCTGGAATCCTGCAGCATATTGCACGGTGCCGCCGCCAATCTCCCAGAGGGAGCCGGACATCACGCCATCGAGCACAGTCAGGTCAGCGGTACGATCGACCTCCTCCTCGCCCTTCAGCCACTCGATGAGTGCGGGGTCGTTACCCGTGGGGTCGAAGGGGTCCCAATACTGGTCACCGTTCACCCCGCCCTCCCCCGCCAGGGCGGCATTCAGCCTTGAATCAATGATGTCAGGTTGCGAACTGCTGTACTCGTTTTCACTGTAGGTCAGGCTCAGGCTCCAGTCGATGGTGTCTCTGAAAGAGCCGGACAGCTCGGCCATCGCCCGAACTGTCTCGCTCTCGCGAGGTGCTTCACGAGAGGGAAAGGCTGAGCCCAGTGGCCGGCCCAGCCAAACCGCAGGCACACCAAATGGGTTACCGGGGTGCGTCGGGCTGATAAGCGGGAAAGACAGGATCGGGTAAGAGGGCGACTGTGGATTGTCGTTGATCTCATCGTCGGCGTAGTTCAACTCGCCGCTGAAGCTGAGGGTGTCACTGAAATCATGGGTCAGGCTGGCGTAGCCCAGAAAGCGCTCTTCGTCGTTAATGATATTGAAACGCGGGCCGTAAAAGAAACCGCAGCGCGCTCCCGATGGCTGTGGAATCAATACGCCCTGGTTCTCGAGGCAGTTGGGGTCGGGCATGTTTTCACCGAAGGTGAAATCGCCCGCCCAAGGTCCGCTCTCAACAGTGCCGCTGCCCTGCGGAATAAAGGTAGTGCCCAGGGTGCTGATGGCGTTGTCGACCAGTTCGAGCCTGTCTGAGGCGCTCAGCGGGTCTCGTTCAAAGTACTCGCCGGCAATATTGAAGTGGGTCGTCTCATTGCCGGTCCCCCAGATAAAGGCTGCACGCTTGTCTTCCTGGCTGTCCTCGTCGGTGCTGCTGAAGGATCCGAACAGTTCCAGCCCGTCGTAGTCTTTCTCCAGGATAAAGTTGACGACGCCGGCCACGGCATCGGAGCCATAGGTGGTGGAGGCGCCTTCCTTGAGTATCTCTATACGCTCGACCGCAATTACGGGAATTGTGCTTGTATCGACAAAAACCGATCCATCGTTGGCGCGGGCGCCGCTGATTGTTTGGCGTTTGCCATTGACCAGTACAAGGGTGGAGCTGAGACCCAGACCGCGCAGGTTGATATTCGAGGTGCCTTGGGTGAAGCCCTGGGTGAAGGAGTCCGACTGGTTTTCAGCCCCACTACTGACGGTCAGTCTGTTAGTGAATTCACCGATACTGATGGCGCCTGTGGAGCTGATGAAGGCGCGGTCAAAGGAATCAACTGGGAGAGCCGAGTCTTTGGGGGAACCCTTGATATGCGAGCCGGTGACATAAACCTCTTCGAATTCGGCGGCTTCCTGTCCCGCGGCATTGAGCGCGGCCGCCATGGAAATCGAAAATAGGGAAATACTTGATGCAAAAGCGGTTTTTCTGAAAAACATCGGTGCGAACCCTGGCTACAAACTCTGGGAAGGGCAGCATTAGCATCCCTGTGGTCCAATTTCCTTAAATGTAGTAGCCCATCGCTTCCCAGTAAAGCGCTTATTGTACCGGGCGCTTATCGAAGCCGGCCATAGGCGCGCCCTGGTCCAGGACAGGCGCGGGTGGCCTCGGCCAATGGCTTCTCCCTCAGGTTCGTGGACGCGCTCGTGACAAGCCATCTTAGCCATGGTGAATTTATCCCCAGACTCCCTACTCACACTTGATCCTCGAGCTTCCGCACTGCCAGCAGCGGCAGGTGCAGCTCGTAGAGGGCGGTCAGGATGCCCACCAGCTCGGCCTGGTCGGCGACCGATCCCTCGAGCACGGTGCTCGAGTTGTCTGCGCTGGGACTGGCCGTCATGTTGCCGAACCACTGGCTGTGTGCCTGGTTGAGCTGGCCCTGAACGACAATTCGATAACAACCTGGACCGGTGAAAGCCTCCTGATGTGTTGCCACTGACGCCTCCGTTGATTTGAAAAGCAGAGTGTCATAGGCACGCCTGTATGGCCCCACCCGAAGTGGGTGGTATTTCGACGGTGGCGCGGCTTGGCCGTTCCTGTACTATTTGTCACACTTGAAGTATTACCTCTCGATCAGAGCGGCGCGTGGACAGTGAAGTAGACATCGTCGACACGAAACTGGTGCGACCCCCGTTGGTGGCGGACCTGCTCGTGCGTGAGCGCCTGTTCGAGGATCTGGAATCCGGGAAACGGCTGCCTGCGGTACTCGTAAGCGCACCGGCAGGATTTGGCAAGAGCACGCTGATTAGCAGCTGGCTTGAGCGCATCGAGTGGCGCAGTGCGTGGCTGTCTCTGGACCCGGGTGACGAAGAACTGCACCGTTTCGTCGCCTATCTCGTCAGCGCGGTGCGCAAAGCGGTGCCCGGCGCCTGTGCGCGCACGCTCGAACTCCTCGGTGCGCCGCGGCTACCGCCACTACCGGCGGTCGTGGGCGCCCTGGCCAATGACCTCAACACCCTCGAAGAGCCGCTGATCCTCGTGCTCGACGACTATCATCACGTCTCCTCCGGCTCCCAGGCAAATGAGCTGTTTTTCGGGCTGCTGGCTCATCCTCCAATTCCGCTGCATCTCGTGATCGCAACGCGGCGCGATCCGGCCGGGCCGCTTGCGGTCATGCGCGCGCGGGGCCAGCTGCTGGAACTGCGCACGCGTGACCTGCTGTTCACCCGCGCAGAGACGCATGACTTTTTTGCCGGGGTGCTCGAAGTTTCCTTGCAGGAGGACGCGATCGAGAAGTTGCAGGCGCAACTGGAAGGATGGCCCGCGGGCCTTCGACTGGCTGCTCTAGCGATGCGCCACGCCGACGATCCCAACGCGCTTGCCAATGCATGGCGAGAGGGCAACCTGGACACTCGGGCTTTCCTGCTCCAGTAAGTGCTCGAACGCCAGCCCGCCGATATACAGTCGCGGCTCCTGGAAAGCGCCATTGCCACTCGGCTGTGCCCCGAGCTGTGTGCGGCGATCTGGGCAACAGATCAGGAAGGGACGGCAGGTGCTGCCGAGGCTTTTATGAATCTCGTCCGCGACGCCAGTTTGTTCACCGTTGCCCTCGATCAGCAGGGTAATTGGTTCCGCTACCACCACCTCTTTCGCGACCTTCTCACCGAGCAGCTGGAGCGGACGAAAGCTCGCGACGAGATTGCCGTCCTGCATCGCCGCGCGAGCGCCTGGTTCGAGTCGGAGGAGATGATCGATGAAGCGCTCGACCATGCGCTCGCGGCTGATGACGACGTGCTTGCGGGACAGATCGTGGAGCGCCACTGGCGGGAGCGGGCAAAGCTCGGTAACTGGCGTGCTGCCGTCGGGTGGCTCGAACGCCTGCCGGATGGGGTCATCGCACGCAGCCCGGAGCTACTGATGGCGACCCTCTGGCAGCACTACGACCAGATGGACATGGCAGTCCTGGCCGGCATTCTCGATCAGATAGAGCCTCTGATCGATCGCGAACTTGAACCAGATCGCGCGCTGGAAGTCGACGTGTTCCGTGTGTTCTGCTGGGGCTGGGAGCAGCACGCCGTCGCGCAAACACGCGCCTTGTCGAATGCCATGTTCGTGTTGTTCGGCAACATCGTGCTGGCGCTGTTCCATCAGCACCCGGAGACGCACACTCACCTGCGAGCGCTGACGGACACCGTGCGTGAGATTGCCAACGCGCCCGATCGACAGGATGAGCGCCTTGCGCGAGCGATCGATCGATGGCTCAGTGTGCCGGCTGGACTGCATGGCATGCGTGAGGTGATGCGTCTGCTGGGCGTCTGCCAGTCCCAGCTGCTGCGTTCGGATCTCCCGACCGTCGCGACGCACGCATCGCAACTCCACACGCGCGCGCGGGCGCTGGGTCAGGAAAAGTACGTCTGTTGGGCCGATTACCTGGGCGGGATAGTGCACCTCCGGCGCGGTGAACTGCAGCAGGCCATCAGTCGCCTCGAGGCCGCGGAGCGGCAGAAGCAGCTCGTCTACGGGGCGACTGCCGTTGACCTGCTGGCTGCGCTCACGCTTGCCTACGAGCTTGACGGTCAATCCCAGGTGGCGGACCGGATGCTGATTTCGTTACGCGACTATTGTGATCACGTGACGCCCTATCTCCCGAGCCGGGCAGACGGCTGCGCCGCCCGTCTTGCCGTGTTCCGGGGGCAGTCCGATAAGGCGGCCGCCTGGCTCGATGGCGGTATTGAACCCGCGCTCGGTTTCGATACGCTTTACCTCCTGGAGGTGCCCGCCTTCTCCTGGTGTCGTAGCCTCATTGCGCGACATCGACCCGGCGATCTCGAGGAAGCGCAACGGCTGCTGGAGGCCCATGCCGAGGTTTGCCGCTTGCAAGGATATGACTGTCAGCTTCTCGAGATCCGCACGCTGCAGGCGCTGGCCAGCCAGGAGCAGGGCCAGACGCGCGACGCGGTGGATCGTCTGACCGAGGCGCTCGACCTCGCGCGGCCGGGTAAGGTGCTGCTGCCGTTTCTGTGCGCGGGACCGGCGCTGCTCAAGCTGCTCGCGCAGGTGGAGGGAGCGGGTGCGGAATACTCGGCGCACGTCAGCGCCGCACTACCTCAACAGCCGGTCGCAGGCGGAGTCGAACCCCGGACTTTGCCGGCGCACCTGATTCCCCTGGAGCCACTCAGCAGGAGAGAGCAGGATTTCCTGGTGTTGCTGGCTGAACGCTTGCAGACCAAGGAGATGGCGGAACGGCTCCACGTTTCTGCGGATACCATCAAGTATCACCTGAAAAATCTGTACGGCAAACTCGACGTCTCGAATCGACGTGATGCGGCGCTCAAAGCCGCGGAGATGCTGGCAACGGATCCTTCGCTGTCGGACACGGGCTAGCCGCCATATCTCACCGATTAGGCTATTCCGGAGCCACTAGCGTCTGATGCCTGATCTGGCGCGAGATCAACTGGCCGCAGTCCTGACCGCTTAAGCCTTCATTCCCACCAGCAAACCTGGTGGCCGTGCACGGCGACCGCCACGAGCACCGAAAGCTGAAAACTACCCGCTTCGGGTGGGTTTATCTGCGCATGCCTGCCTCATCCTTGTTGCATCGGTAAGCGGAAATCAAGCATCCGCCATGAAATCGCAGCGCAACAGAAGATCGTCCAAGAGGAGAAAGCAGCAATGCCTACACCCACGATAGTTGAGTATGCCGTTGATTCGAAGGTACGACACAGTGCCTGGGACAATGAAGCCCTGACCCCCGATGCACACCATGCTCCCTACGGAACCAACGCAAGGCCTGCATACGTCGATGTCGATATTGAAAACTTGCTTGATTCACAGTGCCCAGGTCATAGCGACCAGAGAGATTCGCGCCATTTGCCGCCATCGACGATAGACATCGTGCGTCGCTCGCACGCGGTCATGGACCAGTTCGCCAATGAGCCCATCCAGGTTTCAGAACTGGCCAGGCTGGTTGGCGTCTCCGTAAGAACCCTGCAAACGACGTTCAAGAGCTACTACCAGATTGGACCCTGCCAATACCTTCGCCTTCGACAGTTACACCTGGTGCGCCGGGACCTGCTAGTCGCAGATGCCGACGATCAGACGGTTACGGATATCCTGCTGCGCTGGGGCATCTGGGAGTTCGGTCGCTTTGCAGGCAGATACAAAGTTCAGTTTGGTGAATTGCCCAGGGACACCTTGAGAAAGGCACCGCTGCCGGGATTCAGTGGCGCGTAGGCGCCTGTAAAAAGCTGGTCGGCAGACCGTCCGGGTCACGAAGTTGAAAATGTCGGCCACCATCGACGGTCGTGTGGGGAATGGGCGTTTCGATATCCAATAGCTCGCGTATCTCGTCAATGTCATCCACTTCAATGACAAAACCCACCCGATCGATTGACGCGCCCAGCACCATGGGCATTGGCTCGCGGTCGTCATCGATGATCTTCAGCAGCATACCGGGCAGCGCCAGGACCGCGCCCCGATCATGCGCCTGATCCCAGCTGTCTACTTGCGCAAAGCCGAGGCGATCCCGGTAAAAAAGCAGCATTGCATCAAACCTGTAGGTGCACAGAACCACCCGGCTGCGGCTCACGCCATTCTCTAGTCCTTGAGTAATTCTTGATTGCATTCGCCTGTTTCGCATCACCTTGAGTCCCGGGGGCGGGTCACTTAATTCGAGATGATTAAGGGGGTCATTACCCCTTAATCCCAACAAAGGGTACTAACACGTTCACCGAAAGCGGTGTGCCGGCAGTTAGCTACGCGATCGGCTCGACTGTGCAGAACGTGACATCTAAGATTGTTGCACTGGTGCTCATGAATATTCTTTGAACTCTAATGCAGTGACTTTCCGGGAGCATTCAAATGACAGACTACAGCAAGCTCGATGCTATCGTGGATAGCCACAAAGATACGATTCTGGATATGGCCGACACGGTCTGGAATGAGGCCGAGCTCGGCTACCATGAGCTGAAGAGCTCTGCGTACGAAGGCACCGTTCTGGCCGATCACGGTTTTGCAATGAGCGATCGCGGTATCGGTGGCCTCGACACTTCCTGGATTGGAACCTGGGGCAGTGGTTCGCCGGTGATTGGAATATTGGTTGAATTCGACGCCCTGCCCGACCTGGGACAGGAACCGGTGGCCACAAAAACGCCACGCCAGGACGGGAACAGCAACGGCCACGGCTGTGGGCACAATCTTATAGGCTCGGGAGCCATTGGGGCGGCCATTGCTCTCAAGGAATTCATGGAAGCCGAAGCCATAGAGGGCACGCTCAAGGTCTTTGGTTGTCCCGCCGAGGAACTGCTGATCGGCAAGAATTACATGGCCAAGGCCGGAGCTTTCGAGGGTCTGGACGCATGCCTGCACCACCATCCGGGACCCAGGAATATCGCTTTCAATTTTCAAATGCAGGCTTCCGCTGATTTGACAATAGAGTGGCGGGGGAAGTCTGCTCACTCCGCAGTCGCTCCGTGGGCGGGGCGCAGCGCAATGCATGCCATGGAAGTCTTTCTCACTGCAGCGAATGCCATGCGTGAGCAGATGCTGCCCTCGTGCAGGCTGCATTACTACATGATGGAGGGACCGAAGGCTGTCAATACCGTTCCCGAATACGTAAAGCTGATGGTGCGCTTCAGGGCCGCGGACACTGAAACTGTGTCTGAGTACATGGCGTGGATCAAGGACATGGCCAAGGGCGCCGCAGCGACACAGACCAAGGAAGAAGTCACCGTCATCTCCGCGCTCTTTGACCTGTTACCGAACAATGTGCTCTCGGACCACCTGACAGAAACTATGGAGCGCTATTTTCCGGTCGAGTGGACCGACGAAGAGCAGGCTTTTGCCAAGTCCATTCAGAAGGAGATGGGCCTGCCGGAAGAGGGGATGGCGACGGCAGTGTCGCCGAACCCGGAAGGTGCGCTGATGGGAGGCTCAACCGAGGTCGGAGACGTGAGTTGGAGCGTTCCCACAGTCGGTGCAGTGTTCGCTGCCTGCCCATTGGGCGTCGCACTTCACACCTGGGGAGTGACGGCATGCGTTGGCATGAGTATCGGACACAAGGCCGTGATGCAATCAGCCAAGTCGCTCGCCGCTATGGGGCTCGACCTGGTGACGCAGCCGGAGCTTATCGAGGCTGCTAAGCAGGAGTTTGACGAACGGACAGGGGGCAAACCGTACCAGAGCCTCAATGAGCTCGACGGTCCTCCCGAGGGGCGCCTGGACGAGGTGGCACTGGAAGACTACGAGTGCTGCATTCACGCTGCAATGGAGCACTTCGGACTCGAGGAGATTCCGCGTGCGGCGGAGTGACAATGCGCGCCCAGCTGGAGTATGTAAGTTGAGCAGACCCTGAACGACACTTCGATAACAACCGGGATAGGACGGCAGGCACTGAAGAACCGCCTACTGTGCACAGCTCATTTTTGACTCCCACAGAAAATATTAATCCTGCGCGTCCGCGTTACGGGTATTGCATAGTCGGCAGTTGTGGAGATCTGCAATATCCAAGGTGGAATACACCCACAAAAACAATCGTCGCTTTCGTTTTAAGCAGTCAGGCGCTACGGAAAGCAAGCTCAACCTGGCTTCGCTTCGACTCCCTGTTAGACAAAAAAATTACTGCTCACCGGAAAATTGATTTCTCTCATACGGTTTGCGCATTCTGCATAGTTACATTTTCACCAGTGCTTACACTTTATTGCGACATCAGTTGGAATCTGCTGCAAATGCCGTGAATTGGCCGGCCGCATGTTAGCAAGGATGCACTCTAACAGAATGATAGGAGAGCGAATCATGTACACAACGCATAGGGCCTTGAAAATCCCCGAACGCAACAGGAACGCGCGTCTGCTCGTATTACTCTTGGCCTGCCTGCTGGGCGGCCAGGCGTACGCCCAGGATCACGGCAGTGCCGCGGAGGTGGGCAAGAAGTTGGCGGACCCGCTGTCGGATGTCTGGGCCCTGTTCACGGAGATCGACTACACCTGGAGCGAGGGTGACTTTACCGACGGCGACCACGAGACCAGCCAGGCGATCATCTTCCAGCCGGTCACGCCCGTTAACTTTAGCGAGAACTTCACACTGATCAGCCGACCGACACTGCCCGTGATCATAAACCAGGACGTGCCGGACGGGTTCCGCTGTCAGTTCCAGGACTGTATTCGTCCGGGGGGAGGCTTTGAGCCCGGCACGCAGGTCACCTTCGACGATAACACCGGACTGGGTGATTTTATCCTGCCGCTGATGCTGTCGCCCAAGAAGGATGATCCGACAGAACGCTTTGGCTGGGCTTTGGGACCGTCTTTCGTGTTCCCCACGGCTACAGACGACGACCTGGGCACCGACACCTGGGAAGCGGGTATTGCCGGCATCCTGACCTACAAGACTCCCAAGATAACTGCGCTCGTGTATACCCAGTACTGGTGGAGCTACTCGGAGCAGAACAATGCAGAGGAGACCAGCCACGCCAGCGTGCTGTGGGGCGGCTGGTACAACCTGCCGGACGCGTGGCAGATCGGTATTACGCCCACGCTCACCTACAACGACAAGGCCGACAGCGACAACGCCTGGAACGTGCCTGTCGGTATCATGGCGGCCAAGACCGTCAAGTTCGGCAAGCTGCCGGTGAAGTTCCAGTTCGGCGTGGAGAAATCCATCGTCCGGCAGGAAGACTTCGGCAAGGACTGGATGTTCCGCTTCAACATCATTCCGGTCATTCCTGCTCTGATCGAAGGGCCGCTGTTCTAAAAAGGCGCAGGCACCATGATTCGTAGATTGCTACGTCTGTTTCGCTCCGCCGGCTTCGAGATAGAGTTAAGTAAACTGTCCCAGGGTTGAGTCCGTCTATACCTGATGCTGTTGCACATTGCCGTAGCAAAATGAAACAGTGGGGGCATACAAGCTAACGATCGTGATAGATCCAGCGTTGAGACAGATCAAGTCCACATCACTCTCCGCCGCCACATTCCTGGAGCGCGCAATATTTATAGCGGTTCGCGTCCATAATGGTTTAGATTATTTCACATCGCTCATTTCAAGCACATTTGGGAAAGAACATTTTGAAATATCTTCGACTGAAGCTGGGTGTGACGGGAAACGCGACCCTGCCGATAGTCACAAGTTAACAGAGCGCTGGAAGGACAGAGATGGAACATACGATATTCACCGATTTCGATGAGTTCACAGCCACCAACAGCCAACTCGATGGCCGGTGGACGATCAAAGGTGAAAAAGATTGGCACTGGAGCACAGAGACGCTCGGCGTGGGGCAGTGCCATATGCTGCGCTGTTTTACGAATACCGGTTTGATCACTGAAGGCATAGCATCGGCAGACGCTTATCACTTCTATATTACCACTGGGAATAGTTGGAGAAACTTCGGTAGCGAATTCACGGCAAACGATATCCTGGTTATGGAGCCGGGCGTCGAGTACAACGCAACGACCAGCACAGCGGAGGGTTGGCATGGAATCCTGGTGCCCCGGCATCTGCTGGACGAACAACTCGCATCGCGGCGCGAGCCCGCTCAATACGGTTACATCCTCCGAACTGAAAGACAGCGAACCGATGCCATCTTCAGAGTATTCAGCAGCTACATTGCAGCGGTTGCAAAGAACCCGGAGCTTGAGTTTTCCCCCGCGGGCAGAATTATGGAGGCCGAGTTAAGGTCGCTATTGGAACCTGTGCTGTTAAGTGATGGGGGTGCCTCTTTCGACTCGAGCAGTTTACGGCTATCGACGCTAGAGGTCGTTCATCGGTCGCACACGGTCATGGACCAGTTTGCCAACGAGCCCATCCACGTTTCAGAACTGGCCAGGCTGGTCGGCGTCTCCATTAGAAGCCTGCAGATGGCGTTCAATGAGCACTACCAGATCGGGCCCTCACAATACCAGCGCCTGCGGCAGCTACGCCGTGTGCGCCAGGACCTGCGTCGCGCTGACCCAGATCAGGATACAGTCACTGACATAGCCATGCGCTGGGGTGTCTGGGAATTGGGTCGATTCTCGGGCAGATACAAGCTCCAGTTTGGTGAACTGCCCCGGGACACCTTGAGAAGGGCGCCGCCGCCGGGTTTCAGTGCCGCGTAGCAGCTTGCCGGAAGCATATCGGCAGACCGTCCGGGTCACGCAGCTGAAAATGTCGGCCACCATCGACGGTCGTGTGGGGAATGGGCGTTTCGATATCCAATAGCTCGCGTATCTCGTAAATGTCATCCACTTCAATGACAAAACCCACCCGATCGATTGACGCGCCCAGCACCATGGGCATTGGCTCGCGGTCGTTATCGATGAGCTTCAGCAGTATGTCAGGCAGGGCCAGCAAGGCGCCCCGGCAATTCGCCTCATCCCAGCCATTCACTTGCCCGAAACCGAGGCGATCCCGGTAGAAAGACAGCATCGCATCAAACCTTTGCGTGCTTAGCACCACATAACTCCGGCTCGATACTTCTTGTGGCTCTTCAGTGTTCACTGACTGCTTTTCCCTGTCTCTCCTCACGTTGTTGGCCACAGGAAGGTTCACCCGCCTAGATTTGGTGTTACGCAGACCACTCCCACACTGACAGAGTGGATTCTGATTCGTAGTTTGCTCTCGGCGGAGGCATGTTCGCTATGCACAATGCGCAATCACTATCTACAGACTCCAGGCACGCCGCGGTTGAAGCGGGCAGCGGCTGAATGGACAAATATGCGGTAAGGCCAACCGGTGCGCCAGCCGGCATCGTCAGTGCAGCGCATCCGCCAGGCGCATGCTGCAAAAACGCTCATCGCGAGTGAGGGTTTCGCGGGGCGTCTCGCCAAACAATTCGCGGTAATAGCCTGCGACACGTCCAAACTCCTTGAAACCCCACTGCTGAGCGACAGCTTTGACCGTGAGCGCTCGCGGGGATGCCGACGACAGCTCCCGACGCAGGCCATTCAAGCGAACCAGGCGCGAGTAGAGCTGCGGAGAAACCGCCATCGCCTCTCTGAAGGCCAACTCCAGGCTGCGCCTGCTGACGCCGGCCTCTTTCGCCAGCTTCTGTATGTCGGGCTGATCTCGCGAAGTGTCGAGGATGCTGCGTACCGATTGATAGGCCTGGAACCGTTGCTTGGCCCGCCCGGCATCGAGTTGCGCCCGCTCACTGTGGAGGATAAAACCGACGGCAGCTTCGAGCAGATGTGTTTCCAGCAACTCCAGGTCGAGTAAATTGGTCCCAAACACTTCGTTCGCCTCAATCAAGCTGATGGTGCGCTGCACCAACAAGGACAATTCGCTGACCCGTCGTGGATCACCCTGGAGCATGTAAGCTTTCGGCAGCAGGTCTGCAGCCAATTCAGCGCCGAGATAGTCATCCAGCAGCGCCACGGGAATCAGCATGACCCAATGGTCATCTGCAGCCGGCACAACAAAGTCAATCTCAGTGGCATCAAACGCGTAGGCCACAGAGTGTGATCCTGTCTGTAAGTCACACCAGGAAAAGCTGTCGCCTTCGCACGCTCCGGCGAGAACAACATAACCCTGCGGTGTTAATCCGGTGGCGGCGATGCGCCTGGACCAGACCTCGCGGGTCAGGAGGATGCCGTTTACCTGGGTGACAGCAAAGGAAGCTTTCAGGCAACCTCGCGACAGCTGGTTCATTTGCAGCTGCCAGGGGTCCACCGTGTACTGCAGTTCTCCGACATCTTTAACGAGAATACGTGTGCTGATCGGCCGGGCTGTCCCGTCCCTGCGTGCATCTATCGTTGAATCACTGGACTTAGCCACAGTTCCCCCACTGTTGCGCAGGCGGCCGCACTGCGCCAGAACAAACGACTTAAGACGCGCGGCCCTTCAAACGAAGCATTGTGAAAAATAAACTTTCCTTTTGCAAGTTTATCGCAGCAATAACAACGAATAGGACGGCAGGCACTGGAGAACCGCCGACTGTACCCAGCTCATTTTTCACTCCCACAGAAAATATCGGTCCTGCGCATTCGCGTTACGGATATTGCATAGTCGGCAGTTGTGGAGATCCGCAATATCCAAGGAGGAATACATCTCCTGACAGGGGTATTACGCATATCGGCACCGACTCCGTTAACTCTTCGACAGGACAACTCCCGTTACTTTGTGATCGCCTGCCAAAAAACGAAAACGGCTCTATAAGAGCCACTATTTAAAAACACCCGCAAAAAGAAAAATGGCCTTTGTTTTAAGTAGCCGTGCGCTACGAAAAGAAAGCTCAGACTGGGATTGCTTCGACTCCCTGTAAGACAAAAAAAATTACTGCTTACCGAAAAATTGATCTCTCTCATACGATTTGCGCATTTTGCATAGTTACGTTTTCTCCAATCCCTACACTTTAAATGTGAGTGACGTTCAACCAGAGAGGCACTGCATATGTCGACGTTCGCGACTTTCGCAAACCACCTGCGCGGCCTGGCGACTGCGTTTCCTCTCCTCTGCCTGGCATCGGCCGCACTGGCCTCATCGGGCAAGCCCAATATTCCCGTAGGCATGGGCGACGATATCGGTATCACCGACATCAGCGCCTATAGCCACCGCATCACGGGGTACACGACCCCGAACATCGACTGTCCCAAAGATCCCGCGTTAATCAAGTTAGGAGAAACCAGCCATGTCTAACCCGACAGTAGTTGAATACGCCGTTGATCGGCTCGCCAAACTGGGTATTACCGATTGTTTTGGTGTCCCTGGTGACTACGCGTTCCCGTTCAACAATGCAATTGCCGCGAACGAAAAGGTCCAGTGGCTTGGTTGTTCGAATGAATTGAACGCATCTTATGCCGCCGACGGGTATGCCCGTATTCGGGGTGCTTCGATGCTATGCACCACCTACGCGGTAGGTGAGTTGAGCGCGCTCTGCGGGGTGATGGGGGCCAAGGCCGAGCGGTCGACCATCTTTCACCTGGTGGGCATGTCCAGCATGCGCCATCAGCATTTGCGGAAAGCTGTGCACCACACGCTTGGCGATGGTGTCTTCCAGAATTTCATCAATATTTCGGCCCAATCGGCATGCGTGCATGCGATCCTGACACCGGACAACTGTGTCTATGAGATGGAGCGGGTCATCGCGGCCGCGATGGCCAACCGACAGCCCGCGTACATCATTGTGGCTGAGGATCTGGCCACCAGACCCATCACCGGCCCCTTGCTTGAGACTTACCCTGAACCAGAAAGCGATGCCGACGAACTCAAGGCCGCGGTGGATGCAGCACTCGCCAAGATCGAGGCGGCCAAAACCGGTTGCATCCTGCCTGCCTTCACCGTGTCACGGTTTGGACTCCAGGCCGAGGTAACGGCGCTTGTCGAGGCCACCGGCCTGCCTTTTGCCACCACTGCGATGGATAAAGCGGCACTCTGTGAAGCGCATCCCAACTATATTGGCGGCTACGCAGGGAGTTTCTCCCCCCCTAACGTCCTGGCGGCGGTAGAAGAGAGCGACGTTGTTATCAATGCCGGCGGAGTCCTGTTCACTGATATCTCCACGGCTGCGTTTGCGGACAACATTGATCCAGCCAAGATGATCACGATTGGTATCGATCACACGCAGGTCGACGGTCGAATCTACAGCAACGTCCGCATGCGCGACATGTTTGTTGAGCTCGCTGCCAAGGTGAGCGCCATCAAGGATGTGCAGCTGCAGCGACCAACGCCGCTTGAGCGGGTTGGCGAGGCAGATGATCCAATCACGCAGGAATCACTCTTCCCCCTGTATCAGCAATTTCTCAAACCCAATGACATCGTTGTTGCCGAGACGGGAACCAGCAGCACCGGCGCTGGCGGACTGCTCCTGCCCGAAGGCGCCGTGTACCACAACCAGACACTGTGGGGCTCCATCGGCTGGGCCACAGGTACCGCCCTGGGAACAGCGGTCGCTGACCGGTCGCGCCGCACAGTGCTGATCACTGGTGAGGGTTCGCACCAGCTCACCGCCAACGAGATCGGCAACTACGGGCGGCACGGTGTCAAGCCGGTGATCTTCGTCCTCCACAACGAAGGCTATGCGGTCGAACGCGCCCTGGAACCCTACCCGGACTGGGTCTACAACGATCTGGCTCCGTGGGACTACCAAACACTGCCGGCGGCCCTCGGCTGCAAGGATTGGTTCACTGCCAAGGTGAGGACCAATGGTGAACTCGAAGCGGCGATGCAGCAGGCGGAGGCTGCAGATACGGCCTCGTACATCGAGATCATCGGCCAGAAGTACGACTATCCGGCGGGTCTCAAGCTCATGGGAAGCAGGGGCTATGAGATGTATGGCATCGATAGTTAAACGAACCGTCGCCTTACCGGCGGCAAAACAGGAATGAACTTTTAGCTTTATACCGTTCAACAAGAGGAACCTAGTCATGGCTAATAGAGAAAAACGCGTTGCACTTATCACGGATACGGCTCAACACATCGGCCCCTATATCGCCAAGGCGTTGGCCGAGCGAGATCACGATCTGGTCATCAGCGATCCCAACGTCACCATCGAGGGTGCTGAGACGCTGCACCCCAACCTGGTCGCCGAGCTCGAGGCGTTCGGCGGCAGGGTCGAGGTGGTTGATGTCGACGATGTCAACAAAGCGGGCTCCGTGCAAAAGCTCGTCGATCGCGCAATGGAAGTCTTCGGCGGCTTCGATTCTGCGTTTATTCGCCCGGGCATCCACCGCACAACTGAAAAGAACCTGGTTGTGCCCTGGGACCAGATGACTGCGGATGATTACCAGGCGCTCTTCGAAGGCAACGAACTCTCGACCTTCTACGCACTGCAGGCGCTGATTCCGCCCCTGGTGGCGCAGGGATCCGGTCAGATCGTGATCGAGGCCAGCGCCACTGCCGCAAAGGACATGCCAAGTGCGGCCGGCTATGGTGCGACCCGGGCGGGCGCGAAATACCTGATCAACAACGTCGCCCTTGCCGTCGCATCCAAGGGCGTCACGGTCAACGGCATGGGCACCAACTTCTGTGACTATCCTGGCTTCAGGGACTCGGTCAATTGCCACACGGATGAAGAACTCAAAGAGTGGTGCAGCTTCATTCCTGCCCAACGCCTCGGCCCGCCTGAGGAAATTGCTCACCTCGCGGCCGCTCTGCTCGATGGCAAGTGCAACTACTATGCTGCTCAATTCGCTTGCATGAGCGGCGGCTGGAACGGGCTGTAAGCGAGCAGAAGCCGGGAACGAGCCGGTAACATGGGCTACGGCCCATGTTACCGGAGAACAGGAGAACTCAAGTGGAATCGTGGTGCCGCCTTATCTTTGAAGGTTCAGTTCGTCTTGGCTTGCGCCAGGATGAGCACATCCTGATCCACGAAGGAGACCTGTTCGCCAACCCCGCGGCAACCGGTCAGCGGGTGAATGTGGACGAAGCCAAATGGCTCGCGCCAGTGGAACCAAGGCAGTTTTTGGGTCTGTGGAATAACTTGCACGAGGCCATGGTGCACGGAGGGAACAAGCTTCCGAAGTCACCGCTCTACTTTACCAAACTGGCGGATTGCCTGAACCAGAACCTGGGCGACATCCCGGCCCCGAAAGGGTATGGAGACCAGGTCCTGTTCGAGGCTGAATTGGGTGTCGTGATCGGTCGCGAATGTTTCCGGCCAGCGCGCGATGCCATCGATGATTACATCTTCGGCTACTGCTGCGTGAACGACGTAACAGCCGCGGAACCACTGTTCGAGAACGAGGAGTTCCCCCAGTGGACTCGGGCCAAGAGCTATCCCGGATTCGGCCCGATTGGCCCCTGGATCGTACGGGGTATCGAACCGGATGAGTTACAGATTCAGGCATTTCTGGATGACGAGCGCAAACAGGACTACCCGGTCAGTGACATGATTTTCTCACCGCGCGACGCGGTCTGGCAGATCGCTCGCGAGCTGACGCTCTATCCGGGTGATGTAATTGCATGCGGCACCTCGGTGGGTGCTTGTTTCATGCAGCCAGGCCAACAGATCGAGGTCCGTATTCCCGGGGTGGGCAGTTTGTTGAATCGGTACTCAGGGTAATGGGCCGGCCCACAACCATGATGTGGGTAAAAACCTAAACACGAAATTTGGAGAATCGGAATGTTTGGAAAAGAGCGAATCAAGATGTCTTTAGTCAAGCTCGCTGGTTTGATGTTCGTGGCTGCTCTCGGATTGACCAGCGTGCCGATATCGGTGCTTGCCGAAGGTGCACAAGCCGACCGAGAGATTCCACCGAAGTTCATTGTTGGTCCAATTCCCCAGGCCATTCTTGACGTCAAGACGGACAACGACTTCATCTACGACACCGTTTACACCATCGCGCCGGAGATCGGTGGGTACGACGATGTCCTGCTGCAGGAGGACCGGGGAATCGCGTACACCACGGGGCGGGACGGATGGATCTGGAAAGTAGACCTGAAGAAGGAGAAGGGGAAGCGTTTCGTCAATGTCCCGGTGATGGCTGCCGGCCTGCATCGGATCCCAGGAGAAAAGACCAAGATCATTACCACGAATTCCCGACGAGGTGGGGCGACCTACCCGGAGAACGAGAAGGTCGGCTTGTATACCCTGGATCTCGCCACCAGGGAAGTGACTCCGCTGGTAACGCGGGTGCCACACACAAAGAATCCGTCGAAACCGACGGTCTACCCCACCGCTGAACAACAGCGAGTCCGCGTCGATTCGCTCAACAAGTCGAACAGCAGGCTGCTTGCGATTTGCAACGACGCCGCTGTCAGTGCGGACGGCAAACGCATCTATTTTACCGAGTCGTACGTGGCCGATGGCGCGACGATGGGCGGCCCCGGCAGCATAAGTACCATCATCATGCTCGGCAATACCGGCAACCTCTGGATGTATGACGCAGAGGATAATACGGTCGGGCTGGTCGCACACGGCTACGCGTTCACCGACGGCATCCTGATGGAGGGGGACGGCAAAGGACCGGAAGAGTCGGTCCTGATGACCGACAATGTCCGCTTCCAACTCCACCGCATACACGTCGCCGGCGCCAGGGCGGGCGAGAGCCAGGTGCTCTGGAAAGACCTGCCCGGGCTGGGCGACGGGATGCGCAGGGATGAGAAGGGTCGAATCTGGGTCACCTTCATTGCGGAACGCAGTCCGCAACTTACCTGGGCCCACGCCAACCCGGAGGTCAAACCTTTCCTGATGAAACACCCCCAGTTGATCAGCATGGCGCCGACCAACAGCCTCCTGTTGCTCAGCCCGGATGCATCGACCCCGCTGTGGTTCACCTCGCACTACCAGACCCGCGTCACCGCCATCGCCGCGGTTACACCCGGCAAGTCCGGCCTGTACTTGTCGAACTTCAGCGAGAAGACACCGGGACTTCATCGTATCGACGCTCCTTTGAAGTGATCGTCACCGAAGCGTCCATGAACATGTAATTCAATCGCGTAGCGCATCGTTACCAAGAACCCAATCAAGGGAGAAATTGAAAATGAGCCAAACATCTACCGAACAAACCACCAGGCAGTTCCAGCACTCCGATGGGAGCGTGACCTCGGAAGACGGTACGACGCAGCCGGGCTTCAAGGACGGCTCCAGCAAGGCAGATCCGAAAGCGCCCTACCAGATGCCGCTCACCCAGGAAGAGCAGGACATCATGGATGGCAAAAAGGGTCCGGAACTGGCCAAGCTGATGAAGATTGTCGTCGCCCATGGCAATGCCTTTGGCGCTGAAAAACTTGTCGATCTCGGCGGCGCGCCCCACTGCTCCCTGTACACCGGGACGGACTACATGAAGCCGATGATAGATCTGTTCCAGGAGTGTGCCGATGCGGGCCTGAAAACCTACGCACCCTACACCGTCAATCCGCGTTGCTATGACATCTACAACGTGAATAACAACGAAACCGACATGAAGTTGATCTACGACGGCTACCGGTTGCAGCGGGACCTGGATTGGGTCCATGCCCAACTGGGTGCACCGGATCTGAACTACCGCTCCTGCGCTTGCTATGTCGACGAGATCGGCAATGCACCTCCTGCGGGAACATACGTTGCCTGGGCGGAGTCTTCGGCGATCAACTACGGCAACTCCGCACTCGGTCTCCGCACCAACCGCAACGCCGGCGGCATGGAGTTGGTTTGCGGACTTCTCGGCAAAGCGCCACTCTTCGGCCTGATGACGGACGAAGGCCGCATGGCCGACTGGTTGATCGAGGTGAAGACGACCGGGAAGCCGGACCTGGGCGTGCTCGGCACGGCAATCGGCATGAAGGTGATCGACGGGGTGCCGTTCATCACCGGAATAGACCAATACCTCGGCACCGAAGTCAGCAATGACAATATGCACCTGCTGAAGAAGATGGGAAGTGCCACCGCTGCGGCCGGCGCTGTGGGTCTCTACCACGTGGAAAACCTCACACCCGACGCGAAAGAGAAAGGCCGGGAACTGCTCAAGGAGGGCTACCAGACCTACGTCTATGACGATGCCGAAGAGGCCCGAATCCTTGGCAATTTCCCGGTTGAATGGGAAGGCCGCCCCAAAGATCCGACGGTCTGCTTGATTGGGTGTCCGCACAACACCTACCAGGAACTTCTTGATTGGGGAACGAAGGTAACGGACGCCTTGGAAGAGCGCGGCCTGGAAACAGCCGCCATCCCGACCAAGATGTTCTGTGCCTTCCCGGTACGGGACCGCCTGGTAAAGGAACACCCGCTGCTGGTCGCCAAGATGACCAAGGCCGACATGAGATTCACCAACATGTGCACGGTAAGTTACGCCGGCATGAAGGGGTTCTCGGAGAGGACGTTTGGCGTCACAAATTCTCCGAAGACGCGGAACTACTATCCCGACGTGCGCTACCTCACGGATGATGTCCTTGTAGAGGTTATCTGCACCGGCAAGATTCCGGAGGACGCGTAAGCAGCCGGCACGCGTTAATGTCCGGCTCTCATTTCGGATCCGGGCGACTACGTGTAACCGAAGACTGACGCTTGCAACAAACTACGAAACGAAACAACGTAACTGGAGAAGTCAAATGGCCAAGAAAACATTCCAAGGACGTCCGCTGCTGGCCGGCAACCTTGAGGGAGAGGCGCTCGCTTCAAAGCAGCCGCTCAACACAACCGGCTCCTATCTCGAGAACCTGTTCAGCGGCAATACCACATCCGCTCCCTGCACTGATGCCAACAACAAGGCGTTTTACAAAAAGGAACTCGGCGGCGCAATCATCTGTACCACAACAACGGTGGGTTCCTCCCTGGGCGGGGCCTCGTTGATGGGCGTGGCGTCGTTGGGGCTGGGGCCCAAGGCGCTGTTGTTCTCGCAGCATGTCGACTCCGTTTCCCTGGCCGGCGTATTGATGGACGACGTCTGGAATGACCGCCGCATCATCACCATCGACCTGCTCGGGGATGAGTTTCTCGAGACGGTCAAAACGGGCGATTCGATCGCCATACACGAGGACGGCACCGTCGAGGTCGGCTGAGCAGTGTTCGGACAGTTAACCCCCGCATGAACGTCAGATGTGGGGGAATACCCGACGAGACCAAGCCACCGTATGGAGGTAAACAATGGAAAGCATCGGCACGTTTCTAGAGTCGCAACCCTTTATCGCCCTGTTCATCGTCATCAGCCTCGGCTATGCGGTTGGCAAGATCAGCGTAGCAGGCCTTTCACTGGGCGCTGGAGCTGTACTCTTCGTAGGCTTGGCGATGGGCGCCATCGCCCCGAAAGCAGCCCCACCGGGACTGCTTGTCGCCGTCGGTCTGTGTATGTTCGTTTACGCACTGGGGCTTCAGTTCGGTAAAAACTTCTTCAAGGGGCTTGCGAGCCCCTTCGGTATCAAGGCCAACATCCTTGCCTCCGTTGGGATTCTTGTGGGCGCCGCCGTCGCCGTTGCGGTAGCCAGGTTCGCCGGCATCGCACCAGACTTCGCTACCGGTGTGTTCGCCGGAGCGACTTCCAGTACGCCCGCCATGCAGGCCGCGATGGATGCAGCTGGCAACGCCAATCCATCGGTGAGCTACGCAATCCTGATGCCTTTTGGCATCATCCTGCCGATCCTCTGCTTCTACCTGTTCAATCTCCTGGTGCGCCCGAAGATTGATATACCCGCACCCGCCCGGCTCGTTATCGCAGAAGCCGTAGCGGGAGAGAAATGGTTCTCCGGCCTGACCATTGCGGAAGTCCTCCAGCAGATGCCGAAGGGCTTGCAGCTCCACGCGATTCGCCGCGCCGGCATGAACATGCTCCCGGATCCAACGATCCGTCTCGAGCCCGGGGATATCGTTTCCTTCGCAGGCTTGCCGGAGGTCATCGACAAGCTCGACACCGGCGACACCGAAGAGGTGCGAGGCGATCGACGGCATCTCGACTATGTCCGCTGCTTCGTTTCCAAGACGCAGTTCGTTGGCACGAAGCTCGGCGATCTTGAGATGCCCGAGGGTATCTCCGCGAATGTCATCCAGATACGACGGGGAGATGCGGATGTACTTCCCAATCCCGATCTCGTCATCGAGTTCGGCGATCAGCTGATGGTGCTGGTGGAAGCTTCGGAAAGGGAAGCCATCAGCACGTACTTCGGCGATTCGATCAAGGCACAGGCTGAGTTCAGCTTCGTGTCACTCGGGCTCGGTTTTATACTCGCAGCCCTCGTCGGCATGATTCCGATCCCGATTCCGGGCGTGGGGTCGATCTCGCTGGGAATGGCCGGTGGCCCGCTTATAGTGGGTCTCGTGCTCGGGTATTACGGCCGGTTGGGTCCGTTCAACTGGAACCTGCCAGTTGTGGCAAACAACGTTTTCCAGGGCTTCGGGCTCTCAATTTTCCTGGCTGGCGTTGGCATGGCGTCCGGCAATGCCTTTGTGGAGAACGTAGGGGACGGCGTCCCCTTCATCATCGCCGGGTTCTTTGTAGTCATGGCCGTCATATTGACCATCCTGGGGGTGGGCTATTACATCCTGCGGATGAGCTTCGATGACCTCCTGGGTATAGTCGCGGGCGCCATGGGGCACCCTGCCATCCTGGCTTATGCGAATCAATTGGCCCCCACGGGCAGGCCTGGCATCGTCTTCGGGATGGTCGTTCCCGGCGTGGGCGTGATGTTGAAAGTAATTATCGCCCAGGTGATGGTTGTTGCCCTGAGCGCCGGGGGTGTTGCGCCTTGATGCGCGCCTGCGCCAGGGACTGCCAGGAATCGCGGGGATTCTTTTCAGACTGCGTGGGAGAGGAGCGCATTCGATGAAAGGACTATACCCCCGGCGCCCTCACCTAGTGGTGCTGCTCCATGTCCTCTGCCTAATCGCCCTTATCGCCGCGGCCAACCTCCTCGCGACACACGCGATCGCGCAATCGGGTGATTCGGCCCAGGCCGCCGACGCCTTGAGCGGCAGCCCACCCGCCGAGACGATCTGGACCCGCAAGCAGCTGCTCGGCGACATCGGTGGGGCGCGGTCCTGGCTCGGCGATCACGGCGTCAGCGTCGATCTCAAGCTGTCGCAATACTACCAGGACGTGGTCAGCGGTGGGGTCGACAATGGCGGCGAGTACGGCGCCGTGATGGACTACATCGTCAACGTGAACGGCGAGAAGGTCGGACTGTGGAAGGACCTGTTCTTGAACATCAAGACGCAGACGCAGTTCGGAAACTACGACTCATTCTATGACAGGACAGGCTCGTTTGCTTTCGCCAACTCGCAGCTCCTCTACCCGCTGCCCGGAAGCACGCGGAGCGCCATCACGGCCTGGACGATCACGCAGTTTTTCAATGAGGACGTCATGGTGTACGGCGGCAAGCTGAACACCTTCGATCTTCTGAATATATTCTTTCCATTTCAAAAATCTGGAACCGCCGGCTTCTTCAACACCAACCTGTATGCGCCAGCCTTGCCCTGGTTTCGATTCATCGAACTCTCTGAGTTCGGCGGCGGAATCCAGAAGAACGGTCCGCTGGGTCTCGAGTACGGTCTAATCGTGTACGACCCCACGAATCGGTCCACCACAGACAGCGACACCTACGACGACCTGTTCGAGGATGTCGCCGGCATCGCCTATTACCGGCACTATTTCGATGTCGGTGATAAACCCGCCAAGCTGACCTTCGCTGTCGGTTCGAGCAGCGCGTCCTACACGAGCCTCGAGCCCACGGTCTGGGACCCTAGTGGACCTGGTGTCAGCGAGCCTGGGTTCGAGACAGGGTCGGAGAGCGGCGCATACGCGATCACCGGCTACTACGAGCAGATCCTGTGGCAGGCGGGCCCAAAGGCTGAGCGCAACATCCTATTGTTCACCGGAATGACCATCGGGTCGAACAATCCGGGATTCGCAGAATGGAGCGGCTTCGGCACGGTCGAGTTCACTGGCTACTTCCCGAGTCGGCCCAAGGATCGGATCGGCGTCGGTGGCTTCTATAACAACCTCGCCTCGGGCCTCAAGGATGCGACCGGGCTCATCGGTGACTCCCTGCAAGACACGTCCGGGGTCGAGTTCTACTATAACGCCGAGCTGACGCCCTGGTTACATATCACCGCCAACCTGCAGCTCGTCAACTCCGCAACTCGAGACACCAATACCTCTGTCATCCCCGGCATAAGGACCGTCATAGACTTCTGAAGGTGCCGGGCAACAGAATCAGGGGAGCACGTCTTCCAGGCGGACACCGCAGAAGCGCCCATCACGAGCGAGGGTTTCGTGGGGCAATTCGTCGAACAAGTCTTTGTAGTAGCCCGCCGCACGTCCGTATTCGCGGAATCCCCATCTTTGTGCGATCCCGGCGACCCCGAGCACCTGGGGCGACGCCTGCAGCAGCTGCCGGTATAGCCCATTCAGGCGCACGAAACGCGAGTAACGGGACGGTGAAATCGCCATCGCCTCTTTGAACGCCAGCTCCAGCGAGCGCCGACTGATGCCGAACTCTTTTTCAAGGTCACGCATGGAAATCTGCTCCCTGGAGTGTTCAATACGACTGCGCGCCAGCTGATATGCAAGAAATCGTTGCGTGATGTGCGACGGGTCTGCTTTCACCTCAGCACTGTCGAGTATCAAATCGGCAGCGGCGCCGAGCAGTTGTTTCTCCAGCAAGTGTACGTCCAGGAAGTTGGCGCCGCAGGCACTGTTCGCCTCGAATAAGCTGATAGTACGCTGCACCAGCATTGAGAACTCCTGGAGCCGCCGAGAATCACCCCGGAGATGGCGAGATGTCGGCTGCGGGTCTACAGCCGGCTCAGCACCGAAGTAGTCTTCCAGCAGAGCGACGGGGATCAGCGCTACCCAATGCTCTTCCGCATCCAACGTGACAAAGTCTATTTTCGACGAATCGTAGGAGTAGGCCAGGAGGTGGGGGCTGGTATGCGAGCCACACCAGGAAAAACCAGTGCCTTCGCTTGGCCCGGCAATGACAACATAGCCCGGGGGCGTCATTCCGAACGCGGCAACCCGTTTAGACCAGGACTCGCGCGTAAGGAGAATGCCGCGACACTGGGCGAAGGTGATAGATGCATGCAGCTGGCCGCTGGATAACTGGTTTATCTGTAGCTGCCAGGGGGCAATACTATACCTGAGTTCCTCGACGTCCCGGACGAGAATACTACCGACCCTGGGCTCTTCAGCTATCGCTGCCAATCTAACCAATGCTATTGCCTCCGACATATTCAAGCCAGCTTAGGAAAACACGGCAACGGCTGGCTGCCTATGCAATGAACGCAAATTGGCTAACAACGGAACCGTTGTATGAACTACACCCAGGTGTGGCTAAAAGCGTGCGGCTATTGAAAAGGCGAGGAAGGAATTGGACTGCCAACCAGGTCGGACAGTAGATTTATTGCAACGCGTCCCGCAGCCGCAGGCCGTGGAAGTCCATATCGTGTAGAAGGGTTTCACGGGGTGTCTCGCCAAACAACTCCCGGTAATAGCCTGCGGTACGCCCGAGCTCGAAAAATCCCCACTCTGCGCAGGCTTTGGTGACCGTCTGCGACTGTGGCGATGGTTCGCTAGCTGCCTCTGTTAACTCCTCCACAACACAACTCCCGCGGCGGATGCGACCGCGTACCATTAACGAAAGCAACTCTTTCAGTGTAGTTATCTAATTTATCCGCTCCACAAACCTAAACTTTGTATTCTAGATGTTCAGCGCTACGGCAAGGAAACTCCGACTGGTATTGCCAAGCCGGCTGGAGAGACGTAGTAGCTTCCGTTGAAACAAAAGGAATTGATCTATCTCATACTCATTGCGCAAATTGCATAGTCAAAAAGCACGGCACTCTGCAATATCTAAAGTGGAATACATCCACTAACAGGGGTTTTGCAAATGTCACCTCCTACTAATTTCGGAACATACCTGCATGGCCCTTCAGCCATGCTTGGCAAGGTGCCGGTGACGTTCGAGCTATTCGCGGAGAAATCCATCGTCAGACAGGAAGATTACGGCAAGGACTGGATGCTGCGGTTCGCCATTATTCCGGTCATCCCCTCGCTGATTAAGAAACCACTGTGCTAGATGACGACCCTGCGCATCGGCTCTCCCCCCCCGGTGCGCATCCCTGTCCATAAGCGGGGCTTGGGGCGTGCGAACGCCCCCTTTTTTTTTGATTTGACCAGCCCGGAAGCGCGGCGGGCTACCGATTTCTGAAACAGCGCTGCAGTAGCACAACCAGGCGCGCTTTCTCGATACGGCAAACAATGAGGAGACCAGGAATGAAGACAACCAACACGACAACGAAAAAAGTCCTTAGGGGGGTCGGCCCCCTGCTGGTGATGGGCCTGGCGCTACAAACCGCTCCGGCCTCTGCGGAGGGCGATGTCACTGCAGCCGATCTGGTTAGATACTGCGGCGTGACCGACGTGGACCCCGAAAACCATACTGCCATCGCCTTTTGCTATGGCTACATCGATGCGGCGCTTGATTACCATCACGCGATTACCGTCGACGGCGAAAGGATCACCTGCCCACCGAGTACGGTCTCCCGCCAGGAGGTTGCCGTGGCCGTCGTGGAGTGGGCGCGAATCAATACGGACAAAGTTGACGACAATCCGCCTGTGCATGTGGTGATGCGCGCAGCCGGGGAAGAATGGCCCTGTGAGTAGGCAGACCTGTTAAGAAGGAATCAAATGATGAAAAGTTATACGAAACTATCTCTGGCTTTTGTACTGATGCTTGTGCTGGGAGCTTGCTCCAGTATGAATACCACGCAGAAGCGGACCATGACCGGCGCCGGTATCGGTGCCGCCAGCGGCGCGCTGGTCGGTCAGCTGGCAACGGGACAGCCCCTGCACGGCGCTGCAATCGGTGCCGCTGCGGGTGCAGCAGGCGGCTGGTTGTACGACCGTCACGAGAGAAACCAGTAGCGCAATTTGCTGGACTGGAAAGGTTTAGAACCGATGTCCCGCACAATGAGTACGCAGCGTTCTCGCTTGCAGATTCCGTGCACATTGCTGGCGCGGGTACTGCTCCGCCCAAACTGCTTGACCCAAATCAAATCGGTAGCGATCAAAACCTGGACGCAATATCTACAACGAGCGAAGCAAACGTCATAGCAATGTGACCAATCTACCATTAATACGGGCGCCCTTGCTCTTACTCGGGTTTCTTAGTTGAGGCGATACGATGGAAGTTACCAATATTTGTGTCAGCGATGTCGACGAACTCTGCGATATTGTGGATCCCTGGCAGTACCGTATGAGCCAGCTTTCCCTGGGAGATTTTCATGGGGAAATGCGTGTTGCGATAGTTGGGGATCTCTTTGTCTCCGAAGAATATTGGTCCAGAAAAATTGTTGCTACCGGTCAAACGCCACCTGGTTACGTAGCTTTTGGCGGCGCTGTCGGTAGCCAGGCCCTGTCCTGGTGCGGTGATCAGATGAATTCATATCGCCTGGGCTTTGCGCCCAATTGCAGGGAGATCGATTTCCTGTCGCTAGACCATGAGCGGCACTGGACGCTGCTGATACCCAGGCCGGTTTTCCTGGCCCATATCGGCGAAGACACTATCAAGGAATTACCAGGGTGTGCGACGTCTCTGTCGTTAGATCCGCGCATCGCAACGTACCTCAGCTCCACAGTGCTGCATGTACTCAGGCTGATCGAATCCACAAACTACAACCTGGGTGGTGCCGCCTTTCAAGCACTGTGTCGTGAGAGGCTTTTAGCAGCAGTGACAGTGGCGGTATTGAATGCCTGCGAACGCCAGGTCAATCCCGCGGCTAGAAGTACCAGGTTCCTGACGTACAGGAGAGCCCAGCAATACATGTCTGAGCATCTTCAACCGATTTCAACAGAAGAGTTGGCAGCACAGGTAGGAGCCAGTCGGAGGACGCTGGAACTGGGCTTCAAGGAAAATACCGGGATCACTCCGCAGATATACATGCGACGTATGCGCTTGAACGCCCTACATCGAGAGCTCAGGTGCGATTCGCCGGCCAAGCATACGGTAACCTGGCTAGCGGAAGAACTGGGGTTTTCCGAACTCGGCCGGGTCTCTGGCTACTACAAGGAACTGTTTGGAGAACTCCCCTCAGATACGCTGAGAAGAAAATTCGAGCCACCAGCTTTGCGCTTCTCGGATGTACTGCTGAGCAGCGGAGACGAACTGTATTCCGGCGAGCCGCTACCCTCAAACGTCTCCTGGAGCATACCAGGTAGCTTCTCTGACACAGTGCTATTTACGGACTTTTACATCTGACTGACATGGGAGCTTAGGTTTGCCGTAGCACTCTCCGTTTGGTTCCGGAACGGAACGGCAGAAAAGTGGTGTGATCAGCTTAGGGCTGGTTGGGGTCGGACCAAGCCAATCGGTTGAATCTACCATGAGCGGCATGACCCCGCTGGGTATGAGGGCGCTACAGAGGGATGAAACATGAAACACCGAGATCTCATTCAATTCGCGATGATGCGCATGCATCCTTCAAGCACCATCCTCATCGCACTGATTCTGTCTATTTCGACCGGCGTACCGTCGAGCCTCGCCCAGGACATCGCACAGCCCGAGTCGGCAACTGATGCAAGGCCTCCGACCGCAACACCCGGTCCTGCACCAGCTGACGAGGCACGCGATGAGCAGTCTCGTGTGATGCGCAGCATCATTGACGAGCAGCAACAGCAGCTTAAGAGCCAACAGCAACAGATCGATGCGCAACGCGCCATGTTGGAGAGTATGCAGAAGCAATTGCTGTCTCTGTCACGGGATCGCACCGAGAAGCTGGAAGAGCTGGAAGTGGCCAGGGAGCAAGCAGAGGAAGCGGTTGCTGCCGCCGAGGCTGCCCAGTCCCAAACCAGGGTGCGCCGTGGCCAGGCCGGCACTCGCGGCAAGAGTCACAACCTCAATCCCTACTTATCGGATACTGCGCGCTTTCCGCTGGATATCAGCGATTCGGCCGGCGTGTTCATCCGCTCCTCTGACGGAACCAAGATGCTGCGGTTGTTCGGATCCTTGCGCGCTCGCGGCGTGTGGGAAGACCGGGACAATATTCACGACTTTGACATCAACATTCCCCAGGTCCCCATTGGCGAGGACGACCGAAGTGACCAGACCATTAACTTCAACACCCGTGACAGCCGCATCGGCATGGATGTCGACATGCTGGATGTCGCCTCAATCCGAATGGAGTTTGACTGGAAAGGCACCGACGATGAGTTTCGCCGCCGGCATATGTTCATTCGCAGCAACAACTGGGTATTCGGCAAGACCTGGTCGGCCTTCAATACGCTGCCCGCTTACCTGATGACCCTGGACGGCCACACCAGCGGTGCCGCCTCAGGCACACGCTCCGACCAGATCAAGTACATGAACAGCTTTGGCGACTGGCGCTATCAGGTTTCACTGGAGGACCAGGATCCGGACATCATTGCACCTGACGAGCTCGGGGCGAAGTCCCGACGCAAGCTGCCCAATTTTGTGGGCAACCTGTCGTGGAGTAGTGACAGCGTCCAAGGTCGCGTCGCCGGCTTGCTGGCACCCAACCGGGTTCGCTACGACGGCGGCTCCGATGATGAGTTGGGCTGGGGCTTGTGGTTAGGCGGGCGCTGGCAAATCAATCCTGACAATACCCTCAAGTCGCACGTCATCGGCACCTCCGGACAGGTCGGCGCCTTGGCAGATTTTGCCTTCGAGAGCTACGACATGGTTTACGACCCCAACAGCGGAGAATTTGAGAATCTCCAGGTCTACGGCGGCCAGCTCGGGCTTGAGCATAAATGGACACCCACACTGTCCAGCAGCATCGGTGCCAGCTACTTACAGCTCGACAGCAAAAGCTTCCAGGAGGATGAGTTCTTCCACGACGGTTACAAGGGTGTCGTCAACTTAATCTATCGGCCACGTGGCCGCTTGAAAGGTTGGTTTGTGGGTGGTGAATTAGTGCATGTGAGCCGCACCAATAAAGATAACAAGTCCAGCACCGCCAACCGGGCGACGCTGCTGACCTACTATGATTTCTAAGGGCATCAGACGGAAAGATGTCATTCCCACTTTAACTCGGTCATCTCGGCACGGAGTTCATTTACGACAGGCGGGAGAACAAGGTGATTGACTCAAACGATTTCCAGCAGTTGTCCCTGCTGTAGATAGATGATTCGAGAGGCAAAAATATACTGCTGGTCGCTGCTCCTGCTGATACCTTTGACTGCGTCTGGTGGTGATCGATACCCCGCGGAATTCGCTCTGAGCAGTGGCAAGAGCTTCAGCACCAAGTCCAATATCAACTTGTATCGCCTGAGCCTGGGCGGCCGCTTGTTCGAGTCCAAAACACTGGGCGAGAACTGGCGACTCGAAAGCCATTGGGAGACTTCCATCGCTGACTTGCGAACGGACGTGCCCGACTGTTGCAACTACAGCCGAGGCCACGAGGAGACTCTCGTAGGAGCGCTGTCTCCGGTTTTTCGTCTACGTGCCCCGGGTCATTTCCACGGCGCCGCCCGTCCCTACCTGGAGTTCGGCATCGGTGCGGCCTGGTTTCAGCACAAGACGCTGGCCGCCTATGATTACAGTGAGGGCGAACTGGGCAGCCACCTGCAGTTTGAAGACAGGATCGCGATTGGTCTCGAGTTGCCGCGCTGGCCCGACGTCTCGATCAAGTTCAGCATCATGCACTACTCAAACGCAAACCTGGGTGATACCAACGACGGAATCAATTTAAGGATGCTGAGTATCAGCCTGCCTCTCCGATGACGATCAGTTAAGGATGCTCACTCTGAGACGTAACAAAGTTTTGTTTTTCACTACTGATTCTGGTGACTGTGTGCGTCAGTCTCACCAACGCCACCACCGCCACTGCGGACCCAGCTGTAAAAGACAGTGGCAACCCCTCGGCCTCACAGACGTCTGAAATCACAGCACTGGAAAACCAGGACGCAATGGATATGGCAGCAGTCATTGCGCTGTTGAAGAACCAGCAGGTGCAGCTGGCCCAACAGCCCCGCTAGCTTGCCAGCCTGCGCGAAGAACCTGATGCCTTGGGGGCCACGCTGCGTGATCCAAATCAAATCCGTGGTGTTTACCACCTCGCTGTACTACCTGCAGCGATTGCAGATATGGGTCATGCCATAGGCATTCGTCTATTATGAATAATGGGCCCGCTGCTCTTGTCCAGGTTTCGTAGTTGGGGCGATGCGATGGAAGTTGCCACTATTTATGTCAGTGATGTCGAGGAACTCTGCGATCTGGTGGATCCCTGGCAGTACCGTATGAGTCAGCTTTCTCTCGGAGATTTTCATGGGGACATGCGTATCGCGAAAGTGGCGGATCTCTTTGTCTCCGAAGAATAGTGGTCCAGAATAATTATCGCTACCGGTCAAACTCCACCTGGTTGCGTAGTTTTAGGTGGTGCTGTCTGTAGCCAGGCCCTTTCCTGGCGATTATCGGCGAAGACATTATGGAAGAATTGCCAGAATGTGCGAGGTTTCTGTTGGTAGATCCGCGCATCGCAATGCACCTCAGTTCCACAGTCGTGAATGTACTCAGGCTGATCGAATCAAAAAACTGCAACCAAAATGGTGTCGTCTTTGAAGCACTGTATCGTGAACTCACGCGCGGTTCCATCTCGGACTTGACGCGAATTTATATCCAATGTGTGCAATAAGCCTGGGTAGGCTCCGGGTCATCGACCTCTGAAGCGGCTCTATCTGAAGCAGGCGCAGATCGCCGATTGCTCGCAGGGCGGGGCGACAATGGCTTTACATACGCCGCCATCGTCGCCGTTACCCTTGCACCCGTCATCGCAGTCATGAGTCGCAGGCTTTCTAGACCAGCGCCGTGTGCAGCACGATCCCCATACCAAAGGATAGCACCACGGTGCCGGGGAGGGTCGTAAACCAGGTCACCACGATGGCGCGCAGGGTGTTCCACTGCAGGCTGTCACCGGAACTGACCACGGCGCCTGCCACCCCAGAGGTCAGCACATGGGTGGTGGACACTGGCGCGCCGCCAAGGTCCCCGGCGGCAATACTGGCTACCGCCTCGGTCTGGGCGGCAAGACCCTGGGCGGGACTCATGTTCTCGCTGCCCATCTTTTCACCCAGGGTGGCGACAATTTTTTTGTAACCGACACTGGTGCCGACGCCCAGCGCCGCCGCCGACAGGAAGATCAGCCAGAAAGGCACGGCCTCCACCAGGCGCACCAGGGCATCATGGGCGTGTTGCATCTTGCGTTTTTCCTCCGCGCTCAACAGCCCAAGGAGATCGGCACACTTGAGGGTTTTCCCCACCGCCGCATGCACATCCAGGATTTCAGCGCGGAAGCGGATTTTCTCCTCTTCTGAGAGCGGCTTGTTCTCGAAATCTCGTTTGGCCACCTCCTTGATGTGTTCGAGCTCCTGCACCAGTTCCCGGGCGCGGGAGCCAACGGCCTCATTGTCCTGCAGGCGGACCACAACTGACTCGATTTCCTCGGTAATTGCCACGGCGTGCTCATAGGAGGCCTGGTCCTTGACCGGATCGATGGCATAGAGCCCAGGCATAAGACCCATCAGCACCATCAACATCAGGCCGATCGATTTCTGACCGTCGTTGGTACCGTGCAACACCGATACACCCACCAGGCCACCGATCAGGGGGCCGCGCACGCCCACCGGCGGGATGACCCCTTCAGTGTGCGGCTCCAGCATGGCGGGATCGCGCAGCAGGCGCTTGATGAGCTTGTACAGAAACCAGGCCAGCACGCCGCCGAGGATGGGCGAGACAAACAGCGTGAGGATAATCTTCTCCCCCTGCCCCCAGTTGATCGCCTCCCGCACCGGGGTTCCGACCAACAGGGCATGGGCCATCGAGACACCGATGATGGAGCCGACGTAGGTGTGGGTCGTGGAATTCGGGATGCCGTACCACCAGGTGGCCAGGTTCCACAGCACGGCGGTGAGCACCAGGGCCAGCATCAGGGATGCCTCGGCTATCGTGTTGATACCTGCCACCATCTCCTTGGGTAACAGGAACACCATTCCAAAAGCGACCGCAGTGCCACCCAGCAACACACCGACAAAGTTGCACACCACCGACAGCCCGATCGCTTCGCCGGGCTTGAGGGAATTCGAATAAATAACGGTCGCCACCGCGTTGGCGGCATCGTGGAAGCCGTTCACCGCCTCCTGCAACACGATCAGCGCGAATACAAACAGCAGCACCCAGATCGATGCCGCGGGCAGGCTGGACCAGAACGCACCAACGTTTTCCACGATCATAATTAGAGCTCGCCCTGCCCTAGCCCGCGGCCTTCTCCATCAATGCCACCGTAATCGCCGTCGCGAAGCCCAGCACTGTAATCAGACCCGCCAGCTTGCCGCCGTGCTCGAAGGCTTCCGGCATCATGGAGTTGGCCAGCATGGTGAGGATGGCGCCGGCCGCGAAGGCATTCACGAAGGCCAGCATGAACGGCGAGGCATTGCCGAAGAACGCGAATCCGGCCACGGTAAACAGCGCACACAGCACAGCGATGGCTACCCACAGGCCCAGTATCTTACCGGTGCCCCAACCGCCGGCTTTCATACCAGCGGTGCCGGCGATGGCCTCAGGCAGATTGGAGATAAATATCGCCACCAGCATGGCAATGCTGACCGCACCGCCTTCGAGGATGCCGAGACCGATGACCGTGGACTCCGGAATGCCGTCCAGCATAATCCCCAGCAGCATGGGCACCACCAGCGCAGACCCTGCCGATGCATTGATCGCCTTGCGATTGTCGGCCCCCATATTGCTGATAATCCGGTCGGCGAAAAAGAAGACCAGCGCGCCTAGAGCCATTCCCCAGCCGATCCCTCCGGTACCTTTGCCGATGCGAATGGCCTCGAACACCAGTTCGTAGGCAACGGCGGATATCAGCACTCCGGCGCCAAAGGCCATGACCAACCCGAGGGTTCGGTTACCGATGGGTATGAAGCAGCCGATCAGCCCGCCGACTACCAAAGACGAGGTAGCCACCAGGCCCCAGAACAGTGCGTCGATCATTCCAGTGCTCCTTGTAATTATTGTTATCAAACCCGCGCCAGCCAGTTGCGAGCGCGAGGTTTCAGGTCAATCTATTCGTTCTTCTTGTGCCGATCGTACAGGTATCCGCTGGCAGCACCGACAGCGGCGCCGATGGCGGCCCCGTGCAGGGGCTGCCCGGTTGCCAGTTCTCCGACCAGTGCGCCACCGGCGGCGCCGATGCCCGCACCGGTCATGGTGCGCCGTTGCGTATCACTCATGTTGGCGCAGGCGGCGAGATTGAAGATCAGTACTGCAGCGATAAAGAATTTTGATAGCGTGGTCATTGTCAGATCCCCTAATTGCATATTCACTCGCAGGGCCATTTTTCGCCGACTGCCTGCATAACAACGTGTACCGGCGGGGTGTCGTCAACCTTGTCGGTATTGACCTCCGCCCACTCCACAAAGGCCACCGCAACTTCATGGCGACTCACTGTCCCCGGAGGGCAGGTGATACGATCTTCGCCGTCCGCGGTAATCGCATGGTGGTAATCCAGCGCCGCGTCGATGTAGCCATAGCAGAACGCGATAGCTGTATGGTTTTCGGGGTCCTCTGCGGTGACGCCGCAGTACTCCACCAATTTTTCCGCCGTGACGTTGCCTGCTAAAGCACCGGTCGGGGTGAGACATAACACCATAATCGCAAGCAGAAATTTAAATACATGATTCATAATCAGGAAATTTGGCTGAGCCCCCAAAAGGCCGCGTTTCCGACAGGGTGCCAGTGGCAGGCGACGCGCGCAAAGCTGCGGGTTACACTAGCGGGCCTCGCTCAACAGGCGGACTGATCATGACAAGAAGCTCCACAAAACTTGGACACATCCTCGTTACCGGCGGTGGCACCGGCATCGGCAAGGCCTGCGCACATCGGCTGGTCGCAGACGGCGCGGCGGTGACGATTTGCGGGCGCACCGAGGCGAGCCTGGTGGCGGCGGCGGAAGAGATCGAGAGCGCGGATCTGCCCGGTAGCATCCAGTGGATCACCGGGGATGTGACTGCCGAGGCCGATGTACAGGCCTTCCTGGCAAAAGCCGCAGATGGCGACGGCAAGCTCCAGGGTGTGGTGGCCAATGCCGGTGGCGGTGGCATGCCCATGGCCTACGGCAATGTGGATACCGACGAGTTCATGCGCGTGCTGAATCTCAACGTGCTGGGCACCATGCTGTGTATGAAGCACAGCATCCCGATGATGCTGGCTGCCGGCGGTGGCTCCTTCGTGGGCATGTCTTCCCTCGCAGGGCATATCACCCACCCGTTCTTTCATGCCTACTGCGCCGGCAAGGCGGGCGTCGAGGCCATGATGCGCAATGCCGCCGATGAGTACGGCAAGGACAATATCCGCTTCAATGCCATCCGCCCGGGTTTTATCGCCACGGAAATCATGGCGGGGATTCCCGAGGACAGCGATGTCTACCGGTCCTATATCGACAACACACCCATGGGCGATGTCGGCCAGCCCGAGGATGTCGCAGAACTGGCGCGCTTTCTGCTCGGCCCGGAATCCCGCTGGATTACCGGCCAGTGCATCAACGTCGACGGCGGTCACTGCCTGCGCCGGGGTCCCGATTTCTCGAGCTTCGCCGGCTAGTGGAACTCGGGCGCTCGCAACGCGCCATCCTGATGGCCAGCGCGCTCAGCGTTGCCATCGGGCAGTCGCTGGTGTTTGCCATACTGGCGCCGCTGGGCCGCGAGGTCGCTTTGAGCGAGGTACAGATCACCTCGATCATCGCAGTGTCTGCACTCGTGTTCGGCATTATCTCTCCGAAATGGGGACGCTACAGCGACCGGGTCGGGCGCAAGCCGGTGATACTGATCGGCCTGCTGGGTTACTCCGTGGGTACCGTGTTGTTTGCCAGCGTGTTCCAGGCGGGTTTGATGGGCCTGGTATCCGGCATGACCCTGTACCTGCTGGCCATGGTATTCCGCTGCGCCCAGTCCTCCATCATGTCAGCCACCGGCCCTGCCGCGACGGCCTACGCCGCCGACCTGACCACGCCCGACCAGCGCATCGGCGCCATGGCCCAGATGGGCGCCGCCCACAGTATGGGCACGATTCTTGGCCCGGCGGTGTCCGGCGCCCTGGCGACTTTCGGCCTGCTGGCGCCCCTTTATTTCGCGGGCTTGCTCACCGCCGCCGCAGGACTCGTTACCGCCTTCAAACTGCCGAAAATTCCGGCAGCAGCCCTCACCCACCGTGGACCGATCAAGAAACTGCGCTATACCGATCCCCGGGTAGCCCGTTACCTGGTGGCAGCCATTGGCCTGTTCACCGGCTTCTCCGGCATCCAGCAAACCCTGGGCTTTTCCATACAGGACAAGATGGGGCTGACAGGCATCGAGACGGCACAGATGACCGGCGGCGCCCTGATGATCTCTGCGATTTTCGCTTTCCTCGCCCAACTCCTGATCGTGCAGCACTTCTGGGTACTGGGGGTCGGCATGGCGTTTATGGGCACCGGCCTGGGTGTGTCCATGCCCAGCATTTCGGCGGCCGCCTCGATCGCCGTCAACCCGGAGGAGCAGGGCGCGGTGGCGGGCCTGGTCGCCTCCAGTCCGGCCATCGGCTTTGTCGCCGGGCCGGTGATTGCGGGCATTCTCTACCAGCTGCAGGCGGTGTACGCGAGCTACTTCAGTGGCGCCGTCTTCATACTCTTGCTGGTCATTCTCTTTTTCAGCCGGGAGCGTCATGACTAAACTCTCTATCCTCGACCTGGCACCGGTACCCGAGGGCAAGACCCCCACCGATGCACTGGCCAACTCCCTCGACCTGATCCAGCACGCGGAGCAATGGGGCTTCGAGCGCTACTGGGTGGCAGAACACCACAATATGCGAGGCATCGCCAGTGCGGCAACCTCGGTGGTGATCGGCCACCTGGCCGGTGGAACCCAGTCGATTCGCGTCGGTGCCGGCGGCATCATGCTGCCCAACCACGCGCCCCTGGTGATTGCCGAACAATTTGGCACCCTGGCCTCCCTCTATCCCGGTCGCATCGACCTGGGCCTGGGCCGGGCCCCGGGCACCGACCAGGTCACCGCCCACGCCCTGCGCCGCAACCTCAACGGTAATATCGATGACTTTCCGCGCGACGTGGTGGAATTGCAGCATTACCTCAAGGATCCCGCTGAAAACCAGCGGGTGATCGCGGTCCCCGGCGCCGGCACCCATGTGCCGATCTGGATACTCGGTTCCAGCCTCTATGGAGCCGGGCTGGCGGCCATGCTGGGCCTACCCTATGCCTTTGCCTCGCATTTCGCACCCCAGTACATGGAGGCGGCAATCCAGATGTACCGGGAGAAATTTGAGCCCTCGGAGCAGTTGCAGGAACCCTATGTGATGCTGGGCTTCAATGTCTGCGCGGCGGAAACCGACGCGGAAGCGGAATACCTGCGCACTTCCTCCATGCAGGCCTTTATCAACTTGCGGCGCGGGGTCCCCGGGCAGTTGCCGCCGCCCGTGGAGAACTTCGCAGCCGAACTCTCCCCGCCGGAGCAACATATGCTGGACGAAATCCTGTCCTGCTCCGCCGTGGGCTCGCCGGACAGTGTAAAAACCGCCATGGCGGATTTCGTCGAGCGCACCGGTGCCGACGAATTGATGCTGGTGTCATCAGTATTCGATCACAGCAAGCGAGTCCGTTCCCTGGAAATCGCCGCGGAGGTCGGACGATGAGCGGACCGCTGCGCAAACTCACGGCGGAAATCGACCGGCGTCGGCGCGGCCTGCTGAATGGCTACGACGTGGAGGACCTGCACCAGTTGCGGGTGAACATCCGCCGCCTGCGGGTCTTCCTCGCCCGTTTCGACGGCGAGGCCGCCCGCGACCTGCGCCGGGAATGGGGCCGGCTGATGCGCTTCAGCAACGATGCCCGGGACTGGGACACCTTTGTCCTGTTTGCTCAGGAAGCCCTGACCAGTGGACACTTCGAGGCGCTGTACCCCGTCCTGGCCAGGCACCAGCAGGCCGGGCAAAAGCTGGCCCTGGAGGTGGTACGCTCCAACGACTGGGAGGAACACGCCGCCCGCTGGCATATATTTCTCGAGACTGCCCCGGAGTTCGGACTATCGGATTTTGAAACCGCCATCGGCGCCGCCCGCAAGAGAATCGGAAAAGCCTGGGGCCGGGCCTATGAACAGGACGACCAGCGCAGCTGGCATAAGTTGCGCATTACCATCAAGGCTCTCCGCTACCTGCTGGATACCCACCCCCATGCAGAGCGGGACCATCGGGAACTGATTGCTGTCTGCAAGGCGCTGCAGACAGACCTGGGCAACTGGCACGACACGGTGGTGCACGGTGAGTTATTGGGGGAGTTGATTGAGGCGGGCGCGCTGGAAGACGAGATCCTGCACGTTGCAGAAAAGCTGTCGGCGGCCCAGCGTGACACCGGGGCCCAGTGCCTGGCCAGGGTGCACGAGACCATGGCCGAGATCGATATTACCCGGGCGCGCTGACTAAGACACGCGGATCAGCCGACGGCGATCTTCTCCAGCGCCGTTCTCAGGTTTTCCGGAATCGGCACCGACTTGTTGGCAGCGCGTTCCACGAAGACATGTACGAAATGCCCATAAGCTGCTGGCGAGTCCTCGCCGGGTTTGAAAATGGCGATGCCGTACTGCACCGAGCTGTTGCCCAGCTTGTCCACCCGCAGGCCCGCTTCGACAGCCTCGGGATAACTGATGGGGCTGAAGTAGTTGCAGCCGCTATTCACCACGTAGCCCACCACAGATCCGTCATCGATGTCTAAACCCCCCTCCTCGATCAGGTAGCGGTTGGCCACGCTGTCGAAGTAGGCGTAATAGACCACGTTATTGATGTGGCCGTAGATATCGTTGTCGCTCCAGCGAGTGGTCAGCGGGTAGAAGACCTTGTAGTCGCCTCGGCCGGGCGCTTCAGTAGGCGGCACGGTAGATCTCCAGGGCGTCGGCCAGCTCGACATCCCGCGGGTTGTTCACCAGCAACCGCTGCTGCAACATGGCGTCTTCCGCCAGCATTTCCAGGTCGGATTCCGCCACCTTGGCCGCCGACAGGGTTGCCGGCAATTCACAGTCGCGGATGATCGCTTCCAGCTCCGTCACCATATCGTTCGCGCTCGCTTCGATGATTTCTCCCCGTGAAGCGCCCACCACGATAGGCGCCAGCTCATCGTAAAGCGATTCCGCCGCCGGCATGTTGAAGCGCAGCACTGCAGGCAGCACCAGGGAATTACTCAGGCCGTGGGGGATGTGGTAGTGACCCCCAAGCGGATAGGCCAGGGCGTGTACTGCCGCCACCGGCGCGTTGGCAAAGGCCTGCCCCGCCATCATTGCTCCCAGCAACATATTGGCCCTTGCTTCCTTGTTACTGCCCTCGTGCACCGCCGTGCGAACACTGCCACAAAGCAGGGTCAGGGCCTGGCGGGCCAGGTTGTCGGAAACGGGATTTTTCTTGTGGCGGGAGGTGTAGGCCTCGATCGCGTGAACCATGGCATCGATACCGGTCATGGCAGTAACGGCCGGCGGCAGGCCCAGGGTCAGATCCGGGTCCAGCACCGCGACATCGGGTAACAGCTGCCTTGAGGAAACACCGGCCTTGGTTGTCTCGCCGGTGGTAATCACCGCCACCGGTGTCACCTCGGAACCGGTACCGGCGGTGGTCGGCACCAGGATCAGCGGCAAACGCCCATCGGTGACCTGGTCCACCCCGTAAATCTCCGCCAGCGACTGTTCCGCCTTCATCAATACCGCGACCACCTTGGCCACGTCCATGGAACTGCCGCCGCCGACGGCAATAACGCCGTCGATGTCAGACTCCACGGCCAGTTGCACCGCGCTCATTACCGTCTCTTCCGGTGGGTCTTCGCGAACCTGGTCGAACAGTACCGGCGCGCAGTTATTTGCGGTCAGTGCCTCGATCACCGGTTGCACCAGGCCGATACTCACCAGCCCCGGATCGGTGACCAGCAGCGGGCGGCTGATACCGAGCACGGCGCATTGTTGGTGAAGATTGAGACTGGCACCGCCACCACACTGGATGCTGGCGGCGGTGTTGAAGACAAAATCCTGCATGCTGGCTCCTGTCTGGCGTGAACGGTGTCCGCAGACACCGGTTCTCAGAACGTGAGGATCACTTTACCGCGGGCGCGGCGCTCCGTCATGCACTGAAAGGCGTCACGGAACTGCTCTACCGGGAAGTTATCGGTAACCACCGGCTTGAGCTTGCCGGCCTCAAACAATTCCCAGAGCTCATTGATGTTCTGGAAGTTCACTTCCGGCTCCTCGCCGGTGAAGCGACCCCAGAACACACCGACAATGGAACAGCCCTTGAGCAGGGCCAGGTTCAGGGGCACTTTCGGGATGGGGCCGGCAGCGAAGCCGATCACCAGGAAGCGACCGTTCCAGGCCATGGAACGAATAGCGACCTCGGAGAAATCGCCACCGACCGGGTCGTAGACCACGTCCACACCCTTGCCACCGGTCAACTCCTTGAGCTTGTCCTTGAGGCCCGCGGCACCGTCGGTACCCTCCGGTCCGTAGTTGATGACCTCATCGGCGCCGAGCTGCTTGCAGACTTCCAGCTTCGCATCGGAGCTGGCAGCGGCAATCACTTTCGCCCCCATCAGTTTGCCCAGCTCTACAGCAGTAGTGCCTACACCACCCGCGGCACCGAGGACCAGCAGGGTTTCCCCTTCCTTGAGATCAGCCCGCTGTTTGAGGGCGTAATAGGAGGTGAAATAGGTAATGGCGATACCGGCTGCCTCAGCGAAACCCAGTGCCTTCGGCTTGGGGAACACCATCATCTCGTTGCAGACCGCCTGCTCGCGAAAGCCGCCGCCCATGGAGATGACTTCATCGCCAGGCTTGAAGCGGGTCACGGCAGAACCGACTGCCTCCACCACACCGGAGCACTCGCTGCCAACAACAAAGGGCAGCTCCGGCTGGAACTGGTATTTGCCCTGGATCTGCAAGACGTCGGGAAAGTTCAGACCCGCCGCCTTTACATTGATCATGACATCGTTGTCACCGAGCTCATCCGTGGGCCAGTCGGCCTCGAGGACGAGCTTTTCGCCGTCCCCGGGGCCGAGTTCAGGGCAGGTCAGCGCGCGCATCAAACGACCTCGAACAGGCCGGCGGCGCCCATGCCACCGCCAACACACATGGTGATAACTACGTACTTCACGCCGCGGCGCTTGCCCTCGATCAGGGCGTGACCGACCATGCGCGAGCCACTCATGCCGTAGGGGTGACCGATAGAAATGGCGCCGCCGTTGACGTTGAGCTTGTCGTTGTCGATGCCGAGCTTGTCGCGGCAGTAGATCACCTGTACGGCGAAGGCCTCGTTCAGCTCCCACAGGCCGATATCGTCCATGCTCAGGCCGTTGGCCTCGAGCAGCTTGGGCACGGCATAGATGGGACCGATACCCATTTCGTCCGGCTCGAGACCGGCAACCGCGATTCCGCGGTAAATACCCAGGGGCTCCAGGCCTTTCTGCTCGGCGAGCTTGGCGTCCATCACCACCTGTGCGGAGGAACCGTCGGAGAGCTGGGAGGCGTTACCGGCAGTAATGGTGCCACCTTCAATAACCGTTTTCAGTCCGGCCAGGCCTTCTGCCGTGGTGGCGCGCACGCCCTCATCAGCGGAGACCGTGCCTTCGGCTTCGCCTTCCTCACCGGTTTCCTTGTCCCAGGTCTTGCGCTTGCATGTGACCGATACCAGTTCGTCGTCGAACTTGCCGGCCTCGTAGGCGGCAGCGGTACGCTCCTGCGATTGCAGGCCGTACTCGTCCATCTGCTCGCGGCTGATGCCATAGCGATCGGCAACCACCTCGGCGGTCTGCAGCATGGGCATATAAATGTGCGGGTGCATGGCCATGAGTTCCTCGTCACCGGCGCGGTGCAGGTTCATGTGCTCGTTCTGCACCAGGCTGATGGACTCCAGGCCACCACCGACCACACAGCTCATGCCGTCGTGAATGATCTGCTTGGCGGCAGTTGCCACGGCCATCAGACCGGAAGAACACTGGCGATCGATACTCATGCCGGAAACGGTGACCGGCAGGCCGGCACGCAGGGCAATCTGGCGCGCAATGTTCTGGCCGGTGGCGCCCTGCTGCAGTGCTGCACCCATGATCACGTCGTCGACTTCCGCCGGGTCGATGCCAGCGCGCTTGACCGCTTCCGCGACCGAGGCGGCGCCGAGGCTGGCGCCGGCCAGGTTGTTGAAACCGCCGCGATAGGCCTTGCCAATCGGGGTACGGGCTGTTGAAACGATTACTGCTTCTTTCATTTCTGATCTCCTGAAAGGAAAGCACCCGCATTCACGGGTGCTGAATAAACTATGGATTTAGCTCAGGTCGATACCCTGTGCCTCGGCGGCCATGCCGGTGAACTTGATAGTCTGCTCGAAGCCGGCCTGGGGCACGGCCTCGCCCGCCGGGTTGCTGATCGCATCCCAATTGGCGGCAATACCTTCCGGGGTCTGGTCTTCCGGTGCCAGGTAGGCACCCTGGGTCTCGACCACCTTGACCAGGGAGTAACAACCGGCGCCTGCGGCGATAATCGTGCGGGTCGGTGCGTCTTCACTGACCATGTACAGCACTGCCGGGGTCACTGTCTCCGGTGTCAGCAGGTCAAAGGCCTTCTCCGGGATCAGGCCTTCAGTCATACGCGTACCGGCAGTGGGTGCCAGGGCGTTGATCTTGATGTCGTACTTGGCGCCTTCCTGGGCCAGGGTGTTCATGGCGCCGATTACGCCCATCTTGGCGGAACCGTAATTGGTCTGGCCGAAATTGCCGTAGAGACCGCTGGAAGACGTGGTCATGACGATACGGCCGTAGCCCTGCTCGCGCATGGTTTCCCAGACTGCCTTGGTGCAGTTGATGGAACCCATCAGGTGCACGTCCAGCACCATCTGGAAGTCTTCGAGGGAGCCCTTGGCGAAGCTCTTGTCGCGGAGGATGCCGGCGTTGTTGACCAGGATATCCACCCGGCCCCACTTTTCCTTCGCCTCGGCCACCATGGCCTCGACCTCATCGATTTTTGCCACGTTGGCGCCGTTGGCGATGGCTTCACCACCCAGGGCCTCGATCTCGGCGACTACTGCCTTCGCAGCCTCGCTGGAACCGCCGGTGCCATCGGCGGCACCGCCGAGGTCATTGATCACGACTTTGGCGCCGCGCTTGGCCAGCTCGATGGCGTGGCTGCGACCGAGGCCGCCGCCGGAACCGGTCACAATCGCGACTTTGCCTTCATAACTGATGCTCATGCTGTCTTCTCCTTAGGCGTCTCTTAAGCAACTCTTATGCGACTACAACCATGGACAGCCACTCGGCCACCAGGGCCGGGGTTTCCTCGCCCTCGATCTCGACGCTGACGTTCTGCTTGATCAGGAAGCGGTTGTCGTCTTTCTGGGTAATATCGGCGATATCGACGTGGGCGCGCACACGTTTGCCGGCGCGTACCGGCGCCAGGAAGCGCACCTTGTCGAAACCGTAGTTCACGCCCATCATCACGCCCTCGGGAATGATGCCGCTGCCCGCGGTCATCGGTACCAGGGACGACAGGGTCAGGAAACCGTGGGCGATAGTGCCACCGAAGGGGGTCTGTGCCGCCTTTTCCTCGTCGATATGGATGAACTGGTGATCCTCGGTGCAGTCGGCAAAATTGTTGATGCGCTCCTGGCTCAATTGGAACCACTCGCCCGGCTCATATTTGTGGCCGATATAGTTCAAAAACTCGTCTTTTGGTACGGTTTGTACGCCCATGGAAGGAAGTCCTCGGTAGTGAATGATGCAGCCCTTCAGTGTAGTCCACGGGGGACATGAGGCCTGCCAAAAAAGGGATTTGAACATACAGTATGTATTTTCAACTTTCAAGTATATTTCCGGCTGCGGCGAGCTGATATCATCGGCGCATGAGCCACGCACAGACCGCTTCTCACCGGGATCTGTTCGCCCGCTTGTTGGGCCGGGCCAGAGGTGAAGGCAGTGGGCCCACCCCCCTCACCTACCGCATCCCGGTCGACATTTACACAGACCCGCAACGCTTCGAAAAAGAGCGGCAGCAGCTGCTTTTACAGCAGCCCCTGATTCTCGCCCACGAGACTCAGATACCTGAGGCCGGCGACGCCATCGTCCACGACTGGCTGGGCCTGCCCCTGGTCACTGTGCGGGACAAAACCGGCGCCATCGGTACCTTTATGAATGTCTGCCGGCACCGAGGCATGCGCCTGGTGGACGAACCCGGCCGGCACTCCCTGCGCTCATTTGTCTGCCCCTATCACCAGTGGACCTACGGGCTGGACGGCCAGCTGAGAAACATCCCCCTGCAGGAGAGCTTCGCCGATATAGACCCTGCCCAGCACAACCTGGTGAGCCTGCCCACCGAGGTACGCCACGGACTGATCTGGCTGCAGGCCACACCCGGCCTGCCTATGAACCTGGATGAGCACCTGGCCGGACTCGGCGCCGACCTGGATGCCTTCGGACTGCCGAACATGCATTTTTTCAAGCAGCATGAAAGGAAAATCGCCTGCAACTGGAAGCTGGTGCAGGATGCCTTCCTCGACGGTTACCACGTGGTGCGACTGCACAAGAACACGGTGGGGCCCTTCTTTCCGGACTGTATGGCGGAATCCGACCAGCTTGGCGACCACGTACGCTCCTGTGTCGGGCGCAACGAGATATTCGAAGCGGCGGAACTGCCGGAAGAGCAGTGGGATATGCGCCACCATTGCACATTCTCTTATACGCTATTCCCCAACAGCGTGGCCATCATGCACCCGGATTACACCAGCCTGATCGCGCTCTACCCCACCGCAGCGGACGAGACCGTCTTCGTCCACACCATGCTGGTGCCGGAACCGCCGGCCAACGACAAGGCGCTGGACCACTACGAGCGCTCCTTCGAACTCATCGACGGCGGCGTGTTCCAGGCGGAGGACATCCACGTCTGTGTGGGCGCCCAGGCGGGCATGGCCTCGGGCGCCAATACCGACTATGTCTGCGGCGCTTACGAGCAGAGCCTGCAGATGTTCCACGAGTCCATTGAAAAGCACCTCAGCACTGCGGGCTGATACATACCCGGTTTTCTAATTTTTGCCACAAGGGGATTCGGTCAGCTAGTATCCTCCGTAGATACATCAGGTGGGCACATACCAGTATCACTATTTTGGTAGAACGCCCCGGAGCACTGCGTGGCCCAAACCGCGAAATCAGCAAAGGCACAGCAGAAGTTTGACCGCAAGCGGTCGGACATACTGAACGCTGCCATCGAGGTCTTCACCCGGCTCGGCCTCAAGGGCGCACGCATCGCTGATGTGGCCGCCAGTGTTGGCCTCGCGACCACCAGTGTCACCTACTATTTCAAGCGCAAGGAAGATCTGGCGGTCGCCTGCTTCCTGCAGACCATCGGTGAATTCACAGAACTCGCCCGCGGCGCTGCTGGCGGGGAAACCCCCGAGCAGCGCATCGCCCTGTTCCTGGAGGCCTACTTTGCCCTGCGGGCCGACATTCTCAGCGGCGATCACCCACCGCTAATGCTGTTTAACGAGATCCGCGCCCTCGACGAACCCGCCGCGCAGGAGGTGTACAGCGCCTACGTCGATATGTTCCGGCAGATCCGCGCCTTGCTGTATTCGGGTGACGCTGCGCGGGATCAGCGCAATCGGGCCGAACTCAGTGCCCGCGGCTTGATGCTGCTCGCCCACGTGCTCTGGGTGCCGGTCTGGGTAGGACGCTATTCGCCGGCCGAATTCCCACGGGTAACAGGCCACCTGGTTGATCTGTACTGCCGCGGCATTTTGCCGCAGGGAGAAAGCTGGCGCGAGCCGGACATGGCCGACCGCGACCGGCCGGCGGATTCAGCCAGTGTCTTTTTGCAGGCCGCCAGCGAAATGATCAACGATCGTGGTTATCGCGGCGCCTCGGTGGATGCCATCGCCGAGCGCCTGGACCTCACCAAGGGGTCTTTCTATCACCATTACGAGTCCAAGGAAGAGCTGGTCTACGCCTGCTTCGAGCGAACCTTTGCCCTTATCGATGAGGTGATGGAGGAGGCCATTACATGCCCCACCGCCGCCGCCCGGCTCAAGCATATTGTTGCCCACCTGGTACGGCTGCAGCTCGATGGCGCCGGCACACTGCTGACCGTCGGCACGATCTCGACCCTGGCCCAGGAGCAGCGTGGCGAAGTACTCGGGTGCTACCGGGCACTCACCCACCGGGTGGCGGATATTCTCATCGACGGCATTATCGAGGGATCCGTACGACCGGTGGACCCACTGCTGGCCGCAGAGATGATTGTGCAGACGGTGAATACGGCCCACGAACTGCCGCGCTGGGTGCGCGGTGCCGACGCGGCAGCGGCGGCGGACCTGCTGGCCCGCCCCCTCTTCCAGGGCGCCGTCTAAAAAAGGGGTCAGAACCCTTTTTAAAGGGTTCTTAAAAAAGGGCTCTGACCCCTATTTAAATTCCGAAAAAGGGTTCTGACCCCTTTTTAGCCGTCACGAAAAGTCGCGTTAACGTTCTCGGTTTCGGCGTACTTGCGCAACTCCTGGCGGCCCACAACCATACGGTGCACGGCATCGGGCCCGTCGGCCAGGCGCAGGGTTCGCTGGGACATGTACATGTTCGCCAGCGGCGTATCCTGAGACACACCCAGTGCGCCGAAGACCTGGATGGCCTCGTCGACGATGCGGATGGAGATATTCGGCACCGCGGTCTTGATCATGGAAATCCAGATGCGCGCTTCCTTGGGGTCGACATTGTCCATCATCCAGGCAGTTTTCAGGGTCAACAGGCGCGCCATTTCGATATCCATGCGCGCATTGGCGATGATGTCGATATTGCCGCCGAGACGGGCCAGGGGCTTGCCGAAGGCGGTACGGCTCAAGGCCCGCTCGCACAGCAACTGCAGTGCGCGCTCTGCTGCGCCTATAGCGCGCATACAGTGGTGAATGCGGCCCGGGCCGAGGCGGCCCTGGGAAATCTCAAAACCGCGGCCGGCGCCGAGGATCATATTCTCCTCGGGTACTCGCACATTGTTGAACTTCATGTGCATATGGCCGTGGGGGGCATCGTCCATGGAGAAAACATTCATGGGTCGGATTACTTCCACCCCGGGGGTATCCATGGGCACCAGGATCTGCGACTGCTGCAGGTGCTTGGGGGCATCCGGGTCGGTCTTGACCATGGTGATGAGAATCTTGCAGCGGGGGTCGCCGGCGCCGGAGATATAGTGTTTCTCCCCTTTGATCACCCACTCACCGTTTTCCAGTTTGGCTTCCGTGCAGATGTTGGTGGCATCGGAGGAGGCCACGCCAGGTTCTGTCATGGCAAAGGCTGAACGAATCTCGCCGTTGAGCAGGGGCTCCAGCCACTCCGCCTTCTGGGCTTCACTACCGTACTTCTCCAGCACTTCCATGTTGCCGGTATCCGGCGCTGAGCAGTTGAAGCACTCCGCTGCCAGGTGGGATTTACCCATTTCCTCGGCCAGGTGGGCATACTCCACCGTGGTGAGTCCGTAGCCACTCTCGCCCTCGGTGAGGAAGAAATTCCACAGGCCCTGTTCTTTTGCCTTGGCCTTGAGGCCAGAGAGGATCTCAACCTGGCGGTCGGTCCACTGCCAGCGGTCGCCCACGTTGATTTCCTCGTAGTACTCTTCTTCGACGGGCAGGATGTCCTGCTCGATAAAGGTTTTGACCTGTTCCAGGATAGGCCGGATCTTTTCACTGACTCCCAAATCCATCGTAATTACTCCCTTGCTGAGGCCAGCTCTGCGGCGTAATCCGCCTTGAGCTGGCGTTTAAAAATCTTTCCCGACGCAATGCGCGGCAGCTTCTCATCGAGAAACCAGATATGCGCCGGTATCTTGAAGGCCGCCAGGTGCTCGGCCAGGTAAGCCTGTAGAGCAGGCGTATTCATGTCGGCGCCCGGATTCAGCACCACGGCGGCACCCACCACCTCGCCCAGTCGTTCGTCGGGCAGGCCGAACACCGCGGCCTCGTCGACGGCATCGTGCTGGTAAATCGCGGCTTCCACTTCGATGCAGCTGATATTCTCACCGCCGCGAATAATGATGTCCTTGATGCGATCGACGATATAGAGAAATCCCTCCTCGTCCATATAGCCCACATCGCCGCTGTGAAACCAGCCATCGACAAAGGCGCGGTCCGTGGCTTCCGGCTTGTTCCAGTAGCCGCGCACATTGGCCGGGCTCTGGATGCAAACCTCACCGCGCTCACCGGCGGGCAACGGCTTGCCGTCTTCATCGACGATGCGGAAATCGGTCACCGCCGGCACCGGCCTCCCGGCACTGCCCGGTTTGGCAAGGTAAAAGGCACCGCTGTTAACCGTGCCCACGGCATTGGTTTCCGTGAGGCCGTAACCGATACCCGCACTGGAGCCCTTGAAACGGTCGGTGATTTTCTTGACCTGATCCGGCGGGCGCGCAGCACCACCGGCGTAAATTTCCTTGAGGCTGGACAGGTCGTAGGGGCTGTCCGCGGCGGCCGCCTGCAATTCGGCAGACATGGTGGGCACACCGTTGAAATTCGTCACCCGCTCGGCCTCAATCAGGCGCATGGCTTCCTGCACATCCCACTTGTACATAAGAACGATCTTGCGGCCGATGATCAGCGACAGCATGAACAGGCTGTGGCTGCCGGTGGCGTGGAAAAGGGGCACCGTCATCAGGGCGCAGGGTGGGTAGCTGGTGCCCGCGTCCTTCACCTGGCTTTCTTTATTCACGATGTTGGTGGCGTTACCCAGCAATAACCAGCTAAACAGGGCGGCCAGCACACTGCGGTGGGTTTGCACCGCGCCCTTCGGGTGCCCGGTGGAACCCGAGGTGTACATGATGCAGGCATCGTCGTCGGTGTCGATGTCCAGCTGTGGGGCTTCTGCCCCCACATAGTCATGGAGCAAGCCCATAAAATCCGTAACGGGCAGGTCGAGGCCGGCAAAATCGCCAACGCCGATCAGCTCTATCCCCAGATTTGCCGCGAAGGGTTGGATGCGATCCGCCCGCTCCCGGTCCACCAGGACGATCTTCGCGCCGCAGTCTTCCAGGCCGTACTCCAGTTCTTCCGTGGTCCACCAGGAATTCATCGGCACCACGATCCCGCCCGCCAACGACGCACCGATAAAAGCCAGCATCCACTGGGGATTATTGCGCATGGCGATGGCCACCCGGTCGCCGGGCTGCAGCCCGTAGCGCTCGCGCAGGGCTGCCGCAAATTCACAGGCGCGGGCGAAGCCCTGGCCGAAGCTGTAGCGCTCATCCCCCATGACAAGGAATTCCTTGTCGGCGTGATTGAGCATCAGCTTGAAGTACGCGGCGAGGTTGGGCGGTTGCTTGAGATAACTGCGGTAGGCATGGCCACGGACCTGCACTTGTTCCGTGGCAAAAGGCTGGCCCTCGGCGGTCAGCGAAGCGACCGCCGCATCCAGCTTCTCCATTGCATCCATAAGCTGCGCCCTAGTACTCGTTCAGTTTTGCAAAGCGGTCGAGATGATAGTGATAGTCGCCAAAAGTCTGTTGCGCAACCCGGGCGCGCTTGATGAAAAAACCGATCTCGTATTCGTCGGTCATGCCGATGCCGCCGTGCATCTGGATGGCCTCGTTGGTCACCAGGGTGGCCACCTCGCAGAGCTTGGCCTTGCAGGCACTGGCCAGGGTGGAGATATTGTCCGCATCCGTATCCACGGCTTGCAAGGCCTTGATAACGATGGAGCGGGCCAGTTCCAGCTGGGAGTACATTTCCGCGGCGCGGTGCTGCAGGCCCTGGAACGTACCGATGAGTTCACCGAATTGTTTGCGCTCCTTCAGGTAAGCCAGGGTGCGCTCGAAGGCTTCGATGGACAGGCCGAGCAATTCCGCAGACAGGCCGATATTGGCGATATCCAGTACCCGCTGCAGGGGTCCGTAGGCGCCGTCCAACTCACCGAGCAGATCGTCCCCCGTCACTTCCACATTGTCGAAGCTGACATTGCCGCTGTTGCGGCTATCCACCATGAATACGCGCTCGACGCTGACCCCGGGTCGATCCGCCTCGATCAGGAACAGGCTGAGGCCGGCATCATCGCCGGCGGACCCGGAGGTGCGGGCCAACACGATAAACTTGTCTGCGGTGTGAGCATCGGCCACAAACACCTTGCGACCACTGAGCGTGTGGGTATTGCCCACCGTACTGGCCTGCATGGCAGTTTTATGGGGTCCGTGGTGTGGCCCTTCCTGCATTGCAAGCGCCATGGTCAGCTCACCGCTGGCCAGGGCCGGTAACAAGCTTTCTTTCTGCGCCTGGTTGCCGAGACGGGCAATCGCCGTGGCGCAGACCAGGATGGAGGCCTGCAGGGGCGAGGCGCTCAGGTTTCTGCCCATTTCTTCCAGCACAATGCCCAGGCCGGTGTAGCCGTAATCCAGGCCGCCGAATTCCTCCGGAATGGCGATACCCGCCCAGCCCATCTCAGACATCTCCCGCCACAGCTCGGCGCTGTAACCGGTGTCATCGCGCTCATCACGCAGCGCACGCAGTGCCGCCACCGGGGTTTTCTCGGAGAGGAAGCCCGCCGCGGCGTCTTTCAGCATCAACTGCTCTTCATTCAATACCAGTGCCATGTTTCCGTCCTCAGCTCGGCAGGCCAAGCACGCGCTTGGCAATAATGTTCAACTGGATTTCCGAGGTACCGCCCTCGATGGAGTTGGCCTTGGTGCGCAGCCAGGCACGGGGAATCTCGCCCTCGTTATAGGCATCGCCTTCCCAGGCCAGGGCGCCCTCGCCCTGCACCGACATGACCAATTCGAAACGGCGCTTGTTCAGCTCGGTGCCGTAGTACTTGAAGATGGAGGACGCGGCACCCAGACCCTGTCCGGCCTTGGCCTCGTCCCGAACCCGCTCCATGGTGGCACCGAAACACAGCACATCCAGTTCCAATTGGGCAATCTTCTGCCGCAGCACCGTGTCGTCGAGGCGGCCGCTGGCGTCGCGTCCGAGGGCCTCCGCGGCAGACTGGCTCAGGGACATCCGCGAGGAGCCATGGCCAAAGCCCGAGATCATCTCGCGCTCGTGGGTCAGCAGGTACTTGGCAATCTCCCAGCCCTTGCCCGCTTCGCCCATGAGATTTTCCTTGGGCACCTGTACGTCGTCGAAAAAGGTCTCGCAGAAGGGCGAGGCGCCGGAAATCAGCCTGATCGGCTTGGTGCTGACCCCTTGCGAGGCCATATCGAACAACAGGAAGGAGATACCCTCGTGCTTGGTGCCGGTGTTATCGGTACGCACCAGGCAAAATATCCAGTCGGCCTTGTCGGCGTAGGAAGTCCAGACTTTCTGGCCGTTGACCAGGTAGTGATCGCCATTGTCTTCCGCCTTGGTCTGCAGGCTGGCCAGGTCGGAACCGGCGCCGGGTTCACTGTAGCCCTGGCACCAGCGGATCTCGCCGCGAACGATCTTCGGCAGGTGCTCCTTCTTCTGTTCTTCGTTGCCGTATTTGAGCAGGGCCGGGCCCAACATGGAGATACCGAAGCTCTGCAGTGGATTGCGCGCACCAATGGCCCGCATTTCTTCCCGGAGGACCTTGGCCTCCTCCTTACTCAAACCACCACCGCCGTACTCGGAGGGCCATTCGGGCGTGGTCCAGCCCTTCTCGCCCATGCGATCTGCCCAGACTTTCTGGTCCGGGTCTTTCATCTCCGGATTGCGACCGCCCCAGTAGGCATCGGCGTCTTCGGCCTCCGGGGTGCGCATGGATTCAGGGCAGTTGGCTGCCAACCACTCACGGGTTTCCTGCCTGAATTGCTCAAGATCACTCATGGGGAAAACTCCTGGAAAAAAGGCATTTGAACATACAGTATGTTTTGCTGGCTTACAAGTATCCTCGGCCGCGGAACGCGCCCGGTCCAGCTTTAGTATAGGTGCCTGTGCGCGACCGGCAGCCGCAGGGCAAACTGGCACGATCTCCTGTATCATAGCGGTTTGGATTCACCTGCTATCAGGGAGCACGCGCGCACAGGCGCGTGTTGCAGGAAAAGATGACGAGCGCTATTTCCACGACGTATTTAAACACTGCCGTGCTGGACGCGATTGACCCGGCGGCATTCCAGCAGCAGGACCCCTTCCCCTGGGTCAACCCCCAGTTTTTTATCGAGGAGTCCCGCTACGCGGAGCTGCTGGCCACGATGCCGGATATCTCACAGTTCCGGGCCTTTTTCGGCAAACAGCGCAAGCACGGCCAGGATAGCCATGACCGCTACGTGCTGGACTACGAGGACGGCATGGAGCTGTCGCCCGCCTGACAGACCTTCGTCGACGAGCTGCGCGGCCGGAGCTACCGCGACTTTGTCTGCCGTCTACTCAATGTGAGCGATGTGCGCTTTCGCTTTCACTGGCACTTCACACCCAATGGCGGCGAGGTCACCCCCCACTGTGATTCCAAGGGCAAGATCGGCTCGCAGATTTTCTACCTCAATACCGACCAGGACTGGCAGCAGGACTGGGGCGGTGAAACCGTGGTGCTGGATGACGGCGGCAAAATCAGCCCTGACAATGCGCCGGCCTTCGAAGATTTTATTGCCGAGTACCCCGCCGAGACCGCCGATAACCGCAGCCTGATTTTCGGCCGCCGCGGTAACAGCTGGCACGGGGTGCGCAAGATTATGTGTCCGGAGGACTATTACCGGAAGGTGTTTATCGTGGTTTTCGAGGAGCACCGGCCGCTGAAGATGGCGGCCAAGAAATTCAAGCGGCTGGTGACCGGCAAGCCACTGGTCACTCACAAGGAAAGCTTGATGTACTGAGCCGGGTTGAGACGATGGATAAGAATAAAAAACCGCGCCTGCTGATGCTCGCCGCCCCACCCCGGGGAGGCAACCACCTGCTTCGCGGCCTGCTCGACCACCACCCCCAATTGCTGCTGCCACCGGACGAGGATTATTTCGTGCGGCACCTGTCGCGAAATCCGTGGCTGCGCTGGCGCGGCATGCTGGCCTCGCCGGCCGGAGCGCCGGCCTTCTACCGCCGCCTGCAAAAAGACGGCCACCTGGAACGGATCAATGCCGGCCACGGTACCGAGGTGTTTGGCACCGAGGATTCCCTGGACCTCGCCGCCTACTACGACTACATCCAGTTACATCACCAGCGTTTCAGTGTCGACAGACTGGTGCGCAATCATGTCGAGGCACTGGCGATGGCCCTGGGCCACCGCCCGGGTGATGAGCGTCTGCGGGTATTTTTCTGCGCGCTACAGCCCAGCAATATGGACCTGACCCGGGTGAGCGAGCTGCTGGCACGCAGCTACCAGGTCCAGGGCATTTTCCTGGTGCGGGACCCGCGCGCGCACCTCAGCTCCAAACTGGTGCGCAACCCGACCCTGAACCTGCGCCGCTTTTGCCAGCGCCAGAATCGCTACTGGCGCGAGATCGACTGGTTCGATGCGAACTGCGGGCCCGCCCTGCGTTTGCGTTTCGAAGACCTGGTCACGGACACAGCCAGGTGGATGCGCAAGGTCTGCGAGTTTGTCGACATCGAATTCACCCCGGCGCTGCTGGATTACACCCAGGGCGGACGGCCAAGTATCAGCAATTCATCCTTTGGGGCCAGTAGCGGCATCGATCGCAGTGCCCTGACCCGCTACCGGGAGAACCTGACGGCCGCGACCATCAATTACCTGGAAGAGCACTGCCTGCCGGAGTTGTTCTGGCGCGAGGAGGCGCTTAGCCCGCAAGAGGATGCAGGCGTACGGGCAGTTCCGTATAACCCTTGACGAAAACCGACATGCTCCGCTGGGGCTCGCCCACCACCTCGATTTTCTCGAAGCGCTGCAGGATTTCCTCCCACAGGATCTTCAGTTGTAATTCCGCCAGGTGGCTGCCCATGCAGCGATGGATGCCGTAGCCGAAGGACAGGTGTTTGCGGACATTGGGACGGCCGATAATAAAGTCGTCCGGGTTATCGAAGACGTCCGCATCGCGATTGCCTGACACATACCACATAACGACCTTGTCGCCGGCCTTGATCTGCTTGCCGCCCAGTTCTGTGTCTACCTTGGCCGTGCGGCGCATATGGGCCAGGGGTGTCTGCCAGCGGATGGTCTCCGAGACCATGGCAGGAATCAGCTTGTGGTTCTCGCGCAGCTTGTCGTACTGATCCGGGAACTGGTTCAGGGCCAGCACGCTACCGGTCATGGAATTGCGGGTGGTGTCATTGCCCCCGACGATCAGCAGGATAAGATTCCCCAGGTACTCCATGGGCTCCATATCGCGGGTGGATTCGCCGTGGGCCAGCATGGAGACCATGTCATAGCCGGGCTCTGCGTTTACCCGCTCGTTCCACAAGACGGTGAAGTATTCCAGGCACTCAACGAGCTCGGCGCGACGCTGCTCCTCGGTGTCGACAACACCGAGACCTGGTACGGCGGTGGCGACGTCGGACCAGCGGGTAAGCTTGGAACGCTCCTCATAGGGGAAGTCGAACAGGGTTGCCAGCATCCGCGTGGTCAGTTCAATCGATACCAGGTCCACCCAGTTGAAGGTCTCACCGACCGGCAGATTGTCCAGCACCTCCGCGGTTCGTTCACGAATCAGCGTGGCAAAATTGGGCAGGTTGCGCGACCCCACCACGGGATTCACCTCGCCGCGCTGGCGGCTGTGGCGCGGCTCGTCCATGGCGATGAACATGGGCAACTGGAAGTCCTCGTCCGGATCGCGCAGCGTGATGCTCGGTTCCGAAGAGAAGATGTCGTGGGAGGTATCGACCGTCATGATGTCGTCGTACTTTGTCACCGACCAGTAGGGGCCAAACTCCTCGTTGATGCAGTAGTGCACCGGATCCTCGGCGCGGAGGCGCTCGAACCAGGCCCAGTGGCTATCACCGGCAAACAGCTCCGGTTGTGCAACATCCAGGTCTTCCAGGGGAATCGACCAGGGGTCCAGGTCGATGACAGATTCAGGGGCTACTACGGTCATTGATTCACCATGCTGCACTTGTTAACAGTGTTAACTATAACCTATTCCTGACGCTGGTAACGGTCGAGTTGACCCACCACCTCGTCGATCTGGCTGGCGCTGAGAATGCGCGGTTCACCCATGCGCCGGGCGCGCAGGAAGATGTCGGCACAGAATTCGATCTGTTCCGCCAGGGCCCAGGCACTGTGGATATCCGGTCCCGTGGCCAGCACGCCGTGGTTTTGCAGCAGACAGGCGCTGGCCTCGACCAGGCCCTTGCCGGCCGCCTCGGCCAGGGCGGCGCTGCCATAAAGTGCATAGGGAACCAGCGGCACGGTATCCGAACCAGACAGGGCTATCATGTAATGCACTGCGGGCAGCTCCCAGCCCAGCACCGCCAGGGTGGTGGCGGCCGGTGAATGGGTGTGTACGACCGCCATCGCATCAGGCCGCGCCGCATAGGCGGCCAGGTGCATACCCCATTCGCTGGAGGGGCGGCGGGTACTGTCCACGATTGAGCCCATCGCATCCAGCAACACCACGTCTTCCGCTTCCATGGCCAGGTAGTCCATGGAACTGGGGCTGATGGCAACCCGGCCGTTATCGGGGTCCTTCACACTGATATTGCCGCTGGTACCGGCAGACAGGCCACTGCTGGCCAGTCGCCGGCAATGTTCCAGCACCTGTTCTCGAGCCGCTTCTGATTCCATTACTGAAGTTTACGCCGTACTACCAAAGTTGCCACTCCGAGGGTAACCAGGGCGATGGGCAGCAATGGCCAGGCGTTATTGAACATCTGCTCGGCGGTGTGGGCCTTGAAGAAGCTGCCCTGGATGACCTCCAGGTAATGTGTGAGCGGGTTGAGCTGGGCCGCCATTTGCATCCACTCGGGCATATTCTCCACCGGCGTGGCAAAGCCCGATGTCAAAACGAAAGGGGTGGAGCCGAAGAAAGTACCCAGGATAGCCTGCTGCTGAGTATTGGATACCGAGGAAATGAACAGCCCCACGCCTACCATCGACAGTACGAAGGTCATCAAACCCACCAGGTAAAGCACCGGGTTGCCCATGAAGGGCGCGCCGAAGACAAACACCGCCAGCAGGGTAACAAGGCTGCTGACCACCGTGCCGGCGATCATACCGGGCATCATCTTGGCGATGATGATTTCCAGGGAGCTCATGGGAGACACCAGCAACTGGTCGAAGGTCCCCATTTCCCGCTCCCGGGCAATCGACAGGGAGGTGACCACCAGGCACATCATCATGCCCAGCACCCCGCACAGGTTGATGACCATGAACCAGCGATAGTTCAGGTTGGGATTGAACCAGTGCCGCAGTTCCACCTCCGGTATGGCCTGGCCACCGGCGCCCGCCAGCACCACCTCGGCACCCAGCCCGGAGACCAGGTTATTGAGGTAGGAGGTGGCAATCTGGCCGGCATTCGCGCGCCTGCCATCCACGATCACCTGCACCTGGGCCGGTTGCCCGGAAGACACGTCCCGCGAAAAGTCGGGCGCCAGATGAATGGCCATCAGCACCCGCCGCAGGGACACCTGCTCATCCAGCTCGGCGAGACTCTGAATCGGCACTATCGTGTCGGTAAACCAGGCGCCGTCGATGCGGGCCACCAGCTCGTGGGACCAGCGACCGTTATCCTGGTCGAAAATAGCCACATCCACGTTGCGCACATCCAGGGTGCCGGCAAAGGCAAATACGATGGTCTGGAAAATGGGCGCACCGATCATGAAGCGGCGCGTGGTCGGGTCGCGCAGGTAGCTCAGCACCTCCTTGGCGATAGCGATTCTAAGCCGGAACCACATCAGTCCAGCCTCTTGTGGGACTGGGCCAGGGTGAAGCCGAAGAAAACGGCCCCCACACCGATCAGGCCGAGAATATCCCGCCATAGCTGCGGCCAGATATCCCCGGCGAGGAAAATGGTCTGCAGGGAAGCGACATAGTGCCGGGTGGGGATCAGCTCGGTCAGGTACTGCAGCCACAGCGGCATGGAATCGATCTCGAACAGGAAGCCGGAGAGCACGAAGGCCGGCATGAAACCGGTGAATACTGCAATCTGTGACGCGATGAACTGGTTCTTCGACAGGGTGGAAATCAGCAGACCCTGGCCCAGGGCCGGCACCAGGAAGACAGCACTGATCAGCAGCAGGGCAAACAGCGATCCACGAAAAGGTATATCGTAAAAGGCGACGGCCATCAGCAGGCAGCCCACTGTGGCCGCCATCCCCAGCAGGAAATAGGGCGCGAGTTTGCTGATCAACAATTCCAGGGTTGCCGCCGGCGTCGACATCATGGCCTCCATGGTGCCGCGCTCCCACTCCCTGGCAATCACCAGCGCCGTCAACAGGGTCCCGATCATGGTCATGACAATCGCCATCGCGCCGGGCAACAGCACCGTCTGGCTCTCCAGTTCGGGATTGAACCAGAAGCGTTGCTCCAGGCTGATAGGCGGCTCCGCGCCACTGCCGCCCTCGCGGCTCGCCATCCAGTTGGCGACCACACCCTGGGCATAGCCGCCGACAAAATTGGCGGTATTGGGTTGGGAGCCATCGGTTATTACCTGCAGGGCCGGGCTGCGGCCGCTGTGCAGCAGTCGCTCATCAAAATCCTGGGGAATCACCACGAAACCGCGGATATCACCGGCCAGCAACAAGGGCTCTAGACTGCGGCGGTCCCGGGCCGGTGTGACATTGAAATAGGGGGTTGCCGCATAGGCAGCGGCCAGGTCGCTGGCCATGGGCCCATCGCCCTCCAGCGCGAGCCCGATCTCCACGTTGCGAATGTCCAGGGACACCGCGGTGGCAAACAGGAAGAACATGATCGGCGGCAGCACGAAGGCGATCAGCAGCGTCGCCGGGTCGCGCACCATCTGCAGGCTTTCCTTGACCACCAGCGCCCGTAATCGTCGCCAGGAGAGCGGCGCAGTTACCTCCCGCAGGCGCCGACTCACGCGGCCTCCTCTGCCACATTCTGCGCCAGTACCAGTTCAATAAACGCATCTTCCATGGTTGGCTCGGGCCGCTCGGCGGTGGCAACCCGCGCCTTCAATGCATCCGGCGTATCCAGGGCAATCAACTGCGCCCGGTTGACCAGGGCAACCCTGTCGCAGTACTCCGCCTCTTCCATAAAGTGGGTGGTGACCAGGACGGTGACGCCCTTGCGCACCAGGCCGGTGATATGGGTCCAGAACTCGCGCCGGGTAATCGGGTCAACCCCCGAGGTGGGCTCATCGAGGAACAACACCCGTGGCCGGTGCATGAGGGCGCAGGCCAGGGCCATGCGCTGCTTGAAACCCAGGGGCAGGTTATCCGGCGATTCCGCCAGGTAGGGCTGCAGGTGGAAAATCTCGATCATCTCCCGGATCCGCTGCTCCCGCAATTTGCCGGTGAGGCCGTAGATACCGGAGAAGAACTCCAGGTTCTGCTGCACCGAGAGCAGGCCGTAGAGGGAAAATTTCTGCGCCATGTAGCCAAGCTGCAGCTTGGCCTCGGTGCCGGATTCGCGCAGATCCAGGCCGACGACTTCGGCGCGCCCCGCCGTGGGCTTCAACAGGCCGCAAAGCATTTTGAAGGTGGTTGATTTCCCCACACCATTGGGTCCGAGCAGGCCGAGGATTTCCCCCCGGTCTACCGAGAAACTCACCCGGTCAGTGGCGGTAAATTCCCCGAAACGCTTGGTCAGTTCCCGGCACTCGACCATGGTTGTCCGATTTGCCTGGACCGGCTCCATTTGCTCGGCAATTGCCGAGC